>ERZ1645187.1942-NODE-1942-length-18656-cov-7.283318_pt1 | contig 18656 bp, 20 predicted proteins | sample MGYA00575352_ERZ1645187 | MGnify/ENA primary metagenome ERZ1645187 (study PRJEB40837, sample SAMN11349314) | freshwater sediment metagenome | isolation source: river sediment | host: Sediment | place: India: Wazaribad , New Delhi | collected 2017-02-21 ... | reverse complement strand
ACCGAGGGTGGGCTGGATGTGGCGGGCGATGAGGCGCGTCTGCGCGACTATATCGCCCCGCTGTGCGATGCGGGCATCCGCGTCAGCATGTTCATCGACCATGATCCCCGTCAGATCGAGGCCAGCGCCCGCATCGGCGCGGCGGTGGTCGAGTTGCATACCGGTCGGTATTCTGACCTGCACGCTGAAGGCCAGCTGGACGAGGCCGAACTGGAGCTTGCGGGTCTGCGGGCAGGTGCCCAACTGGCTGCCAGTCTGGGCCTTGAGGTTCATGCCGGCCATGGCCTGACCTATGACAATGTTGCCCCCATCGCCGCCATGCCCGAACTGCGTGAGCTGAACATCGGTCATTTCCTGATCGGCGAGGCGATCTATCTCGGCCTCGGACCTGCCATCGAAGAGATGCGTCGGCGGATGGACGAGGCGCGGGCCTGAGGCGATGATCCTTGGCATCGGATCGGATCTGGCGAATATCGACCGGATCGCGGCGACCTTGGCGCGGTTTGGCGACCGCTTTCGCAACCGCGTGTTCACATCGGTCGAACAGGCCAAGGCCGAAGCCCGCGCCGATACGGCCGGCACCTATGCCAAGCGGTGGGCCGCCAAGGAGGCGTGCTCCAAGGCGCTGGGCACCGGTCTGCGCATGGGCATCAGCTGGCGGGACATGGCGGTCAGCAATCTTGAAACCGGTCAACCGGTGATGCGGCTGACGGGCTGGGCAGCCACCCGTCTGGCCGAGATGACACCGCCCGGACATGAAGCCATCGTCCATGTCACCCTGACCGACGACCACCCTTGGGCGCAGGCTTTCGTGGTGATCGAGGCAAGGCCCTTGGCCACCCCGCGCCCCGGCGAAACTTGACTTGGGGCGCAGGCGCGCGCATGTAGCCCGCGCAAGACGTAAAGGGGCAGAAATGGCCAAGGCTAAAAAAGACGGCGGTATCGTCGAGACGATCAAGACGGTGGTCTATGCGCTGCTGATCGCGGGTGTGTTTCGCACGCTGTTTTTCCAGCCGTTCTGGATTCCGTCGGAATCGATGAAGGACACGCTGCTGATCGGCGACTTCCTGTTCGTCAACAAGATGGCCTATGGCTATTCGCAATACTCTTGCCCGTTCTCTGCCTGCCCGATCGAGGGGCGGTTGTTCGCGTCCGAGCCCGAGCGCGGTGATGTGGTGGTTTTTCGCCATCCGGTCAATGGCTCGGATTTCATCAAGCGCCTGATCGGCCTGCCGGGCGATACGGTGCAGGTGAAGAACGGCGTGCTGTGGATCAACGGCGCCGAGGTCCCGCAAGAGCCGGCCGGCGTGTTTTCCGAGGTGTTCGAGCCGCAGGGGCCGATGCGCAATACCCCCGGCTGTGAAAACGGACCGGTCGGGTTGGGTGGCATCTGCACCAAGACCCGCACCATCGAAACGCTGCCCAATGGCGTGAAACATTCGGTTCTGAACATCGTGCCGAACGGTTATGGTGACAATACCGATCTCTTCACCGTGCCGCCGGGGCATTATTTCTTCATGGGCGACAACCGCGACAATTCTACCGACAGCCGCTATGCGCAGGCCGCGGGCGGGGTGGGCATGCTGCCGGCTGAATATCTGATCGGGCGCGCGGATCGGGTGATCTTTTCGTCCGCAGGGCGGTCGATGCTGTTCTTCTGGACCTGGCGGTCCGACCGGTTCTTCAAGGCGATCGAGTGAGGTTGGCCGCCGATATCCAGGCCTTTCAGGGCCGCTTGGGGCATACGTTCCGCGACCCCGGCCTGCTGGTGCGCGCGCTGACCCATGCCTCGATTGCGGCGCCGATGCGCCCCTCGAACGAGCGGCTGGAGTTTCTGGGCGACCGGGTGCTGGGCTTGTCGATTGCCGGGGCCTTGTTTGACGCTGATGAAAAGGCTGCCGAGGGCCAGCTTGCGCCGCGCTTCAACGCCCTGGTGCGCAAGGAAACCTGCGCCGAGGTGGCCCGCGCACTTGGGCTGGGCGATGTGCTGAAGCTGGGTCGCTCAGAGATGATGACCGGCGGGCGTCGCAAAGAGGCGCTGCTGGCCGATGCGATGGAGGCGGTGATTGCTGCCGTCTATCTGGATGCCGGTTTTGAGGCCGCCCGCGCCGTGGTCTTGCGCCACTGGGGCGCGCGGGTGCAGGATGCCGGAAATGGCGCCCGCGATGCCAAGACCGCGCTGCAGGAATGGGCGCAGGCCCGGGGCATGGCCGTGCCGACCTATGCCGCGATCAGCCGCGAGGGGCCGGATCACGCGCCGGTCTTCACCGTCGAGGTGCGGCTGGCCAATGGCGCGACCGCACAGGCCGCCGCCAACACGAAACGCGCCGCCGAGCAGGTGGCAGCCCGGGCGCTTCTGGCCCGGTTGGAGGGACAGGATGACTGAGGCCCAACCCACCCGCGCCGGGTTTGTGGCGCTGATCGGCGAACCCAATGCCGGCAAGTCCACGCTGTTGAACCGGATGGTCGGGGCCAAGGTCTCGATCGTCACCCACAAGGTGCAGACCACCCGGGCCCGGATCCGCGGTATCTGCATGGCTGGACAGACGCAGATCGTATTCGTGGACACGCCCGGCCTGTTCCGTCCGCGCCGGCGTCTGGATCGGGCGATGGTCAAGGCGGCCTGGGGCGGGGCGGCGGATGCCGATATCGTCGTGCTGTTGATCGAGGCGCATCGTGGCCTGACCGAGGGCGTGCAGGCGATCCTCGACCGGATGAAAGAAGAGATGGCGATGGGCCGCCCGGTGGCGCTGGCCATCAACAAGATCGACCGCGTCAAGGCGGAAACCCTGCTGGCCTTGGCCGAGAAGATGAACGCGGCCTATCCCTTCGCCAAGACCTTCATGATCTCGGCCGAGCGGGGATATGGCGTGGAAGACCTGCGGGACTGGCTGGCCGCCGAGCTGCCCGAAGGTGCCTGGTATTACCCCGAGGATCAGCTGGCAGACCTGCCGCTGCGGATGCTGGCCGCCGAGATGACGCGCGAAAAGCTGACCCTGCGCCTGCACGAAGAGCTGCCCTATCAGCTGACCGTCGAGACCGAGAAATGGGAGGACAAGCCCGACGGGTCCACCCGGATCGATCAGGTGGTCTATGTCTCGCGCGAGGGGCACAAGGGCATTGTGCTGGGCCATGGCGGTGAGACGATCAAGGCGATCGGCACGGCGGCCCGGGCGGAAATCTCGGCCTTCCTTGACCGCAAGGTGCATCTGTTCCTGCAGGTGAAGGTGCGGGAAAACTGGCAGGAAGAGGCCGAGCGCTATTCCGAGATGGGGCTGGATTTCAAGGACGGCGATGCCTGAGGGGGCGCCGGAATTTGCGCAAATTCCGGGCCATCTGGCCGGACGCGCGCGGATGGCGGCTGTTGCAGCCTCCGGCGGGGATATTGGGGCCAGTGTGAAAGCATGAGCGCGCGTCTGGCGACTGGTGTCTGGGTGGCGGCCTATCTGGCGCGGTTGCGCGTGGCGGGGCTTGCGGCCTATGTCGTGGCCAAGGGGGACCCGACCGCTGGCGCGGTGGTGGTCAAGCTTTTGCGACCGGGTGGCGGGGCCGTCGCCATGGCGCGGCAGTTCGATTTCGAGACCGGCGGGCGGCTGTGGCGGCTGATGGCCGAGGGAGACGAGCGCGAAGTCGATGCGCTGTTGCAGCGCGAGCGGGGCCGGGACCGGGATCTGTGGCTGATTGATGTCGAGGATCTGCAGGGCATGGGGCTTCTGGATGCCGAAGGGTTGAGCGAGGGCTGAGGCTTGCCAATTGCCCCGGCCCGTGCCGATAGTCGGGCATGGATTGGCAGGATGAAGGCTGTATCATTGCCATGCGGGCGCATGGCGAGGCAGCCGCGATCATCGAGGTGTTCACGGCGGCGCATGGCCGTCACGCGGGCGTGGTGCGCGGAGGCGCGTCGCGCAAGATGGCGGCTGTCTTGCAGCCGGGCAGCCAGGTTGCGGTGACCTGGCAGGCCCGACTTGCCGAGCATATCGGCGTGTTCACGGTTGAGCCGATCCGCTCTCGCGCGGGATTGATGGCGGACCGGCTGGCACTGGCCGGGTTGAATGCGATCTGCGCCATGTTGCATGTGGCCCTGCCCGAGCGGCAGGCCCATCCGCAATTATGGCGCGCGACCATGGCGCTTCTGGCGGCCCTTGAGCGGGATCCGGATTGGCCTGAGGCCTATCTGCGCTGGGAGGCGCTGCTGCTGGAGGAGTTGGGCTTTGGTCTGGACCTTGGACGCTGTGCGGTGACGGGCAGTCGTGAGGGGCTGGCCTATGTCAGCCCCCGGACCGGGCGGGCGGTGAGTGCCGAGGGCGCAGGGGACTGGGCGGCGCGGCTGTTGCCCTTGCCGGCAGTGCTCTTGGGGCAGGGGCGTGCCACTAGGCAGGAACTTGCACAGGGATTTGCGGTAACGGGGCATTTTCTGAACCGGGGGCTTGAGCCGATGTTGCAGGGGCGCCCGCTTCCGGCCGCGCGGGCGCGGCTTCTGGAGCTGTTGGCGACGTCCTGAGGTCGCGGACAGACTCGGCCCGGGATCTGGAACAGGTTAAGCTTGTATCATGGCCCTGCGATACATCCCCCTGCATCTGAAGCATACGGCGACGCCGAAGATCGCCGATTTCGCCCTTCTGTCCGGTCTGGAGGCGGCGGTGCGAGGGACGCTGATCTCCACCGTGCCGATTGCGGTCTATGACGCCTTCGGTTCGGCCAGCGATCTGTCGAGCGTCTATCTGGTGGCCGGTGTCATCACGCTCTTCTGGGGCCTTTTGGTGCCGCGGCTGACGCAGCTTTTGCCGCGTCGCTGGGTCTATTCGGCGGGGTGCGTCCTGTATCTGGTCGCCATGGCGCTGTATATTCTGGGCACGCCCTTTTCGGTGCAGGTGGCAATCCTGATTTCGGCCATGGCGACGGTGACGACCTTTGTCTGTCTGAACGCCTATGTGTTGGACTATGTGGCGCGGACCGATCTGGGCAAGACCCAAGGCCAGCAGATGGTCTATGCCGCCGTGCCCTGGGCGGTCGGGCCGCTGACCGGGGTCTGGCTGCGCGGTGTCTGGGCCCCCTTGCCCTTTCTGGTTGCCGGTGGCTTTGCGGCGCTTTTGCTGGCGGTGTTTTGGTATCTGCGGCTGGGCAATGGCAGGCAGATTGCCCGCGCCAAGGGGCCGGCTGTCAATCCACTGGCCTATCTGGGGCGGTTTTTCCGGCAGCCCCGGCTGATCATCGGCTGGCTGTTCGCGGTGTTCCGCAGCTGTGGCTGGTGGGTCTATGTCGTCTATGTGCCGGTCTTTTGCATCGAGAACGGCTTGGGCGAGGAATTGGGCGGGCAGATGCTTTCGGTCAGCAACGCCACGCTGTTGATCTCGCCCTATATGGCCAGGCTGGCGCGGCGGCTGACGGTGCGGCGCACCTTGCTGTGGTCTTTGGGGTATTGCACGGTTCTGTTCATCGGAGCGACGGTGTTCTCCGCGATCCCCTATGTCGCCCTGTCGCTGCTGTTCCTGGCTTCATTTGGTCTGGTCATGCTGGATGTCGCAGGGGGGCTGCCCTTCCTGATGTCGGTCAAGCCGTCCGAACGGGCCGAGATGGCGGCGGTTTATTCCAGCTTTCGCGACGTATCGGGCATCCTGACACCGGGGGCGGCCTATCTGGTGCTGCTGGTCTTTCCCCTGTCCGGCATCTTTGCGGCCAGCGGCGCGGCTTTTGGCCTGGCGTGGTGGCTGGCGCGGAACCTGCATCCGCGGCTGGGCACGCCGCGGCCCTCGCGCGGCGGGGCATGAGGCGCGGCCTTCGGCAAAGATGAAAAGGCCGGGCGCTTGCGTCTGGCAAGGCCCGGCCCGAAGGTCATGCGGTCAGATCAGCCGATGGCCGCAGCTTTCACGTCGGTGTCGACATGGGGCAGATACTGGCCGAAGTTGTCCGAGAACATCTTGACCAGCTTGGCGGCCTGCGCGTCATAGGCTGCCTTGTCGGCCCAGGTCGCCCGCGGGTCCAGCAAGGTGGAGTCGACGCCCGGCACTTCAACCGGCACTTCGAAGCCAAAGTTCGCATCCTTGCGGAACGCCACCTTGTTCAGGGAGCCGTCCAGCGCCGCCGACAGCAGCGCGCGGGTGGCCTTGATCGGCATGCGGCGGCCGGTGCCGAAGGCGCCGCCCGACCAGCCGGTGTTGACCAGCCAGCAGGTCGCGCCGGTTTTTGCGATCTTTTCCTGCAGGAGCTTGCCATAAACCTCGGGGCGGCGCGGCATGAAGGGCGCACCGAAGCAGGTCGAGAAGGTGGGCGTGGGTTCCACGACGCCACGCTCGGTTCCCGGGGTTTTCGAGGTGAAGCCAGACAGGAAGTGATACATCGCCTGCGCCGGGGTCAGCCGCGCGATCGGCGGCAAAACGCCATAGGCATCACAGGTCAGCATGATGACGTTCTTCGGCTGACCGCCCAGACCCGTGGCCGACGCGTTGGAGATATACTCCAGCGGATAGGCGCAGCGGGTGTTTTCGGTCAGCGATTTGTCGGCGAAATCGAGTTCCAGCGTCTCCGGGTCGTAGACCATGTTTTCCACCACGGTCGCGAATTTGTGGGTGGTGGCGTAGATCTCGGGCTCGGCCTCGGCCGACAGGTTGATGGTCTTGGCATAGCAGCCGCCTTCGAAGTTGAAGGTGCCGTTGTCGGACCAGCCATGTTCGTCATCGCCAATCAGCGTGCGGTCAGGCGCGGCCGAGAGCGTGGTCTTGCCGGTGCCCGAAAGGCCAAAGAAGATTGCCGTTTCATCCAGATTGCCCGGCGCATGGTTGGCCGAGCAGTGCATCGGCATCACGCCCTTTTCGGGCAGGATATAGTTCAGCAGGGTGAACACCGACTTCTTGTTTTCGCCGGCATAGGCCGTGTTGCCGATCAGGATCAGCTTCTTGTCAAAGTTCAGCGCGATGACGGTTTCGGTCCGGCAGCCGTGCTTGGCCGGATCGGCCTTGAAGGACGGGCAGTTGATGATCGTCCATTCCGGGATGAAGCTGTCCAGCTCGGCCCGTTCGGGGCGGCGCAGCATGTGGCGGATGAAAAGCCCGTGCCAGGCCAGTTCGGTCACCACACGCACATCCAGCCGGTGCGCCGGATCGGCACCACCGAACAGGTCCTGCACGAAATAGTCGCGGCCTTTCATATGGGCCAGCATGTCGGCATGCAGGCGGTCAAACGCTTCGGGCGCCATCGGGGCGTTGTTTTCCCACCAGATGGTGTTTTCAACCGAAGGGGTGCGGACGACGAACTTGTCTTTCGGCGAGCGGCCGGTGAATTGACCGGTGGTGCACAGGAAGGCGCCGCCCTTGCCCAGACGCCCTTCGCCGCGGGCGACGGCGGCCTCCACCAAAGCAGGTTCGATGTAGTTGTAATGGACGTTGCCCAGTCCCGTGATGCCTTGTGCCTCAAGCGTTGCCTTGGGGTTCACGCGTCCATTTGTCATCCTGCAAGCTCCTGTATCCGCCTTGGGCGGGGTGGTCAGACCTGGGGCGGCCGGGCCAAAGGCTGCCCATCTCGTGGGGTAATCCATCCCACGGCCGCGCTATAACACGGTGATTTTGCCCAGAATAGGACGCAAACGCATAGTTAGCGCAACCACCGCCCTATTTGCGCGATCAATCGCCACCATCGGAAACAACTGCGGCAAATTAGTCAATTCTTGGGACTTTCGGTGACTCAATGAGGGCGTTGTGCGGGGTGATTCGCACATAGAGGTTGATTCCATCGGCCGGAAAATGGATCATACGAGAAAAATCAGGCAAGCCGAGCAGAATAGGGAAGCCCAAATCATGGCAAGGATCGCCCTTGTAGACGACGACAGGAACATCCTGACGTCGGTTTCGATGACTCTTGAGGCAGAAGGTTTCGAGGTGGAAACCTATAATGACGGGCAATCGGCCCTTGATGCCTTCAATCGCCGCCTGCCCGACATGGCGGTGCTGGACATCAAGATGCCCCGAATGGACGGGATGGACCTGCTGCAGCGCCTGCGGCAGAAAACCACCATGCCGGTGATCTTCCTCACCTCGAAGGATGACGAGATCGACGAGGTCCTGGGCCTGCGCATGGGCGCGGATGACTATGTGAAAAAGCCCTTCAGCCAGCGGCTTCTGGTTGAGCGCATCCGTTCGCTCCTGCGCCGGCAGGATGCCATCACCACCGGCGAGGTGGCCGTCACCGAAGAGACCAAGATCATCGAGCGCGGTCATCTGCGGATGGACCCCCTGCGCCATTCCGTGTCCTGGAAGGGCAAGGATGTCTCGCTCACCGTGACCGAGTTCATGTTGCTGCAGGCGCTTGCGCTGCGGCCCGGTTTCGTCAAGTCGCGCGACCAGTTGATGGACGTGGCCTATGATGATCAGGTCTATGTCGACGACCGCACCATCGACAGCCACATCAAGCGATTGCGCAAGAAGATGCGGTCGGTTGACGAAGAATTCTCGGCGATCGAGACGCTTTACGGCATTGGCTATCGCTACAACGAAGAATGAACGCTGAATGACCGCGGCCGGAAAGATCGACATCGGAACGTCACGGCCTGCTCAGGCGGCCGGCGACGTTCTGCTGGGCGAGGATTGGGAATCGCCTGACACGGTGCTTGATCCGGTGCTGCGCGAAGGCAGGGCGCGGCGCGGGCTGCTGTCGCTGAACAAGTCGCCTCTTGCCCGCAAGATCATTGTTTTCAACCTTATGGCGCTGATCATCCTGGTGGCGGGGGTCCTGTTTCTGAACCCGTTCCGTGACAGCCTTGTTGAACAGCGTGAAAAGGCGCTGGTGACCGAGGCGCAGCTTGTCGCCAATATCGTCGCCGTGGCGCAGCGCAGTGACGGGCAGTTGCCGCGCCTGATCAACGATATTGCCGTCGGGCCCGGGTTGCAGGTTTTCCTGTTTGACCCGAAGGGCGCCCTTGTGGCGCAGGGCATTGGCAAAGATCGGCCGGACCTTCCCTCGGAAAAGCCCCGGTCGACAGTGATAACCGATTTCCTCAGCGCGATCTGGAGCGGGGTTTCCCGTCTGGTCGGCAACGACCGGGCGCCCGGGGGGGGCGTGACCGGCGCCTCGCTGGCAAAAGAGCTGTTTGGCAAGGCCGTGGCAGGCGAGACTTTTGCGACCACGGGTCAGGGCCCTTCGGGCGGCGTGATCTTTGCCGTCGCGACGCCGGTTTTGCAGGACGGTGCCCTGGTCGGCGTTGTCGCCCTCACCTCGGCCGAGGGCGAGATCGACAGTCTGGTTCGGCATGAGCGTGAGCAGATCCTGCAAATGTTCGTCATCGCCTTGCTTGTGTCGATCGGCCTCAGCCTTGTGCTGGCCTCCACCATCGCCAACCCGTTGTCGGATCTGGCCGCCGCGGCCGAACTCGGGCGTGACCGCGACGCGCGCAAGATGACGCCGGGCCGCATCCGGATTCCGGATCTGGCCGCACGACCTGACGAGATTGGCCGTCTTTCCGTTGCCATGCGCGGCATGGTCGCCGCCCTTTATGACCGGATCGACGCGAACGAACAGTTCGCCGCCGATGTCAGCCATGAAATCAAGAACCCGCTGGCATCCTTGCGCTCGGCCGTGGGGTCGTTGCGGATGGTCAAGAAGGAAGAGCATCGGGAAAAGCTGCTGGACGTGATCGACCATGACGTGCGCCGCCTCGACAGGCTGGTCAGCGACATTTCCAATGCCTCGCGCCTTGATAGCGAGCTGGTCAAGGAACAGGAAGAAGAGTTCAATCTTGTCACCACCCTGACCAACCTGTGCGACTTCCTTGGCCAGCAGGCCGCTGAAAAGGGCGTTGAGTTCATCACCGATTTTCCGGCCGATCCGGTCCGGATTCACGGGCTTGAAGGCCGCCTGGCGCAGGTCTTCGTCAATCTCATCACGAATGCCGTTTCGTTCTGCGAAGATGGCGACGCCGTGCGGGTCTGGGCGCGGCAGCGCGAAAACCGCGTGCTGGTGGTTGTCGAAGATACCGGCCCCGGTATTCCCGAACAGGCGCTGACCAAGGTATTCAAGCGGTTCTACTCTGATCGGCCGGCCACGCATTTCGGCAACAACTCGGGCCTCGGCCTGTCGATCTCCAAGCAGATCGTCGAGGCCCATGGCGGTGTCATCTGGGCCGAGAACATCCGCCCCACAAACGCCGATCCCACCTCTGACCCGCTGGGCGCGCGGTTTGTGGTGGGGCTGCCGGTTTGACGGGGCTGGCGCCCGAACGCCTTCATGCGAGCTGTGTCGCCTTCGATGGTCGGGGCGTTCTTCTGATCGGGCCATCGGGCGCGGGGAAATCCTCGCTCGCGCTCAGGCTCATGTCCTTGGGCGCCCTGCTGGTGGCGGATGACCAGACCCTGCTTGAGGCAAGCGACGGCGTGCTTTACGCCCGGGCGCCAGAAAACCTTCGTGGAATGATCGAGGCAAGGTATCTGGGCCTGCTGACTGCTGCTGCGCTTGATTGCGCAAGGGTTGATCTGGTGGTGGATCTTTCTCGCGATGAAACCGAAAGACTGCCGCCCTTGCGCAAAATCGTTCTGGCTGGGGTTGAATGTGCCCTTGCCTACGGCAGCGACCCGTCCCATCTTTCACATGCGGTGCGGTGTCTTGTCCTTAATGGCCGCTGCGCCTGAAAGGAAATGTCTGCAGTGCCCGAGTGGATCCGTACGCAACATGAGCACCGCCTTCTTCTGGTGACAGGGCCTTCTGGCGCCGGGCGATCCACGGCTATCCATGCGCTGGAAGATCTGGGCATGGAGGTGATCGACAATCTTCCCTTGTCCTTTCTGCCCCGATTGATCGACGGCCCTTCGCTGGGGCGGCCTGTCGCCTTGGGCATTGATGTGCGCAACCGCGATTTCAGCGTGACCGGTCTGATCGAGATGATCGACCAGCTGACGCGCGATCCGAAGGTCGGGCTGGAGTTGCTGTATGTTGATTGCAGTCCCGACGCCCTGATCCGCCGCTACAGCGAAACGCGCCGGCGGCACCCGCTTGCCAGCGGAGAGACGGTGACCGAGGGGATCAGGCGGGAGATCGACCTTCTGTCGCCGGTGCGGGCGCGGGCCGACCATCTGATCGACACGACAGAGCTCTCTCCGCACGATTTGCGGGCCGAGATCAAGCTGTGGTTCGGAGAAGGTCAGGGCGGCCATATGGCCGTGTCGATTCAGTCGTTCAGCTACAAGCGGGGCCTGCCGCGTGGGCTGGATATGGTGTTCGACTGTCGCTTCTTGCGAAATCCCTATTGGAATCCCGACCTGCGCGGCAAGGATGGCCGCGATGTCGAGGTGGCTGACGACATCGCGCAGGACCCGCGCTTTGACGAATTCATCGAAAGGGTTTCCGGCCTGCTGCAGTTTCTGCTGCCGGCCCACAGCGATGAGGGCAAGACGCATCTGTCCATCGGCCTTGGCTGCACCGGGGGGCAACACAGGTCTGTTGCAGTTGCAGAAAAACTTGGCAAGATGCTTGCGGATACAGGCTGGACGGTGTCAAAACGGCATCGTGAACTGGAAAGAAACGGCGCGCAGGCGGCGTCTGGGATATCGGGGTAAGGCCGCGTGATCGGTATCGTGATCGTTGCACATGGTGGATTGGCGCGCGAGTATCTCGCAGCGATTGAGCATGTCGTCGGGCCACAAGCGGCCATTCGCGCGATCACGATCGAGGATGATCACGACCGTGGCCAGAAACAGGCGGAAATCTGCAAGGCCGCCGACGAGGTTGACAAGGGAACCGGGGTCGTTCTGGTGACCGACATGTTCGGGGGCTCCCCGTCGAACCTTTCGCTGATGGCCTGCGCCGGGGCAGGGCGGCGAATCCTGTATGGCGCGAACCTGCCCATGCTCATCAAACTGGCGAAATCGCGTGACCTGCCGGTCGCGGAGGCCGTCGCCGGCGCGATGGAGGCCGGACGCAAATACATCAACAGCCTTGATCTTGGGGGCGGGGAGTCCAGATGACCGGACAGGTGCTGAAAATCATCAATGAAAAGGGCCTGCATGCCCGTGCCTCGGCCAAGTTCGTCGAGGTGGTCGAAGCCCATGACGCCATGGCCGAGGTCACGAAGGACGGCATGACGGTCTCGGGGGATTCCATCATGGGGCTTTTGATGTTGGCAGCCTCGCGCGGAACCACTATTGAGGTGCGGACAAGCGGGGCGCAGGCGACAGAGCTGGCGCAGGCGCTTGAGGCATTGGTGGCCGCACGCTTTGGCGAGGATCGCTGAAGCGAGAGGCTGACGGGAAGGCTTAGGTTCGTGACCCAGACGCCGCAGATCAAGGACAAGGGCCTTGCGGTCCCGCCGCAGGGCCAGAGCGCCAGTGCGCGGGGGGCTGAGCGTCAGTATGACATGCGGCGGCTGTCCTATGCCGGCACGTTCAAGAATCCGGTCAAGGCCAACACGATCAGGGCGCTTGAATGGCTGACGGCCAAGGTCACGCTCTTGCGCCTTATCCGCAGCTTTGAAAAATCGGGGGCGCCCTTCGGAGCCCCCTTCTGGCCCAAGGCGATCCGTCACATGGGCATCCGCATCGACACGCCGGACGAAGAGATTGCGCGCATCCCAGCGACGGGGCCTGTCGTCGTGGTTGCCAATCACCCCTCCGGGCTGGTGGATGGCATGGTGATGGCCGAGATGGTCAATCGCGTGCGGTCCGATTTCAAGATCCTGACCCGCAGTCTGCTTACCGGCATTCCCGAGGTCGAGGAATTCATGATTCCCGTCCCCTTCCCGCATGAGGACAACGCCCGCGAACTTGGGCTGCAGATGCGGGATGAAACGATGAAGCATCTCAAGGCGGGCGGTGTCATCATCCTGTTCCCGGCTGGCAAGGTGGCGATGTCCGAAGGCTGGTGGGGCCCGGCGGTCGAGGCGGAATGGAATGTCTTTACCCACAAGATCGTGCGCTCTTCCGGCGCAACGATCGTGCCGATGTTCTTTCCCGGCCAGAACAGCCGCGCCTTCCTGATTGCCAACAAGCTGTCGGACACCCTGCGTCAGGGGCTGTTGCTCTATGAGATCAAACGGTCGCTGTTCAAACCGCAGCGGCCCTTTGTCGGTGAACCGATTCCGGCATCAGAGCTTGCCAAATGGCAGGGCAACCCGCGCGGCTTTCTGGCCTGGCTTCGTCAGCATACGCTGGATCTGGGCAAATAGCCCGCCCTCCTCGTCGTCTTGCAGACGCTCGTCGGGGTTAGCCCCCGACGAGAAGCGAAGCGCACGAGGAGGCGGCGGTCAGCGGGTAGGCACGGGCGTTTCGCCCCGGTAATCGTAAAACCCGCGCTGGGTCTTGCGGCCCAGCCAGCCCGCCTCGACATATTTGGTCAGCAAGGGGCAGGGGCGATACTTGGTATCTGCCAGCCCTTCGTGCAGCACGTTCATGATGGCAAGGCAGGTGTCCAGCCCGATGAAATCGGCCAGTTCCAGCGGCCCCATCGGGTGGTTGGCGCCCAGTTTCAGCGCCTGATCGATCGACTGCACGTTGCCGACACCCTCATAGAGCGCATAGACCGCCTCGTTGATCATCGGAATCAGGATGCGGTTCACGATGAAGGCCGGGTAGTCTTCGGCGCTGGCTGCCGTCTTGCCCAATGTGCCAACGACGGCCAGCAGCGTGTCATAGGTCTCGGCATTCGTGGCGATGCCGCGGATCAGTTCCACCAGTTGCATCACCGGCACGGGGTTCATGAAATGAAAGCCCATGAACCGCTCGGGCCTGTCGGTGCGTGACGCAAGGCGGGTGATCGAAATCGACGAGGTGTTCGAGGTCAGGATGGTCTGCGGCCCCAGATGTGGCGCCAGCGTCTCGAAAATCTGGTTCTTGATGGTCTCGCGTTCGGTCGCGGCCTCGATGATCAGATCGCACGGCCCAAGATCGGGCAGCGCCAGCGTGGTCTTGATCCGGGCCATGGCGGCGGCGCGGGTCTCTTCGGTGATCTTGCCGCGCGATGCCTGACGTTCCAGATTTTTCCCGATCGTCGCGACAGCACGCTCCAGACCATCGGCCGATATGTCGTTCAGCAACACATCATAGCCTGCAAGGGCAAAGACATGGGCAATCCCGTTCCCCATCTGACCCGCGCCCACAATGCCGACCGACTTGATGTCCATGCTGCCCACCCTGTTTTACCTCTCCACCATAGGCCGGCGGCAAGGTCGGGGGCAAGTGCAGCAAAACTCATGGCCTTTGCAGCAAATGCAAAGTTTAGCGGCTTGGTAACGGGAATCGGCAATTCTGATCCCGGGTGTGAAACAATACGGGTGTGTGATGGCCTATGCCTTTCCGGGCGCGGGGACGCTCGACTATGCGCCATGCAGCTATGGCGCGTCGCGACTGCATTTTCGCGGTCCGAAATGTGATGTGACTGAACCTTATGTTGCCTGTCTGGGCGGCACAGAGACTTATGGCAAGTTCATCCCGGTTCCTTTTCCGGAACTGCTGGAGGACATGATCGAGGTGCAGGTGGCCAATCTTGGCTGCATCAACGCCGGGCCAGAGGCCTTCTTGCGGGACAAGGAGATTCTCGCCTTGGCCGGTGGCGCGCGGGCCTGTGTGGTGCAGGTGACCGGGGCCCAGAACCTGACGAACCGCTATTATGCGGTGCATCCGCGCCGCAATGACCGCTTCACCTCTCCCTCGCCGTTGCTGCGCAAGCTGTTCCGTCAGGTCGACTTTACCGAGTTCAGCTTTACCCGGCATCTTCTGCATGTTCTTCAGCGCCATTCAGCCGATCGTTTCGAAGTGCTGGCCGAGGAATTGCGTGCGGCCTGGGTCCTGCGGATGCAGGCGCTTCTTCAGGCCTTGCCCTGTCCGACGGTCCTGCTGTGGCTGGCCGAGGGGCCGCCGCCTGCTCCGGGGCGCCGGGCGAACCTGTCGGTGGAGCCGATGCTGATCGACGCCGAGATGATCGCCGCCGTGCGCCCGCTGGCCACCACCTATGTCGAGATGATTCCCTCGGCCGCGGCGCGCGAAAAGGGGGCCGAGGGCATGGCCTTTGGCCCGCTGGATGCGCCGGCGGCGGCATCTCTGCCCGGCCCTGCGGTGCATTATGAGTTGGCCAGACGGCTGACGCCGGTCCTGCAAAGGCTGTTGTGACCGGCACACTGATTAGTCATTTCCTAATCAGTGGATGCGAATCTTCTTGTTTCCCCAAGTTAACGAATGAAGGATTTTGTGCGGCGGAAAGACAAGCAAAGAGGATCGGCATGGGTCGGGACGTGATTGATACGCTGGTGGTCGGGGCCGGTCAGGCAGGTGTGGCGATGAGCGAGCATCTCAGCCGCGCCGGGGTGCCGCATCTGGTTCTGGAGCGCGCCCGAATCGCGGAACGCTGGCGGTCGGAACGCTGGGATTCGCTGGTGGCCAATGGCCCCGCCTGGCATGACCGCTTCCCGGGTCTGGAATTCGAAGGGTTTGGCCCCGACGATTTCGTGCCCAAGGAAAAGATCGCCGACTACTTCGAGGCCTATGCGAAGAAATTCAACGCCCCCATCCGTTGTGGGGTCGAGGTCAGGAAGGTCACCCGGCGCGAGGGGGCGCCCGGTTTCATTGTCGAAACCTCCGAGGGGGTGGTTGAGGCCAATCGCATCGTCTCGGCGACCGGACCGTTCCAAAAGCCGCAGATCCCGCCGATTGCCCCCAAGGGAACGGATCTTTACCAGATCCATTCCGCTGGCTACCACAATCCACAGCAATTGCCGGAAGGCGCGGTTCTGGTGGTGGGTGCCGGGTCGTCGGGCGTGCAGATTGCAGACGAATTGAACCGCGCCGGTCGCAAGGTTTACCTCTCGGTCGGTGCGCATGACCGCCCGCCGCGCGCCTATCGTGGCCGCGATTTCGTCTGGTGGCTGGGCGTTCTGGGCCTCTGGGACCTGGAGACGGTTCAGCCGGGCCGTGAGCATGTGACGATTGCCGTCAGCGGTGCCTATGGTGGAAAGACCATTGATTTCCGTGAGTTGGCGCATCAGGGCATCACGCTGACCGGCCTGACCGAGGCGTTTGATGGCGGCGTGGTGCATTTTGCGAACAACTTGTGTGAAAACATCCGGCTTGGCGATGAGAACCTGTTCGGGCTTCTGGATGCGGCTGATGACTGGGTGCGCCGGAACGGTGCCGACCTGCCCGAAGAGCCCGAGGCGCGGCGCGTTCTGCCTGATCCGGACTGCATGACCCATCCGGTGCTGGAGCTTGACCTTGCTGCGGCGGGGATCACCTCGATCATCTGGGCCACGGGCTACGCCACTGATTTCAGCTGGCTGCCCTCCGGCGCGCTGGATGCCAAGGGCAAGCCCAAGCACCAGCGCGGGGTCTCGGCTGAGCCCGGGATTTATTTCGTCGGTCTGCCTTGGCTGTCGCGGCGGGGATCGACCTTCATCTGGGGGGTCTGGCATGACGCGCGCCATGTGGCTGACCACATCGCCACCCAGCGCAAGTATCAAGACTATCGCAAGGGCTGATTGCCATTGCCGCCCTGTGCAGGCAGGGTCAGGAAAACAGGATCAGGAGACGACCATGGCGCACTATCGCCACCGCAAGTTCAACACCAAGGACACCTACCCCGAACAGAAGCTGGACAATGACCTGTGTCAGGCCGTTGTCACCACCGGGGGCCGCACGATCTACTTGCGCGGCCAGTGCCCGCAGAATCTGGACGACGCCAAGGACATCGGCAGCCACGATCCGGTGGAGCAGACCCACAAGGTCATGCAGAACATCAAGCAATTGATCGAGGAATGCGGCGGCCAGATGGAGCATCTGGTGAAGGTGGTGGTCTATATCACCGACGTGCGCCACCGCGAGGCTGTCTATCGCACCATGGGCGAATACCTGAAGGGCGTGCATCCAGTCTCCACCGGGCTGGTGGTCAACGCCTTGGCCCGGCCGAACTGGCTGGTGGAAATCGACGGCACCGCCGTCATTCCGGATTGAGCGCATGACCTTTTCGCTTGTCGCGCGCTGCGCCGAGACCGGCATGTTCGGGGTGGCCATCTCGTCCTCTTCGCCCGCCGTTGCGGCGCGTTGCGCCTATGCGCGGGCGGGGGTTGGGGCCGTTGCCAGCCAGAACATCACCGACCCCCGGCTGGGGCCGCTGGGGCTGGACCTCATGCAAAAGGGTCTTTCGGCGGCTGAAACCATCGCCGAGATCCGCCGCACCGGCAGCTTCATCGACTATCGGCAGGTGCTGGTGGTGGATGGGCAGGGCCGCGCGGCGATCCATTCGGGGGCCAGGGCGCTTGGCATCTGGGCCGAGGCGCAGGGGCCGGACGTGGCCTCGGGGGGGAACCTGCTGGCGAACTCCGGCGTTCCGCAGGCGATCGTGGATGGGTTCCTGTCGGCGAAAGGCCACCTGGGTGACCGGCTGATCGCTGCCATGCGCGCCGGTGTGGCCGCGGGCGGCGAAGCGGGGCCCGTGCATTCCGCCGGGTTGCGGCTGGTCGACAAGGTTGATTGGCCGGTGGCCGATCTGCGCGTTGACTGGACCGAGGATTGCCCGATCGAGGCGTTGGCCGAGCTGTGGGATATCTACAAGCCTCAGCTTGGCGCCTATGTCCAACGCGCGCTGGACCCGCGCGAGGCGCCCTCTTACGGCGTTCCGGGCGACGAATAACCGCCGATGCCGCTGCGCTTTACCCTTCGGCAGCTGGAGTATTTCGTCGCTGTGGGCGAGGCTGGGTCGGTGACGCTTGCCTCGGAAAAGATGCATGTCTCGGCACCGTCGATTTCGGCGGCCATCGCCCAGCTGGAGGCCGACTTTGGCCTCCAGCTTTTCGTGCGCCACCATGCGCGGGGGCTGGCCTTGACGCAGGCCGGACGGCAGCTGATGGCCAGGGCCGGTCAGGTTCTGGCCGAGGCCGAGGCGATGAACCGGCTGGTGGGCGACATTTCGGGGCAGGTTCGGGGCAGCCTCTCGGTCGGTTGCCTGCTGACCTTTGCCCAGATCCTTGTGCCGCAACTGCGCCGGGGGTTCGAGGACAAGAACCCGCAGGTGCGTATTCGTCAGTTCGAGATGAACCAGCAGCAGATTTTCGACAGCCTGCGTGGCGGCGAAATTGATGTCGCGCTGACCTATGACCTGGCGATCCCCGAGGATCTGGTCTTTGTTCCGCTTGTCAGACTGCCGCCCTATGTCCTGTTCCCCGAAGGCCATCCTCTGGCCGAGATGCCGCAGGTAACGGCGGCGATGCTGAAGGACCACCCAATGGTGCTTCTGGACCTGCCGCTGAGCGCCGATTACTTCCTGTCGTTTTTCCGTCGTGCCGATCTGAAGCCGCTGATCGCCGAGCGGACGCGCGACATGGCGGTGATGCGCTCGCTGGTGGCCAATGGCTATGGCTATTCGATCGCCAACATCCGCCCATTGAACGATCTGGCCCCCGATGGGCGTCGCCTGCGCTATGTGCCACTGGTCGGGCCGGTCAAGCCGATGGCGCTGGGAGTGGTGATGGCAAAGGGTGCCGAGAGTGTTCTGACGATCTCGGCTTTTGTGCATCATTGCCGAGAGGCGGTCACCGAGGCCAGTGTTCCGGGCCTGACCATGCCGTCCGCATGACAAAGGGCGCCCGTTGGGGCGCCCTTTCAGGGGTAGGATGGGCAATATTGCCCATCCTACGGATCAGAGCTTGCCGGTCAGGTCCGGGACGGCAGTGAAGAGATCAGCGACCAGGCCATAGT
>ERZ1645187.1941-NODE-1941-length-18663-cov-6.752848_pt1 | contig 18663 bp, 13 predicted proteins | sample MGYA00575352_ERZ1645187 | MGnify/ENA primary metagenome ERZ1645187 (study PRJEB40837, sample SAMN11349314) | freshwater sediment metagenome | isolation source: river sediment | host: Sediment | place: India: Wazaribad , New Delhi | collected 2017-02-21 ... | reverse complement strand
ACCGAGGCCGCCAGGTCGCGCGACGCGCCGGGACGCACGTCGCCGGCCTGCTGCGGCGCTATCACTGATCCGGAACGCCGCTCGCCAGTACGGTGGGCGGCGGTGTCTTGCTCCGACGGCTCGGCGACGCAGCGCGCCACCAGCCATGCTCGCCCTGATCCTGCGCTACAGTCGTTACGGCGAGCCGGGTCAGATCGATGGTCAGGCCACCGGTCTGATCAAGCAAGCGTCGGTCCGCTCTCAACCAGCGTGGTTGGCAGGAACGCGGCAGGTAACGCGGGGCAATCACGATATCGGCCCAGTCGCATGAAGCGGCCAGGGCGCGTTCAGGAACGTAATCGCTGCCTCGTCCGATCAACAACCGCCACGTGCGGCCACCGCGCTCAAGGTTGATTACGCAGAAGTCGGAATTGCAGACCGCACCGGGCCAGTCGGCGATCTGCCGTGTCGCTCCGCTCATTCCGGCAGTCTCGATCAAATTGTCCCGGGTGTAGCCACTCTTGCTCTCGCGCAGGACCAGCAGTTCACCGCTGCTTGCTCCGGTAATGCCAAGGTGCCTGCCATCATTCGAAATCAACAGGTCAGGCGCCTTGACCAGCGTTAGCATGATAGTGCCGATCACCACCGGCACGAGACCCAGAAACCGGACCCGCGAGGTCCAGAGGGCCAGCCACAAGCCACCGACGACAAATAGGGCAAAGGTCTTATGCCCGATCGAAGGCATGGTTGAAACTGCACCCGGAACGCTGGCAACCCAGTGTGCAATGGCCAGCAGCAATTCCAGCGATTTGCCCGCCAGCCACCAGAATGGTGCGCCGAGCCCGAGCAAATCAAACAGCAGTGCCAGGGCTATCAGCGGCATCGAGACGAAAGTGGTTAGCGGAATTGCAACGACATTGGCCAAGGCGCCGTAAACTCCGGCTCGATGGAAATGGAACAGGACGATGGGCATCAGAGCCAGTTCGATCACCACGCCGGTCAGCAACAAGCCTGCCAGATTGCGCATCGCCTTGATCGGCCAATATTCATCGCGCGGGGCTGAAAATGCCCGCATGGTCTTTGAGCCGTGCAAGGCAACAATCGCGATCACGGCAGTGAAGCTCATCTGAAAGCTCGGCCCGACCAGAGCCTCGGGCCAGAACAGCAGGACTGTAAATCCGGCAATCGCCACCATCCGCATCGACAGCGGATCGCGACCGATGGCCAGCGCCAGCAGCACCAGCACCGCACCGATACACGACCGGATCGTCGGCAGGTCCATGCCCGTCAGCAAGGTATAGCCGATTCCAGCCATTGCCCCCGCCCCCGCTGCGACCAGCGGCAGGCGGACCCGCAAGGCAAGCCAGGGGAAAAGCGCCAGCAACCGCAAGGCCACGAAATAGGCTGCGGCCACGACTGCGCTGACATGAAGCCCGCTGACCGAAAGCAGGTGCGTCAGGCCGGAATCGCGCATCGCCTGATCGTCGGCTTCGGCAATGGCCCCTCGATCGCCGCTCGCCAGCGCCGCTGCAATGGCTCCCGGCGATCCTTCGAGGTTATCCCGCACGTGGTGCGACAGGCTGCGCTGCGCCGCGCTGATGACACCTCTCTCTCCCGGTGACAGGACTTCAACCGGGCCAAGTACGCTGCCAGTTGCGGAAATGCCGGCGAACCATGCGGTGCGGGCAAAGTCATAGCCCCCCGGCAGCATCGGCGCGGACGGCGGAACCAATCGCGCCCGAAACCTGATCCGCGCCCCCTCGTCGATGTCTGGCCGGGCCAGCTCCACCGGCAGATTGAGCCGCACCTTGATTGCCCGCTCTGCCCCTGGCTCCCGCATGGCAACGACGAGCCGCACCCGCTGTTCGGCCGGCCGGTCCTCACGGTCCAGAACAGTCGCTTCCAATTGCGTCACGAAAGGCCGTCCGATCGGCTCCGCACCGACAATTGCCGATTTAGCCCATACCAGCCCACACCCCAGGGCGACCGCCAGCCCCGTGACTGTGCAAGCCCGCCTTGTGAATGGATACCGCCCGTCCGGCTTCATCACCGATACCGCCGCGACGGCCGTGCCGAGCCCGCCTGTGATTACGGCCAGCCACTGCGATGCATTCGCCGCGATGAACCAGCTGGCAATTCCCAGGGCAAAGGCTACCACTGCCCACGGAGCCTGATCCAGACGCGATCTGGCCAGTAATCGTTCAACCTGCTCAAGCCCGCTAGACAAGTCCGCACGCATGCGCCAAGGGCCATGTTGCAGTGCAGCGGTATGCGCCGCTTCGCTGCCCATCGGCACCTGCGGCAATGTTTCGCGACCCATGGCGGCAAATGACAGAAAGGGACGAGTAATGGCAAGTGATAGCGTCATGGCGGCAACGGGCGAACCCCGCGGCGTCGTCACGCGATTTGCTCCCTCGCCGACCGGTTATCTGCACATCGGCGGCGCGCGTACCGCCCTGTTCAACTGGCTCTATGCCCGCCACCATGGCGGCAAGTATCTGCTGCGGATCGAAGACACCGACCGCGCTCGTTCGACCGATTCCGCCATCGAGGCGATTTTCGATGGTCTGGAATGGCTTGGCCTTGCCGGTGACGAGCCTGCAACGTTCCAGTTCGCCCGGTCCGAGCGTCATGCCGCGGTCGCGAACGAACTGCTGGCCAAGGGACACGCCTATCGCTGCTACCTGACGCCGGAAGAGCTTCAGGCCCGCCGCGAGGCTGCCCAGGCTGAACGCCGCACTTTCCGCATCGACAGCGAATGGCGCGATGCCGATCCGGCCTCGGCTCCGGCCGATCAGCCCTATGTGGTCCGGATCAAGGCACCGCGCGAAGGCGAAACCGTTATCGAAGATCTCGTCCAGGGCCGCGTCGCGGTACAGAACGCAGAACTCGATGACTTTGTCCTGCTGCGTTCGGACGGCACGCCGACTTACATGCTGGCCGTGGTTGTCGACGATCACGACATGGGCGTCACCCACGTCATTCGTGGCGACGATCACCTCAACAATGCCTTCCGCCAGTTGGTCATCATTCGCGGCATGGACTGGCCGGAACCGGCCTATGGCCACGTTCCGCTGATCCACGGTCACGACGGGGCCAAGCTGTCCAAGCGCCACGGCGCGCTGGGCGTCGATGCCTATCGCGACGAAATGGGCGTCCTGCCCGAGGCGCTGTTCAACTACCTGCTCCGCCTTGGCTGGGGCCATGGTGACGACGAAATCATCAGCCGCGAACAGGCGGTCGAATGGTTCGATATTGCCCATGTCGGCAAGAGCCCGTCGCGCTTCGACCTGGCCAAGCTGCTCAACCTCAATGCGCATTACCTGCGCGAGGCTGACGATGCGCGTCTGGCCGAACTGGTCGCGGCCAAGCTGCCGGGTGACGCCGACCTTGCCCTGCTGACCCGCGCCATGCCGGTGCTGAAGGTCCGGGCCAAGGACGTGAACGAACTGGCCGCCAGTTCCGCCTTCCTGTTCGCCCAGAGTCCTCTGACCATGGAGGACAAGGCACAGGCGCTTTTGACTGACGATGCTCGCAAATTGCTGGGCGCAATCAGTGCGCGGATCAGCGCGCAGGGTGATTGGACAATCGAGGCTCTGGAAGCCAGCTTGAAGGCCATGGCCGAAGAACTGGGTCTTGGTCTCGGAAAGCTTGCGCAACCCCTTCGGGCCGCGCTAACCGGGCAAACTACATCCCCGGGCATTTTTGACGTTCTGGTCCTGCTGGGCCGCGACGAAAGTCTGGCTCGCATTGATGAGCAGGCTGCGGTTTAAGCAGGGCAAGGTTTTGAGGAGTTAGCTAAATGGGCAATACGGTTAAACTCGGCGCCAGTGCTGGCGAAACGGAATATCCCGTCCTTTCGGGCAGCGTGGGGCCGGATGTCATCGACATCCGCAAGCTCTATGGTCAGACGGGGATGTTCACCTACGACCCGGGCTTCACCTCGACGGCTTCGTGCGAAAGCGCGCTGACCTATATCGACGGTGACGAAGGCGTGCTGCTGCACCGCGGTTATCCGATTGGCCAGCTGGCGGAACATTCCAGCTTCATGGAAGTCAGCTACCTGCTGCTCAACGGCGAACTACCCAGCAAGGATGAACTCGACAAGTTCACCAACACGATCACGCGCCACACCATGGTGCATGAACAGCTGACCAGCTTCTACAACGGCTTCCGTCGTGACGCTCACCCGATGGCGGTGATGTGCGGCGTGGTTGGCGCCCTCTCGGCGTTCTACCACGACAGCACCGACATTGCCGACCCGGTGCAGCGCAAGATCGCCAGCCACCGCCTGATCGCCAAGATGCCGACCATCGCGGCCATGGCGTACAAGTACTCGGTCGGTCAGCCGTTCGTCTATCCGGACAACAACCTGAGCTACACCGGCAACTTCCTGCGCATGACCTTCGGCGTGCCGGCAGAAGAATACGAAGTGATCCCGGCGGTTGAAAAGGCCATGGACCGGATCTTCATCCTTCATGCCGACCACGAACAGAACGCTTCGACCAGCACCGTCCGCCTGGCCGGTTCTTCGGGCGCCAATCCGTTTGCCTGCATCGCCGCCGGCATCGCCTGCCTGTGGGGCCCTGCCCACGGCGGCGCGAACGAAGCTGCGCTCAACATGCTCAAGGAAATCGGTACGCCGGACAAGATCCCGCACTATATCGAGCGTGCGAAGGATAAGAACGATCCGTTCCGCCTGATGGGCTTCGGTCACCGCGTCTACAAGAACTACGACCCGCGTGCGACCGTCATGCAGAAGACCGTGCGCGAAGTGTTCGACGCACTGAAGGTCAACGACCCGCTGTTCGAGACTGCTCTGCGTCTGGAAGAGATCGCTCTGAACGATCCCTACTTCATCGAGAAGAAGCTGTTCCCGAACGTCGACTTCTATTCGGGCATCATTCTCTCGGCGATCGGTTTCCCGACCACCATGTTCACCGTGCTCTTCGCTCTGGCCCGCACCGTGGGCTGGGTCGCGCAGTGGAACGAAATGATCAGCGATCCCGGCCAGAAGATCGGCCGTCCGCGTCAGCTCTACACCGGCCCGACGCAGCGCGACTACGTGATGATCGACAAGCGCTAAGCGCAGGTCACAATCAAACAAAAGGCCCGGCACTCACACGAGCGCCGGGCCTTTTTGTTTAAACCGTGAAAGTGTTCAGGCGGCGGGATCGGCGGGTACGTCCAGAATGAACCGCGCACCCTGCCCCGGTGCGCTCTCTACCGTCAGGTCGCCACCCATCGCCCGGGCCAGACGGCGCGAGATATAGAGCCCAAGACCCGTTCCGCCGTCCTCATTGTTCCGGCCAAGCCGCTCGAACTTGTCAAATATCCGGACCTGCTGATCGCTGGACAGACCCGGCCCCTGATCCGCCACGATCAGGCGTGCCATGGCGCCAGCCTCTTCGAGACGAATCCAGATGTGCGAACCGTCCGGCGAATAGCGGATCGCATTGCCGACCAGGTTGAGCAGGATCTGCAGGATACGGTGAGACTCCGCGATTGCCGGCAGGCTCTCTCCCTGACGCGGCGCATCGATCACGATGTCTTTTTCCTGAGCGCGTCCAGCCAGCATCCCGGCGGCGCGCTGGCCCAACTCGGCCAGGTCAATCCGCTCCGGCACGGTATCGAAATCATCAGCTTCGACTACTTCCAGATCAGCCAGATCCTGAACCAGTGCCAGAAGATGCTGCCCTGCCGCCGCGATGTCTGCGGCATAGTTGCTGTACTCTTCGGGCAGAGGACCGGCCAGACGGGCACGGATCGTTTCGGCATTGGTGATGATCCGCGAGATCGGTTCCCGCAGGACCGGGGCAATATCGCGGCCCACCAATCCCGTTTCACGACGGGGTTCGCTCGGTCCATCCACGTCCCGGTGCAGCAGCGGCACGTCGGCGGTAAGGCAGAGTTCAAATCCCGTCGGGTCGCTGCCGGGCACCAGTTGCGGTAGCAGGCTGGCGCGCCACTTGCGCTGCGAACCGGGCACGCTGAGGCTTGCCCCATCCAGCAGGCGCCAATGCATCGGTTGCTGGTGACTGGCCCCATCGACGGAGACAAAGTCGGTCCAGGGTCTGCCGCGCCCAGCCTTCATCGCGGCGTAAAGGGCGGCAAGATCGGCAGCCTCACAATCGACGGACAGCAGGCATTGCTTGTGGTCGAGCCGGGCCACCAGCTCCGCCAAGGTTCGGTCAATTGAGGCACGATGTTCGGCAATCAAAGCGGTATCTTCGGGCGGCAACGGTGCTGCCTGCCATGAGGCGAAACGCATCGAGGTGCCGCCGCCTGCCTCTGGTTCGATTTCCACCCAGGCGGTTATCGCTTCGCGGCCATTGCTGGCCTGCATCGTCCGGGCCAGTTTCAGGCCATAGAGCCGCGCCTTGCGCTCCAGCTCGCGCAGGGCCGGAATCGCGATGGTTCCCGGCAGATCACCGCCGCATTCCATCTGCAGTTCGGACAGCCGTTCGCTGGCGGACACCAGCTGTCCGTCACCATCGCTGCGCCCATGCGCAAAAGATGCTGAAAGCGCGATCATCCCCGATCAGGAGCCTGTGCCAGCCAGCAAGGCTGCAGCCTGTTCGGGGCCAAGCTGTTCGTAAAGCGCCGAAAGCGACAGGTCCGGGTGAAGCGCCTCAAGCTGTTCGGCAATCGCGGCAGACTTGAGGCCCGCAGCGCGCAGGGCAAGGCCAAGGCGTGTGGCCTGGGTATCGTGGGTCGCCAGAACCACCGCATCGCGGTCCTGCCCGCAAGCTACCGACAGCGCGGAGAGGAAAATCGCCGCCCCGGCATGGGAAACCGAAAGAGCCGCCATGACCCCGCCGCCAAGTCCGGTAACAAGCCGCGAAATCAGGCCAAGGCGGCTGCGGCTTTCATCAAAGGCCGCGCGAATTTCGCTTTCAGCCGCCGCTACTTTGGCCGAGTCGATATTCCATTGGGCCGACGCATCACGCAGGGCCAGCAGGGCAAGGTGCAAGAGATCACCGGGCATTTCGCCCAGCGGCAGTTGCATCCGCCGTCCGTGCTGAACAAACCGGGCCTGAGCGGCAAGCAGGCCCATGGCGATCGAGGAAACCTCTGGCGCGTTCGACCCGATCAATGCCTGCAACAGCGGTGAAAGCACCGGGTCCAGCCCCAAGCGCGCCTCCAGTCGGGCCGCAAGTTGTGCCTCAAGGGCCAGAGCATGGACATGAGCCAGCAGCTCAGGCTGAGAAACCAGACGGTCAAGCAGGTCGCTCTCGCGGTCTGTAGCCTGACCGGGATTCCCGCCCGGGCTGGACGTCCGATTGACCGCTGACACCAGCTGCTGTGCCAGATCAGCAAGCATTCCCCGCATCGAAGCAATGATCTCGTCGGAGAAGATCGAATGACCATCATTGCCAAGCAAATGGCGCAGAACCGGGCCAACGGATTCAAGCACGGCATCCCCGCGCGCAAGATCCCGTCGCAGAGCAGCCTCTGCCACAGCAGGGTTCATGGCCTTGGCAAGTCCTTGGTTCATGCCGCCGACATTAAGGTTAGATGGTTAATGGCTGGTTAGCTTCGCTTGGCCCAAAGGTAGAACGATTCCACCTAGAGCGATCAATGTGGCGATGATGTAGGTCGCTTCTCGCCCGACCCCGGCCATAATCGCTCCGCCCAGCAACAGCGCCAGAAATCCGCGATCGCGGAACCAGCCAGACCAGCGCGCCGGCAGCAGCCGCGCAACGAGGCGCAGCATGGCAAGCAGCATGAAGGCGGGGAACAGCCGCTCGGCAAATCCCTGCGCGGCGACACCGGGAGAACCCCAGGCCGCCAGCAAGACGATGATTACGTCCAGAATGCCGCCATAGAGCGCCTTGGCGTCAAAACCCTTGAGCGGAATATTCAGTTCGGATTCGATCCGGGCGATCATTGCGGCGGCTTCCCGCGTGATCCAGCCCAGCGCCACAAAGCCCAGCCCAAGCGCGGCAAAGCCGAACCAGCCAGCCCCTAGCGCGAGGAGCGTCAAGACCGCCGCCGCCATGACCAGAACACGCGCGCCGCTGCCGGCATGGAGCAAGGCTGGCCCGAAACTGCGTACCGCCAGCAAGGCGATTCCGCTCGAAAGGCTCAAGCCCCCCTCACCGCGCGTGCGTTGCTTGATCCAAAACGGCTCGAGCGCGTGCGCCTGTTCCTCGCTGCGTACCAGGGTCCAGAACAGCCTCGCCTGATCAGGCTGCGGAATCGCCTTTTGCCGCACTCCGGCCTGCAAGGCGATGCGCAGCAAGGCCGAAGTGGCGTCACAATCGGCCGGCAGTTCGCCAAGACGCTCAACCAGACGCCCCGGCAGGCGCATGGCACCGCCGAACGCATAATTCAGGTCGATCCGTTCAAAGCCCGCCGCCAGCCCCTGATCGATGGGCTGGACGAGAACGGCCTGACCCTCTTCCAGCAAGGCCATGGCGGCGGCGGTTGAAGCGAACAGACCATCGGCGATGACCAGCACTTCATCCACCGCACTGATCAGCCCGAGCAGCGCGCGGGCCTGCCGAATGGTCTGGAACTGCGCTCCGCCAGCCACAATCTGCTGCTGCAACTCGTCAAGCTCAGCCGAAAGCGCCGGAGCAATGCAGATCACCCGCTCACACCCCAGTTGCAGGGCCAGCGCTACTTGCTGGCGCGCAACCGTAAGTCCTCCAACCCGAAGAAATGCCCGGGTCAGGGGACTGCCAACAGCAGGTTCAAGCATTGTCAGGATGGCAATGCGCAGGGTCGTTCTCCGTCCGATTTCGGGGTTGGGCGACTTCTAATAGACTAATCTGGAGGTGCCAAGCCGCGCTGTACGCGCCCAGAACCTTTTGCCAACTTGGGCTTTATCGCTCGGCTGAACATGGTAAACCCCCGGCATGACCCGCAGAACGCGCATCGTTGCGATTGACGCTGGCGAGCCGGAAGGCACGCCTGCACCCGAAACCGTCATCGAAACGGAGGCAACTCCTGCGGATAGTTCAGACGAATGGGCCGAGGAAGACGTGTCTGCGCCGCCGCGGTCGTGGGGAACGATCATCGCCTTGTTGGCAACAGCGCTGGCCGTAATTGGCTGGTCCGCGGCTTTCATCCTGGCAAATCTTGCCCAGATGCAGGCGGGTGCCCCGCTTGCGCAGTGGACGGCCTGGCTGCGTGATTGGGCGGTTCCGGTGTTGCTGGTTGCCGTGATCTGGTTGATCGCCATGCGCAACAGCCGCCGCGAAGCCCTGCGCTTTGGCCAGACGGCCCGAATGCTTGGCGAAGAATCGGCACGGCTTGAGGCGCGCCTGTCGGTCGTGAACCGGGAACTCAGTCTGGCCCGCGAATTCATCGCTTCGCAGGCCCGTGACATCGAATCCGTGGGCCGCTTGGCGACAGAGCGCCTTTCGGAACATGCCGACCGGCTCAGCACGCTGATCGCCGACAATGGCAACCGGCTCGATTCCATCCAGACCGTCAGCGCGGCAGCGTTGGAAAACATGGAAAGCCTGCGCGGCCACCTGCCGGTTATCGCCAGCTCGGCCAAAGACGTTACCAACAATATCGGCACTGCCGGTCGCACGGCGAATGCCCAGATCGAAGAGCTGGAGGCCGGTTTCAAACGCCTGACTGAAATCGGTGAGAACAGCGGGCGCGAGGTCGCCAGCCTGCGCTCCACCGTGGACAGCGCCTTGGCCGAATTCACCCGGCAGGCCGATCAGCTGGGCGAAATCGCCGAGCAGCGCTTTGCCGCTCTGGAAGAGCGCGGGAGCGAATTCCGCACCCAGCTGGAAAGCCACGAAGTCGAAGCGTTGGCCGCCATCCGCAGCCGCGCCACGGCACTGGCAAACGAACTGGAAGAAGCGCGCAAGGTCCTCGACGAGCAGGAAAGCGAGAGCCTCACCTCGCTGCGCGCCCGCCTTACCGCGATCCGTGATGAAAGCGGCGCACTAGTCCGCTCGCTGCGCGAAGGTGAAGGCAATGCGCTGCAGGCCTGGAAGGGCGCCATTGCTCAACTGGAGGAAGGCCTGACCGGGGCAATCGCCCGAGTGGCCGAAATTGACGAAAAAGCCATGTCGTCAGCCCGCCACCGCCTGTCCGAACTGGCCAAAGAGGCGGCGGAGCTGGATGGCCGCATGGCCGAACGCGACCGCCACTTCGCGGCCGAACTGGAAAAGCGCCAGCAAGACTTCGAAGCGCGACATGCGCAGTTCCTCGCCAACCTGTCCGCCCAGCTTGAGCGGCTTGACCTGCAAATCGACGAGCGCCGCGCTGCGCAAGAACAGCATGGCCGCGAACTCGTCGCGCAGAGCGAAGGAGTGGTCGAGCAGTTCACGGCACTGGCGCACCGCCTGAGCGAAGTGAGCGCCCTGGGCGGCGAAGCCGAAGACCGGATCGCACAGAGCCTCTCGGCGCTGAGCCAGAACCTTGCCGCAAGCCGTGAGGCGCTGGTCGGCACGGACGCTGCGATTGCCGAACTGACCGACGGCAGCGTTCGCCTGCTGGAACTGATCCAGGCCAGCGTCCAGCATTCGACCCGCGACCTGCCCGAAGCTATGGGCGTCAGCGAAGCCAAGCTGGTCGCTGTCGAAAGTCGCGTCTCATCGCTGAGCGGCGCGCTGGGCGGTGCCGAAGAGACTGGCGCCCGGATCGTCGCACAGATCGAACGCGGTGCAACCGAGTTGCAGACGGCAATCGAGCGGGTCGAGACGCTATCCGCCGGTCTCGACGCTGGAGGTTCGCGTCAGGCAGAGACGCTTGCCACCATGGCCAGCTCGCTGGAACAAGTCAGGAAGGAAAGCCTCGACCTGGCCGAGCAGGCCCAGGCCCGCCTCAAGCAGGCCATCGAAGAACTGAACCGTTCCGCCAGGGACGCTGCCAGCACGATTGGCACCTTGAGCGCCGGTGCGATCGCGGACATCGCGGCCAAGCTGGGTGACGAGAGCGCTGCCGCCATCGACAGGGCCATGCGCGAACGGGCGCAGGAAGTTGCCGGAGAACTGGAACTGGCCGCTGCCAGTGCCGCAGGCGTCAGCCGCGATGCGGCGATGCAACTGCGCGATCAACTCGCCAAGGTGAGCGAACTGACCACCCATCTGGAACAGCGGGTGGCCCACGCCCGGTCCCGCGCCGAAGAGCAGGTGGACAACGACTTCGCTCGCCGGGTCGCCCTGATTACAGAAAGCCTCAATTCCAACGCCATCGACATTGCCCGCGTGATCGACAGCGAGGTGACCGATACGGCTTGGTCGGCCTACCTGAAGGGCGACCGCGGCATCTTCACCCGCCGTGCCGTGCGCCTGCTGGATAGCGGCGAGGCCAAGACTATCGCCCATCTCTATGAGGAAGACCGCACCTTCCGCGATCACGTCAGCCGCTACATCCACGATTTCGAAGCGATGCTGCGCCAGTTGCTGTCCACGCGTGATGGTCACGCCCTGGGCGTGACGCTGCTCTCATCCGACATGGGCAAGCTCTATGTCGCGCTCGCCCAGGCGATCGAGCGGCTGCGCAATTAGAAAATGTAGCGGGTAACGTCGATGTCCTCGAGGGTCAGCCACCCCTGGACATAGTTAACGTAATAGAGCGCGAACAGCGCCAGTGAGACCCAGGTCGCGCGGATCGCGACCTGGCGTGGATTGAAATTCACCGGCGCACTGGTGACCTGTCCCGGTACAACGTCGACCTTTTCCTCGTCATGAGTCCGCACGCCAAAGGGCAGGACGAAGAAGGCGCTCATCACCCAGAACAGGAAGTAGATCGCCAGGGCTGAGGTCAGCTTCATTGTTTCAATGCTCCGCGAGGATCACCCGAACTTGCGGCTTCTTACCGGACCAGCGCTGCGCCGCGCGCCGGGCTGCCAGTCGAGCCGCCTCGGTTATAGCCTCGCGGTCATGGCGTTGACCACCCTTAAGGCGGGCCAGCGCGGCACTGACGTCTTCCTGCGCTTCGGAAACGAAATCTTCCATATCTTCATCGAGCGGCAGCCCGACGCTTTCGACATGAACCCGCCCCTTGCCGTCGAGAACCACAATCAACAGACCGTTCGCAGCCAGTCGGCGGCGCATGACGATCGCTTCACCATTGGCCGGGGAAATGATGTCGCCGTCCAGGATCAGGCGCCCTGCCCGCACTTCATCGATCTTGCCGGGCTTGCCCGGAGCAAGCCGGACCAGATCGCCGTTTTCCTGAAACACGGTCTTGGGAATTCCGCAGGCCTTGCCGAGCCGCGCCTGTTCCTTCATGTGGCGCACTTCGCCATGAACCGGAACGAGAATTTCCGGCCGCAACCAACCGTAAAGCGCCTCCAGTTCCGGTCGTCCCGGATGGCCAGAAACGTGGATTCCGCTCTGCCGGTCGGTGACCAGCGTAATATCGCGCGCAGCCAGGCGGTTCTGGATCCGGCCAATCGCGATCTCGTTGCCCGGAATCTGGCGACTGGAAAACAGCACGACATCACCCGATTCCAGAGCGATCGGATGCGTATCTTCCGCGATGCGCGAAAGCGCTGCCCGCGGTTCACCCTGTCCGCCCGTCGCCACAATCAGCACTTCACCGCGCGGCAGCGACATGGCCGTATCAAAATCGACCCGTTCGGGCAGGTCCGCCAGATAGCCGCAGCTCTGCGCCGTGCGGATAATCCGGTCAAGCGAGCGCCCGGCCACACAAAGCTTGCGATTGCTGGCCTTCGCCACTTCACCCAAAGTCTGAAGTCGGGCCACATTCGATGCAAAAGTCGTCACGACGATCCGCTTGCCGTGATGGCGCGATACTTCGTTCAGCAAGGCGGTCCGCACTGCTCCTTCAGAACCTGACGCATTCGGATTGAACACGTTGGTGGAATCGCAGACCAGCGCCAGGACGCCCTCGTCACCGATCTGGGTCAGTTCTGCTGTCGTGGCGGGGGTGCCAACCAACGGCTCGTCATCCAGCTTCCAGTCGCCGGTATGGAATACGCGCCCATAAGGCGTCTCGATCACCAGCGCGTTGCCTTCCGCAATGGAGTGCGCCAGCGGCACATAGCGGATTCCGAAAGGACCAAGCTGGAACTGGTCGAGGTGATCGATCACATTCAATTCGATCTCGTGGCGGTTGCCCGCCTCGTCCAGCTTTTCGTTGACCAGCTTTGCGGTGAATGGCGTCGCATAGAGCGGAACGCCCAGTTCCTGCGCGAAGTAAGGCACAGCACCAATGTGATCCTCATGCGCGTGAGTCAGGACTATGCCCAGCAAGTCCGCGCGGCGTTCCTCGATGAACTCCAGATCGGCAAAAAGCAGTTCGGTGCCGGGATACTCATTGGCGCCAAAGCTCATGCCCAGGTCGACCATCAACCACTTGCCATTGCAGCCATAGAGGTTGACGTTCATGCCAATCTCGCCCGAACCGCCGAGCGCGCAGAACAGGAGTTCCTTGCCGGGCTTCATGAGCGCAGGGCCACTTCATTCAATTTCAGCATCAGGAATTCCGGTTCGCATAAAGCAGCGCGATGCCGCGCAGGGTCAGGTCGGGTTCGACCCGGTCAAACAGATGGGCGTGGTGCTGAAACAGCGGAGCCAGACCGCCAGTGGCAATCACCTTCACCGGACGGCCAATCTCGGCCTTCATCCTCGCGATCATGCCTTCGACCATACTGACATAGCCCCAGTAGACACCGATCTGCATCTGGCCGACCGTGTCACGGCCAATAACGCTTGAACTGGGCGGTGGTTCGATCGCGATGCGCGGCAGCATAGCGGCCGCATTGTAAAGCGCGTCGAGCGAGAGGCTGACCCCGGTCGCAATCGAGCCGCCAAGGTAGGCCCCATCAGCACCAATGTGGTCAAAGGTCGTAGCCGTGCCGAAGGAAATGACGATCTTGTCGCCAGCTTCCAACGACTGGGCTGCAATTGCATTGACCGCACGATCCGCACCCAGCGCGCGCGGCTCGTCAACCTTCAGCGCAATGCCCCACTCCACTGGCGGGCGACCACCGACGAGCGCTTCAACCCCAAAATATTTCGCGGCAAGTTCCTGCAAGTTATAGAGCGCGCGCGGCACGACCGAGGCAATCACCACGGCCTGCACGTCGGCACGCTGATACCCTTCCATCTTGAGCAGCTGGTCCAGCCACACGGCATATTCATCTGCCGTGCGCTTGATATCCGTCGCAAGCCGCCAACGCTGTACGATTTCACCCGCATCGTTGACCAAGGCAAACTTTACATTGGTATTGCCGTTGTCGATCGCAAGCAGCATCCCTCTATCCCTATCTTCATTCTGCCAGGCGGACTTCGCCAGCGTGGATCACGCGCGTGGTGCCGTCGCCGAGGCGCAGTTGCAAGGCCCCATCGGGAGTCAATCCCGCAAAACTGCCTTTCAATGGCACTTCTCCCGGTTCACCAACGGCGAGCATCGTCCTTACCGGATGGGCAGCTGCCTGCCAGCGCCGCACCAGCAGATCCAGGCCAAAACTGCGCCAACGCTCCAGCTCCTGGGTGAATTGCCGAGACAGGCTCTCCGCAAAATGATCCCGGTCCGGGGCCGGTCCGAATGCGGAAAGGGAAATCGTCTCGCGCCCCTCGACCTTCGGGGCCTGGGACAGGTTGACTCCGATCCCGACGATCACTGAATCGCCGACGCGCTCAAGCAGGATACCGGCCAGCTTCGCCCCGCCAATCATCAGGTCGTTTGGCCATTTCAGCAGAGGAGTAGCATGCGGAAGAACCAGTGGCGCTACAACTTCCTGCAACGCCAATCCGCTCAGCAGGGCCAGGCTCGCAGCCGGAGGATCGCCGGGGCCAATCCGCACAACGGTGGAACCCATGAAATTACCAAAGCCGTCAAACCAGGTGCGGCCCTGTCGCCCCTTCCCTGCGGTCTGCCGGTCGGCAACCAGCCAGTACCCCTCCGCCACCGCCTCGCCAGCGGATAGCCGCACGGCAAGGTCGGTATTGGTCGATCCGGTTTCGGGAACCGTCTGGATCAAGCGGCTACGAACAGCACTCCCGCAGCAATCGCTGCGAGCGCTCCAAGCCCCTTGGTCAACAACCAGCCCAGCGGCGAAATGACCAGTGCCGAGATGGCCAGCAGCCATTCATGCACCATATCGCTGCGCCCGGTTACCTTGCCCGAAGGATCATCGAAATACATGACCTTGACGATCTTGAGGTAATAGAACGCACCGATGACGCTGCCGATGGCGGCAATAACGGCCAGAGGCACAAGACCAGCGGCAACCGCGGCCTTGAACACCACGAACTTGCCCCAGAAGCCGAAGAAGAACGGGATACCAGCCATCGAGAACATGACCGAACCGAGGCCAAGCGCCAGGAACGGCCGCGTGCTGGAAAGACCGGCCAGATCGGAAATCGCCTCAAGCTGGCGACCTTCCTGATCGCGCAACATGAGCACAGCCACAAAGCCGCCAATGGTCATCGGCACATAGATGGCCAGGTAGACCAGCATGGCCGAAACGCCCTCCGGGCTGGCCGCAGTCAGACCAACCAGCATGAAGCCGACATTGTTGATCGAAGAATAGGCCAGCAGGCGCTTGACGTTGGTCTGACGAATAGCACCGAATGCGCCAACAATGATCGAAGCCAGCGCGGCAAAACCGACGATCTGCTGCCAGGCAATGGCCTGCCCACCAAATGCTTCCAGAGCAACGCGGATGGTCAGCGCTAGTGCGGCAACCTTCGGCGCCGATGCAAAAAGCGTGGTTACCGGGGTCGGCGCACCTTCATAAACGTCGGGCGTCCACATGTGGAACGGCACGGCGCTGATTTTGAAGGCTAGGCCGGCCAGCATGAAGGTCAGGCCGAACAGCGCGCCCTTTGACAGGCCGGCGCTGGTCGCAGCGGCAATGCCGTCAAAATTGATCGTACCGGTAAAGCCATAGATCAGGCTCATGCCGAACAGCAGGATGCCGCTGGCGAGCGCGCCGAGAACGAAATACTTCAGGCCTGCTTCTGCCGAGCGCTCATCCGACTTGAGGAAAGCGGCCAAAACGTATGCGGCCAGCGAGTTCAGTTCCAGACCGACGTAAAGCGTCAGCAGGTTCGTCGCCGAGACCATCAGGCTCATGCCGAGTGCCGAGAAAAGGACCAGCACCGGGAACTCGGGACGATAGCCACCGTGCTTTTCAAAGAAAGACGGAGCGATCAGCAGCGAGGCAGCGGCAGCGACGAAGATCAGCAGCTTGGCAAAGGCAGCAAAGGCATCAGCCGAGAACAGTCCGTCAAAGGCCAAGACCTCTACCCCGCCCGCGCCGTTCAGCAGCGCCGGAGCAGTGATCACGCTGGCGACAACCAGAACGAGGACGGAAAGCCAGTTAACAGCTCGCGCATCACGCGCGGTCTGTCCCCAGGCAGACCCGACCAACAGGGCGAGCCCCGAGATGCTCAGCAGGATTTCAGGCGCGGTTAAGCGCAGTGACTGCATCCAGTCCATCAGTGCGCCCCCCCTTCCTGGGCGTGTTCTTCATGCGGCTTAACCACAGCAGCGGTGAGCTTCGCATCGCTTTCCGGCTCGGCGCGCGCAAGGCGAGCATCAAGCGCAGCAATATCTTTCCGCATCGGAGCAAGGAAACTTTCAGGATAGACCCCCATCCACAGGACGGCGGCAGCAATCGGAGCCAGCATGAACCATTCGCGTGCCGAAAGGTCCGTCATGGCTGCAGCATCGGCGTTCTTCTGTTCGCCAAAGGCAATCCGGCGGTAGAGGTACAGCATGTAAGCCGCACCAAGGATGATCCCGGTCGTGGCGACGAAGGCCACCCAGCTGGAAATCTGGTAGATCCCCGCAAGGCTGAGGAACTCGCCAACGAAACCGCTGGTCCCCGGAAGGCCGATCGAAGCCATGGTGAACAGCAGGAAGAACAGCGCGTACTTCGGCATGTTGATCGACAGACCGCCATAGCGGCTGATCTCACGCGTGTGCAGACGGTCATAGATCACGCCAACACAGAGGAACAGCGCGCCCGAAACCAGACCGTGGCTCAGCATGACCACCATCGAACCTTCAAGGCCCTGCACGTTGAAGGCAAACAGGCCGATGGTCACGATCGCCATGTGGGCAACCGACGAGTAGGCAATCAGCTTCTTCATGTCGTGCTGAACCAGCGCAATCAGCGAGGTCACGACCACGGCGATCATCGACAACCAGTAAACCACCCAGGCGAAGTGAGCGGAAGCTTCCGGAAACATCGGCAGCGAGAAGCGGATGAAGCCGTAGCCCCCCATCTTCAGCAGAACGCCCGCAAGGATCACCGAACCTGCTGTCGGCGCCTGAACGTGGGCATCGGGCAACCAGGTGTGGACCGGCCACATCGGCATCTTAACGGCGAAGCTGGCGAAGAACGCGAGCCACAGCCACTTCTGCGCATCGAACGGGAAGTCGTACTGCATCAGGGTCGGGATGTCGGTGGTGCCAGCAGTCTGGGCCATCCAGATCATCGCGATCAGCATCACGATCGAGCCGAGCAAGGTGTAAAGGAAGAACTTGTAGCTGGCGTAGATACGCTCGGCCCCGCCCCAGATACCGATGATCAGGTACATCGGGATCAGGCCTGCCTCGAAGAAGATGTAGAACAGGAAAAGGTCCTGAGCGGCGAAAACGCCGATCATCAGAACTTCCATCAGCAGGAAGGCGGCCATGTATTCGCCAACCCGCTTTTCGATGGACTGGCTGGCCAGAATGCAGATCGGCATCAAGAACACCGACAGCATGATGAGCGTCAGGGCGATACCGTCGATGCCCAGCTTCCAGGCAAAACCGGCAAAGATCGCGTGGCTTTCCTGGAACTGCCACTGCGCCCCACCAACGTCGAAGCTGGTCCACAGGACAATGCCAAGAGCAAGGTCGATGAGCGTAGCCACCAGCGCCACGGTACGCGCTGCCTGGGCCGAAACCATAAGGCAGATCACACCCGCTACCAGCGGCACCAGCAGCATCAGCGAAAGAATGGGAAGATCGGTCATATCAGTGCACCAGGACCCAGCTGATCGCTGCGGTGAGGCCAAGCAGCATCACCAGCGCATAGGAATAGAGGTAACCAGTCTGCAGCTTCGAAGCGAAGCGGCTGCCCTCCAGCACGGCCCAGGCCGAGCCGTTCGGACCGAACCGGTCGATCAGGCCAATGTCGCCAAGCTTCCAGAACTTGTCCCCCAGCCAGAAAGCCGGGCGGACGAAGACCAGGTTGTAAAGCTCGTCGAAGAACCACTTGTTGTAGACGAAGGTATGGATCGGACGGATCGCCGCAACCAGCTTCGCCGGGAAACCAGGGTTCTTGATATAACCATACCAGGCAATCAGCAGGCCGGTGAGCATTACGGCAGCCGGCGCCCACTTCACCCAGGTCGGCACGCCGTGCATGTGGTGGATCAGCTCTTCGCTGAACGCCACGCTGCCGCGCCAGAAGTGACCGGTGCCCTCGCTGATAAATTCGTGATGGAACACGAAGCCTGCGATGATCGCACCCAGCGACAGCACGCCCAGCGGGCTCAGCATGTTGATCGGGCTTTCGTGCGGGTGATAGCCCGCCGTGCCATCGTCGCCATGCGCATGGTCGTGACCATGGTGATCGTCATGAACCGCGTGCTGGATATGCTCCGACTGATCCCAGCGCGGCTTGCCGAAGAAGGTCAGGAAAACCAGGCGCCACGAATAGAAGCTGGTCAGCAGCGCTGCTCCCAGCCCCAGCCAGCAGCCAAACATCCGGAGCGAGGTGTGAGCGCCAAACTC
>ERZ1645187.1939-NODE-1939-length-18665-cov-24.454272_pt1 | contig 18665 bp, 18 predicted proteins | sample MGYA00575352_ERZ1645187 | MGnify/ENA primary metagenome ERZ1645187 (study PRJEB40837, sample SAMN11349314) | freshwater sediment metagenome | isolation source: river sediment | host: Sediment | place: India: Wazaribad , New Delhi | collected 2017-02-21 ... | reverse complement strand
AAACAAATTTGGCTGTCTTGGCGATCTTCATTTTCCAACCTAGAAATACTGAGTAACTGTTAAAGGCCCGGTTGTTGTTCGTAAAGGCACGATAATTGATTTGGATTGTGCGAATAGAAGTCTAGCGATAACTAGTTGGTGGCGCCAATAAATCGACGCTCACACAACAATTTCGACGTGAGGGAAATAGTAAGCATTGGAAAATTGCCGCCTCGATGGCCAGTGTGTCAGATCAGCGACCCAATATGTCTAGGGATGCAGACCAAATCAACTAGATGATTGGCCCAAAATCACAGATGGAAAAAAGCTCACATCAAGTCGTCCATTGAACATTGATGTGAGCTCATTTGGTTGGCAAAACATTTAACCTGTAAATGTTTTCTGAGACGGCGCCCGGGTTGGCAATCGATATCAGCCGATCAAGTCAGCGAGATTCTGCTCAAGTAACTTTGCCAGCTTTTCAGGGACGATACCCTTGGCGTCAATCGTCGCACCGTCCTCGGTAACAACAATTCTGACTGGTGAATATCCAGGGTTCTGAATTTTCAGTTCGCGGCGATACGTGCGAGGCCGCTTGACGGAAAGCTGGAGCCGGATCCATTGCACAAGCTGGTTCTGCGCCTTGATCTTGCCACTCACCAATGCTGCGAATGCGTTGGTAACCAATTCAGGGCAGGTCTGATTAAATTCCAAGCTATCCAATTCATAGGCTAGCTTATAGCCACAACATGCCGGTGCAGTCTGGATGATTTGAATGGCCTCGGCTGGCAGCTTACCGAACGCCCGCAACTGAGAAATCTGGGCAGGCGATACGCCAAGCGTCGCAGCAATTTCACGACCTGTCTTGCAGGCGCCAGTACGTTCCAGCATCAGAATCGATTGATAGCGATCCCAGTCGGTAAGGTCCTTCTTTATCGCATTGTCTGCTGTCAGTGCAATGGCTGCTTGGGCGTCACTCATATGCTTAATCAAGACGGGGACTGTCGTCCAACCCAGCCTCAAAATAGCCTGAACACGATGATGCCCCGTTATGATTTCGAAAGATTTAACCTGTAAATTTCTGTCGGCCTCCAAAAAAGTCGGCACAGATTTAACCTGTAAATCTTTGACTGGATTAATCACCGATCGAACTACGATTGGGCTGATCAAACCGGAAGTCTGAATGCTCTCTGCCAGGCGATCGATATCGTCTGATGAAGCCGATTCACGCACCTGAAACGGCGAGCGATAGAGCGATTCAACAGGAACATCCACAGAGCCTGGAGGAACCAGTTCTCCAAGAATTGAGTCCGCAACTTCGTCCTGGATTACTTCACGCGGACGACGCCGTCCCATGCTTTCAGCCAAAGCCTTGTCGTTTTGTTTTGCCATTATGCTGCCTCTGCCTTCTGGAGATTGGCGATCTGCGTAATTTCTCGGGCGATTTCCACGAGCTCTCTGGAGCAGTTACATTCACGGTCATATTGGAGAACCGTTTGCCCAGCCGCCTGGCTCTTACCAATATCGGCTGTCTGGGGAAGAAAATGTTCAAGGACCGTATCGAAGTAATCGCCAATGACGGCCTGTGTGATCTTGCAGAGCTTTTTACGGCCATCATGCTTGGTCAAAATAGCGCCACCAAGTTGCAACTTGGCATTCACTGTTTTGGCCTGATTGACAAATTCGATCATGTCATCGGTTCCGACCAGGGCGAGTTTACTTCCCGACTCCACTGGCACGAAGATCGTATCGGCTGCAGCCAGCGCATTTGCGGTCAGAAACGAGAGCGCCGGCGGCGTATCCAGGATGATCACATCGAAAACGTCGCGTACGCTGTTCAGCTTTTGCAGTAACAGCGATGTCGATGAAAACGGGGTTGTCTGAAGATCCCGTTCCAGACGGGCAAGCTTCAGTGTCGAACCAATCAGGGATACACCAGGAATGGTGGTCTTCTCAACAATCGCGGAGGCTATCGATTCCTTGCCAGATAACAGTTTCTCGACGGTTACTGCCGGAGTGTCGTCAAACCCGTAGATCAGCTGCGTCGCATTTCCTTGCGGATCAAGATCGACAAAAAGAACGCTGAATCCTTCGCGGGCAAGGGCATCTGCAATATTGACGGAGAGCGTGGTCTTTGCAACGCCCCCTTTATGATTGGCGAAGACCAGGGTTTTTGCAGGCATCACTATTCCTTTTTTCAGAGAATTTCGTGATGCTATCAACTATCCTGATAAATACAACTACTGACTTTGGAGAAAGCCTTCAAAGGACTTAATTTGTCGCGTATTTGCATCTTCATACGCAATTGGCAGCGTCTTGAAGAGTTTGGCATGCGGTGATGCACGGAATGCGCTCCAAGCCTCTTCCAGAGCAACGCCGGTAGGGATTGTTACCTTAGGTGCCAGACTCATATCTCGAATGGCTTGCAACTCTAGGTCGCGCTGCTCTTTTGCCTTGGAAGCCACCTTCTGTGTCTCCAAGTTCTTCTTTTCCAACGACCCAAAGCGGTAACCATCGCGAATGGCCGTCATCAGGTACTTGCCAGGGTAATTGACCTTCGATGTTGCGCAACGGTGCCGAACAAACTCTATCGTTTCGCGAAGCCGCTCATCCGTCCATACCTCGCGGTTTTTTGCAATTTCGTCGAGCTCGACATCGGACAAACCAAATTCCTTGGTCAGGACTTCATACAACTCTTTGGATGCGGCCACCGAAGAAAGCAACATGTGCTTGCACGATGCTTTTACTGAAAATCGAAGATGCGAATAGAAACGTCCGGTGCGCTTCAGTTCCAGGCTGACTTCAATGTCCGAGATGTTGTTAATTTGATCGATCGCTGGCTGAACGATATCGCGTCGGAAATAGCGAAAATCGTTGGCACTCTTCAGACCATCAACCTTGATCAGGCCGCGGAATTCATCGATATGCCACCATGGGGATGAACCCTCGCCCTTGAAAATGGAAAGGCGTTCATAGAGCTCCAAGGCGTAGATAGACGAAAATCCAGCCAGAATACGCATGCTCAGCAGGGAATACCGTTCAGGATCACGCAACTGTCCTCGAAGTTCGCTCGGTATTTTGAAACTGATCTGGCCTTTCCGAATACCTGCCGCACCCAGCATAGGAACGGAAACCCAGTTATCTTCATCAGGATTGATTGCATCAACCACATTCACTTGAACGGCCGATTTCTGAGCCTCTCGGATAACGCGTTTTAAGTGCGTATTGTTGTTTGAGTTTGAGTAATTAATCAGCCACTTGAAGTATCGCAAGTCATGAGTGTGCGTTTCGGCATCTGGGTCATGTTGGGCAATAAAATACACACCATTCAAAATTCGCCTGGCCAACAAACCAACATCACTCACATCAACCAAAAGCGAACTTTTCCGCAGATGGAAATCCTGTCCAGCCTCGGTGATCGAGGTGTCCGTTGCGTCCATGGCCTGGAAAATATCGAGGGCCAATTGCTGCTGAGTCGTACTTTGATGTGAGGTTATTTGGCTCATATTTAGCTCGAAGGCTTGTGTTAAGCCAATTTCCAGCAAATAGAGTGAGTTGTCAAAACAATTGATCTCACATCAATGATGTTTTGACCATCTCATCCTTGAATCTACCTGTAGAACCAATGGCTCTCACATGAATGGTTTTGCTTGCTAGTTGTTTTTCTTAAATACTTTAAAAACTAAAATCAGCAACAACAGGAGTATCTGAAAGATCGGTATATCAATGGCTTAGATAGTCATGTGAGACAGGTTGGGGCCTTATGTGAGCATTCTTGGCCCGTTAAGTGACCATTTTTGGTAAGCCAAATGTGCTCACACCATTGCTTCTGAACAAATTCACTTGCCTCATCCGCACCAAAACGTCTCACATCAATGGCCAACGAGGCTCACATAAAACTACCAACGAGGCTCACATAAAACTACCAATGAAGCTCACATCATCGATACCAAAAGTATTCACATGAATCTTATGTGTAGGTACTTACTATCGCTTTAAGTCCTATAAAACATTCATGTGTGTTTTCAGAAGTAGGCATTCGATACAAATTCCTTGTCCCAAATTACCTCACATCAATTGTTTTGTTGTTCGTTGAGCTACCTGAAAGTCCACGGGACTCAAATACCTTGTTTGGCGTGATCAACGACTGTCAGTTGTCTCGCAAAGCTGTCGGAGAGATCAATTTTGCCTCTGGTCCGAATCCACGTATCCAAGCGCGCAACTCGATCGTATGCGGAACATTCGCACATACCTCAAACCAACCATCTTCACATTCTCTGATGGCTTGATCTTTAGAAAGCGGCGTATCGATAACGGCTGTAATCGCCGATTTGGTGAGTCTAAGGATCAGTTCAATCGGTGGACCAAGTACAAAATTTAGACCTCCCGCTGCAATGTATTGGTCGATATCAAACCCCGGAAGTTGTATGCCTGGCTCGTCAATCACTTCAGCTGATGCCATTCGATGCAGCAGCATCTGGAATGGTTGTTCACGGTGTCCAGTAATCGCGATCAAGTAGATTAGGGAGCCACGCTGAACCAGCGCTAATGGATCAATATTGTGCTCGCGCACTGTTTCAGATCCTTTGGCACGATAGGAAATCCTGAGTCGTCGTTCTTCGAGCAAGGCCGTATAGACGGCGGCCTGGACTTTCGGATCTACCTTGGGGGGCAACAAGGGCATGCCCCTTGGAATAATGCGTACTTTGCCAGGCCAGTTTGTGACAGACATCCCGCTGTTGTCCAATACCCGCGACGCGGAAGCAAACCAAGGCTTTAGTACAGCCAGCGTCGTCGCCGGTAGTACCGGCTTGAGATGTTCTTCGACCATCTTGAAAACCATCGCTGTTTGCGGGTCTAGCCCTGGTATATCTAGTACCCCCGCATCTTTTGACCACCACCACCCTTGTGGCTTACTGTCATCCGACACAAGTGGAAAACGCTCCGACAGTTTAATCAGATCACGTTGAATAGTACGCAGTGAAATCTCGTATCCGATCCCTTTCAGCAAGCTTCGGAGTGAAACCGTATCAATCCGGCGCGGGTAACGCGGGATATATCGCAGCATTGCCAGTGTTCGATCCAAAGTATCCACATCATTTCCTCAAGGTCTTTCGATTAGCTTATCACCGCAAGCGACATTAACTGTCGCTTGATTGATCAATAATGTGGGCGTCTCGTGATAACAGGAGCTAACGGATGCTTGAGATTGCCTTTTCGCAGCACAGCGGAAAAGTTCATCGCAGCCAGCAAGATGCATTGTGGAATGGCGAATGTTGCATTCAGTCTGCCAACTTGCTACCAACATCGCTAAAGGTCGGGAGCCCTTCCTTACTGGCCATCGCTGATGGCGTTGCGATTAGTCCGGTACCGCACTTGGCCAGTCAGTTCGTGATTGAGCAACTAGCAGTCTTAACAGAAGAAAACGGCCTTTCACGCAAAACAGTCCGTGAAGTGCATGGCAAGCTATGTGACCGCTATGCCCATGGAAGAACCTTCGGAACCTCCACAACGTTGGTGGCGGCCACCATCGCTGCTGACGTAGTAACCATCGTAAATGTTGGTGATAGTCGAGCTTATCTCATAGGGGTGATGGATACATGGAAGGCTGTGTCACGTGACCACACCGTACTGAACGAGCTGATCGATGCAGAGCTCGCTGATCCAGACACGGAATACGCCAGTCTCTACAACGCCTTGTCAGACTGTTTGGTTGCCGATCACGATGAAGACCAATTTGCGATTCATCTAGCCCAGGTTCAACTAAATCGAGGGGCGTATCTCCTGCTCTGTTCGGATGGCGTACATGACACTTTAGGCGAAACACGTCTAAAAGCCCTATTTGATCGAGCGAACGAAGCCCAGCGGCAAGTTGAAGTTTGGCGCAACGCGATACTTCAAGCAGGTGCGCCGGACAACTTTTCCATCATCCTTGCCCGTCTTGTGCCGGATTCGACAACCTAACCCACGCATATCGAGCAAAAAATGAGAGTACGCATTCATCGTGGCACCAAGCAGATTGGCGGTACATGTGTCGAGCTTCAACAATATGAACGACGCCTCGTCCTCGACTTTGGCCTACCCCTAGATGGGCAGCCACATGATAAGAGCCTTGTGCCGCAACTGGCGCTCGATGATATCGATGCGATCGTTATCTCTCATCCGCACATTGATCATTACGGGTTGATCCATCATGTTCCTGCTGAAACGCCTGTCGCGATGGGGGCTGCCGCGCGTCGGATTGTCAGCACGGCAGCTCCTTTTACCGGTCAAGTCCTTCCATCCTTAGCCGGGCCTGTACTCTCCCACGAGAAATCGTTGAAGCTCGGCCCGTTCACCATCACGCCATTTCTGGTTGATCACTCTGCTTTCGATGCTTACTCGCTATTGATTGAAGCTGGTGGCAAACGTCTCTTCTACAGCGGCGACTTTCGTGGACATGGCCGTAAAAGCCAGCTTTTCGAGCGCATGCTGTCAGAGCCTCCGGCCGAAATCGATGTGTTGCTGATGGAAGGATCTTCTTTAACCCGCATGGCGGCCGATCACCACTTTCCCAGTGAGTGCCACGTGGAAAGTCAGTTGGTAAATACGATCAATAAAACCCTTGGTCTTGTGCTGATGCACACTTCCGCCCAAAACATTGATCGTGTCGTTTCGCTCTACCGCGCTTGCCGGAAAACAGGGCGCACCTTAGTCATTGATCTCTATGCTGCCGCTATTCTGGAGGCCACCGGCAACGCCCATATTCCACAGTCTGACTGGCCTGGAGTTGCCCTGTTCGTCCCCGAATCACAACGAAGACTGATCAAGCGAAATGGCTGGTTCGAGCTCTTGGATCGGCACAAAAAGCATCGCATTTTCCCGGAATCACTGAAATCGCTAGCAGCAAATAGTGTGATGCTGTTTCGCCCAATGATGATGGCTGATCTGGAGAAATCAGATGCTTTGCATGAAGCTAGTTTTATCTACTCTCAGTGGCTTGGTTATTTGGAGTCAGGAACCTATCACGAGATGGAGAGATGGCTATTTCGACATGGCATCCCGATGAATCATATCCATACCTCTGGCCATGCCAGCCCGGTTGACCTTCAGCGGTTTGCCGCAGCCATGGCACCGAAATCCATCGTACCTATTCACAGTTTTGCTCCTGAAAAGTACAAGCAATTGTTTGATAACGTCATCTATCGCAACGATGGTGAGTGGTGGGGGGTCTGAAATGGCAGAGTTGAACGATGCGGTCTATCAGGAGTTTGATGCCATGATCGAGCGAGGGTGTCGTACTCGAAAACTTCGACTGAGGTGGACATCGGCACTACAGTCATGCCAGGTTGGCGATTATTGGGTTGTTCCGCTGACAACATCGAGTGATCTTCGCAAGGAAGGTGCTGCGATGCGCCACTGCGTTGGCTCCCAAGACGTTTTGTGCGCCATGGGTGGTTACGTGATTTTTTCTATTCGCGATCTGGACAATCGTCGCTTGGCGACTATGTCGCTATTTTTTGATCAGCACGGATGGCACCTAGAGCAGCTCAAAGGGATGGAAAACGCTGAAGTTACCTACCGTGAGGAATCGTTTTATAACGGGGAGCGTACTGAAACTATACGAGAGCCCACTGAGTTGTATTTTGTTGCGCAAGAAATTCTCAGACAATATCGCGCCACCGCAATAAGCTGATCCTCCGATTTCAATTCAGGGAAGAGTCCATGAGCCAATTTAGACGACAACTACCAGGACTCGACATGCTGGCAGCCTATGCACAAACCACGGAAGGTCAGTGGTGGAAGGAATTGCTGGAACACTGGGCTCTTCCCGGCATGGATGCAGGCACAATGGGCTTGCGACTGGCTATCAGGGACAACTATCTCAATTTTTATCGGAGAGGACAGTCGGTCGCCCGGGTTTTCATCGGTAGGGATGGAAAACTGTCGGCATCAGTACATCTCAAATACCTGGGTGCGGACAAAGTGCTCGAAGGTAAAGAGTATGCACGTCTGGTGGACGGCGCCTTTGTTTCAGTCTCTCACCCGGGCATTCCGTTTGTAGTCGGTCAAACCTTTCCTGCAATCATCCAGAAAACAGAAGGCTGGACTGGGAAGGAGAAGTATTTTGTTGATTTAGCAGTGGCACATAACGCATCAGTCGTTGATCTGGAGGTGGGCTTGCCCAGAATCCTTGATGAAGGAGGTGCCCCGCGTATGGACTTGGCCGTGCTGGAAAGGGGCGAGCATTCAGCGCAGATCCGTCTGGTTTTCTGGGAAGCAAAGACCATCGATGACTCACGCCTGCGAGCGACGAATCCGGATACGGCTGAGGTACACAGCCAACTGGCCAAATATGTTGACTACATGAGTGACGATACAAGGCGCAATCATGCGGAAAACGAGTATCGCAGAAACTGCCAACTCATTGTCGAGTTGGCAAAGTTAGCCGGGAAAGACGATTTTCTATCTCCCTTGATTCACGAAACTGGTAATCCGTCTGCTGACTTCTTTATCGATCCCGTGCCGCGCCTTGTCATTTTTGAAGGCAAAACCCAAGTCAAGGGTAAGCCTTGTGAAATTCGGCGTGTCAGAACATGGAGTCGATACCAGTGTTCGCTGGATCGTCGTTGGAAAGTCAAAGTGTTTGGGAATGAAACACGTTTCTCATTGGCTTGAATGACGTGTCATTCGTGATGTGAGATTCATTGTGTCGTGCAGCGGCATGACGCTAAGCCGACAATTCAAAGAGAGCGTTGAGAAATCCGTTCTCTCATTGGCGTCCGCGTTGGAAATTCATCTCTGGTAGTGATTGCTCGCGAGTGTGAGTCTATTCCCCGAAGCAGGGGAGCCAGAAATTGAAGGCGGGCGTAATTTTCCTAAGTCAAAGCCCCTCTGGCGCTTTCGTACTGGGCTCCCCAAGATCAGGCGTGTTTTTCGTCCCGTTTATTGAATTCACCCAGAGGCTGTCCATCGGGAAATACATGCCAAAATGTACACGAAATTGGCTGTTTATTAGGTGCATACGTGTTCATTTTTGGTTGTCAAAATTCGTTCTCGTTCGACAGGCAAGTGTCCTTGCCTGCTACGACAGCGATCTTTAACAATTCAAATGGGGTGGTTTGGCGTTTGGTTGCTCATTACTTTCAATTTTTTGGAGAAATGATGATTGAGAATCAACGCAATGAACGATGCAACACCGAAGTAGAACGCTTCTTTCCTGATTTGTGGAGAGATGCAACACCGCCGAGCAGGATGGTTGGTGTGGTTAACAACGATAAACGAGAACTAAGTGGGAAGGCGCAATCATACAAGGCAGCCCCCCGGAAATATGTCCGTACTGACAAGGACAAATGTCCGGGTTCAGATGGGAGAAAAAACTATGGCCGACTGCATGATCTTGGAGCTCATGCAATTTTGTCGCTGAATATCGGATTGCCAGGAAAAGTTTTGTTTCTGCTCTTCAGGGACTGTTCGTTAAGTGGATTTAGTGCGCACTGCCCAAGCTCTGTCGCTGATGAACTCCACTGTGATGTCGATTATGTTCGACGAATCCTTAAGGGGCTGGAGGAGGAGTCATATATTACCAAGGTCAAAACCAGGACTGGCAGTTCGTATTTAATCAATCCACGCTATTACTCTGTGGGGACGAACGATCAAGAGGAAATGGCTCGCCAGAGTTGGGTTAAAGCGAACAAACGGCGTCGCTGAGAACGGGATAGTCGGGATAAGGGGCATCCGGGTTCGCTATTCGGCACTATCGGCGATACTTGCTCGCATGATGCGGTCTGCATCGTATCCAGAGCAGAATATGATTAGTACCCAACCCAGATACAGCTAAAATTTTGCCGCTAGAGCTGAGGCAGGATTTTCTTAGAAGGGGGCAGTGTTGGCGAATGCCGCTTGCCGCACCTCGCAGCAGAGGGAACCCCTCTTGATTCTAAGAAAAGCCTATCAGCAACGAAAATGTTTAACTAAGCCTGGAATCGGCCAGGTTTTCAGGGCAATTTGATACCAAACTGTACGCAACAGAATGACAAAAGCTCGTTCTGGTGTAATCCCATTTGGATTTTTCCGTGAATGCAAAACTAACCGAACTTGCGAGACCAGGTCGTCCGCCGAAGCAAAAAATAGAAAGCCTGCGTTATAAAACCTGGTATTGGTGGTTACGTGCCCGATCAACAGAAGACTTAAGCGATGCCATTCTGGGCGAACGAATCGGATTCGGTGCGGCGAGCCGGGCTGTAGACAGAATGCGTCGTACCGGTATGGTTCCTAAGGCTATTTTTCAGCCCGAGTCGGATACGTTTCAAGAGGGACGTGGCGTCTTGGCCGTTTGCGAAGCCTCTGAAAACTACGCGGGTTCCCTCGATCTTTTAACATCCACGTTTTGGACATGTCTCGGGAAAAATACAAATAATCCCAAAGCCGTACGAGAAAAGATTGATGAAATGCTCGTCAATGGCCAGTTGCTCAGGGTAGATCGACGGTCCAAAATTAACGTGGATCGACAAATAAGACAGTTTATTCGGCAAAGCGGAAAATCTGATCCCTTCGTGTCCAGCACCCGGATATATACCCAGTTTTTATGGCGTGCGTTGCAGGGACTGAACAATCCATTTGATCGGCTCGCCCTGGTTGGTTTGCTCCTGCGTGAAGCGTTGCTCCTGGGCGCGGTGGACCAAACATACCTGCTTTCCAGGGTCTTCGAGAGTTTTTGTTATCAAGTGATACCCAAAGGAAAGCTCGGGCTCGGGTATTCGGTTTGGGACGAAATAGAACACATTCCTCCACAAACGCTAAGGGAAAAAAACTACAGAGTTTTCCGCAAAGAGTTCATGCAAACAACGCGTGAATACGCATACAGCGGCCATGTGGACATGAGCGAATTGGCGAGTCTCTACCCGGACGGAACCGATGCAGTCGAGGCATATATTCTAAATTCCGACAGCGGCTTTTTAGAGAACCCAGACCAAGCATACGCAGAATGGCAAGCTTACTTGCCACTTGGCAGCGAGGGCGTTGAGGTGGATGCGTTGATCGGCATCGGGATGAAGTCGCAATGGGACTTTTCGGACTAATCGCAGCGTGTAATCTCAACCAGGCATTGTTCTCGTCTCAACGATTCCGAACCGCTGACGGTGTGCTCTCTGGATTCCGGCAGCGACGACCAGTATCGGTCGCCGCGTCAGTTTCATTATTTAGTCGAGGCAACTTGCCCGACGAACGATCTGTCGGAAGTTCAGGAATGCACGGTGGTCGCTGGGTGTCGTTGGCACGGTCAACCATTTGGTGCCATGTGGATGGTAAAGCTTGCCGTGAGTTCTTCCCCGTTGGAAGTGCCAACCTTGGTGGATCAGTTGGCGAACAATGACATTGATATCCTTCGAAGTGCTATACCGTTTCATGCTGCCGCCTTCATCACGTTACCGAGATAGCGCGTACAAAACTTCACTGGATCCGTGCTGGTAACGGCAAAAGCCGCCTCAACGCCAACATCTGGAATCGGAAGGCTATAGCGATAGCTCGATCGTCCGAGGGCATTTTGAAAAAATCGACCGTGCGGATCGATCATCACATATGAATCGACCATTTCCGCGTTGTCTTCGACACACAGGATCGATCCCAGACTCTGGTGCCGCGCTACAAAGCGATGAAAGTCAGTCTCACTAATGGCCAGATCGTTGGTCACCACCGGCAGCATGCGCAGCACTTTCCAGCGCTCTGGGGACAAGCGCCGAACCAATGAGGAAAGATTCTCCTGGCAATTGCGGGCATTGACGACCGTGTTGAGCTTGAATCGGAGGCGTGGATTGCAGCATTGTGCCTCCTTAATCGCCTCCTCCAATTGCCCGAATTGCAACAGATTTCCATTTCGATCGTGTCGCCCGATCTCTTGGTTTGTTAATGCCAGGCCAGAATCCAAGCTGATGCCCAGCATGGATAGGTGCGGAGCGAGCCGTTTTGCAAGTGCCGTGGAGAAGGCACTACCGTTGGTGATCAAAGACGTGGCGAAGCCAATTTCACTGGCTGCTTGAATGATTTGACTGACCCTGTCCGGATACAGCAAAGGCTCTCCCCCTGCCAGATTGAGCCGGACTCCCTGCCAATCCATATGCCTGCGCAAAGGATTGGCTTTATTGGTGGGCCTGAAAAAATGCCAGAGTTTTTGCAGCAAACGCTCGCTGGCCTCGGCGTTATGGACGAGTTCGCGACCACTACCTTCCCAGTGGGCGTAGCAGTAGCGACAGCGATAGTTGCAAGCTTCGGTGATGTGCCAGTTAATCACCAGTTCTGAAAGTTGCGGGCGTACAAAGCCCTTCCTCGACAAGGAATGCGTCATCATCGTCTCCTGAGCGAGTTAGGCGTCGAAGTGAGCGACGTAACAGAGGCGGAAGCCGACTTTCAGACCTTTGTAGCGCATGCTCAGATGAGCAGGACAGCGATCTCGGTCGATTGGGCCTGTCATCAGTGCGTAGCCGGTTGCGGCATTGCCGACTGGGGCGTGGCCGTAGGCATAGTCAGCCAACCACTCACCAAAATCGACCACCGAGAGGAAGGGGAGTCCCTGCGAGTTTTGAGCCCAGGTAAGTTCTTTGCCAAAACGCAAGAACCCACTGCCGGCACAAGCTTCTGGATAACGGTGAGATGTTTCTCCTCCCGTTTTGCCATCTCCACCAACAACGACCCAGGTCAGATCGCCCCATCCCTCCTTCTTGATATCCCGAGAAGGAGTCGGTGCGATCTGTTTCCACTCATCGACTTCTAAGAGACGAACAGGCAGACCGGTTTGGGTTTCGTAATAACGGCAAAAAGCTACGGCATCGAACCAGGTTACGCTCGCAGGAAGATGGTCGTCGTCATGAAGGTTGACGGCGGCAAGATCTACCTCAAGCGGATTCGATGTACGCTCGGAGCGGCTTACACGATCCTTGTGCCAGTCAGCGTTCTTATAGAAGCGCCAAAAATCCTGGATGGTTACCGGTGGAGAAACCATCAAGCAGTAACCATCGAGGCGATGGGGAATGAATTCCTCTGATCCCCAACCCTTGGGCTGACTGGGTGGCGCATAGTTCTGGCGTGTGGCCAGCAGTTCACGCATCAGAAGCTTGCTGTAACCCGGCCAAGTGGCAACCGATCCACCCTCCGCATAGTGGCGGGTTTCAGCATCATGCTCAAGCCGTTCGTACCATTCCCCAGTTTTAAAGTAGAGATGAGCTTCAAGTCCGGAAACTTTCATCGCCGTAGGCAGATCGTGGCTCATCAGGATCGGATGATAGGGATTGCCAGAAAAGGCCTCATCGCGTTGATCGCGGATTACCCAGTCAAAGGTGCCATTCGCTCCTTTCAGGAAAACGATGTTGTCGTTACCTGGGAACGGGATCACCTCTACCCAGCCGGATTCCGAACGCTCGATTTCTTCGCGAAAGGTATCGAAAATGCGCTGGTCAAAAGCGAGCTCATCTTCATTTGCGTTGTACACGCGAAATTCTGTCTGAGCTTCCATAGGTGCAACGAGATTGCTCCCCAGCAAATTGAATGCGCCAGCAAGTTCCAGACGAAATGTATGCAGGAGCAAATCCCTGCCGGTCAGGTCAACAAACTCTGGAGCGCTGTCGTCCCAGAACGAATCCTTTTGGGGAGACAAAACTACCTGTTTCTCCCGAGATTGACACCATTCAAAACGGGCCATGTCGTCGCTAGTCGTAAATTTGCTCAGCAAATCGAGATCAGCGCGCCCAACGCCGTGTGCGGTATAGAATTTTGATCCAACCCCTGTAAAGATCCTTTGCGGCAAAGGGAGCCCCGAGTTGAAAAGACGATCTGATACTTGGCGTGCGGTGAGGCGTGACGGTGCGCGACTCCAAGAGATCAAGTCGACGGGCTTGGTCATGCCGTTGTCGACTAGGAAGGTACGCAGATCCTGCTCGGTATTCCGCCAGGCATCGAAAGAAGTTCCACCCAGGGCATGCGCAAGACCTTGGTACAACGGGGTGAGTTTGAGCGCAGGGTCGTCATGCCCGGGTCGCATCCGTGCTTTACGGAGTTCTTTTGCGGAGGCCTTGATATGGTTCTGATCCAAACCGTCCAAACGCATCGACCAGTATTTTTGATCGTTAGTTTCGCTCTGGCCGGGGCGTGGAATCAGAACGTAGGTAGGGCGGGCTGCGTGGAGCAGGTTTTCGGTGTTCATGTGAATCTCCAATCAAACAAACGCCACGGCGAAGCCGTGCTGCCTCGGCAATATGGGAATGCCATCAAGATTTGGAGATTGCAGAAGGGTGACCCTTTGAGCGATTTCGGTGGAAGAGACAGCTATTCACCTGCGAGTGCTCACACGCTTTTTAAAGGATAGCGTTTTCGAGTAGCCATGACAATAGTGAGGTCCGAACATGGTCATCTCTTGTCTGAATATGGAACTCTGATACTTAGGGCAGCACCTGCTGCGGCAGGCAACTTCGACCAATTCAGGTGCTGTTTGTGACTTTAATCCTCGTCTTGGGTTTCGATTGCCTGATAGAGCTTCGCCGCAGTAAGTCGGGCTGCTTGATCTGAAGCCGCGTCAATGGGTTCGAGTTCGATTCCTCCGCGACCCCCGACAAATAGAGGTCCTCCGACATCGTCATCGTATGCCGAACCATCTTCATTGATGGCTTCGTATTCATCCTCGAAAAGATCGACACCGAGCAAATCGGCGAGATAGACCCAAGACCAGCATTGCTGCGGGTTCAGGCGATCATAACCCTCGATCAGTTCGCGCATAGCCTCGGTGTCACCACGCTGGGCTGCCTCGGTAAGCCACAGCCAGGCATCCTTGCGTCGACCAAGGTTTTCTGCGATTTCAGCGACTCTCGCTGGGTCGATGCCTGGTGAAAGAGCAGCCGGACGCTCAAAAAAAGTCGGGTCATCCAAGCGCTCGGCCATTTCGAGCAAGGCTTCCTCATGGCCAAGTTTACCGGCTGCTCGTAGGTGGTGTACATACTTCTCTTCACGCACCATGTTGGCAGCGTATTCGTCGGCCCATTCCTTCTCAACCCCCGAAAGGATGCGGCCATTTTGTTCTTCGTTGTACCAATGCTCACTGCCAACGCTTGGTTCGTCGAAGGGATCGTCTGACGGTGCGTAGATCAATGCCAAAGCGTAGTGCGCCATAGCATCGCCCCTTTCAGCGGCTGCAGATAAACCATCCACCAAAATAGCTGGGGGAGATGAACCGGGATCGAACCATCGGCTGTACAACGCCCCTTCATCCTCCATTGACTCGTCATTGATCTCGTTGCGATCCATGTAGTCCAGACGCCCAGTTTCGAATCGCAGATGGACAACTAGGTCTGCAATTCGGATAACGCCGATGTCCTGCTTGGTGAGTAATTCTGGCAGTGCCTGGGCGACCTTCAGGGCTGTTTCTGGTGAGTAACCGAGATCAAGGCAGCGGCGGCCAACTTGCTCGCCATATTTGGCTGGGCGCCTACTGGTGATGCTGTTTTGCGTGAAAACCCTCTCCGTTGCTAAGGCGGCGTAGGAATTGAACCCAAAGGCCGCGGCCAGCAGTTCGTAAATGTGGGAACGCTTGAAGGTACTGCCGGTAGAAGCCTGAAGCTGTTGTTGCGTATCGAACGCAAATTGTTTGATCGTCATGATCAACCTTTCCTGAAATCCTCATCGAATCGGGTCAGGTGCACGCGTTTAATTCCCCGATGACGAGGCTCAAAGAGAAGGTCTATTGGATATGACGGTCGTTACTGCGTTGCCTGTTTTTACGCGCGTGCAAGTAGGGTGGGCACCTGAAGCAATTCTATCGTTGCATTTCTAGGGAGTCCAGATGCAATTCTTTCTCTCTATAAGGAGAGCAGCATTGAATGCTATTGGCTCTATCGAAAATTGAGCGCAACGATGCGAGAGTCGGCGTGTTGTAAATGGAGGCAGGCGAGACATTGACTTGGAATGCCTATTTTGATAATATAAACAAATAGATATTCGATGCCTGTCGGACCGATAGGCCTTGAAATAAGGCCCACAAACTGTTGTGGGTTTTTTATTTCAAGAGGTCGTTTTTATGCCACAACATCGAGTCTCAGGTGAGGCTAGCCCACCCCTTGCAGTAAAAGATCAATTACTCCGCGAGATTCTTTCCCTGCCACGTTGTCGGTGGCTGCTTGCTCAGTTGATCCAAGCGAAGCTTGATTCACTCGACATTCGCTTTTCACACATCCCAGATGATTGCTGGACATCGATTGAACTGGGAAATCAACAGTTAGGCGTCAACGTGTTTTACGGCAGGTTCGGCAAACCGACTGCCGATATCTACAAGATGTCTGGCGAAGCTATTCTGGCGAGCATGCCGCTGGCCGAGAACATTCCACTGTTAAGTACGCGCCTCAACTTGATTCATGTGGTCTCAAACACTTGAAGGCTGGCATCTTTGCTGTGATCGATGTGGCAAGGTTTCGGATCCTTCGACGGTTGGCCACCTAGAGTTTCCGAAGCACCAGAACAACCCAAAATTGCCAATCACGGTCGTGCTAGATCTGTGCAGCAAATGCATTGACGATTTTTTGGCTCCAAGTCTGTTGCTGGATGCAAACACCGTCAAAGCTAATCCGGCAGTAGACCAATTAATCATCTGAGGAAACCGTGGTTACCTCCATTCTTCTATTAACTACGCTGTCCATGGTCATCGCTGGGGGCACACTTTATTTCAAGCATAAGAACCGTAAAACGTCAGAAAAAGATAGCCAACTAAGGAAAGTCTGCATAAGTGACCATCATGCAGCGTGATTTGAGAAAATGACGGCATTGTCATTGCGTTGATGAGACAGATGAAATCGATGAAGCAACTGAGCCTGGCTGAGACGGGTTTCCTGCCGAAAGCGGGCAAGCAAAGCCGAAAGGCGGTGTTCCTGGCGGAGATGGAAACGGTTGTTCCATGGTCTCGCCTGGAAGCACTGATCGAACCGTTCTACCCAAAGAAGGGAAACGGCCGGCCACCGATGCCGTTGGGCACGATGTTGCGGATTCACTTCATGCAGCAATGGTTTGGCTACTCTGATCCGGCGATGGAAGAGGCGCTGCACGACGTTCCGCTGTTGCGGCGCTTTGCTGGGTTGGATGCCTTCGAAGACGTGATGCCGGACGAAAGCACGATTCTGCGCTTCCGGCATCTGCTGGAGAAGCATGATCTGGCGGTCGCGATTTTCGCTGAGGTCAATGCTGTATTGTCGGAGAAAGGCCTGTCGATGAAGCGCGGTACGGTCGTCGATGCCACGCTGATTGCGGCGCCCAGTTCGACCAAGAACGAGGACAAGAAACGCGATCCGGAAATGACGCAGACCAAGAAGGGCAATCAGTGGCACTTCGGCATGAAGGCGCACATTGGCGTCGATGCTGAGAGCGGCTTGATTCACACCGTGGAATGCACGACGGCAAAGGTCGCGGACATCACGATGATGGAAGCCTGCCTGCACGGGGAAGAAACGCTGGTCTTGGGCGATCGTGGCTATCACAAGAAGAATCGAACCCTCGACGACTTCGAGAAGGAGGGCGATCTGTCTGTCCTGACGCCGACCAAGAAGCTGGCGGGTGGTGCGCTGAGCAAAGAGCAGAAGGCTTTCAACCGGATGCTGTCCGCGGCACGGGCGATTGTTGAACACCCCTTCCGGGTGGTGAAGCGGCAGTTTGGCTTTGTGAAGGTTCGCTATCGTGGTTTGGCGAAGAATACCGGGCAGATTGTCACCCTGTTTGCGCTGACCAATCTGTGGCTGGCACGCAAGCGATTGATGCCTTTGATGGGCGAGGTGCGCCCGTGAAGCGCGAAATGCAGAGGAGAACCTCTGCATTTCATGGCCAACGGTCGAAAATCGCCTGTTTTTCATGTTTTTTATGACAGCCTGCGCCAAAGCAGTGGGTTGTTCAGAGAATCCCTAAATACCTTGGATCGCAAGCGTGACCAAAAAAACAGACAGGAATAAGCATGAAATTTTTTACTACTTACCTTGGCAATCTATTCAGTGATGTGTTCACAGGTACAGATCACAACTCCTTACATGTCGACGTAATGGCCGCTACAGGTGCGTTCGCTGACTCAAGCTTTCAATCGATGTCTTGTAATCCCGCAAATGGACTTCCAATGTGTGGTGATGAGAGTGGGTTCGATATATCCGGAAATGCTTTTGGCTCTGATTTCAGTTGTTTTGACTAACTCAGTGGGAGTGAATATGTCGCATAAAAATAGAATCACAATCAACTCTGCGGCCGATGAATTGCCGGAATTCGAACTGGATCGCGATACGGCGATGTCTATGAGTCAGCTGTTTGAACAGCATGGTGACCAGTACGTCATTGATAGTCGAAATCATCCAGAACTGATGGAGGCAATTCTCCGATCGTGGGGAAACATGGTGGAGCAATCGGTAAATAGCCTCCCAGATGGAGTGTCATCGTCACTGCGATCGGCTTGTCTGGACAATGCAAAGGTGAGCCATTGAGAGTCGCCGAGGAAATCCTCAATCTCCTTGCCGATCTTAATCAGTCGCATGACAAGGAGAAAATTGATCAGATAACGCTACTGAGTTCAGCAGCCTTCGCCCGACTCAAACAAATTTCCCGAGGACTTGCTCAGTACATTGGTGATCATGTTCCTTGCCCGCAATCACTAAACATTCAGGTTGTCGGGACAGTGGGAGACGACCTTGGTTCTATCCATGTTG
>ERZ1645187.1937-NODE-1937-length-18671-cov-31.346906_pt1 | contig 18671 bp, 18 predicted proteins | sample MGYA00575352_ERZ1645187 | MGnify/ENA primary metagenome ERZ1645187 (study PRJEB40837, sample SAMN11349314) | freshwater sediment metagenome | isolation source: river sediment | host: Sediment | place: India: Wazaribad , New Delhi | collected 2017-02-21 ... | reverse complement strand
ACTTGACTGGGGGTCAAGGGGTCGGAGGTTCGAATCCTCTCTGCCCGACCATTTCACGACACGGCCATGCACGTTTCGTTTCGTAGGCGACCGGTGAGCCCAGCTCCCGGTCGTCTTCGTTTCCGCCAGCCCCCCACCCAGACGACCATCGCCCCGCACCCGTCGCAGCCGAGCCTCCCGCTCGCCCGTCGTCGCGCCGAAATCCGCCGCGATCGACGAAATGCGTTGCAACACAATGGGATGTCGGAAGGGGCGGAATCACTTTCTCCGCCGTCGGCCGGGCCGCATCGATGCCGGAATCTCCACCTGAGCTTCAACCCGCCGGCGGAATCGATTTGTGAGCTGGTGCGGAATCGAAATGTGAGCCCCGCTGCCGGCCCCTCCGCCGCCGGTCACACCACACCCGCGACAGGGCGGCCATGTCCTTGACGTCGCGGTGAAAGCCATCCGGGCGGCGCGTGCGCCCCGCACCCCTCTGATCCCTCCGACAGCCTTGAATCGTCACGTGAGGAGCGCGCCGGATCGCTCGATCGACCGACACCGCCGATACGGGCCGCCCTCATCCCCCCATCGGCCGCCGTCCACGGCCCGGCGCGACCGCCACCGGCGCGTCGATCGCCACCGCCGGCCGCACCGGCGCCACCGGCATGTCGGGGCCGAAGTCGGGAACGGTGGCTTCACCCCGCGTGCCGCGCTCGCCGTCGCGGGCGATCTGATGCAGGCGCAGCGCCGCGAAGAGCAGCCCGCCGGCAAGGAGGTCGATGGCATGGTGCCCGCCGATCGGAAGGGTCGACGCCACGACCAGCCCGGCGAAGACCATCGCCGTCGCCCCGAATCGACGATCGTCAACCGGATGAACCCGGCCGGCAGGACCGGCACCGCCGCGATCGGCAGGAGAGAACCTCCGGCGAAGCGAAAGCCGGGCGCGGGAGCCGCCACCGCGAGCGTGACGACGGCGGCGGTTGTGGTCACCAGGGCAGCCGAAGGCGTTCCCGCCCGAGGCGGGTTGCGGACGGGGCCGACATGAGATCCTTCCTTCCAGACCAAGAAGCGGACCTCGGCAGTCGCCGGCTCTCTATAGGAATGTCAGCCTACACGCCGAGGTGGCGCAGCCACGGGAGGGAAACATAAGAGCCGATAGAAGGGAGAAAACAGAATCACAGATGGAAAAGCGACTGTAGATACATGTATTACGTGTGTTTCTCCCGCCGATCCGCGCTCGGCCAGAACTGCACCAGCAGCACCGCCGCGAAGATCGCCGCCGCGCCGGCCCACTGGCCCGACGTCAGTCGCTCGCCCAGCAGCCACATGCCGCAGAACGAGGCGAACGGGGCCTCGGCGGCATAGATGACGGCGGCGTCCGAGGCTTCGGTGTGCCGCTGCGCCACGGCCTGGATGGTGTAGCCGATCACGCCCGACAGCATGCCGGTGTAGGCGATCTCCGGCGCCGCCGCGACGATCGCCGCCGGCGAGATCGGATCGTGCCCGATCGCCCACGCCCCTCCGGCGAGCATCAGCAGCGTGCCCTGCACCACCACCAGCAGGAGCGGTCGATCGCAGGCCCGCATCACCATGCCGATCAGCACGATCTGCACTGCCCACAGCATTGCACTGAGCGTGAGCAGCCCATCGCCGATCGCCAGCCGCCCGCCGATACCCCCCGACAGGAGCCACGCCCCGACGAGCCCGAGCGCCGCCGCCGGCCATACCGCCGTACCCGGTCGCTCCTGCGTCAGCGCCATCGCCACGAAGGGGGTGAACAGCAGATAGAGCGAGGTGAGGAACCCGGCGTTGGTGACCGAGGTGGTGAGCAGCGCGGTCTGTTGCAGCACGTTGCCGCCGACGAACACCACGCCGATCAACCCCATCGTCACCACGGTCCGCCGCGACGGCGGCTGCGCCGCCCGCACGTGTTCCCGCCACACGAACGGCGCCAGGATCACCAGCGTCAGCGCATAGCGCAACGCCAGGAACCACATCGGCGACAGCGACGCCATCGCCGTGGTCTGCGGCACGAAGGCCGAGCCCCAGATGGCGGCGGCGAAGAGCAGGAGCAGGTTGGCGGTGGTGCGCGACATGGGAAGAGAGCGAGGTGGAGCGAGGTGCCTCGTCTTCCTTCGCCCGAACATCGTCGCTTGTCGAGACCGCGCGGAAGAAATTGTCGTTCGATCGTCCAATAAGTTCGATCGCCCCACGTCCGGTCGGAGCGGGGAGGGAGGCGGCGACCTCAGATGGTCGCCGTCTCCGGGTTCGGCTGCGACCGCACCCACGCGATCTCCAGCGTCTCACGGAAGGCGAAGCGCACGAGATGGCGCGCCACCACGTCCTCGAGCGTGGCGAGATCGGCGGCCGTGGCCGAGCCGAGCGACAGGGTGAGACCGGTCACGTCGGCGGTGAGGTCGACCCGCCCGATCGGGAAGTCGATCCACCCGCTCGCCGGATCGCACGCCGTCGGCAGCTTGTGGGCGAAGTGCTTGGCGAGCTGTTGCAGGTAGCGCGAGCCCGAGGCGGTCGCCACGCGCGCGACGGCGCGATGGCCGGCGGCGGATGCCGCCGCGGTGGGGGAGGGAAGGGGCGTGATCGTCACAGCTTCTCGATCCGCCCCGCGGTTTCGTCGAGGAGCTGCACCAGGGCTGCGATCTCGCCGTCGCTCATCGGCCCGGCCCCGAGCTTCAGGCGGATCGCCATCTTGAAGTTCTCGATCGCCCGCACCACCCGCGGATCGCGCCAGCCCCGCCGCGACGAACCGGCGTCGCTCATGCGCGCCATCATCGCGTCGACCTGCGCCCGATTGGCCGCCAGCATCGCCTCGCCCGCCTCGGTGATGCGGTAGAGCTTCTTGTTGCCCTCCGCCTGCGCCACCTCGATCTGCCCGGTCTCCTCGAGCAGCGTCAGGGTCGGATAGACCACCCCGGCGCTCGGTGCATAGGCGCCGCCCATGCGCTCCTCGATGTCCTTGATGATCTCGTAGCCGTGCCGCGGCCGCTCGGCGATCATCGCCAGCACCACCAGCTTCAGCCCGCCGTGCTCGAAGAACCGGCCGCCGCGTCCGCGGCCGTGGCCGCCGTGCCGCCCGCCGAAGCCGAAGGGACGACCGCCGAAGCCCTCGCCGTCCCACGCCGCACGCATCCGTTGTTTGAAGTGTCCGAACATGTCGGTCTCCTTGTTTCGATATGTCGATAAGAACGATATATCGAAATGCACTCTAATTCGCAAGCGCGCGCGAAATCACGCTCCCGTGAGGAGAGGCGAGGCGAGGGCAGGAGGGGGAGGGAGCGAAGAGGAGGGAAGCGAGGGAATGGAAGCCGAGGCCGACGATCGTCGTCGAAATCGCAACGGCGGTCCCGCCCGCTCAGCCGCCCGAGGCCGTGCCGCGCCGGCTGCCGCGGACCCGGGCGACGGCCACCACGACCCCGGCGACGCCTACGACGATCGCCGCCGCGATCCAGGCCGGTGCCAGCCGCATCGACGGATCGGCGAGGCTCGCCAGCAGCCCCCACGGTGCCCGCCCGGTCTTGAGCGCGAAGAAGGCCGCTTCCGCCAGCGCCGCCGCGCCGAACGCCACCGCGCCCGCCACCGCCACCGCGCCGAACCCCGGCCGCCCGAACGCCGCCGGTCGCCGCACCCACAGGCGCATCGCCAGCCCGCCGGCGGCAATCCCGGTCAGGATCGCCCCCTGCGACAGGTCGAGCCGCGACTGCAGGAAGACGTGCACCAGCACCATCAGGGTGATCGGATGGACGAGCCCGTGCAGCCGCCGCCACACCGGTCCCAGCCGGCGGATCGCTCCGTCGGTCGAGGTCGCGCCGAGCGCGGCGAGCCCGGTGAACGCGAGAAAGCCGAGGGTGAGATAGGGCCGGACCAGGATCTCCCGCGCGATCCGGCCGATGTCGCCGTCGAGGTCGACCATCCAAAGTCCGACGTGGGCGAGCGCCCAGGCGAGCGCCGTGAGCCCGATCATCCGCCGGAGCGCCGCCAGGCGTCCGTTGCCGAGGAGCCGGCCGAGCGGCGTCACCACGATCGTCGCGACGAGCCAGCGCACCGCCCAGTCGCCGCACACGTGGATCGCTTCCGCCAGCGGGCGTGGTCCGAGATCGTCGAGGAGCGCCCGCCCGACGAGCCACAGCGCCGGCGCCACCGCGATCGCCAGCAACAGCACCCGCGGACGCGAGAAGCGCCCGGCACGGTCGGTCCAGGGCAGGAAGGGGGCGAGAGCGGCGGTCATCGGCATCGTGGCGACATGGGTCATGTCCTCCATACGGGCTCGGCGGCGAAATGTTACATCACGTCGTCGCGAGAGCGGACGTGAACGGCCGGCATCGTCCCGGTACTTCCTCGCGCACGACGTGACCTCGGCCGTCGTCTACGGGTCGCCCCGCTCCCACCGGGACGAGAACTGGTCTAGTCTCGCCGTCGTGGTGTCGCCTGCGGCGATGCGGCCAGCCTGGGAGGGCGACATGATCGAGACTGTGGTGATCTTCCTGAAGGCCGCCGGCATCGGCATGGCGGTCGCCGCCCCCGTCGGCCCGATGAGCCTCCTGTGCATGCGGCGATCGCTCACCGACGGCTGGCGCTGGGGCCTCGCCACCGGCGCCGGCATCGCGGTCGGCGACGGTATCTATGCGGCTGTGGCAGCCCTCGGGCTCGCCGGCGTCTCCGCCTTCGTGCTCGCCTGGGAGAAGCAGCTCCACCTCGCCGCCGGCCTGTTCCTGATCTGGCTCGGCCTGAAGACCTTCTTCACGAAGGATGAGGACCGCGTCGCCGACGTGGCGCCGGCCGCCTCGCTCGGGGCCGCCTTCTTCGCCACGGTGGCTCTGACGCTGACCAACCCGCCGACCATCGTGATGTTCGCCGCCGTCTTCACCGCGCTCGCCCCGACGAGCGGCTTCGATCCGACCGTGGCGCTGGCCACCGTCGGCGGCGTGTTGACCGGCTCGTTCCTGTGGTGGGTCGGCGTGGTGGCGGTGGTCTCGGCCCTGCGCGCCGCCCTCGGCCGTCGCATCCGGGTGTGGATCGACCGCGTCGCCGGCGTGGTGCTCGCCGTGCTCGGCGCCGATCAGATCCGCCGCGCCTGAGCGAATTCCGGAGCTCTCGGCCCCGCCTCGGCGCCGGCCCCCCGCATCCGCCGCTGCCATCCCGCCTCGAGCGCGATCATCCCCCAGGCGAGCCCCCAGAGAAGGAAGAAGTGGCGCCAGTGGTCGCTGTCGATGATCCAGCTCGCCACCTGATGCACGAACAGCACCACCCACACGCACTGCGCCGCCGCCTGCCACGGCCGCGGCTTGAACATCAGTGGAAAGAGCTTGCCCAGCGTCCACAGCGCAAGCGTCACATAGGCCAGGAAGCCGAGCCAGCCGTAGGTCATCAGCGACTTCAGATAGACGTTGTGCGGGTCTTCTGGGAAATGATGGCCGAACTGGTAGGGCCCGATGCCGAGCGGCAGTTCCGTCGCCCACAGGAAGCCGATCCAGTGGCGGGCGAAGCGGCCGAGCCGCGCCGAATCGTAGGATTGGGTCAGCTTGGCGCGCTCGAAGAACATCGTGCGCACCTCCTCGAACGACAGCGCCAGCGCGAACAGCAGCGCCAGTCCGAGCACCGCCCCGACCGCGATGCCGATCAGCCTCAGCCGCCGTCGCGTGTCGCGCTCGGCGATGAACACGACCAGATAGATCAGCACCAGCGCCCCCGCCGCCATGCCCCAGGCCGCGCGCGAGAACGACAGCAGGAGTGCGATCAGAATCAGCCCCGCCGGCACTGCCTTGCTCCAGGCCCGCACGAACGAGTGGGTGAGCATGCGATGCACCAGCCAGATCAGCGGCAGCACAAGGAACGGGCCGTAGACGTTGGGGTCCTTGAACGTGCCCTTGGCGCGCCCGTAGAGGGTCAGCGCATCGATCTTGGCCACCCAGCCGAGGATGCCGAGCACCGCCGCGAGCACCGCCGCCGCCGCCGTCGCCTGGAGGACGACGGCGATGCGATGCGGCCGATCGGCGGTGGTGGCGGCGAGGAACACCGCATCGACCACCATCAGCGCCGAAATCGCCACGAAGATGTAGGGGTTCTCCGGCTCCCAGTAGGTCACCTGGGTGAGCGACAGGATACCGCCGACGTCGTAGAGCAGCATCAGGACGACCAGCGGCGCCATCGTCCGCGGCATCCTGAGCCCGAGCGCGAAGGCGATCACCGCATGCAGCGCCAGAAACAGGTCGTACGGCGCCGGCTCGAACATCACGATGCTCGAGCACGCCACCGTCAGGAACAGAAAGGCGTCACCGAACCGTTCCCGCGTCAGGCGCGCGGGCAACGGTTCGGCGAGATCGGTGGCGCTGGTCAATAGGCGTTCTCTGTGTCGAGCAGCCGAATCGGCGTCAACACGAGTATCTTCAGATCGAACAGCAGTGACCAGTTTTCGATGTAGTAGACGTCGTGCTCGACGCGCGCCCGGATCTTCTCCGGCGTGTCGATCTCGCCGCGCCAGCCGTTGATCTGCGCCCAACCGGTGACGCCGGGCTTGACCTTGTGGCGCGCGAAGTAGCCGTCGACCACGTTGTCCCACATGCGGTTCTCGGTCTGGGCGTTGACCGCGTGCGGCCGCGGACCCACCAGCGACAGTTCGCCGAGGAGCACGTTGAACAGCTGCGGCAACTCGTCGATCGAGGTCTTGCGGATGAACCGCCCGACCGGGGTGACCCGCGGATCGCCCTTGGTCACCGCCTGCTTGACCTCGTGGTCGCAGCGATCGGTGTACATCGAGCGGAACTTCCACACCGAGATCACCTCGTTGTTGAAGCCGAACCGCTTCTGCCGGAAGAACACCGGCCCCTTGCTGGTCGCTTTGATGGCGATCGCCGCGCCGATCATCACCGGCGAGAGCGCGATCAGCGCGAAGGTCCCGATCACCAGATCGAACACCCGCTTCGACACCGCGTCCCAGTCGGCCAGCGGCTTGTCGACCACGTCGATGAACGGCAGCGAGCCTTCGTAGGAATAGTTGCGCGGCCGGAACTTGAGCTTGTCGGTGTGCGCCGACAGACGGATGTCGACCGGCAGGACCCACAGCTTGTGCAGGAGCTGCTGCACCCGCACCGCCGCCGCGACCGGCAGGGTGACGATCAGCATGTCGAGTTTGACCAGACGGCCGAATTCGACCAGCTCGGGAATGGTGCCGAGCTTGGGATAGCCCTCCACCATCGCCGGCGAGCGATCGTCGGTGCGGTCGTCGAAGATGCCGCAGATGCGGATGTCGTTGCCCGGCTGCGCCTCGAGGCTGCGGATGAGATCCTCGGCCAGCTTGCCGCCGCCGACGATCACCGCGCGCCGCTCGAGCCGCCCGTCGCGGGTCCAACCCGTGACCAGCCGCGTCAGGATCGCCCGCTCCACCACGAAGAAGGCGAGCCCGGCGAAGTACCACCGCATCAGCCGCTGTGCGTCCTCCGCCTCTCCCTGTCCGGCGTAGAAGGCGAGCGCAGCCATCGCCGCGAACACCATCGACCACGCCGCCAGGATGCGTCCGAGCTGGAACGCATAGGAACGGAAGGCCGAGATCTGGTAGCCGTCGAAGCCCTGGACGAACAGGATCGTCAGCGCCGCCCCGAACAGCGGTGCGACGAGATGGGCGAAATTCTCCGCGATGTCGGTCGTCCCGGAGCTGGTCGCCAGCACCACCGCACCGGCCAGCGTCAGCGCCATCAGCTCGATCGAACGCACCGCCCCGGCCAGGAGCGGCCGCGAGATCGGCCGATCGTTGAAGAGGGCCGCCACCTCGCGCGCCTCGTCGGACAGCGCCGTCTTCTCGCGCGGTGCCTCCGGCAACACGTCGAAGCCGCCGCCGTCGAGGGCGAGGCCGGCGATGTCGACCTTCTGGCGATAGAGGGACTTCGGGTCGATCTGCTTCATCTCTCGCTCCGAGGATGTCGTCTCGTCTGCGGGCCGTATCGGTCCGGAAGGGCTCAGCGGTTGCCGGCCGGCGGTGCTCCGATCGGGAACGGAGCCGCGCCTCCCGTCGCCACCAGCGGCCGACGCCGCGGCGCCGGTTCGCCGAACAGACGGAAATAGAAGGCCTCGATGTTCTGCGTCATGGTCTCGACGTGGAACCGTTCGGCGATCGATGCCCTGAGCACCTGCGCGAAGGCCGCCGCCTCGGCCGGCCGCTGCACCGCCGCCTGCATGGCGTCGGCCAGAGCCCCGACGTCGCCCGGCGGGATCAGCCGATCGGCGTGGGTCTCGTAGATCTCGGGAATGCCGCCGACCCGCGTCGCGATCACCGGATGATGGGCGGCGATCGCCTCCAGCACCACGTAGGGCAGCGATTCCGCCCGCGACGGCACCACCACCGTCCGCGCCAGCTCGAGCGCCTGCGCGATCGGCATCGGATCGTGGAACTGGATGCGGTCCCACAACGACTCCTCGCCGACCATGCGCTCGAACGCGCCGCGCTCGTCGCCGGTGCCGATGATCTTGGCCCGCGCCCGGATGCCGCGCCGCCGCAGCTCCGCCATGGCACGGATGAACACGTCGGTGCCCTTGAGCGTGCGCAACATGCCGATGTGCAGGAAGTCGACCGCATCCGCATTCGGCACGATCGGTTCGAACTCGTCGTTGCGCAGCCCGTTGTAGGCCAGCGTGGTGGGGATGTGCGGCACCCCGACCTTGGTGGTGTAGCCGTTCTGTTCGTACTGCGACACGAACACCAGACCGTCGGTCAGGTGTTCGAGGATGCGTTCGAGCGCGAAATAGATCCGCCCCTCCGTCGAGGCGGGGTCGTAGTGCAGGCTGCCGCCGTGCGGGCAGTAGATGCGCGACACCTTGCGTCCCTTGAGGCGCAGCGCGGTGCCGATCAGGCGCGCGTAGGAGCCGCCCTTGGAACCGTGCCCGTGCAGGACGTCGGGCTCGAGCCCCTGAATGTACTGCAGAATCTTCCAGCTCGCCGCCAGATCGGTGGGCGACAGCGCCCGCCGCATCGGAATGCGGTTGATGCCGAAGGCCAGCTGCGGTGCCACGCGTGCGATCATTGCCGCCTCGAACGGGCCGCCGGAGAGGGAATCGCAGATGATCCCGACTTCGTGCCCCTGAGCGGTCTGTGCCAGCGCCAGATCCACGACATGGCGGAAGATTCCGCCGATCGGGGCTCGGACGCAATGCACGATGCGCATTGCTTCGTACTCGAACATATCAGACGCCTCGGCTCGATTGCGTCGAGCTCCTGTCATTACACGCTGCTACACTGACAGTCGAAGGTGAAGGTCGAGTTGATTGTCGAAAGTGGTTTGGTATTCGATTTGAGTATATTTCTATTAACTTTAAAAAATCAGGCGAGAATACGGTGAAGCGTTGGTGAACGACTGTCGGTTCGATCGCCGCCGGGCACCCTGCGGTGCCGGTGACGGTCGGTGCTGCTCTCTCGATTCAAATGGGGTTTGCCCCGCCTGCGGCAAGGGAGCGGCGCCGGTCGCGTGCCGAGACGACGAGGCCCGACCGGATCGCCGGTCGGGCCTCGCAGAGCGTCGCGTCGCTGTGAGCCTCTGGCGAGAGAGGCGGGGGGGTGCGTTCAGAACAACCGTTCGCGCACCGTGATGGTGTCGCCCGGACGGATCGGGTCGGAGCCCGGCACCCGGCCCACCAGTACTTCGCCGTTGATCTGGCGGGTGATGTCGAGGGTGCGCTGGTCGGCACGTGCGGTGTAGCCGCCGGAGATCGCCACGGCGGTCTGCGCCGTCATGCCCGGCACGAACGGATACTGACCGGCGTTCTTGACCTCGCCCATGATGAAGAACGGACGATACTGATCGATGTCGACCGAAACGTCGGGATTGCGCAGATATCCGCCGCGGAGCTTGGTGGCGATGGCGCGCTCCAGTTCGGCCGCCGACTTGCCGCGCGCCGGCACGCCGCCGATCAGCGGCATCGAGATGTTGCCCGAGGCGTCGATCAGATAGGTGTTGGTGAGGTTGGCCTGATCGAACACCGTGATCCGCAGCCGGTCGCCGGAATCGAAGGTGTACGGCTGCGTCAGAACCTCGTGGAAGGCCGGATTGGGTCGAACATAGTTCGAGCAGCCCGCCAGAGCGGCCGCCAGCACCAGCGCCGTGCCCAGTCGAAATGCCATTGTCGAAACCCTTGTCACCCACACGATCAATGTCGATCGATGCCGGTCACATTGCCCCGATATGGTTAATGAAACTTGAAAATCGCCGGCGTCGCGACATGGTGAACGAGACGAGGCGGGGATTAACCTCTCTCTTACCATGACGAAATCATAGTGAGGTCGGTAGAGTTCGGAGTACGGCCATGAATCCGGTCCCCGCGACCAGCGTCGACGACGTGACGATTGATCTCGGCGCGCTTCTGCGCGCCCTGTGGCGCGCGCGTCTGTGGATCGTCCCCCTGGTGGTGGCCACCGCCGTGGCCTCCTTCGTCGGCCTGTCGTTCCTGCCGCCCACCTACAAGTCGGATGCCCGCCTCGTCGTCGATCCGCGCGAACTGCCGATCGGCGGCACGGTCGATCGCACCACAGAACTCGAGCGGGCCGCTCTCGACGAGCAGGGCGTCGGCAGTCAGGTCCAGCTCATCACCTCGCGCGACATCGCCCGCCGGGTGCTGGAGACCCAGAAGCTGGTCGACGACCCCGAGTACCGCTCCTTCCTCGGCGAACTCTTCGGCCGCATCGGCCTCGGCGGCTCCGGCGGGACCGGAGAGGAACGCGCCCTCGAGGCCTTCCTCGATCACCTCACCGTGTTCCAGGTCGAGAAGTCGCGCGTCATCCAGGTCGAATTCACCTCGCGCGAGCCCGAGAAGGCCGCCCGCGTCGTCGGCGCCATCGTCGACGAGTATCGCCGCGTCTCCGCCGAGGCCAAGGGCCGCGCCTCCGCCGATGCCACCCGCTGGCTGTCGGGCGAGATCGAGGGCCTGCGGCGCAAGGTCGCCGAAGCCGAGGGCAAGGTCGAGCAGTACCGCGCCGGCGCCGATCTCTTCGTCGGCCAGAACAACGTCAAGATCTCCGAGCAGCAGCTCTCCGAACTCAATACCCAGCTCACCTCCGCTCGCGCCCAGCGCACCGAGACCGAGGCGCGCGTGCGCCAGCTGAAGCGCCTGCTCGACGGCGGCGGCAATCTCGAGATCGCCGCCGAGGTCACCGCCTCGCCGCTGATTCAGCGCCTGCGCGAACGCCAGGTGGGTCTGCGCGCCCGCGCCGCCGAACTGTCGACCACCTATCTGCCCAACCACCCGATGGTTCAGGCGGTCGCCGCCCAGACCGCCGACGTGGAGAAGCAGATCCGTGCCGAGGCCGCCAAGATCCTCGCCGGCTACGAGAACGAGCTGAAGGTCGGCGACGGCCGCATCAAGCACCTCGATGCCCAGTTGAACGAGTTCAAGTCGCAGTCCGCCAAGGCCGGCGAAGAAGATGTTCAGCTGCGCGCTCTCGAGCGCGAGGCCAAGGTCCAGCGCGATCAGCTCGAAGAGTTCCTCGCCCGCTATCGCGACGGTCTCGCCCGTCAGGCCGCCGGCGCCCAGAGTGCCGACGCCCGCGTGATCTCCGCCCCGACCGTGCCGGCCAAGCCGTCCTTCCCCAAGGTGCTGCCGCTCACCGGCATCATCACTCTGTCGGTGTTCCTGCTCGCCTGCACCTGGGTGATTCTGCGCGAATTCATGTCCGGCGAGGTGTTGCGCCAGACCGTCCATCCCGTGCCGCCGCTGCCCCCCGTCGCCGCCATGCCGCCGACCGGCCCCGGCGCTCCGGCGACCATCGACTTCGTCTCCTCCCACGGCGCCGCCCCCGACGTCGCCCGCCTGCTGCCCGAAGGGGCGGCCCGCGACCTCGCCCCCGCGGCCTCCACCGAGGCCGCCGTCGAGAGCATCTGGCGCGAGATTTCCGCCCGTGCCGACGACGGCCAGCGCATCCTGGTGACCTCCGCCACCACCGATCATGCCGCCCACGTCGCCGCCCTCGCCCTGATGCGCATCGCCGCCCGCGCCGGCGTCAAGGTCTGCCTCGTCGATCTGGTCGGCGTCGAGCACCATCTCGCCGATCTCGTCGGCGCCGAGGACGAGCCGGGTCTGTCCGACCTGCTCGCCGGCAAGGCCCGCTTCTCGGAGGTGATCTTCCGCGATCGCGCCTCGCGTGGCCACGTCGTGCTCTCGGGAGCCACCCCGCTCACCCCCGACGGCCTCGTCGGCGACGACCTCGACGCTGCCCTCGACGCCCTCGATCTCACCTACGATCACCTGATCCTCGACATCGGCCTGATCGCCGCCGGCGACGGTGTCGCCGCCCAGATCGCCGCCGCCGAGGCGGTGGTGCTCGCCGCCGACGGCTCCGCCGCCGACCCGCGCACCGCCCGCACCCTCGAGGTGTTGAAGGCGGGCGAGAAGGCCGTGTGGGTTCTGTCGGTCGACGACGGCGCCGTGCGCGCCCTGACCCGCGCCGCCTGAGACCGGGCGGTCCGCCCGGTCCGGCCTCGACCGAAGAGGCGAGGGGCCTCATCCCTCGTCGCTCACGCCTCGCCCGGCGCCCGCCCGATCAACAGTGCCCGGAGCGCCCTGACCCGGGCCCACAGACGTTCGTCGCGGCGGATGCTCGCCTTGATCCGGTCGCTGTTGGCGATCAGCGCCGCCACCAACCGCCCCTTCGTCCCGACCGGGTGGACCGACGACACCAGTGGCACCACCTCGTCGCACCAACTCGACTTGTAGCGCTCCGCTCCCAGTCCCATGTCGTAGCCCGCGAGACCCGCTGCACAGGCCGCCTCGATGTGGCGGTAGAACAGCGTCTCGCCCGGGCTGGCGCGCGAGAGATCGTCCCGCGCCGTCGAGACGAACAGCTGGTGGCTGGTGCCCTCGCGCACGATCGAGCCGAGCACCGCCCGAATTGCTCCGCCCGCCGCGAGCCGAGTGACTTCGAGCATGGCCGGGTCCGTCGCCGTGCCGGTCGCCAGCACCTCGTAGAATCGCCGCACCTCCGCGCGGGCGAACGGGTCGGCCACCCCCATGCGCTCGAGCGCGTCCGCCTTCTGGGTGAAGAAGGCGGTGAGTGCAGTGTGGATATCCGCATCGGACAGGGCGCGTGAGATGTGATAATCGCCCGCCGCCGCCAGCATCCGCTCCTTCGACTTGAGCTTCTTGCGCTTGTGACCCGCGTTGCGGCGGCCGATCAGCTCGTCGAAGCTCGTCGACAGACGGAACCAGTGTCCGTCGTCGAGCGCCGGATACCAGCCGAAGGCGGTGGCGAGCGGATTGGCCAGCCCCTTCCAGGTCAGGGGCATGTTGTCGAGTGCCCAGGCGTCGATGCCGGCGCTGCGCCCCACCAGATCGAACGACGCGACCAGATCGTGCGCCGCCGGGACGGCATCGCGTCGCCACAGACCGAAATTGTAACTGGCGTGGCTGCCGCTCATCCACCGTGCCACCCGGAACGGTCCCCGCCGGGCCACCTCGAACGGCAACACGAAGTCGAGCCGTTCCGCCGTCCGCCCGACCATGATGAGGGGACGCCCGGTGCCCGCCTTCGACGACACCCACGCCGCCACCCACGGGCGCGTCTGGAACGGTGTCGTCACTCCTTCGGCGTCGAGCGCCCGATGCGCCGCCGCGATCGAATCCGGATCGGCGACCACCTCGATCGTCCGCCGGGGATCGGCGGTCGAGCTCGGTTGCACCGGTACGGCGATGGGCGGGGGGGCGGTCAAGTGGGACGCGACCTCGTCGGCGAGAGACGGCGATGGGCCGGGCGACCCGCCACAAGTCTAGTGGAGGACGCGCCCCCCGCAAACCGCTCGTTTTAGGGGGGGTGTGGCGGTCAGCTCCGCGGCGCGTACATCCAACGAATCAACCACCCCGCCGGCAGCACCCAGGCGAGCCCGGCGACGACGAAATAGACGAACTGCACCCATCCCGGCTTGCTCGCCACGATCACGTCGCCGATCGCCATGGCGAAGAAGACGTAGATCAGCAGGAAGACCAGAAGTCCGAGCGAGCCGAGCGCGCGGCGAAGGGGAGGCACCATGATCGATCGTCGCCTTCGATTGAACCATCGTCCCCGATCGGCAGCTTCTACGAAACGACCGACGGCGACGACGTGTCGCTGGATGAGGACCGGGTAGACCCCGATCTCGGAAGAGCGGGGCGGTGGTTCTCGTCCCTGGAGCGGTCTATATCTCGGGTTCCGCCGAGGAGTGAAGAGCTAGATGGTGGCATTGCCGCACGCACCCCAGGTTTCGACGCGCATCCGCACGGATGGGGCCGACCGCTGGGTACGCGCGTGGCTCTATGTCGTGGCCGCGATGATCTTCGCCATGGTGGTGGTGGGCGGCATCACCCGCCTGACCGGCTCCGGCCTGTCGATCACCGAATGGGCGCCGATTCTCGGCACTCTGCCGCCGATGACCGCCCACGACTGGGACGTCGCCTTCGCCCGTTATCGCGAGATCCCGCAGTATCGCCTGCTCAACGCCGGCATGAGCCTCGACGATTTCCGCGCCATCTACTGGTGGGAATGGTCGCACCGCTTCCTCGGCCGCGCCGTCGGCCTCGTCTTCGCGGTGCCGCTGGTCTATTTCGCCCTGACCGGGGCCATCCCCCGCGCCCGCCTGCCGCGGTTCGTCGTCCTGCTGCTGCTCGGCGCTCTCCAGGGTGGCATCGGCTGGTGGATGGTCGCCTCCGGGCTGGTCGACCGCGTCTCGGTCGCTCCCTACCGTCTCGCCGCCCATCTGACCCTCGCCGCGCTCATCTTCGCCGCCGTGCTGTGGACCGCCCTGACGCTGTCGGATCAGGGGCGCATGCCGCGGCGCTCGCCGTTGCGCCGCATCGGCGCCGGTCTGGTGCTGTTCTGGGTCTTCGTCCAGATCTTCCTCGGCGCGCTGGTCGCCGGCAACGACGCCGGCCTCGTCTACAATACCTGGCCGTCGATGAACGGCCGCATCGTCCCCGACGACCTGTTCTCGCACGAGCCCCTGTGGCGGAACTTCTTCGAGAACCCGGCCACGGTGCAGTTCTTCCATCGCGGCGGCGCCTACGTGCTGTTCGCCCTGGTGCTGGCCCAGTTCGTCTCGATCATCATGACCGCCCGTACCGCGACCGCCCGCGTCTCCGCCTTCGCCCTCGGCCTGACCGTGGCCTTCCAGATGATGGTGGGCATCTCCGCCCTGATGATGCAGGTGCCGTTCTCGCTGGCGCTGATCCATCAGGCCACCGCGATGGTGGTTCTGACCGCGGCGGTGGTCCACGCGGTCTCGGTCTTCGCCCCCGGCCGCATGGAGAAGACCCTGCCGATCTCCGCCGACGCGGTGTGAGCCGGCCGGTCTGACGTCCGTCGCGAATCGATGCTAGGGTTCGGCCCTCATGCCCATTCGCGCCCGCCGAGACGATCCCGATGCTCGATTTCCGCGTCACCCCGCCCCGTACGTCCCCGTCGCCCCGCCGTAGCGGTCTCGGCGCCCTGTGGCGCTGGTTCCTGCCGGCGGCGATCGTCTTCATCGGCACGGCGGTGCTGACCGGCGTCTTCGACACCACCGGCCGCCCGTTCTGGCTGTTCGTCGGCGGCATCGCCTGCGCCGTGATCGGCGTGACCTCGCTGATCAAGTCGCTCGTCGACCAGGGTCGCGCCGAACTGGCCGCCGCCGAGGAGCGCCTCGCCGCCCAATTCCACCACGACGACACATCGGGAAAGGATCGCCCATGAACCACGACTCCTACGACGACGCCTGGATCGCCGGCATCCTGCAGAGCGTGCGCACCGTCGCCGTGGTCGGCGCCTCCGCCAACCCCGATCGTGCCTCGTTCCACGTCCTGGAGTTTCTGGTGCGCAAGGGCTTCGACGTGGTGGCGATCAACCCCGGCCTCGCCGGCAAGGAGATCGCCGGCCGTCCGGTCTACGCGACCCTCGCCGACGTGCCGCACCCGATCGACATGGTCGACGTCTTCCGCAATTCGGAAGCCGCCGGCGCCGCCGTCGACGAGGCCGTGGCGGTGGGGGCCAAGGTGGTGTGGCTCCAGCTCGGCGTGCGCAACGACGCCGCCGCCGCCCGCGCCGAAGCGGCGGGCCTGAAGGTGGTGATGAACCGCTGCCCGGCCATCGAGATGCCGCGCCTGGGGCTGTGATACCGATCCGAGAAGATTCCGATCTCTCGGAAAGAGGTTCTTCATGGTGAGGAGGCGGCGAAGCCGCCGTCTCGAACCACGAAGAACCGGGCTGCGGAGACGGTGCTTTCGGTGCCCATCGCCCCATCGTGGTTCGAGGCACCCCTGCGGGGGGCACCTGACCACGAAGGGCTCCGCAATCCCCCCCGCCCGGCGGTGCCGAAACCGACTCGGTGCACCGGTGACGATCTGCGGTGCGACGAAACGACCGGTCTCCCGGCCTCCCCGCCGCCTCAGCCGCCCATGAAGTCGCGCAGGCGCCAGCCGTTCGACGGGCTCTGATCGACCATGTCGTCGATCTTCCAGGCGCCGGCTTCTTCCACCAGTTGGATGTGGATCACCACCGGTTCGTCGGCGGCGATCGCTTCCGGCGAATAGACCTTCACCGCCACTTCCGCCTTGCCGCCCTGCGACGACAGGAGGGTGACGCTCACCTTCTTGACCATCGGGTCCTGCGACGAGGTGAAGGGATCGAAGTCGAGCGGTCCGACCTCGCCCTTGGGCACGGCGGCCTCCGCCTTCTTCCACGCCGCGACCAGCGACTTGGAGAAGGTCTTCGGCCTGACCTTCCCGTCGACCCAGAACGGTTGCCCGCCGCTGTCGCCCTTTCCGGCCGAGATCTTCTTGTAGATCGCCTCGACGAAGGCCTTCGGGTCAGCCGGTGCGGCCGGGGCCGCGGGCTTGGGCGCGGCCGGTGCGGCGGCGGGAGCGGCCGGCTTCGGCGCGGCGGTCTGGGCCAGCGCGGCGCCCGGCGCGAGCGCGACCAGGGCGAGAGACCCGAGTAGATGGCGTCGATCGATCATGTCCGCGTCCCTCCGCAATGCCGGCTCAGGGTGGCGCAAATCGCGCGCGCACGCATCCCGAAAAGCACGGGCCGATCTTACTCCCGCGCCGACGCCCCTCGACCGCCGTTTTGGCAGACGAAGTGAAAAATTGTTCCTTGAAGGGGTCGGTTGTAGACACGGTGTTGTTTGATCGCGCGGCCCGAATGGGCAGAATGCGAAACGAAATTTCGAGGACGGCCCACGTCCCCGTCTGTGCCTCCAGGGAGCGGAGTAGAATCATGTCCGAGACGAAGCCCGGTTTCGCCACCCTCGCCGTCCACGCCGGTGCGGCGCCCGACCCGACCACCGGCGCTCGGGTGACGCCGATCTACCAGACGACCGCCTTCGTCTTCGACGACGTCGATCACGCCGCCTCGCTGTTCGGCCTGCAGGCCTTCGGCAACATCTACACCCGCATCACCAACCCGACGACGGCCGTGCTCGAGGAGCGCGTCGCCGCGCTCGAGGGCGGCACCGCGGCGGTGGCGGTGGCCTCCGGCCATGCCGCGCAGCACCTGATCTTCCACACCATCATGCAGCCGGGCGACGAGTTCGTGGCCTCCAAGCGCCTCTACGGCGGCTCGATCAACCAGTTCAACCACGCCTTCAAGAACTACGGCTGGACGGTGAAGTGGGCCGATCCGGACGATCTCTCCACCTTCGAGGCGGCGATCGGGCCGAAGACCAAGGCGATCTTCATCGAGAGCCTCGCCAATCCGGGCGGCGTCGTCACCGACATCGAGGGCATCGCGGCGATCGCCAAGAAGCACGGCATCCCGCTGATCGTCGACAACACCCTGGCGACGCCCTACCTCTGCCGGCCCTTCGAGCACGGCGCCGACATCGTCGTCCATTCGGCGACCAAGTTCCTCGGCGGTCACGGCAACTCGATGGGCGGCGTGATCGTCGACGGCGGCACCTATGACTGGATGGCCTCGCCCAAGTACCCGATGCTGTCCGAGCCGCGGCCCGAGTACAACGGCATGGTCATCGGCCAGGTGTTCGGCAACTTCGCCTTCGCCATCGCCGTGCGCGTTCTCGGCCTGCGCGACATCGGCCCGGCCATCTCGCCCTTCAACGCCTTCCAGATCCTGACCGGCATCGAGACCCTGCCGCTGCGCATGGAGAAGCACTCCGCCAACGCGCTCGCCGTGGCGAAGTGGCTGAAGTCGCGCCCCGAGGTGTCGTGGGTGATGTATTCCGGCCTCGAGGACGACAAGTACAACGCGCTGGCCAAGAAGTACGTGCCCAAGGGCGCCGGTGCGGTCTTCACCTTCGGCCTGAAGGGCGGCTACGACGCCGGTGTGAAGCTGGTGTCGAAGGTGGAGCTGATCTCCCACCTCGCCAACATCGGCGACACCCGTTCGCTCATCATCCACCCGGCCTCGACCACCCATCGCCAGCTCGCCGACGAGCAGAAGGTGGCGGCGGGCGCCGGCCCGGACGTGGTGCGCGTCTCGATCGGCATCGAGGACGTCGCCGACATCATCGCCGATCTGGAAAAGGCGCTGACCGCCTGATCGCCTGATCGGCTCTGGGGATGTGAAGTCGAAGGGCCGGAGCGGGCGACCGCTCCGGCCCAGACTGCTGACAAAGGGTGCGAACCCCTCCTTCGTCGGGCCCGGGGCTCGAGCCACGGCTGTCCGGCTCCGGCGACGAACACGGCATCGATGGCTTTGAAATGCATGGAGAATGCACTTCGAGGCAGGTGAGCGG
>ERZ1645187.1935-NODE-1935-length-18679-cov-12.784740_pt1 | contig 18679 bp, 18 predicted proteins | sample MGYA00575352_ERZ1645187 | MGnify/ENA primary metagenome ERZ1645187 (study PRJEB40837, sample SAMN11349314) | freshwater sediment metagenome | isolation source: river sediment | host: Sediment | place: India: Wazaribad , New Delhi | collected 2017-02-21 ... | reverse complement strand
CGCTCGTGACGCCACAGACGCTCGTGACGCCGGCGTCACCCGCTCCATCTGCGGCGAACAACCCACCCACCCGAGTGCTGCCCGTGGCCCGGCCGGAACCGGACCGGGGGCTGAACCGCCGGCCGGACGTCGTCCCGCCGGTCGGGCCGCTGCGTCACGAGACGGCGTGGCTCCCTCCCACGCAGGTGGCCCCGACTCCGGGGTCCGAGCCGCCGGACCCGTGGCAGGAGCCCCCGCCGTGGGCGCGACCCGCGGCACCGCAACGGGCCACCGTCGCCGCACTCGGGTTCTTCCTCGCCGCCGCAGCGGGGATCTGGCCCGGGGTCGCGATCCTCGTGCTGCTGGCGCTGCTGCTCCTCACGGGCACCGTCGGCCACGCCCGCCGGTCCATGCGGGCCGCCCGCCTGCGGCGTGGTCCGCGGCCTGGAGACGCGTGGCGCGCCGTCGCCACCTCTCCCTGGTTCCTCCTCCGCGCCACCCTGGCGACGGCGGGCCTCGCCCTGCTCGCCGGTGGCACCGCCTGGGTGGTCCTCCAACTCTCCTCCCTCCTCCTGCCCGCGGCGACCCTCGGCCAGTGGGAACCCGTGCGGGACCACCTCCTGCTCTGGATCGCCGCCGTCGTAGCGCTCCTGGTGGCCTGGTTCGGACCCGGCGCCGGAGTCCACCGTGAGGGTGCACGCTCCCTCGTGGCCGCGTTGCTGCCGTACCGGCCGATGCGGTTCGCCCTCGGCGTGCTCAGCCTGCTGCTGGGGCTCGGCTTCGCCGTCGCCACGGTCACGGGCTCGTTCCCCGCTCCCGTGTGGCAGCCCCTCCCGACCCCCACGTGGCTCGTGCTCTGACGGCCGGCGGCACGGGCGGCGGGTGACCGTGGGAACGTGCGTTGGGTACGCTGAGCCAGCGATCGTCCCACCACCGACGGAGACCCCATGCCGACCGATGAGCGTCTGACCAAGCAGCAGCGGCGCGAGGCCGCCCGCGAGCAGGCCCGCAAGCTGCGCGAGGAACAGGAGCGGCGCGAGAAGCGGAACCGCCTGATCGTGATCGTCGGCGTCGTCGTCGGCCTCGTCGCGGTGGCCGCCCTCGTGTGGGCGATCGTGAGTTCGAGCGGGCGCTCGGCCCTCGACGACGTGGCCCGGCCCGCGGGCTCCGACGCGGCCGGGGGCATCCCGGTCGGCTCCTCGCTGGAGGCCGGCACCACGAACGAGGGCGCTCCCGAGGTCTCGGTCTACCTCGACTACACGTGCTCCTACTGCGGCCAGTTCGAGGCGGTCAACGCCGCCGACCTCGAGACCCTCGCGGCCGGGGGAGAGGCCACGGTCCGGTTCCACCCGGTGGCGATCCTGGACGGGTCCGACGGCGCCTACACGGACTTCTCCGGACAGGCCGTGAACGCGGCGGCCACGGTGGCGGAGTACGCCCCCGCCCAGTTCCTCGACTTCCACACCGAGCTGTTCACCTTGTGGGACGCGGCGGTGCAGGAGGCCGTCGACGCCGGCGCCTCCGCCGTCGAGGAGCCCACCGTCGCCGACATCCAGGCGACGGCCGCCGCCGTCGGGGTGCCGCAGGACGTCGTCGAGCGCATCCCCGACGGCGAGTTCGCCGACTGGGTGGCCGCGACCACCCGCCAGTTCGGCCGCGACGGCTTCCAGGGCACGCCCACGGTCCTGGTGGACGGCGAGGAGTTCCTCGGCTGGCCGGAGGCCGGGGCGCTGGCGGACGAGGTCCGGGGCACCGCGGACTGACGGGCTACCATGGTCCACGGCGGCGGCGCCGCCGGTGCCGTTTCGGCGCGCCACCTTAGCTCAGTTGGTAGAGCACCCGCCTTGTAAGCGGACGGTCATCGGTTCGAGTCCGATAGGTGGCTCGAGCAACGACTGGAGGCAGAGTGCAAGCGGATCCCACGCTGCAGGCGCAGCTCGACCATTGGCGTGACCTTCCCCGGGTGCAGCAGCCGAACTGGCGCGACCCGGAGGCGCTCCGGTGCGCCGTGGACGAGCTCGCGGCCTCCCCTCCGCTCGTGTTCGCCGGCGAGGCCGACCGACTGAGGGAACTCATGGCGGCCGCCGGACGGGGCGAGGCGTTCGTCCTGCAGGGCGGCGACTGCGCCGAGTCCTTCGCCGCGAACACCGCGGACCACATCCGGCGCAAGGTCGAGACGATCCTGCAGATGGCCGTGGTGCTCACCTACGGGGCGTCCCTCCCCGTCGTCAAGATGGGGCGCATGGCGGGCCAGTACGCCAAGCCGCGCTCGGCGGACACCGAGGTGCGCGACGGCGTCGAGCTGCCGGCGTTCCGTGGCGACGCCGTCAACGGCCACGAGTTCACCCCGGAATCGCGCATCCCGGACCCCCACCGGCTGCTGCGCGCCTACCACGCCTCGGCCTCCGCCCTGAACCTCATCCGGGCCTTCACCTACGGCGGTTTCGCGGACCTGCGGCGCGTCCACGAGTGGAACAAGGGCTTCATGCGGAACCCCTCCTACTCCCGCTACGAGGTGCTGGCCGCCGAGATCGACCGCGCCGTGCGGTTCATGGGAGCGGCGGGCGTGGACTTCGACGCGATCCGCACCGTGGAGTTCTACGCCGCCCACGAGGCGCTGCTCCTCGACTACGAGCGCGCGCTGACCCGCATCGACTCCCGGACCGGGCACGCCTACGACTGCTCCGCCCACTTCCTCTGGATCGGGGAGCGGACCCGCCAGCTCGACGGCGCCCACGTGGACCTCCTCTCCCACGTGCGCAACCCCATCGGCGTCAAGCTCGGCCCGACGGCGACGCCCGCCGACGTCCGCGCGCTCGCCGATCGACTCAACCCCCGCGGCGAGGAGGGCCGGCTCACCTTCATCTCGCGCATGGGGGCCGACCGGATCCGTGACTCGCTGCCGCCGCTGCTGGAGGCCGCGCGGGACCACGGCGTCCCGATCACCTGGATCTGCGACCCCATGCACGGCAACACGATCGTGTCCGGCTCGGGCTACAAGACGCGCCGCTTCTCCACCGTGCTCGACGAGGCCAGGGGCTTCTTCGAGGCGCACGACGCTGCGGGAACCAACCCGGGCGGCCTGCACGTCGAGCTCACCGGGGACGACGTCACGGAGGTGCTGGGCGGCGCCGAGGACCTCGATGACGACCATCTCGCGGACCGCTACGAGACGCTCGTGGACCCGCGCCTGAACCACCAGCAGGCCCTGGAGATGGCCTTCGCGGTGGCGGAGATGCTCCGGGACTGATCAGCGCACCGGCAGCGGGAGCGGGCGCTTCGGGAGCCGGCCGTCGCCGGAGGACTCCCCGCGCAGGCGGCGCCGGACCCACGGCAGGCCGTGCTCACGCGCCCAGCGGGCGTTCGCGCGCAGCCACTCGACGCGCGGCGGGTGCGGCAGCGGGGCGAGTGGGTCGTCCCAGTCCGGGGTGTCCGGGTCCAGGTGCAGGGCGACGAGGGCGCCCTGCGCCACGCGCGCGTGGCCCTCGGGGGTCAGGTGGATGCGGTCGGAGGACCACATGCGCCAGTCACGCAGGGAGCGCATGCCCCACAGGTCCAGGACGTGGGCGCCGTGACGTTGCGCGAGGGACCACACCGAGGTGTTGAACACCCCGTACCGGGGACGCTGCAGCCGGATCACGGGGGAGTCCCTCGGGTCCACGAGCGTCTGGACGAGCACGTCGATCCCACGGCCGCGGAGGTCGACGACGGCCGCCTCCAGGAGCGCCGCCAGCGCGTCCGGGTCCGCCCCGGGCCGCAGCAGGTCATTGCCCCCGCCGCACAGGGTGACCAGGTCGGGTTCGAGGTCGAGGGCCCGCGGGAGCTGCTCCTCGATGATCTGGCCGAGCAGACGGCCGCGGATGGCGAGGTTGGCGTACTCCAGCGGCGGACCGTCCGGACGACGGCGGTCCAGGTGCACGGCGAGCCGGTCCGCCCAGCCCACGAGCGCGTCGTCGTCCCCGTCGTGGAGCCCCTCGGTGAACGAGTCACCGAGGGAGACCATGCGCGTCCACGCCGTCATCCGTCCCTCCTGAGGTTCCAGTCCACGGGGCTCGCGCCCTGCTCGGCCAGCAGGGCGTTGGCGCGGGAGAAGGGCCGGGAGCCGAAGAAGCCCGCCGAGGCGGAGAGCGGGGAGGGGTGGGCGGAGGCGATGACCGGCGTCGCCCCGAGCGCAGGGCGGAGCGTTTGGGCGTCGCGGCCCCACAGGATCGCCACCAGCGGTGCGCTCCGGGCCACCAGGGTCGAGATGGCGTGGTCGGTCACCTGCTCCCAGCCGCGACCGCGGTGCGAGGCGGACGCGCCCGGACGCACGGTCAGGACCCGGTTCAGCAGCATGACGCCCTCCTCGCTCCAGCGGGTCAGGTCCCCGTGGGGGACGGGGTCGATGCCGAGATCGTCGTGCAACTCCCGGTAGATGTTCGCCAGCGAGCGGGGGATCGGGCGGACGTGGGGCTGCACCGAGAAGGACAGCCCCATCGGGTGGCCGGGCGTCGGGTAGGGATCCTGCCCGACGATCAGCACCTTCACCCCCTCCAGCGGGTAGGTGAAGGCACGGAGCACGTCCGTCCCGGCGGGCAGGTACCCGTTTCCGGCGGCGACCTCACGCCGGAGCATGTCCCCCAGTTCGTGGATCCGGGCCTCCACGGGTGCCATCGCCGCGGCCCACGAGGGGTGCATCACGTTGTCCAGCGCCACCCTCCGAGGCTACCTGCCGCGGGGCGGGGGACGGGGCGGGGCGTGTCTCGGCGTGGCAGGGGCCGGGCGCGCCCGGGCGAATGACATCGCTGTGATTCGCCCGTAGACTCTCCCCAGAAGGAGGCCACATGAGCGAGGCATTGGCGGAACGGGCCGGAACGGCGCAACCCGGCGGGCTCAGCGAGACCGAGGTGCGCATCCTCCAGTTCGAGAAGCAGTGGTGGCGGTACGCCGGGGCGAAGGAATCGGCCGTCCGCGAGCTGTTCGACATGTCCGCCACCCGCTACTACCAGGTGCTGAACGGCCTCCTCGACAATCCCGCCGCGCTCGCGGCCGAACCCATGCTCGTGAAGCGGCTGCGGCGCATGCGCCAGGAACGGCACCGCGAGCGCTCGGCGCGTCGTCTCTCGGGGTAGCGGGGCCCGTTAGTCTAGGTCGCATGAGTCGTTATCCGGAGGACGAGTTCGACATCGCCGCGCGTGACCGCGGGCCCAAGGGTGTCCACCGTCAGGCCGAGAGCGCGTTCCGTCGCCTCCTGCCGTTCCTGATCGTGATCGTCGCGGCCCCCCTCCTCGCATGGGGCATCCTCTCCCTCCTGAACGAGGACGGCGACGGCGGCCCGGTCGCCTCGCCCTCGGCGCCGGCCACCACAGCCTCCGCGACGGCGTCGGCGCCCGCGACGGCGTCGCCCACGCCCGAGGCGACCGCCACCGCCACGCCCACCCCCGAGCCGAGCCCGACGCCCACCGAGGCCGCGGAGCAGGTCGCCCTCGACGCACCCGTCGCGGTCCTGAACGGCGCCGGGATCGCGGGCATCGCGGGCCGCACCGCCGACCGGCTCACCGAGGCCGGCTTCACCGCCGTGACCGCGGGCAACTACGCGAGCGCCCAGCCCACGAACACGACGATCTACTACAACAACGCCGAGCTGGCGCCCACCGCCCAGGCGATCGGCGTGGAGCTGGGCATCGACCTCATGGTCGAGCTGGCCTCGGCGACCGACTCACTCGTCGTGGTCCTGCGGGGCGACTTCCAGGAGTAGCCGGTCCAGCGCGTCGGCTGCGAGCACCACGTTCGCGGCCGACCACGTCAGTGGCGCCACCGACCGGGGCTCGCCCTCGGCCGTGACCTTCTCGGGGATCGCTCCCGAGGCCGTCCGGTGCGCCGCCGTCCAGTCCAGGAGATCGGCCGCCAGGTCGCTGGAGCCGTTCTCGGCTGCCACCCAGGCGTACAGGGTGGTCTGCGGCGTCCAGGAGACGCCGTCGTTGCGCCACCCCTCGCCCGGCGCGAGGCCACCGGCCGGTTGCCGCAGGAGACGCACGGAGGCCTCCCACGCGGCCGACGCGCCGGGGACAGGCTCGGACTGGAACGGCGGCAGGAGGAGGGCCACGTTCGCGTCGGCGCCCTGCCGGCCGGCCGAGACGAGCGAACCCGCCGTGGTGGCGTAGCGCTGGTAGCCGGTGGGGCCGAACGCCTCCACCACCTCCCGGCGCAGGCGGTCGCGCCGCGCCGCCACCAGGGGATCGCCGGTGAGCAGGGCTGCCGAGTCCAGCCCCATGAGGGTTGCGGCGGCCGTCCCGACCGTCACCCGCTCCTCGGCGAGCTCCCACGAGTCCGACGACGGCGCGGGCAGCCCGTCCGCCGTCGCCGCCATGAGGTGGGCGGTCGCGCGGGTGACGAGGGGGTCGAGGCGGTCCCGCGTCCCGGGCACCGCGGCGTCGACGAGCCGGGTCGCCCACAGGACGTACCCGGCGGCGTCGAGCTGGTCGCGCCGCCCGTCCCCGACCGGCCCGCCGGTCGCCAGCGACCGTGCGGCGAACGACCCGTCCGGGCGCTGCTGGGACTGGAGGAACTCGAGCACCTCGACGGCGTCCTCGCCGTGCCCCGTGCGCGCGAGCGCGACCGCCACGTACGAGGCGTCCCGCGGCCACACGAGCCGCCACAGCGGGATCCACGCCGCCACCACCGCCCCCGGTTTCGCGACCTGGCCGGAGGTGAAGGTGGCGCCGTCGAGCACGTGGAGGTCCAGCAGCGCGCCGCTCACCATCTCCTCCCACGGGCCGCCCCGCCCGGGGAGGGCGCCGGACTCGAGCCACGCCCGCTGGGCGACGGCGAGGCCGCGGGCCGCCAGGCGCCGGTCCGCGGCGGGCACGCGGGAGGACTCCGCGTAGGCCGCCCCGGACCATGGCGGGACCGCGGCCACCACGGGTTCGCCGTCGCGTGCGAGGACGACGACGCCATCGAGGAGCAGCGAGGGAGGCGGGGCGACGGGCCGCGTCCCGGCCGCGGTGAGGGCACCGGCGACGACGAGGGCGAGAGCGCCCGTGGCCATCGCGGCGCGTCCCCTGGCCTCCACCACGCGGCGATCCTACACAGGGCCCGGACCCCGGGGACGCCGCTTGCACTCTCGGGGTGAGAGTGCCAAGATCGCTGTTAGCACTCTCGCCCTGAGAGTGATAAGTGAACACCGGCTTGTCGGTGAGGCGTACCGCCCGGCGTGACCAGAACGCCGCGGACGGTCGTCGTCCGTCGCGGGCACCAGACGAGCCACCCCAACCGGAGGAAACTACCTCATGGCAAAGATCATTGCCTTCGACGAGGAGGCCCGCCGCGGGATGGAGCGGGGCCTCAACATCCTCGCCGACACCGTGAAGGTCACCCTCGGCCCCAAGGGCCGCAACGTGGTGCTCGAGAAGAAGTGGGGCGCCCCCACCATCACCAACGACGGCGTCTCCATCGCCAAGGAGATCGAGCTCGAGGAGCCGTTCGAGAAGATCGGCGCGGAGCTCGTCAAGGAGGTCGCCAAGAAGACCGACGACGTCGCGGGTGACGGCACCACCACCGCCACCGTGCTCGCCCAGGCGCTCGTGCGCGAGGGCCTGCGCAACGTGGCCGCCGGCGCCAACCCGATCGCGCTGAAGCGCGGCATCGAGAAGGCCGTCGACGCCGTCACCGAGCGCCTGCTGTCCTCCGCCAAGGAGGTCGAGACCAAGGAGGAGATCGCGGCGACCGCGGCCATCTCCGCCGGCGACCAGTCGATCGGCGACCTGATCGCCGAGGCGCTGGACAAGGTCGGCAAGGAGGGCGTCGTCACCGTCGAGGAGTCGAACGCCCTCGGCCTCGAGCTCGAGCTCACGGAGGGCATGCGCTTCGACAAGGGCTTCCTGTCGGCGTACTTCGTCACCGACCCCGAGCGCCAGGAGGCGGTCCTCGAGGACCCGTACATCCTGCTCGTGGAGTCCAAGATCTCCAACGTCAAGGACATGCTGCCGCTGCTGGAGAAGGTCATCCAGTCCGGCAAGCCGCTGCTCATCATCTCCGAGGACGTCGAGGGCGAGGCGCTGGCCACCCTCGTGGTCAACAAGATCCGCGGCACGTTCAAGTCCGTGGCCGTCAAGGCCCCCGGCTTCGGCGACCGCCGCAAGGCGATGCTGCAGGACATGGCGATCCTCACCGGCGGCCAGGTCATCTCCGAGACCGTCGGCCTCAAGCTGGAGAACGCCGACCTCGACCTGCTCGGCCAGGCCCGCAAGGTCGTCGTCACCAAGGACGAGACCACGATCGTCGAGGGCGCGGGCGACCCCGCGATGCTCGAGGGCCGCGTGGCCCAGATCCGCGCGGAGATCGAGAAGTCGGACTCCGACTACGACCGCGAGAAGCTCCAGGAGCGCCTCGCCAAGCTCGCCGGCGGCGTCGCCGTCATCAAGGCGGGTGCGGCCACCGAGGTGGAGCTCAAGGAGCGCAAGCACCGCATCGAGGACGCGGTGCGCAACGCCAAGGCCGCCGTCGAGGAGGGCATCGTCGCCGGTGGTGGCGTGGCCCTCATCCAGGCCGCCAAGGACGCGTTCGCCACTCTCGAGCTCGAGGGTGACGAGGCGACCGGCGCGAACATCGTCAAGGTCGCCGTGGAGGCCCCGCTCAAGCAGATCGCCATCAACGCCGGCCTCGAGGGCGGCGTCGTGGCGGAGAAGGTCCGCTCGCTCCCCGTGGGTCACGGCCTCAACGCCGCGACCGGCGTGTACGAGGACCTGCTCCACGCGGGCGTCGCGGACCCGGTCAAGGTGACCCGCTCGGCCCTGCAGAACGCTGCCTCCATCGCGGCGCTGTTCCTCACGACCGAGGCGGTCGTGGCGGACAAGCCCGAGAAGCACCAGCCGATGCCCGGCGGTGGCGGGGACGACATGGGGGGCATGGGCTTCTGACGCCCGCCTCCCACCCGTGGCACAGGACGGGGCGGACCTCCTTCGTGGGGGTCCGCCCCGTTCGCCGTTCCACGATCAGACGGTGAACATGCGGGCGTTGGCGCTCTCGGCGTCCGCGTAGGCGGTCGCCGCCGTGCCCAGTGCGAGCGAGATCTGCTCGAGCATGGACTCGACCTGTTGCTGGGTGAGCCGCCAGCGCTGCGCGAGGTCCCCGAACGCCGCGGCGGCGGGGCCCGTCCAGCTGCCCTGGAGGGCGAGGAGGTGGGCCATCATGGCGGCCACCTCCGCATGGACGGCGGCGGCGGAGGCGCGGGTGCGGGCGGCGGCCTGGGCCACCTCGGAGGAGTCGACGGTGTACTTCATGGGCGTTCCCTTCGCTGGGTGTGCGGACGGGAACGACGCTACGGGGACGGGTCAGCGGTCGACGGGGCGGAAGAGCGTGCCTGTGGATTCCTTGTCGTCATCGCGGTCCGTGGACGGGGCGACGCCGGGCGAGGCGGCGGAGGGAGCGGAGTGGGCGGAGGAGCCCGAGGGTGCCGACGTGGACGCCGTGGCCGCCTTGCGAGGCACGTCCCGGAAGCTCTGGGGTACGCGCTCCATCGCCGAGGTGATCTCCAGTTCGGAGGGGTGCGACTCCCGTTTCCGGTCCTCGAAGGGCACGCCCACCACCTCGGCGGTGTCGTCGTCCTCATCGGGGAGCTCCGGGGTGGAGGTCGACGGCGGGGTCACGGGGACCATCGCGGGGACGGGGCGGCCGTCGGAGTCCTCGAGTGTGGCGGGCTGGTGGTGCGTGACCGCGGAGACCACCGGGATCGTCCCGGTGGGTTCCCGGCCGAACCGCGAGGCCGGCGCCTGCCCGGTGGAGGGCACCGGTTCGGGCTCCGGGGCGGACGGCGCCGAGGGGGCGTCGTCGTCCACCTCGCGCGGCGGGAGCTCGGCGAGCTCCGCCTTCAGGCGCACCAACTCGGCCGTGAGGTTCTGGCGGGCGGGCTCCTCCCAGGCGGAGGCGAGCGGGCTCGTGAAGATCGTCCGGCGGGCGAGCAGGTGGCTCACGATCGCGATCCGGGCCTCCACGTAGTCCCGTGCCGGGATGTGGGCGAACTCCTCACGGACGTGCTTGCGGTACGACTTGTACCGGCGCGGGTCGACGGCGAGCGTGCCCAGGTCCGCGTCGCACAGCGCCATGGCGTCCACGTCGGAGTGGTCGGCGTCGTGCCGGGTGAGGTTCAGGATGAGGTCGTGGACGCGCTGTGCGGTCTGCTCGGGCACGCCGAGCTCGCGGAGCTGGTCCCGGGCGAGCACCGCGGAGGCGGGCTTGTTCTCCCCGGCGATGCGGATCCCCCTGTACTGCCGGGTGTCGAAGACGGCGCCGTGATACCACGCGGCGATGCGCACCACATCGGGGTTGTGGGTCTCCTGGGCGAGGGAGTCCACCCGCTCGAGCACGGCGACGAGGTGGGTGACGTCGTGGTGGTGCCGGTCGTCGGTGCACCAGCGGCCCATGAGGGCCCGGCCGGTGGCCTCGACCTGCTCCCGGGGGGCGGTGGCCCCGAGCGCGGTCACCGTTCGGATGAACGCGGAGAGCAGCCATTGTGGTGCGTCGTGAGCACCCATGTTCACGTCCTAGCGGTCGATTCACTTCCGACCGGCCATGCTATGCCCAACTCCGGCGCACAACCAGCCCGCGCGGGGCCGGCTGTGATCACAGTGCCGCCGCGCGCCGCCTGTTCTCCATGAGCCGCAGGATCATCGGGGTGAAGATGAGCTGCATCGCCAGTTCCATCTTCCCGCCGGGCACGGTGATGACGTTCGGGCGCGTCATGAACGAGTCATGGATCATCGCGAGCAGGTACGGGAAGTCGATCCCCTTCGGGTTCGCGAAGCGGATCACCACGAAGCTCTCGTCGAGCGTGGGGATGTCCTCGGCGATGAACGGGTTCGAGGTGTCCACGGTGGGCACGCGCTGGAAGTTGACGTGGGTGCGGGAGAACTGCGGGGTGATGTAGTTGATGTAGTCCGGCATCCGCCGCAGGATCGTGTCCACCACCGCCTCCGTGGAGTACCCGCGAGCCGCCTTGTCCCGGATCAGCTTCTGGATCCACTCCAGGTTGATGATCGGCACCACCCCGACCAGGAGGTCCGCGTACCGGGCCACGTCGACCGTCTCGGTGACGACGGCGCCGTGGAGGCCCTCGTAGAACAGGAGGTCGGACGGCGGCAGCTCCTCCCACGGCGTGAACGTGCCGGGTTCCTGGCCCCACGGCGCGGCCTCGCCGGCGTCGTGGAGGTAGTGCCGGTGCCGGCCGGTCCCGGTCTCGCCGTAGGTGCGGAAGAGGGTCTCGAGCTCGGCGAACTCGTTCGCCTCGGGCCCGAAGTGGCTGAAGTGGTTGTTGCCGGCGGCAGCCTGCTCGGCGGCCGCCACCTTCATGGCGGCGCGGTCGTACCGGTGGAAGGAGTCGCCCTCGATCATCGCCGCCGTCAGCTTCTCGCGCCGGAAGATGTTGGAGAACGAGCGGGTCACGGAGGTGGTGCCGGCCCCGGAGGAGCCGGTGATGGCGACGACTGGGTGTCGGGTGGACATGGAGGGCCTCCTGTCAGCGGAACAGCGAACGGGTGGTGAAGAGCGGCTGCTCGTCGTCCGCGCCGTCGCGTCCCTCGGTGTAGTCGATGTGGTGGGAGTGCAGCCGGTCCACCTCGTCGCGCGAGCCGAACAGCAGGGGCACGCGCTGGTCGATCCCGGTGGGCTGGAGGTCGAGGATGTCGTTCCGGCCGGTGATCGCGCGGCCGCCCGCCCGTTCGACGATCCAGGCGACCGGGTTCACCTCGGTGAGGAGGCTCAGGTGGTCGCCGTTGCGCGTGTTCGCCCCGTGGGGGTGGAGGAACACGCCGCCTCGGGTCAGGATGCGCGAGGCGTCGGCCACGAGCGAGGCGGACCACCGCAGGCGGAAGTCCCGCCCGCGGGGGCCGTCCGCCCCGGCGATGCACTCGCGGACGTAGCGGTTGACGGGGGGCTCCCACGAGCGGCTGCCGACGGCGTGGACGGACACCTCGTCGCACGCGGCCGGCACTGTGACGTCCGGGTGGGTGAGCACGTACTCGCCGAGCTCGCGGTCGAGGGTGAAGCCGTCGACGCCGAGCCGGGTCGCGAGCACGAGCCGTGTCGAGCCGCTGTACTGCACCAGGCCCGCACACTCCATCTCCCTGCCGGGCTGGAGGAAGTCGTCCTCGCGTGCGGGCCGGTCCGGGTCCGGGGCCCGGAGGATGGAGAAGATCGTGCCGGTCTGGTAGTTGATGTCCAGGTTGCTGGAACTGCTGAGCGGGACGAACGTGAGCAGGTACCGGCCGCGTGTGCCGGTCTCCCGGATCGCGTCGTCGTCCCGGGAGAGGGTCGCGGACAGGTGGCTCGTCGCCGAGACCAGCTCGAGGAACAGGTCGGCCGCGAGGGTGCGCAACTGCTGGGCCAGGCCGTCACCGGTCGCGAGCAGCGCGCCGCGCCCGACGGCGTTGGCGATCGTCTTGCTCGCGACGGCGACGTCCGCCACCAGTCCCGTGAAGTCCCCGGTGGCACCGGCGACGTGCCGCTGCCCCTCGTGGAGGAACTGCGTCAGCGTGGTCCGCTGGGTCACTGGACACCCAACTTCTCGCGCCAACCGGGGTAGATGGCGTCGGCGTCACCCGGGAACGACTCGAAGGCGCGGGCGAACTCGCGGTGCTCCTTCGCCCACTCGACGGGGTCGGCTCCGGCGGCCCAGCACTCGTACGCCTGCCGCAGGGACCGCGCACCCGCGGCGGCGCCGTCGAGGTGGCCGTAGCTGCCGCCACCGGCGGTGTTGATGACGTTGGCGTGGCCGAGGTTCTCGAAGAAGCCGGGAAGCCGCAGGGCGTTCATGCCGCCCGAGATGATCGGCGTGGTGGGGCGCATGCCGTACCACTTCTGGAAGTAGGCGGGGCCCTGGTACTCCTCACGCTCGATGATGTAGGCGATCGCGCGGTCGTCCTTCCCACCCTCCATCTTGCCGTAGCCCATGGTGCCGACGTGGATGCCGGAGGCGCCCTGGAGGCGGGCCATCTTCGCGAGCACATAGGCGGTGTACCCGCGCTTCGCGCTCGGGGAGGTGACGGCGCCGTGGCCGGCACGGTGGTAGTGGAGGTACTGGCGGGAGAAGTAGCGCCGTGCGGTGGTGATCATGCCGGGCCCGCCCACGTAGCCGTCCACGAGGAAGGCGACCTTGTCGGCGTCCGGGCCGAAGGCCTGCAGGATGAACTCGCCGCGGGCGATCATCTCGGCGTGGTCGTCCGCCGTGATGTTGGCGGAGAAGAGCTTCGCCTCGCCCGTCTCGTCCATCGCGCGCTTCATGGCGTCGTAGACGAGCGGGATGGTCTTCCGCATGGGGGCGAACACCTGGTTGCCCTGGGGCTCGTCGTTCTTGATGAAGTCCCCACCGAGCCAGAAGTCGTAGGCCGCGTTCGCGAACGGCTCGGGGCGCAGGCCCAGCTTCGGCTTGATGATCGTGCCGGCGATGTAGCCGCCGTCCTCCACCGGCCGGCCGAGGATGCGCCACAGGGTCGAGATGTCGACCGACGGGCCGTCGAACAGCTCGATCGCGCGGCGGGGCACGTGGAAGTCGTACATCTTGGCGTACTCGATGTCCCCCATGCCCTGGTTGTTGCCGATCGTCAGGGTCAGGAAGGACACCATCATCATGCGGCCGTCGATCATGTTCCGGTCGAACAGGTCGAGCGGGTAGGCGATCCGCATCTCCTCCGTCGCCTCGTCGATGTGGTAGACGAGGGCGTCCACGCCCTTCGTGAAGTCGTCCGTGGTGGAGACCTCCACGTTGGTGCCCGTGGAGGACTCGGCGGCGAAGTGGGCCGCGGACTCGAGGTAGCCGTGGCCGGCCTTCGGCTTCATCCTGTAGGCGCAGAGGATGTGCTTCCCTCCGCTGATGAGCTCCTCCTCATCGAGGCTCAGGTCCGCGTACCGCGCTGACTGGTCCATGACCGGCTCCTTCCACACGACGTCGTGCTCACGGGACCGGGGGACGGTGCTCTACCGGACCCCGGAATGGTACGAACGTACCACTTCTCCTGAGGTCCCACTCCACGTTAGTCCCGCGAGATCGGCAGGGTCACCGTGATCGTGAGCCCTCCTCCCGGCGTCTCGCTCGCCCGGGTGGTGCCGCCGTGGGCGGCCGCGATGGCGGCGACGATCGCCAGGCCGAGGCCGGACCCGCCCGACGCGCGCGAGCGGGAGCTGTCCAGCCGGTAGAAGCGGCCGAAGATGCGTTCGGTCTCCGCCGGCGGGACGCCCGGCCCGTGGTCCCGCACCTCGAGGACCGCCGTGCGGCCCTCACTGCCGACCGCGATCTCCACCGGAGTCCCGGCCGGGGTGTGCATTCGGGCGTTCTCGGTGAGGTTCGCGAGGATCTGGCGCACCCGCTGCTCGTCCGCGACGGCGTGCACGGGGGCGGGCGCGCCGCCGTCGGGACCGACGACGGCGACCACGCGGTCGGGGTCGAGCACGCGCACGTCCGCCGCGGCGTCGTCGGCGAGGCCGGTCAGTTCGACGGTCTGGAGGTCGAGGGGGCGACCCTCGTCGAGGCGGGCGAGCTGGAGCAGGTCGGACACGAGGCCCGTCATGCGGGTGGCCTCGGACTCGATCCGGACCATCGCCGAGGACACCTGGGACTCCGGGATGCCGCCGATGCGGTACAGCTCGCCGTAGCCGCGGACGGTCGCGAGCGGGGTGCGCAGTTCGTGGGAGGCGTCGGACACGAACCGCCGCATCCGCTCCTCCGACGCCCGCTGCACGGCGAAGGAGTGCTCGATCTGCGTGAGCATCGCGTTCAGGGAGGTGGCGAGCGAGCCCACCTCGGTGGTCACCGGGCCCGGGGGGATGCGCCGGGAGAGGTCGCCGGCGGCGATCGCACCCGCCGTCGCCTCGATCTCCCGCAGGGGGCGGAGCGAGCGCCGCACCACCGCCCACGCGAGGATCGCACCGAGGACGATGAGGAGTCCGTCCACGAGAACCACCCAGCTGACGAATCCGCTCACGGTACGGCCCACCGAGGCCAGTGGGAGGCCGATCGTCATGGAGCCGACGACGTCGCCCGAGGCGCGGTCGACGATGGGGATCGTGATGACCCGCCAGGGCGGTCCCCCCTCCCGGTTGGGGACGGACTCGGCGCGTGGCTCGTCCCGGGAGTCGAGGGGGAAGCCGTAGTCGCCGAGGTCCGGGGCACCGTACTCCGCCACGGTCGAGGGCAGCACGAGTTCGAGGTCACCGCGCGAGACGTCCCGAACGAGGATGTGGTAGTCGGACGGCAGGGAGGTCTCCGGTCCGGGCCGGTCGTCGTAGATCTCGTCGAGCGCCGCCCGCCCGAGGATCGTGGCGGAGGAGCGCAGCTGGGTGTCCACCTGCCCCACCAGCCGCAGCTGGAGGACCAGGGTCATCGCCATGGTCCCGACCGCAAGGCCGAGGGCGAGCAGGAAGACGAAGGCGGCCGTCAGGCGCCCCGAGAGGGGGATCTCGTCGAGCCGCGCCCTCATCGCGTCTCGGCGCGCAGCATGTACCCGATGCCGCGGCGCGTCTGGATCAACGGGGGGAGCCCGTCGAGGTCGATCTTGCGGCGCAGGTAGGAGATGTAGGACTCCACGATGTTCGCCTCGCCCATGAAGTCGTACTCCCACACGTGGTCCAGGATCTGGGCCTTGGACACCACGCGTTCAGCGTTCACCATGAGGTAGCGCAGCAGCTTGAACTCGGTGGGGGAGAGGTCGATGTGGGTGCCGGCGCGGCGCACCTCGTAGGCGTCCTCGTCCAGTTCGAGGTCCGCGTAGCGCAGCACGCCGTCGTCGTCGCTCCCCTTGGTGCGGCGGAGCACCGCGCGGATCCGGGCGACCACCTCCTCGAGCGAGAAGGGCTTGGTGATGTAGTCGTCGCCCCCGGCGGTGAGGCCCTTGACCTTGTCCTCGGTGTCGTCACGGGCGGTGAGGAACACGACCGGGAGATGGGAGCCGGCCCCCCGCAACCGGCGGAGCACGGTGAACCCGTCCATGTCCGGCATCATCACGTCGAGGACCACGAGGTCGAAGTGGTGCTCGCCGGCGGCCCGCAGCGCCTCGTGGCCGTTCGCCGCCGTCACCACCTCGAAGCCCGCGAAGCGGAGCGAGGCGGCGAGGAGGTCGAGGATGTTGGGCTCGTCGTCGACGACGAGGAGGCTCGCCTCAGGCTGCTGGGACTTCTTCACCCTGCCAGTCTGCTCGCCGAGTCTGGGAGTTCGCTGGGAACCTCACAGGTAGCGGGTGGGGTCGAAGGCCTCCAGCGGGATGATCCGCACCCGGGGCAGCACGGCGTTGAAGGCGCCGATGGAGTCCTCCAGGTCGTGGATCTCCAGGCCGTCCAGCTCGGCGAGGTGGGCGTTCAGGAACTCCCGGAAGCACAGCACCCCCACCCGGCGACCGAGCCGGAGCAGCTCGGCCACCTGCGGGATGAAGTCCCCGTCGTGGCTCGCCAGGAGCACGTCCCCGTGGCCCTGGGCGGCGATGGCGGCCAGGGTGCGCTGGATACCGACGTCCACGACCTTCTCGCTGCCCTGCGTGGAGAGCGGGATGGGGTGGTAGTCCATCGCGAGGAGCGCCTGGACGAAGCCCATCGGCATCTGGCCGGAGGAGGCGTTGAGGAAGAAGAGGCCCCGCGTCGGGGCGTCCCACACCTCTCCGGCGAAGGCGAGGATGCGGTCCCACCGCGGGCGCTCCTCCGGGTTCGGGCGGCGGCCGAGGACGCTCATCCCGAGCGTCGCGTCGATGTTCTCGCCATCCACCAGCAGGTAGGTCGTTCCGGGCTGCTCCACGCCCCCAGCCTAGGCGTCGGCGATACCGGCGGCGTGCCGATCGGAAGCGCGGACCCGCCCGGGCGGGGAACCGTACCCTGTCCCCATGACCGACGTACTCGTGGTGGGCGAGGCCCTCATCGACATCGTGATCCCGCTGGACGGGCAGACCGCCGAGCACGTGGGCGGCTCCCCCGCGAACGTGGCGATCGGGCTCGCCCGGCTGGGGCACCCGACCACGCTCGCGACCTGGTTCGGCCCGGACGAGCGGGGCGAGCGGATCCGCGCCCTCCTGGACGCGGAGGGGGTCGCCGTCGTGCCGGGCAGCGACGCCGCCGCCCGCACGTCCACGGCGCTCGCCCGCCTCGACGCGCGCAAGGTGGCCACCTACGAGTTCGACCTCGACTGGCAGGTGGATCCCGCCCTCGTGGCGCCCGAGGGGGGCCACGTCCACACCGGCTCCATCGCCGCCACCCTCCCGCCCGGTGGGGAGTCGGTGGCCCACATCGTGGAGGCCTCCCGCGCCCACGCCACGGTGTCCTACGACCCGAACGCCCGGCCCAGCCTCATGGGGGAACCGGCCGTCGCGGCCGCCGTCGTCGAGCACCTCATCGGCCTGGCCGACGTCGTCAAGGCCTCGGACGAGGACGTCGCGTGGCTCCACGGCGACACCCCGGAGGAGGCCGTCGAGCGGTGGGCCGGCCTGGGGCCGAGCCTGGTGATGATCACGCGCGGCCCGGACGGCGTGCTCGTGTGGTGCGCCGGCGAGACGAGGTCCTTCCCGACGACGGACGTGACCGTCGCCGACACCGTCGGTGCGGGTGACTCCTTCATGTCCGGGGTGCTCTCCGGCCTCCTCGACGCCGGCCTGCTCGGCGGGGTGGCGGCTCGCGAGCGACTGCGTGGCGCGACCCTCGCCGACGTCACCCCCGCCATCGAACGGGCGCTCGCCTGTTCCGGCATCACCGTCTCCCGGGCGGGGGCCAACCCGCCCCGGAGGGACGAGCTCTGACCTTCCCGGGAATGGGGAGAGGGGAGCCGCCGGCCTCGGCCGGCGGCACCCCATCGTCCGGGCGCCTGTGCCGCTACTCCGACGTGATCTGCTGGGTCCCGCCGCCCTTGAGCGCGGCGAGCCGGGCCTCGATCTCGGCGTCCCGGCCGTAGTCCTCGAGCTCGGCGAACTGATCCTCCAGCGAGGTGGCCGCGATCTCGGCCTGGCCGGCCACGCGGGCCTCCTCACGCCGCACCTGGTCCTCGAAACGGGAGATCTCGGTGGTCGGGTCGAGCACGTTGATCGAGGAGATGGCCTGCTGGACCTTGCCCTGCGCCTCCGCGGTCTTGGCGCGGGCCACGAGCTCGTCGCGCTTGTTGCGGAGGTCGTCCAGCTTGGAGCGCATCTGGATGAGGCCGTCCTTGAGCTTCGCGACCACCTCGTTCTGCGCGGTGATCATCGGCTCGGCGGACCGGGCCTCGTTCTCCGCCGCGATCTGCTTGCTGATGGCGACGCGGGCGAGCTTGTCGAAGCGGTCCGCGCCCTCGGTGTCACCGGACTGGCGCAGGTCCTCGGCCTTGGAGGCTGCTGCGGCGGCCTTGTTGCCCCAGTCGGCGGCCTCCGCCATGTCCTCGGCGTGATCCCGCTCGGCGAGGCGGAGGTTCCCGATCGTGACGGCCACCGCCTCCTCGGCCTCGGAGATCGAGGAGGTGTAGTCGCGGATCAGCTGGTCGAGCATCTTCTCGGGGTCCTCGGCGCGATCGAGGAGGGCGTTGATGTTCGCGCGGGTGAGCTGAGCGATCCGGCCCAGGATGGACTGCTTCTCGGTCATGGTGTTCCTCTCGATGGGTACGTGATGATTGTTGCCCAAATCACGGCGGGGGGCACGTCAGTCAGAACCGGCCGCCGAAGCCGCCGGAGCGACCGCCCCCGCCGAAGCCGCCCCCGAAGCCTCCGCCGCGGGACCCCCCGAAACCGCC
>ERZ1645187.1934-NODE-1934-length-18694-cov-5.667203_pt1 | contig 18694 bp, 14 predicted proteins | sample MGYA00575352_ERZ1645187 | MGnify/ENA primary metagenome ERZ1645187 (study PRJEB40837, sample SAMN11349314) | freshwater sediment metagenome | isolation source: river sediment | host: Sediment | place: India: Wazaribad , New Delhi | collected 2017-02-21 ... | reverse complement strand
TTTCCCACGTACAAGAATGACACTTCCATCCGGCCGATCAACAGCCGCAGCCTGGAAGTGACGCCCTATGATACGCTGAAACTGCTGCTCAACACGATGGGCGGCGAAAGTTGGGACAAAAGCGGCAGCGGCGTGTATTATGAATTTGAGGTGCCGCAGGACGGCATGTACAACATCACCCTGCGCGCGCTGCAAAACTATAAGAACAATTTCACCGTATTCCGAAAAATCACCATCGATGGCCAACTGCCGTACGACGAACTGGATCAAATTCCGTTCCCATCGTCCACGCAGTGGTCCAACATCACCCTGGGCGGTGACGAGCCGTTCAAAATATACCTGACGCGGGGTAAACACACCCTGGGCATTGAAGCCAACGACGCGCCTTACTATTCGGCCATTGAGAAAATCAAAAAGGTATTGATCGACATCAACGTGCTGTCGTTGGAGATCAAAAAACTCACCGGCAATCAGTCGGATCAGTTCAAGGAATGGGTCATCTCCGATTACATCCCGGATATTCAGGACCGGCTGCTGGCCATCGCGGATGACCTGGATCAAGATTTGCAGGTGTTGAAATCGATCAACCAGGGCGGCGGCTCGCAGGAGGTGCTTTCCTACCAGATGGCGATCGACAACATCCGCTTTTTGGCCGCCGACCCCGACAAAATTCCATCGCGGATGAACCGGTTCTCCGAAGGCTCTGGCTCGGCTGCCCAGTTGCTGGGCAACGTGCTGCCGCTGCTGCAGGGCCAGCCGCTGGCGCTGGACAAAGTGTACATCCACTCGCCCGACTCGGCCCCCGGGCAGGTGCAGGTGCCGTTTGTGACCTCGCTGGTTGACGGCACCCGGCGCTTTTTCTATTCGTTCCGACCGAACCCGTACCAGTCCATCGGCGCGGCGGAGGATGAAATTGAGGTGTGGGTCAACCGGCCGCGGCAATACGTCGATCTGCTGCAAACGATGACGGACGAGCGCTTTACGCCGGAGACCGGCATCCGCGTCAAATTTTCGATCATGCCCAACGAATCCAAGCTGATTCTGGCCAACGCGGCCGGCATCCAGCCGGACGTGGCCCTGGGGGTGAGCACCAACCAGCCCTATGAGCTGGCCATCCGCAACGCGCTCAAAGACCTGCGCAGCTTCCCCGATTTTGACTCTTTCATCCGCATTTACTCGCCAGGCTCGCTGCTCAGTTACATTATCAACGATTCGGTCTATGCCATTCCTGAAACGCAGGACTTCTGGGTGACCTTCTATCGCAAAGACATCATGGAGTCGCTGGGCATTCCCATCCCGCGTACCTGGAACGAAGTGATTGAAATTCTGCCGGAGTTGCAGCGGCAGGGGATGAACTACAACACGCCGCTTTCCAGCGGCAGCGGCTCCAAGCCCTACCTGATGACCGCGCCTTATATTTTCAATTACGGCGCAAAACTGTACAGCGACGACGGCTTTGAAACCGGCCTGGGCAGCGACGAGGCCATTCAGGCGATCAAGTTCATGGCCGAAAGCTTCACCATCTACGGCATGCCGCTGACCACCTCGAACTTCTACGACAGTTTCCGCTACGGCAGCCTGCCGATCGGGGTATCCAACTTCGAGACCTACATCAAGCTGCTCACCGCCGCGCCGGAGATCGCCGGGCTGTGGGATATTGACCTGTACCCGGCCACAGTGCTGCCCGACGGCCGCGAGCTGCGCTATGCCACCGGCTCGGCGCAGGCCAGCATCATGTTCGCGGCCACCGATAAACCGGACGAATCCTGGGAATTTATGAAGTGGTGGATGTCCACCGAAACGCAGATCGACTTCCAGCAGCAGCTCATCCTCAATTACGGCCTGGAATACCTGTGGAACTCGGCCAACCTCGAAGCATTCCAGTACTCGCCGATTTCTGAAAAGCACCGCGCGGTGATCCTAGAGCAGTGGCAGTGGCTGCAAGAACCGGTCAAGCTGCCGGGCAGTTACATGCAGGAACGCGAGCTGAGCAACGCCTGGAACAAAATCGTCTTTGACGGCGTGAACCCGCGCGTGGCCATCGACGAGTCGATTATCATCATCAACCGTGAAATCACCCGCAAGATGGAAGAGTTTGGCTACCTGCAAAACGGGGTCAAGATGAAAGAATTCAGGATTCCCTCGATTGAAACTGTCGAGAACTGGATGGGCAAAAATGGTCAATAACAACATTCAGCGCGAATCGAAATTTAAACTCTGGCTCACCAAAGAGGGGAGCGCGTACGCTTTCGTTTCGGGGTATGCGCTGATGTTCATCATCTTCATCGTGGTGCCGGTGCTGGTGGCCGGGCTGCTCTCCTTCACGCAGTTTGATACCATCCAGTTCCCCAAGTTCATCGGCCTGAAGAACTATGTGACGCTGCTCACGCAGGACGACATCTTTATGAAGTACGTCCTGCCCAATACGATTGAATTCGCGGTCATCGTCGGCCCGGGCGGCTACATCCTGTCGTTCATGCTGGCCTGGATGCTGGCGCAGTTACCCAAGCTGCCGCGCACCATCCTGGCGCTCATTCTTTACTCGCCTTCAATGACTTCGGGCGTGGCCATGTCGGTGGTGTGGTTGACCATCTTCAGTGGCGATCAAAACGGCTACCTCAACAGCCTGATGCTCAATTACAACCTGATCCAGGAACCCATCCAATGGTTGCAATCACCGCAGTACCTGATGCCGATCATGATCATCGTCACGCTGTGGAGCAGCATGGGGGTGGGCTTCCTGGCCATGCTGGCCGGCATCCTGGAGATCAACCCGGAGATGTACGAGGCCGGCTCGCTGGATGGAATCAGCAACCGCTTCCAGGAGATCATCTACATCACCATCCCGTCGATGCGGCCGCAAATGCTGTTCGGCGCGGTGATGGCCATCGTCGCCACCTTCCAGGCCGGCGCCATTGGGGTCACGCTTTCGGGCGCCAACCCCACGCCGCAATACGCCGGGCAGTTGATTGTCAACCACATTGAAGACTACGGCTTCTTGCGCTACGAGATGGGCTATGCGGCCGCGGTTTCGGTGGTGCTGCTGTTGATGGTGCTGCTCTTCGCCAGGGTTGCCAACAACCTGTTCGGCAGCAACGATTAGGTGAGACCATGAGCATATTCAAACCCAAACGACACTCCGGGATCCATTACAGCGGCATCAACCCCAAGGGGTACCACCCCAGCCAGCTCAAGTTTTACGTGATTCTGCTGCCGCTGGTGCTGTTCATGCTGCTGCCGATGGCATTCATCTTTTCGCACGCCTTCAAGCCGCCCGATGAGCTGTTCGCCTACCCGCCGCGCTTCTTCGTCATCAATCCCACCTTCAAGAACTTCATTGACCTGTTCTCGAAGATGTCCAGCTCGGGCGTGCCGGTCAGCCGTTACCTGTTCAACAGCATCATCATCACCGGGGTGACCATCGCCGCCTCCATCCTGGTATCCTCCACCGCGGCCTACGCGCTTTCCAAAAAACGTTTCAAACTGAAGAAGACCTTATTTGCCATCAACACCGTGGCGCTCATGTTCGTGCCCATCGCGGTCACCATCCCACGCTTTCTCATCATCGAACAAATAGGGCTGATGGATACCTTCTGGGTGCACGTGCTGCCGGCGCTGGCCATGCCGGTGGGGCTGTTCCTGATCAAGCAGTTTATTGACGGCATCCCCGATGAGATCATCGAAGCTGCCCGCATCGACGGCGCCAACGATTTGTATATCTATTTCCAGATCATCCTGCCAATGATCAAACCGGCCATCGCCACCATTGCCATCCTCACCTTCCAGGCCACCTGGAATAACGCGGATACCTCCTCCCTGTTCATCAACGATGAAAGCCTGAAAACCTTTGCGTTTTACCTCACCACCCTCACCTCCACCACCGCCGGCGCGAACGCCGTGGCCGGCCAGGGAATCGCCGCGGCAGCCTCATTGATCACGTTTTTGCCCAACCTGATCATCTTCATCTTCTTGCAGAGTCAGGTGATGAGCACTATGTCACATTCGGGGCTCAAATGATGAAAAAGTTGCTTCTGCTCCTTACGGTCGCAGCCGTTCTGGCGCTGACCCCCTACCAGGCCAGTGCGGATTCTCCCTATACCACCTGGGCGCAGGGGCCGGGCGGCTGGCTGACCATGACCCAGGATGCCTACAGCCCGGCCGCGGAGGTGGATTTGCCCATCTCGGCTGCCGAGGAGATGGTGGTGATGCCGGACGGCACGCTGTACATCGCCGACACCGGTAACGGGCGGATTGTCCGGCTGGAAAATTTCGAGATTGTGGCCACTTATGGTGAAGATGTTCTCGAAGGGCCGACCGGGCTGTTCGTGGATGAGGACGGCGTGCTGTATGTGGCCGACGCGAAGCTCAACAAGGTTTTCATTTTTGACGCGGACGGCACGCTGCTCAAAGAGATCGGGCGGCCGACCGAGCCGCTGTTTGGCAAGAACCGTGATTTTCTGCCGCGCAAAATCGCCGTGGATGCCCGCAAAAACCTGTACGTGATCAGCGAAGGCTCGGTGGATGGCATCGTCCAGCTCAACACCAATGGTAATTTTATCGGCTACTTCGGCGCCAACACGGCCAGCATGTCGTTCAAGATGATCGCGCAGCGGCTGTTTTTGACCAAAGAGCAGCTCGACCAGTTCGTCAAAAATGAGGCGGCCTCGCCTTCCAATATCGCCATCGACCACCAATCCATGGTCTATACCATCACGGCCGGCACCGACGGCTCGAAAAGCATCCGCAAATTCACCGTCGCCGGCAAGAATATCTTCCCGGAAACCTTCGGATCGACCACTTTCCGTGACATTGATGTCAGCGATACCGGGCTGGTGCTGGCGGTGGACGCGAACGGGCGCATTTACGAGTACGACCTGAACGGGACGATGCTGTTCGTCTTCGGCGCGCAGGATAACGGCGAACAGCGCCTGGGCATGCTGCGCAACCCGACGGCCATCGTGCGCTATGGCGAATTCATCTATGTGCTGGACAAGGACAAGAACGCCGTGGTCACCTATCAAACCACGGCCCTGGCCCGGCAGGTGCACGACGGCATTAACCTGTACATGGAAGGCTATTACAAGGAAGCCAAGCCGTATTTCGAGCAGGTGTTGAGCGCCAATGGGTCTTACATTATGGCGTATCAGGCCATTGCGGATGCCTACTACAAGGACCGCAACTACACCGAAGCGCTGACCGCCTACCGCTACGCTGAGGACCGCAACGGCTATTCGCAGGCCTACTGGGAGCTGCGCAACCAGGCCTTGCAGCGCTCACTCACCTCGGCCATCCTGTGGATCGGCGGGCTGTGGCTGGCCTCGGTGGTGGTCGGGCGGCTGGATAAGCGCTACCACTGGCTGGATCCGGCGCGCAACTGGCTGCGCGGGCTGACCCGCTTCAAGCTGATCGACGATTTCGTCTTCATGTTCCGGTTCATCAAGCAACCTGCCGACAGCTTCTATTACATCAAAAAGAAAGAGCGCGGCAGCCTGCTGTTTGCCGGAATCATCTACGTTTGGGTAGTGGCGGTACGCGTGCTCAGCCTGTACTTGACCGGCTTTGTCTTCAACCCCTTCCCGGACGTGGCCTTTATCCCGGTGGGCAACGAGATTGTGATGACGCTGCTGTTGATCGCCCTGTGGAACGCGGCCAACTACCTGATCTCGACCATCAGCGACGGCGAAGGGCGCGTGCGCGACGTGGTCATCGGCAGCGCTTACAGTCTGTTCCCCTATGCGCTGTTCGTGCTTCCCATTGCCCTGCTGACGAACGTTTTAACGCTCAATGAGACGTTCCTCTATTCGTTCTCGATGAACATCGTGTGGTTCTGGATGGGCCTGATGCTGTTTATCATGGTCAAAGAGATCCATAACTATTCCTTCTGGGAGACGGTGCGCAATGTGCTCATCACCATCTTCACCATGGGGCTGTTCGTCCTGACCGGCTACATCCTTTACGTGTTGTTTACCCAGTTGTTTGATTTTGTGTCGGCGATTTTCCAGGAGGTCAGGCTGCGTGGCTAAAAAACGTTCATTCCTCCAGGTTTTGATTGCGCTCCTGCTGGTTCTGGGGTTTATCACCGGCCCGCAGGCCGTCAAGGCGCAGGGCGGATCGCAGGCGCGGCGCCCTGCCGGATCCTTGGGCCAGGAAATCCCGGCCACGTACGAACTGGTGGGCGAGAATGATAACTTCCAGTTGTACGCCAACCGGTCTTCGCTGGCGTTCAAGGTGGTGGACCGGCGCAGCGGCTACGTGTGGCATTCCAACCTTGACGAGAAGATCGACGGCGACCGGCTCAACCGCACCTGGATGGCGTTTGCCTCCAGCGGCATCAGCATCGACTACCTGGATGAAAAAGCCGGCTCCGAACGGTTATCCATCACCAATTCCGAGCCGGTCATCCAGTTCAACCCCACCGGGCAAGGGTTTGAGGCCCAGGTCACCTTCCCTGATCCATCCATCACCCTGCTGCTGCGCGTTACGCTCGAGGATGCCGGCGTCGGCGTCGAAATTCCCTTCGATGGCATCCAGGAGGCTGACGCAGCCTTCAAGCTGGGGCAGGTGTACGTTTACCCGTTCCTGGGCTACACCCGCGAAGCCGTCACGCCGGGGTATATGTTCATCCCGGACGGCTCCGGCAGCCTGATCCGTTTTGCCGAGACGACCAAGGCCACCAATATGTATTATGGGCGCTATTACGGCGCCGACCTGGGCATGCTGGCCGAGATGCCCTACGACCCGATGATCAACCGGCCGATGCGCATTTCTGTGCCGGTGTATGGCATGGTCCACGGTGAAAAAGAGCACGGCTACATTGCCATCGTTGAAAAAGGGGCGTCCTACGGCGAGCTTCAGGCGCACCCGGCCGGGATTATCACCAACTTTAATTTCATTTACAACATGTTTGTTTACAACCAGAGTTACTTTCAGGCCACCAACCGTTCGGGGGCGGGGGTAACCACGGTGCAACAAAACACCAACGTCTTTGACGTCAAAATCCATTACCGCTTCCTGACCGGCGAGGACAGCGATTACGTTGGTATGGCGCGCAGCTATCAAAAATACCTGGTCGAGCAGGGACAATTGAAGGAAGTGGATGATGCCGGCGGCGATATCGGCATCAAACTAGAATTCCTGGGCGGCGAAAAAGAGAAGGTCCTGTTCTGGTGGCGGCTGATTCCGATGACAACGGTGGAGCAGATGGCGGCCATCCTGGAAGCCCTGCAGGTCAGGAACCCGGACGTGGTGTATTACGGCTGGCAGCCCCTGGGCGCGTCCAGCATGCCGCCCACCTCGCTGAAAATCGACCGCGGGCTGGGCAGCCTGGAACAGCTTCGCGAGCTGGCGGAAAAGGTGCAGTCGCAGGGCGGCAATTTCGCGCTGTACCTGAATCCACAGGCCGCGCTTTACCAGGAGGGCGGCTACTCGCCACGCTACGATCTGGCGATGGCGATCACCAACGTTAACATGATTGGCTACAACCGCTACACGGTCAACTATTATCTCAATTTTGACGCGATCAACCAGCGCTTCTCCCGCCTGAACGCGGACGTGGTTTCAGAGCTCAACGCCGGGCTGGCCCTGGACGGGATCGGGACGACGCTGTACAGCGATTTCAAAGCTGGCAACTTCCTCAACCGCGAGCAGGCCATCGCCCGCTACCGCTCGCTGATGGAGGCCAACCCGGGGAGCAAGGCTTTCTATATGCCAAACGATTACCTGTTCGGCTATATGGACGCCTATTACGACATGCCGCTCTCGAACAACGGCTACATCTACACCAGCGACTCGGTGCCCTTCCTCCAGATCGTCCTCTCGGGGTACGTGCCCTATTACGGCCCGGCGATGAATTTCTCTTCTGACCCGCAGACCGACCTGTTGCGGCACGTGGATTACGGCGTTTACCCTTCCTTCTTTCTCACCCAGGAAGTGACCGGCAAGATCATCAACACGCTTTCAAGCTGGCTGTACACCTCATCGTACGACCAGTGGGGCGACGACATCAACCAGACTTACCAGTGGCTGAACGCGCTGCTGGGGCCGGTGAAAGGCCAGAGCATCGTCGCCCGCGAAGAACTGGCGGCCGGGGTGGTGGCCGTCACCTATGAAAATGGCAAACAAATCCTGGTCAACTACACCGATCAACCCTACAATGCGGGCGAAACGGTGGTGAACGCGAAGGATGCCATCATCCGGGAGGTGGTACCGTGACCGAACGCAAACCTCTCCACTTTCGGGGAATTGGATTACGCGCGCGCGAGAATCTCTACGGGTACGGATTCATCCTCCTGTGGCTCATCGGGTTCGCCGTCTTCACCGTGGTTCCGCTGGTGCAGACTTTTTTCTTCAGCCTGAACCAGGTCACAGTCACGGCCACCGGCATCGACCTGCTGCCGGTCCAATGGGCCAACTATACGCGTGCCCTGGTCACCGACCCAAATTTCGTGGAACTACTGATCGAATATGCCATTGAAACGCTGGTTTCGGTGCCCATCGTGATCATCTTTTCGATGATTATCGCCATGTTCCTGAACCTGAAGTTCAGGTTTAAAGGCTTTTTCCGCACCATCTTCTTCCTGCCCGTGGTCATCACCAGCGGACCAGTCATCCAGGAGTTGACCGCCCAGGGAGCCACTTCGGTGCCGGGCGTTGCCAGCACGGCGGCGCTGACCGAGTTCCTGGCCCAGTTACCCGGCTACCTGCGCAGCCCGGTGGAATACCTGCTGACCTCTTTCATCCTGATCCTGTGGTTCTCCGGCGTGCAAATCCTGATTTATCTTTCCAGCCTGCAGAAGATCGACAAAAGCGTGTACGAAGCCGCCTCGATCGATGGGGCTTCGGCGTGGGAATCCTTCTGGAAAATCACGCTGCCCTCGCTTTCGACCACCACCCTCATCAACGCGGCGTACACCATCATCACCCTGTCGCATTTCTCAGAAAACAAGGTGATCAAGTACATCTACAGCCAGACCTATGCCGTGCAGGGCGGCATCGGGTACTCCAGCGCGATGTCATTCCTGTATTTCTTTGTTCTGCTGTTGCTGCTGGCGGTCACATACCTGGTTCTATCCCCGCGCAGAGAACGGAGGTCCTGATGGAAGGCAACCTGATGATGAAAAAACCGGATCTGACCAAAATCAGAACTTTCCTTCTCGGCAGCCGCACCAGTTACGGCCTGGTCTTCAACGTGGTGCTGTATTTGCTGCTGGTGGCCATCGGCTTCGTGTATCTCTACCCGCTCCTGTTTATGTTCGTTACCAGCATGAAAAGCCCGACGGATTTGCTGAACCCGATGGTGCAGTGGGTGCCCACCGGCGTTTACCTGGGCAATTACGAAAAAGCCTTCCGCGTGCTGGATTATCCCACCACGCTGGTTTCTTCCATCCTGGTGAGCGTACTGCCCTCGCTGATCACGGCGGCGGTCTGTTCGCTGGTGGGGTACGGGTTGGCGCGCTACCGCTTTGCCGGCAAAACCATCGTCTTTGGCCTGATCCTGGCGACCTTTATCATCCCGGCGCAAAATACCGTCATCCCGCAGATGCTTACGTACAAGGAGCTGGGGCTGCTCGGCAACATCTTCGCGCTGCTTTTGCCGGCCATGTTCGGCCAGGGCTACCGCAGCGCGATCTTTATCCTGATCTTTTACCAGACCTTCCAATCGCTGCCGAAAGTGCTGGAAGAGGCGGCGCGCCTGGATGGGGCATCGGACCTGAAAATCTTCTTCCAGATTGCCCTGCCCGCCGCAGTGCCCGCCTTTATCATCACGATCATTTTTTCCATCGTGTGGTACTGGAATGAGACCTACCTGACGGTCATTTTCCTGGAGGGCGGCATTCAAACGCTGCCGATGCAGCTTGCCAAATTTACGCAAGCCTACGAGAACCTGTACCCGCCGGGCATGGTCAATATCTTCGACCGCCTGAACGAGGCGGTCAAGCTGGCAGGCACTTTCCTGAACATCCTGCCGCTGCTGGTGATGTACTTTGTGCTGCAAAAATGGTTCGTCGAATCGGTGGAGCGCTCGGGTGTCACCGGTGAATAGGCGCATCGCGGCGCTGGCCATTCTGGTGCTGTTCCTCACCGGCTGTGCGGCTCCGGCCGCCACGCCGGTAAAGGTTGAACCGACCCTGACCGTCGCGCCCGCCGCGACGCCGACACCCGCGCCCGCGACGACCGCCACCCAAACGCCTGCCAGCATCGATGAAATCATCGAGTGGGAGATGCGGGGCTCGTTTGATTTCTTCTGGGAGCGCGCCAACACGGAGGCAGGCAGCCCGGGCTACGGCCTGATCCGCGACCGCTACCCCGGCTCGGAGGGCATCGCCAGCATGGCCTCGGTTGGCTTCGGCCTGACCGCCTACCTGGTGGGCATCGAAAAAGGCTACATCACCCGCGAGCAGGGTCTGGACCGGGTGAGCCGCACGCTGGACACGCTGCTCTCGATGGAGCGCGAGGAGGGTTTTTACTACCACTTTGTTGACATGCAAACCGGCAAACGCGCATGGAACAGCGAAGTTTCCAGCATCGACACGGCGATCCTGTTGATGGGCGTGCTCTCGGCGGGCGAATACTTTGGCGGTGAGGTGGAAGCCAGGGCTCAACAGCTCTATGATGCGGTCAACTGGCCGTGGTTCATCGACCCTGAGCGCAAGATGTTTTACATGGCCTATCGACCGGAAAAGGGTTTCGAGGGCCACTGGGATTTTTACGCCGAACAGTTGATGCTGTACGTGCTGGCCGCCGGCTCGGACACCCATCCAACCGATGAGATGCCCTACTACGTATTCACGCGGCATTACGCCAAATACGGCGACGGCCAACCCTTCATCCATTCGTGGTTCGGTTCGCTCTTTACGTACCAGTTCAGCCACGCCTGGATCGATTTTCGCGGGCGCAGCGACAAGAAAGACGTGAACTGGTTTGACAACTCGGTGGCGGCCTCGCTGGCGCAAGTGAATTTCGCGGCCAATATGGATGAGAAATACACCACGCTGGGGCCGGACGCCTGGGGTTTGACCGCCTGCGACGGGCCGGACGGCTACAACGGCCTGTACGGCGCGCCGCCCTCGGGGTTTGACAACCAGCAGCACTTTATTGACGATACCGTCCCGCCCGCCGGGGCGATCGGCTCGATCATATTCGTCCCCGAGCCGGCGCAGCGGGCGATGCTGTATTACTATTCGTTGGATGCCCTGAAGGGTCCATATGGGTTCAAGGACGCCTTCAACCTGAGCAGGGATTGGTACGCCAGCGACGTCATCGGCATTGATAAGGGCATCAGTCTTTTGATGCTGGCAAATTACCAGGATGACATGATTTACAGGATCACCATGGAAAACAAGAACCTGTTGCAGGGGCTGGAACGCCTGCATATCCTTGAGAACTAGGGGCACGAACCAAATGATTACCATCAAGGATGTTGCCAATCAGGCAAAAGTCAGCATCACTACGGCTTCTTATGCCTTGAATGGCATCGGCACCATCAGCGCGGCCACCCGCCAGCGCGTTTTGCAGGCTGCCGAAGATCTAAACTATCACCCCAACGCCTTCGCGCGCAACCTCAAGAAGCGCAAGACGCATATCCTGGGCGTATTCATCACCCGTTTCAGCGGTTCGTTCTATGAAGATATTTTGGAAGGCATTCACGATGCCGTTTTGAAGACCGATTACGAGTTGATCGTGTGCCCCGAAAGCCGGTCAAAGCGCAATATCCTCGGGCAGCGCCAGGTGGACGGCGCGATTGTCTTCGACGTGAAGGTGAAAAACGAAACGATCATCAAGCTGGCTTCGAAGGGCTACCCGATCGTGGTGCTGGACCGCCGCCTGGATACCGATTACGTTTTTCCGCTGCTGCTGGACAACCAGTCGGGAGTGCGGCAGGTGTTCAATCACCTGTACGACCAGGGCAAGCGCAGGATCTCCTTTGTCGCCGGCGCCATGGATTCGCTCGACAACGCCGAACGCATGCAGGCGTTTTTGCAGGAGGGTTGCAAGCACGATCTGACCATCCCGGTGTATCAGGGCAACTTCACCGAGGAGTCGGGTTACGCCATTGCCCAGCAGATCATCGCCAGCCGCGATTTGCCCGAGGCGGTATTTTGCGCCAACGACCAGATGGCGGTCGGTTTTCTGCGGGCCATGAGCGAGCACCGGCTTGACGCGCCGCGCGATATTGCCGTGGTGGGCTTTGACGACGTGCTGATTTCCCGCTACACGCGCCCCAGCCTGTCCACGGTGGGAGCCTCGCGCCTGTTGTGGGGCTCGCTGGCCGCCAACTGGCTGATCGATTTTCTCGATAACGGCACGCCCTTCCCCGACTACCGCATTCCGGTCAACCTGGTTCCACGGGAATCGTCGGCTGTGCCGGTCGACACACCCACCCCCTGATCGAGGTAACAATGGACATCCAGGAAATACTCTCCGCTGAGCTGAAGGGCTCGGTCGATTTTTATCGGCAACATACCAACCTCGACCCGGCCAGCCCGGGTTACGGGTTGACCGTTGATTCCACCAAGAAGCCGCAACTCGCCTCGATTGCCTCGACCGGGTTCGCGCTGACCGCCTGGGTGATCGGGCACGCGCGTGGCTACCTCGATGCGCGGCAGGCGGTTGAAATCACGCGCGGCACGCTGCGCACGCTGAACGAGCGGGTCAGCCAGCACCGCGGGTTCTTCGCGCATTACCTCGACATGCACACCGGCCTGCGCCACAAAGCCAGCGAGTATTCGACCATCGACACGGCCCTCTGCCTGAACGGCGTGATCACCGCGGCGGCGTATTTTGAGGATGCTGAAATCCGCGACCTGGCGGGGCGCTTGCTGGAACGGGTGGATTGGAACTGGCTGGTGTTTGAACGCGGCGGCCGGACGCTCTTTCACATGGCCTACAACCCCGACCGGCACGGTGATTATGTCGAAGGCGAGCCCGGTTTCATCTCGCAATGGGACATGTCCGCCGAGCAGAAAATGATGTACCTGCAGGCCGCGCCGTACCTGCCGCCCGAAACCGCCCGCCGCCTGTACGCGGGTTTCGAGCGCGACACGGGTTCCTACAAAGGCCAGCCGGTCATCTACATCCCCGGCGGCAGCCTGTTCGCCTACCTGTACAGCGAGGCCTGGATGGATTTCGGCAGCTACCTGGACCCGGACGGCGTGGACTGGTTCGAAAACACACGCCGGGCGGCGCTGGCCAACCGCGCCTTTTGCATTGAGAATTCCAGCAGGTACAAAACCTATCACGCCAACAGTTGGGGGCTCAGCGCCGGCGACTGCCCGCGCGGCTACAGCGTTTATGGCAGCCCGCCCTGCCGGGGCAAGCCCTGGCATGACGGCACAGTGTCGATTTACGCCGCGCTGAGCTGCCTGCCCTTTCTCCCCACCGAGACGCTGGCGCTGGCCGATTACCTGTACCATCAGCAGCCGCGCACCTGGGGCGACTACGGCTTCTTTGACGCCTACAATCTGGATGTGTCGCCGGCCTGGTACAGCACCTCGCTGTACGGCATCGATAAGGGCTGTTCGATGATCCTGATCGAGAATCATCTGAGCGGATTGATCTGGAAGACCTACACCGGCAGCGACCTGATTCAAAAATCGCTGGCAGTATTGGGATATACCCAAAAACCAGGAGTTTAACTGATGAGCAATTTTACTGCAAAGAACGGCCAGTTCTGGCTGGACGGCCAACCTGTGTTGATCCAGGCGGGCGAGTTCCATTATTTCCGCACGCCCAGGGCCGAATGGCGCCAGCGCCTGGAATTGTTGAAGACAGCCGGTTTTAACGCGGTTGCTTCGTATATTCCCTGGCTGTGGCACCAGGTGGAGGACGGCGTCACCGACCTGGACGGCCACAGCCACCCGTTGCGCGATCTGGCCGGCTTTTTGGACCTGGCGGCGGAGATGGGCCTGTGGATCATCGCCCGGCCGGGGCCGTATATCAACGCCGAGACGATCAACGAAGGCATTCCGCCGTGGGTTTTCAGCCGCTATCCGCAGGTGGCGGTGGTCAACCGCGGCGAGCGCATCCAGGATTTTGTCAGTTACCAGCATCCCGACTACCTGGCCTGCGTGACCCGCTGGTACCGGGCGGTGTTCGAGGTGTTGACCCCGCGCCAGGTCACCCGCGGCGGCAAAATCATCCTGATGCAGCTCGACAACGAGATGGGCATGATCCAATGGGTGCGCAACATGCTGGATGTTAACCCGGACACGCTGGCGCGCATGGCAACCTACGTGCAGGTGCGCTACGGCGGCGCGGCCCAGGCGCGCTACCCCGGCGGGGCGCTGGCCGCCACGCTGCGGGATGCCCTGTGCACCCCGGCGCACCCCCGCGCGGCGCAGGCGTTGGAGGATTACAAGGATTTCTACCGCGGCTACCTGCGCGAGTACACCCAATTCCTGCGCGCAGAAGCGCGCGCCAACGGGCTGGAAGTGCCGGAGGTGATCAACATTCACGGCTTTGCCAACGGCGGCAAGACCTTCCCGATTGGCATCTCACAATTGATCGACGTGATGCGCATGGACGGCATGATCAGCGCCATCGACGTGTACCCGGCGGTGATCGGCGAGGGCAACTATCACCAATTGCTGCTGGTGAACGAGATGACCAAAGCGGTGCAGAACCCTGATCAGCCGCTCTTTTCCATCGAGTTCCAGGCGGGCGGCAATCAGGATCACAGCAACGGGCAGTCGTCTTTCAACGACCTCTACAGCCGGTTGTGCATCTCCAACGGCCTGCGCGCGGTCAACCATTACCTGTTCTGCGATGGCGAGAACCACCCGGTGCTCAGCCCGGTCAAGCGGCACGACTGGGGCCACCCGGTGCGCAAGGACGGCACGCTGCGCCGGCATTACTTCCGCTACCCGCAGCTTTCCAGCGCGCTGCACGCCTACGGCGCCGACCTGGTGCTGGCGCAACCCAAAACGGTCACCACCATCGGCTACCTGCTGGATTATTTCAAGACCGAGGTGCACAACGCCGCCACCAAACCGGCAACGGACATCATCACGCACCAGCGCGACACGGTGCTGTTTGATTTCCTGGCCCGCGGCCTGGCGCTCAGCCACCGGCCGTTTGACGCCATCGAACTGGCCAGCGGCCGGCTGGACCCGGCGCGCACGCCGCTGCTGTGGGTGATGATGGAAAAGCAGTGCGATGCCGCCACACAGCAAAAGCTGGTGGATTACGCGCTTGGCGGCGGCAAACTGGTGTTGGCCGGGCGCATGTGCGTGGAAGATTTCAGCGGCCGGCCCTGCACCCTCCTGAAGGATGCGCTGGACCTGCGCCAGATCGAAAGCGACGAGCCGTTCCGGCAGGCCGAGATCAACGCCTTCCAGTACGTGGATATCCCGGCCTCGTTTGTGGAGAGCTATACGGGCAGCTTCGACGAGGTGATTGCCTCGCGCGACGGCGGGCGCGTGGTGGGTTTCCTCAAGTCGCTGGGCGCGGGCAGGGTGATGGTGTTCGGCGCGGCCTTTGGCGCTTTCACGCTCGACGACGGCGACGTGGTCAACCAGATGGCGTTGAAGATGGACTGCCCGGCGCTTTTCGAGATGAGTGAGTGGGCGGATACGCGCCTGAGCGCAGGCGAGCGCGGCAGCTTCCTGTTCGTCAGCAACTACCAGGACGACCCGATCGCGACGGTGATCCGGCTGGGCGGCGAGCCGCTCTTCGGCGGGAACCCGGTTCGTCTGCCCGCCCGCCGCGGCGCGATTTTGCCGCTGGGCTGGCAGCTTGCGCCGGACGTGCGCGTGGAGTACGCCAGCGCGGAAATCCGCGAGGTGGTGCGCGAAGGCGAGACCATCACGCTGAAGGCTGCCCAGGAAGCGTTCGACGCTGAATTAACGCTGCGCGGCTACCGCTGCGCCAACGCGGCCACGGTCGAGCAGGGCGAAGATTTCGAGCGTGTCCGGCTGCACGCCGCGGATGGCAGGATCGTGCTGAGCCGGGCGTGAAGCCAGTTGCAAGTGCATGGAGATGATTTTCCGCCGCGCGGAGCGCATCCCGCGCGGCGGTTCGTTGTTATAATAAACAGCGCTGATGATTGTTCTGGCACCGGCAACCATCTGCGCGACAGAGGGAGATCATGAACAGTGAATGGAGCAAAACAACCCGTTACATCGCCGGCGTGATGCTGATTATCCTGGCGGTGTTCATCCTTTACCTGAGCCGTTCGGTTTTGTCGCTGCTGGTGATTGCCGCGTTGATCGCCGTGATTCTGCGGCCGCCGATGCTGTGGTTGCAGCGCAAAGCGCGCATGTCGCGCGGGCTGTCGGTCGCGCTGGTTTACCTGCTGGCCCTGATGGTCGTGCCGCTGCTGGTCACGCTGGCCATTCAGGCTGTGATCAATGCGGTCAATTTTTTTGCAGCCCTGAACTATCAAAGCATCCTGGCAAGCGTGATGGATTGGATGCGCACCACGCTGATTGCGCTCAAAGATTTGCAGTTTCCGACGGGCAATATGGACACGGCGATCGATCAACTGGCGGATTCTCTGTTGGCGCAGTTGGGCGATGAACCTTCAGCCGTGGTGCCGAGCGTGCCCTCGGCAGCCACCATCCTGCAATCGCTGGGCACCGCGTTGACCGCAACCTTCAAAACGGCGGCCGGCGTGGTGGGTTCGGTCGTGTCGCAGGTCACGCTTTTCATCTTTGTGATTCTTTCTTCCATTTATATTAACCTCAGCGCGCATACTTTTCATGATGGATTCATGCGCATCGTCCCGGAACGGTTCAAGGCGGAATTTACCATCCTGATCGCCCGCATTGAACGGCTGTGGGGCTCGTTTTTCCGCGGACAATTGACGCTGATGCTGGTGATCGGGGTGATGAGCTGGCTGGGCCTGACGATGCTGGGAGTGCCCGGCGCGGCCTACCTGGGCATTGTGGCCGGCCTGCTGGAGCTGATTCCAAACCTGGGGCCGGTGATTGCCACCATACCCGCGGTCATCGTAGCCCTGCTGGAAGGCTCCGTCTTTCTGCCGGTCAGCCATTGGGTGCTGGCTTTGCTGGTGGTGGGGTTGTACGTGCTGGTGCAGCAGTTGGAAAATAACTGGGTCGTGCCGCGCGTGCTGGGCAATGCGGTTGATTTGCCGCCGCTGGTGGTGATGAGCGGTGTGCTGGTGGGGGTTAACGTGGCCGGGCTGCTGGGTGCATTGCTGGCCACGCCGGTCATTGCCACGGCCCGCGAATTAATTCGTTATACATATCGAAAGATCCTGGGCGAGGATCCCTTTCCGCCGGTGGAAAAGCATTCCCTCCCGCCGTTCAATCTCCGCCTGCGCCTGCGGGAGTGGTTCGACCGGGTCAACCCCTTTCGCAAGCCGCGCTTACACGAAATTCTGCCTGAGGCCGAACACCCGGTGGAGGGCGGCCGGCCGCCGGAGGGTTTTTAAATCTCACCCTGGCGCAGAATCGACTGGCAAAATTTGAAATCAGACCTATAATATTAACGGCGCTGTGGCAGGCCTTTTTTAAACGGTGTAACCTGACTACTCCGCTCTTATATATCGGCCTTGTGAAAATTTCCACCATTTGTTATACTAGCTTCGAAATCAGACCGATTCAGTAAACTTTATATAAAAGGGAACCCTATGCTGCAGGCTTACCTACCCCTCTTGATCCTTTTTGTTTTTGCAGTTTTGATCGGCTTTTTGGTTGTGGCCATTGGGCATGTGTTCGGCCCCAAGCGGCCCACGGCTCGCAAGGCGGCCCCCTATGAATCGGGCATGGTGCCGTACGGCCCCGGTACGCGGCGCATTTCGGTGCGCTACTACCTGGTGGCCGTGCTGTTTATTCTGTTCGACATTGAAACGATCTTCTTCCTGCTCTGGGCCGTTGTGCTCCGCGACCTGGGCGTTTTTGGGCTGGTGGAGATGTTCTTATTTATGGGTACCCTGGCGATTGGCTTGATTTATGCCTGGAAGAAAGGAGCTCTGGAATGGGAATGAACCAAAAAACCGGCGAGATGGGGATCGTGACCACCAAGCTGGAAGACCTGGTGAACTGGTCGCGGACCGGCTCGATGTGGCCGATGCTGTTTGGTCTGGCCTGCTGCGCCATCGAAATGATGGGCGCTCAGGCCTCGAATTATGATTTGAGCCGCTTCGGCATGGAGCTGAACCGTGCCAGCCCGCGGCAGTCGGAGTTGATGCTCGTGGCCGGCCGGGTGAGCCGCAAGATGGCCCCCGTGGTGCGCCAGCTTTACGACCAGATGCCGGATCCCAAGTGGGTGATTGCGATGGGCGATTGCGCCTCATGCGGCGGCGTGTTCAACAACTACGCCGTGGTGCAGGGCGTGGATGAGGTGGTGCCGGTGGACGTGTACGTGGCGGGCTGCCCGCCGCGTCCTGAAGGCTTGATCCACGGCATTATTACCCTGCACGAGAAGGTCAAAAAAGAAAAATTCAAGGATTGGGCATGACCATGAACGAGATGCTGCAACCTGTTGTTCAATCCCTGCAGGAGCGCTTTCAGGCCCAACCGGCGGAATTCCGCGGCGAGGTTTCGCTGCTGATTGCGCCCGAATTCAACCTGGAGGCCGTGCTGGCGCTGCGCGACGAGTTCCAATTCGAGATGCTGCTGGATGAGACCGCGGTGGACTACTGGCCGCAGAACGAACCGCGTTTTCATGTGGTGGCGACCCTGTACTCCTTTACCCGCAACGTGGTGATCGAGCTGCGCTTCCCGGTGGACGG
>ERZ1645187.1932-NODE-1932-length-18701-cov-63.223211_pt1 | contig 18701 bp, 26 predicted proteins | sample MGYA00575352_ERZ1645187 | MGnify/ENA primary metagenome ERZ1645187 (study PRJEB40837, sample SAMN11349314) | freshwater sediment metagenome | isolation source: river sediment | host: Sediment | place: India: Wazaribad , New Delhi | collected 2017-02-21 ... | reverse complement strand
CATAACCGGATTCTTGTTAGTTGACAAGGGTAACCCCACTCTGATAAAATGTTAATAGGTCTTAAGTCCTATAATACACATAGGACCATTAGCACTTGCATAATATATCTTTGCGAAGTAATATATATCTGTCTTGAACCAGATTTAGAACCAGAACATATGAATGTCCCTCCGCTCAACATGGCGGGGGTTACTTTTTGGGTAGACAAGGGGAGAAACTTTAAAATGCAAAAAAACACACGTAATTTAAACAAGAAATTTAGGGATATAGCTATAGCGGATGAGTATTCTAGGGGTGTTCCACAGACGGTTATAGCCAAGAAATACGGAATATCTCAGCCTAGGATATGCGTAATTCTTAATAACAAGGGTTTTTATAAAAGCGATAGGCCATTAGAATCTCTCGGGTGCAGCATGTCTGAGGCTATAAGCTATGCAGGTGACAATCATAGTGAACTAATCTGGGCGTATCAAGTACATCTATACAACGCTAGGTCAAGGAACATTCCTTGGCTTCTTTCATTTAAGACATGGCTAGACATATGGCGTCAGTCTGGCCATATAGAGGAACGTGGCCGTGGTACCAACAAGTACGTAATGGCACGCATAGGCGATATTGGTGCCTATTCGCCTACAAATGTTTATATAACATTGTTTACCGATAACATAAAAGACGGCTGGGATAACAATAGGCACCTAAACCCAGGTAGGAAGGTGCGCAAATAATGGCATTTGACCCAAAGGTAGAAGCTGAGAAGAGGGATAGAATATTGGCCGGTGACTTTATGGAATGGCACAAGTTAGAGGAGCACATCCTGCTTAAAACGTCATCTTGGATAGCCACATGGTATGTTGATAGGGAAACCGTAATAAACTCGGCAATATATGAAGCCGCAAAGCGTTGGAAGCCGAAGTCCAACTTCTACACTTTTGCTACCACGAAGGCTATAGGCAGGCTTTGCGACTCGGCTAAGAGAAACAAAAGACATATACATGAAGGCCTTGAGTTCGCAGCACATAAATCTATATCCGAACATAAAGATAGTATATGCTACGGTCTTACGCACCATATAGTTGAAAATAGCGTAAAGGAATATACGGGGGAAGAATGATCATACTAGGACGAGGACAGAGCATGGCTGAGTATCAACCAAAAGACATAAATAAGTGTTTGGTTGATAATATATCTATAGGCTGCAACAATGCGGGGCTAGACTTTCCCGTGGATATTATTGCGGCAATGGACTATGCATGGATTATGGCCCACAAGAAGGAGCTTGAATCTATTGGCAAACCCGTGCTTACTAGAGAATGGGATATCCTAAAGCCATTGGATATAGACTTCATATTCTTGCCCAATCGTGTTGGAGTTGACTATAGGCTTACTGGGCAGATGGCCATTAAAGCGTTTAGCCATGTTGCGAAACTAAGGGAAAAGAGCCTTTTCATTCTTGGTATAGACCACACCAATATACATTACGATGGTACCCTCGCCAACATAACGGATATAGTTGATGGCGACTATGCTTGGATGAAATGCGATAACGTAATAAACCTAGGAAAAGGAAGCAACATAACCTGTTGGCCAAAGGTAATGGGCCTGCCATGTGGCGATGGTATTTCCAAAGAGGACATTCCATCTATACTTGACAGCATACGAATTAACGCAGAAGATATCTTTTGGGGGAAATAAAATGGAATACGAACTACCACCTGGTATTAGCCCTGAGATGGACCTAGCAATGAGGCACTGGCTAGAGATTGTTGAGTGCGAATGGATAAAGAATAGAAAGACACCTCCATCCTGTATGGATAAGAAACTTGTGGAGGTGTGGTTTAAGCACAATGGTTTTAGGAGAAACAAGCGTAGCATAGTGGGTTGGAGAAAGACCATAAAGGATATTGGTGAAGACATACCATGAGCACAGCATTAATAAGCTATAGCACTACCAAGTATAACGAAGTGTTTAAAAATACGCTTGAACCAACACTTGGATTATGGTCTGGCCCGAAGAACCATAGCTATTGGAACACATCAGTTGACTGGGCCGCGGCAACAAGAATAAAACCTCTCAGCATATTGATGGAGTTACGAAAGTTTAACTCTGTGTTATATGTAGATTCAGACGCTACCATAATGTCAACCGATGTAAACAATATAGACAGTGTTGTGGGAGATGCTCCAATGGCCTGTGTCTTTCTTGACCATGGTAAATGGTATAATACGGATAGCAACGTGGTAGAACCGCTTACTGGAACCATGTATTTCAACCGGGATGCCATACCGTTTCTAAGGATCTGGGAATCTGCAAGTAGGACAAGCAATAAGCCTGACGGTGATATATTTGCCGAGCTACTTGCTAAGGATTCCATAAAGGCCCTACAGTTGCCAATAGAGTGGGCGTATATCAAGAATAGACCTGATGGCAAACTTGGTGGTATACCGTGTGATAGCCCAATAATAATGCATCACCAGGCATCGAGGACGCACCGTTATGCTTAAAGACAAGAAGAAGGACAATGTCGGTAAATGCGAGATTTGTGGGGCAAAGCTTAGGCGATGCCCATATTGTGGTAGCCTATACTGCCCAAGCGACAATGACACGTGCAAGCGTGGTGATGATGAGCACGTTGGCAACTGCCGTGAACAGTTTAATGTAGGCAATTAAGAGGAGAGAATAAATGGACGCATTCATAATAATGTTGAGTTATGCCAAGGATATTGCACATTACAATATGACACAACGTGCAATAGACTCTATACACGCTAGTTCTATAGATACAAAGTTTAGGGTTGTTGTATTCGAAACGGCCAAGGCCATGCCACATGAGATCCCGATAAAGCCTGTTGCACATAGTGGCCTGGTTAAGGTTGATGCGGATGGAAACTTCGTTTGGGATGGAGATATCTATAGGGCCCCTAATGTCAACTTGTGTAGCATATGGGTGGATGACCTAGCCGGCGATGAGATAATAGCCAATGGCTCATTCTTAAGAAAGAAGAATCCTAGACCAGTTACCATTAGCTATGGTGGCGAGATACGTTATGTCGGAGCAGACACCATACCCATAGACGGAGACTTCAACTATAATAAGTGCGTTAATCTTGGCGTATGCATGGCCAAAGAGGATACAAGATATAATTGGGTAGTGGTGATGAATAACGATATACTGGCTCACGCTGGGTGGTTCGAGGAACTTGCCAATAGTGGGTACAAGAGTTGTAGCCCAATAAGTCCTGGCTATCAGCGTCAGGAGAAGTTCTTAGAAACCACCAAAGGCTATATAATTGGTGAGCATGTGTCTGGTTGGTGTATAGCGACCAACAAGGATATATGGGATAAGGTCTTCCCGCTAGATGAAAGATACTTCTTCTGGGCTCAGGATTGTGCCTATTCAAGAGACTTATACGACAAGGGAATAGACCACGCCATTGTGCCTAATTCCAAGGTTACCCACTTGCTTTCACAGACGCTTCCCGGGTATAATGATAAGGTTGGACTACTTGAATCAGTTCGTAGACTATACAATCAATTCCCAAAAGAATGGGATGAAAAAGTAACTGGATTTCATTCTCCATACTGGGATAAGGAAGAGGTATTCGATAATGAATGGACAAGAAATTTTGAATCTAAGATGCATATATCTGGGAAACAACAGGTACTCTCTAAAGCCCCCGAAAAGCGGAAGACCGAGAAGCGCCGTGCTGGAAGACCTCGGCGCAAAAAACATAATGAGTAAATGAAGATACAGGACAACAACTTGGCCCCAAGGTGGGTAAATACCCTTGGGGCCTTTTTATATGCATTTAACGCAATTTAGCCATATAGTTTGTCCAACAATATTTCTTTAACCTTTCTGGTAAGTACGTTAACGTTCTCATTTTCCGATATGTGTCTTTCTAGTTCTTGGCCTAATTCAAGTATAATTTCGTACTTTGTCTTATATCCCATTTCCAATAGTTGCTTAGTTACCTGCCTACGAACATTGTACGTTATCCCCAACTTGCTTTGCCTACTACATACTATTTCTGTTATCCCTTTTACGACGTTAACATGCTCTTTAATATCATAGTCCATTTTGCTCCATCCTGTGTCTCTTGAGTGCGGATATTCCCTTGGCTATTGTGTCGGCGCTCATCGGTCTACCCTTTCTACGCACCTTGGCAAATGCTGGCAGTATCTTGTCGGCTATTGCTATAGGAACGAATAGGTTGCACTCGTGGTCTAGAAACTCAACCTTGCATCCATTGTTTTCAGATAATATCTTCCTAGCCAACTTGGTCTTGCATGTCCATATCCTAACCGTCTTTGCCCCAATGATGTCTATCTCGCATCCCGTAAGCTTACCGTCGTTTATTGTAGCCTGGCGCTTTGCCTTAAGACATATGGCACCTGTCTCTGGCTCCTCATATGGTACATAACGTAGTTTAAGACCAATGGATTCTATTTTTTCTAGTAGTTCTTTTTTTGTCATTTGTTTATTTACCATTAACGAATTGCTTGTATTGTATCTGCAACCCAACCGACCGGTACAAGTCTGAGTGGTTGGTGTGTGTCAACTTTAGGAAAGCACGCATTTCGTGCCTATTGTATCCGGCATCAACCAACTTGTCACATATATCGTGTTCTATAATGGCTTGTGCCCCCATCACAAGCCCAATTATAGATAGAACACATGCTACTGCAAGAATGTTTACGCTTTTCATTGTGTTTTCCCCCATGTTGATAAGCTACTCTTTGTGCTTGTGGTCCTCTATCCTGCGATAAAGTGGTTCAAGTTTCTCAAGTAGCATCATCTCTTCGTCCTCTAGCCTACTTATCATTTCGGTTCTATTCGGACTACTTGGTAAGCAACCTATGTTGTATTTTCTCTCCCTAACGCTCCTTAGCCCTGTCTCAAGCTGAAACATCTCCATCGCATCTTTGTTGTCTAGCATTTCTATTTTTCCTCCGTCTTGTTTTCAAGCTCCATCTTCGAATCAATCTTGGAATAAGAATATAGTTCCCAGCCATGATTCCACTGCCATACGAATACTTTCTTTATATCTCCCGTAAAGCCATACTCGCAGAATTTGGTGTCCTTGGAATACGGGAATATTCCGTACATGACCATAGAGTTATTTTCTTTGGGTATGTATATAAACAGGTCTAGGTCTCCACCTTTGGTCTTGTATCTTGCCGTATACACTGTGGCAAGAGTATTAGAAGTTGGCTTCTTCTGTGTAAGAACTATTCCTAGTTCTCTTGCTGCCTTGTTAACATAGCCATATTGGCATATCTTCTTTCTATTCTTTCTAACGAACGCAAGATGTAGCTCTAGCTTATTCTGCAATATCTCCATTGCGCTTAGTAACGCCTTGTTGCCATTGCTCATTCCCATCTTTTTTTTCATTGCGATATTTCTCCTATAGAATTATTTGTGGTTTCACGGTACCACAAAACGTAATGGACACCTACTTCTCCTCAAGGCCTCGTGTCCTAGGCCTACATCGAACTGTGTTATTGTCCAACAAGGCGCTCAAGGGCATAGCATAACATACTGTATTTCGTTGATAGCCTATCGACTATTATTCCCCTTGCCCTATCGTCTTTAATGGTATCTGCTATCTGTATTAGCTCTTTAGTTTTGTTTATACGGTTAACTAGCTTTATGCGATTTATGGCCACGGTTCCAGACTTTGAATGTATTCCCATTTTAGTTCTCCTTCTTGTACTTCGATTTCTTGGTTATAAGCGATATGCTCTTTGCCATGGTGGAAAGTTTCTTGGCACCCTTCCTAGATATCTCGCTATCAAGTCGCATTATGTCCTTGAAGTCGCTAGGCTGCATTAGTCCTAGCTCTTGTAGAAGCCTTGCGGCCACATCTATGTTGACGTTTATATTTTTGTTCTTGCGATTCTTCATTTTGTTTCTCCCCTAAAAGCTGAGGGGCCCCACCCGCCAGGATGAGACCCCTTTCAAAAAGTAATCCGAATTGCTGGCGGTCAACTCGGTTGTTATATATCTATTATAACATATATCTTCGCAAAGTCAATAGGTCTAAAGTCCCTTTATTTTATAGGCCCAAAGACCTATATAAAATCTTTATATTTAATTGTTATCCAGTTGCCTAGGAACCTTGGGTTGCTACCATCAACATGCTTGTACGACGATCCGTATATCATTTTATTTCCACTATAACTTTATATATATTAAATTTGTTATTTTGTAGGACTTGTGTCCAACTCGTCCCCGGCCTGTTTAACATGAATATCGTTTAGCGAACAGTTCTTAAAAGGCCCGTGGCTTGAAAAACATAAGCACACAGATGAGTTACAGGCACGCTTGGTGGTGTTAATGGGTACTTCTTCGTTTTCGGGTTCAAAAGGCCTAGAAACATCATTTAGTACTATATTTTTGATTGCAAACACTTTACCAAGCTTATCAAGGCTAGCGGGAATAGGCTGCTTATCCTTGTTTTCGTAAGCTACCAGGATGTCTACTAGTTCCTTTGGTATTGGGTAACAGGCTAGAAGCTTCTTAGACTTGCAATCGTAACACTTGAACATAGTTGAGGTTAGTTCGTATGCTACCTTGTGACCTACCCTACCAGCCACAGCTACTATATTTTTATTATGGGGGGAGGGCCTAGATGAAGTGTCACCAAACCCCGGTATAAGCATAGCCTTTCTTCTGCCGATTGCCCTGGGCCCCAAGCACCAAGCTAATACTAGTTCTTTTATATAACTTATATCTATATTATATATATTAGTAGGTTTAGTAATTATAGTAGATTTAATACCAAGAGTATATCTAGTAACTGATTTAACAACATGTAATGCTTGATTTAAAGTATATGGATGTGTCTTGTGGGGAAACATGGCAAGGACATCAGGGTATATGGCTTCCGCATGTAGGCTTAGCTGCTTGAAAAGGTCTTTGTAGGTTATGGATGGATTAGAACGCTTCAAAACGAATGCCCTTGACCGTATAGCCTTGAACATCACTTGGTTCCTAGAACCGTCCAAAGACGCAACCTTGGCCATTCCTAGGGCATTCTTGATGGGTTTGACTGCCTCATTAATCTGACCAAGACTATAAACATGCCCACTTGAAACCTCGCTAACAATATACCAAGTGCTAGATAAAGGATTTTTTGACATGTTTTGGCCACGTATAGGTTTATCGGCACCCCACCAAAGCGCAAGAGAATACTCTAGTTTCCTAACAAATGCCTTCTGCTTTATAGAAAAACAAGGCCTATCTAGCTTATAATAGATATGGGCGGATCCATTATCTACCCTTGACCGCACTATAAACGTAGGGCATATGAACCCAGTGGTTACAAGCTTGTCTATACCTGACTCTATGTTGGCGTCTACATCTATGCGTATCCACTGCTGATGTTTACCTGGCATAGAAATATAAGGCGAATCAACGCCCTTTTCGAATTTAGCCTGGTCACAACGCTTGCTAGCACCACACCTATGTGTAAATGTACTTAGCTCGCTATGTAGATTATCTTTGGCTATCTCTAAGTCTTTGTTAAACATTACGAAGATAAATTAATTACCCCTCGCAGAGCCTATAGTGTTCACGGGCACCATAGGATACGAGGGGGAAATCTATTTCGGAGCCCCGTGAAAAGCTCCTAACCCAATCTAGTTTTAAACCACTTCAAATATTATACAGCACACAATCCTATTTTGTCAAGACCCATTCTATAAATTTGAGCAAATCTTGAACAGAACCTAATACTCATCCTCTAACTCGTCCTCATCATCGTCCACAAGATAATTCCTACCACAACTCTTACACTCGTAAAAACCTTGCCTCAACCGTAGTATATTAAAACATTTGTCCTCACCACACTCAGGACATGGATGCCTACTTATCCTATTAACCATACCAAGCCAGATACTATTCTGCCTGTTCCTGGCCCTATCTTGCTTGGGCGTACTAAATATCCTGTGAAAATCTGTTCCCTTCTTCTTCTTGCCCATATATAAAATACCTCAACGACACCCCAACAACTACTAGATACAATTATACCATGTGGCTACTAAACTTATGAAATTGTACATGCCATAACATACCATATCTCATTGGTAAAAAGGTATTTATTAGGAGAGAGAGTGAAAAAGAGTGAGAGTGAAATAGAGTGAATTAATTTTTATGCCAAATAGACCAGGCGAAGATTGCGTACATGTATCCTTGAATGCCGAGGATACAGAACTACTAAACCTAGGCGCGAGAAAAGAGGGATTGTCTAGAACAACCTTTATACGCATGTTGATACGTAGGTACTCCATGCAGAATACCCTACAAACACCTAGTTCCAATATAGAGATACCAGTTGTAATCAATGAGGTAAAGCCATCATGAGCGTAACCATATACTCCTTGGCTGCCGACCCTAACGATTCCAGAAAATGCGAAGGTTCTATAAACATATCGGATACGGAATGGAGGTTATTCCAGTATTGCGAGGCATCCGATTGGAATCTAGCCCTAGGGTTTAAAGAATGGGTGGCCAAGGACAAGCCTTCCATGTGCTTGATACGAGAAACATGCCAAGACAAGAAGTTCTGGAGGGCCATTCGTGCCCATGCCATACAGAATGCTAGGTCTGCCTTGCTTAATACTAGGTTCCTAAAAGACCAACTGGTAGCTAGCATGGTTGGTGATCAGCTAAGCAATAGGCAACTACAGGCCATAAACCTATCCATGAAAATGCTTGGTGTAGGCCAGAATAGTAATAGGGGCAAGGTTATAGTACAACCAAACAAAATAGAGGTAGAGTTTGCCACTAATGATACAAGTGCCCTACCTAGCCAAGAAAACGTAACCAAGGGCATCCTAGGCCCATCAAACGAAGCAATAGAAATAGAGGATAAACCATGAAAGTAGTTATAAGCGCACTATTATCTAAGTGGCAGGCAAAAGTATACACTAAATTCAAGCGCTTTAATATTATTAGGGCAGGCCGTAGAACTGGCAAGACCTTCCTAGCCACATATTCCATGATGCGCTACGCTATCGAACACCCCGGTAGCCTATGCTGGTTTATAGCCCTTGATATCTCTACGTGTAATGAACTGGCCATACCCGAGTTCGAAAGGATATGCCCACCCGAACTTATCATAGCCAAGAACAAGCAAACACGCACCTATACGCTTTGGAATGGGTCTAAGGTGTGTTGGAAGACCGCGGAAAGCGCCGATAGCCTTCGTGGCCGTGGTGTAGACTTCGTAGTTCTTGAAGAGGCGGCTTTCTGGAAGAATGGTGGATATCTATGGGAATCCGTGGTATCCCCACAATTGCTTGGTAGGAAGCAGGCCATGGCATTGTTTATCTCAAGCCCTAATGGAAATAACTGGTTTAGACGCCTTGAATCTGAGGCGCTAGAGGATATCAAAACCAATCCAACTAGCCCTTGGTCTGTTACCACTGGAACTATATATGATAACGATAGGCTTACAGAAGAAGAAATAGCCTACGAAAAGTCACGTAAAACCGAACTAGCCTGGAAACAAGAATACCTAGCGGAATACGTAGATGAGATAGGCCAGGTATATTGGCAATTTAAACCACTCACCTGCGTATCCGAAATGCCTCTAAACAAGTCCCTAATCATTCGTGGCCTTGATTGGGGTATAGGTGATAATACTGCCTGCGTATGGATTGATCTACAACCCGATAACAAACTCTACATTTTCGATGAACATGTTGCCAACAACCTTGATGTACCTAGCCATGCCCGCATAATACACTCCAAGTCATCGCATTTAAACATCCACCATAGCGCTATGGACGCCTCAGCGTGGAAGCGTGAATCAGATATGTCTTCCGTAGCACAACGCTTCGCTAAAGCTGGTATTAACCTTACTCAAGCCACAAGGGAATATAGCGGCGCACTATCTGACGCCATGGCACTATTCTCTGAGGATAGAATAATCATACATCCATCCTGTAGGAATATCCTAGACGCCATGCAGGATTGGCAGCACAACACCCATGAGCCTGATGTGCTTGCAGCTATGCGTTATGGCATCCATGAGTTCATTAAGATGGGGAGACTATTCCCAAACAAGAAAGCCAACAAGGTTCGCACCTTTAGAGATGTAATCATGGAACATCGTGATAACGCCAAACTGGCCACGCCTCAATCCAATAGGGATCCCTACCAAGGTCTTAAGATATCGTTCCGTGACAAGATTACCAGGAATAGACCTAGCTGGCCAATATAGCCATTCAAAAAGGTATTTATTAATGAAGCACCCGTTAAAGGATATCCATTCAACCCTATTATGAATAAAACCATAAAGCCCACTCAAAACATGTCCACTCGCATTGTAGCCGAAATAACCGGCAAGAACAATGCTTATGAAACCCGTATGGCCACTAGGCTTGCAAGGTGGACCGAAATAGCCGAATATTTCCAGGGTAAGACTCCTACAGTTCGTGATAATGCCAAGATAAGCCCCAATTCTGCGGAACTCTACAAATCGTGTAGGGCTATCGCTAACATGAAGTTTAGAATGTTAACTGGCCAAACCCCATTCTTTGAATTGTCCCCCATGGATATAATTGGCCATGCGGATGAACGTAGGATTATAAAGGCCGAGCATTATGTTAATAACCAGTTAGAGCTATCTAATTTTAAGAAGGGCCTACATAGGACTCTTTACCAGAAGGAACTCTATGGTACCGTGGCTGTACACGAACAGTACGAGCCATTGCGTGGCTCCTTCCTTGGTACCAAGCGCTATATAACAACCTATAGGCCAGTATCAATGATTAACTGCGCCTTTGCTATCGATACCTACGATGTCGAGGAGTCAGGTTGGGTGTGCCTTAATGACATTCAAAACCGTTATGTGCTTAATACACTATTGAGCCATGACCCTAACGGCGTTATATATAATCGTGGTGCCATAGAGGAATGCCTTAACGCACCTGCTTATAGCCCGCGTGTTAACCAGTGGGTAATGCAGCGCATGGCTTGGCAGGGTTATATCAACGGCAATTTCGACAATGGCATAGAGCGTTCGTTCTACTATGGTCCTCTTGAGTGTATGAACGATGGTGAGGAATATGCCGTAGAGGTGGTAAATCGCAAGTATATCATACGCATGGAAGCTTATGATGGATTGCGCCCTGTTCGTGTTTCCACCCAGAACACCATAGATATAGAACCACTTGGCAATGGTCAGGGTGATATCTTCAGGCCTTTGCTTGGCCAGTTGGATGATGTTCGTAGCTATCTACTAAACACCGTAGCCTTTGCTGGCGCTAATATGTTTGTTAAGCAGAAGTCATATGGTGAGGAAGATGGTGAACTTGCCATTAGGAACTTTGGATTCCTCAATATGGAGAATCCGAACATAGTCCCATTGGCTCCTATGCCTTCCACGGTTAACGAGCTTGCTGCATATGAGGATAGGCTTACCAAGCAGTTCCGTAATGCCTCAGGTGCTTCCGATGTGCTACAGGCCGTGGTTTCCAATGAATCCTCAACCGCCACGGAAGTGTCATTAGCCATGAACGAAGCAGTACGCAATCTAAGCGTGTCAAGCGAGATGGATGCCAAGCCGCTTGTGGCTGACCATATTAAGGTTATTCTACAGAATGCTCAGCGTTATAACACCAAGCCTTTTACGCTTACCATAAACAAGGTGCCTGTTGTAATAGAGCCAAACGACCTACTTATTGACCTTGATGTGCGTGTTAAGACCGTTACCGACCAAGACTTTAGGCCTTCTAGGGTTAGGAATCTTATGAACACCCTACAAATACTTAACACCATACCACCTCAGGCCATGTCCGGTTACAAGGTCAATGTAGCCCCTACCGTAATAGAGCTTGTAAGACTACAGAATGTACCCAACTTCGAGGAAACCATACAGGATATAAGCCAGCAGGATTTGATTAGGTCTAGGCTTATTAATGGCGTAACTAATGCTCCTATGCAAGCTGTAAACGTAGGTACTGCTAGCGAGAATCGTCTGGACACTGGTAGGCCTAGCCGAGCGGAAGAACGTGGCCTTAATAGGGGCACGCTAAGCCCTAACATAAATAGCGATGTGGTTAGTACGCCTGGGGGAGAAGTGTTGGGTGCTCCTGGCGACCAGTCTAATACACTACAGGCTATAAAGTCGTCATCTGTAAGGCCTTGATGTGGTATTTATATAGAGAGGAGACTAGTTGCAATGCGTAATCTAACTAGAAGTGACGACGAGAAGCAGGGTGCGTTGTTGGCCATTAGGAAGCTAATGGCATACCCAGAATGGCAGGTCTTTGAAAAAGAAGTCTTACGCTTTCGGGATAGTATCTCAGAAGGCATGTACAAAACGCAGGGGGAGGCCCTTGCTAAAGAGGCGGGTATCCTAAAGGGTATATATCTTGCCTTGTACATAGACGAACATATTTCTGTAAATAAATCACACAAAGGACAATAAACACATGGAAAACCTGGAGAACAATAACCAGACCAATCAGGCCCCCAGCCCTGATACTTCTACGCAGGCCGCACCTGTAGAGAAGAGTGGTACTGAGGTAGTAAATCCGGCACCCTCTAAAGCCGAGGACAAGTCAGCTTCCGCCTTTATTCGTATGAGGCAGGAGCGTAGGGCACTTAAGCAGCGTATAGCCGAGTTAGAGGCGACTAAGAACGCTGAGCCCCAGCCGAAAGTAGAGGCGGTCGTTGCTCCAAAAGAGGAACCTAAGCCTATAGAACCTACTCCGGCTCCACAAGCGAATATAGTACAGCAGCCTAGCCAACCTGAGGCTAATAAACAGGTTGTGGCGGATGAAGGTAGCGGTGAGGATATGGCCATTAAGGCTTTGGCAGCTGATCCTGACGTAGCATCGATTCCTGGTGGCATTATCGAAGTTATAGATATGCTAGATTCGAATCCTAAGCTCGCCAAGCTCAATGCCATAGATTCCAAGATAGCCTATGCCGAAGCCGTGAAACTCTGGAAAGACCAACATGGAATTACCCAGACTCCTCCTATCCCCGCTCCAGCTAAGGTATCCGGCGGGATATCTGGTAGCAAGGCGGATTTGGATGTGCTATATGCGAAGCTAGACAAAGCTAAGCCAGGTACCAAAGAGTACAACGAACTTGTGGCCCAAATGAACTCCTCTCTAGGGGTTGGTCAGAAACCAATAAAATGGAATATCTGACTCGGTAAGCCTACTAGGTATACTAGCAAGGCATAAAAGGATAAAACTATTATGAACGAAATGTATCATGTGCCTGGTGCTTCGGGCGACCCTGCGGAGGGTATATCCGCAAAAGCATATAGCATTAACTACATCAAGGCCCTCTACGACAAGATGGGTGCTTGGAAGCATATCCGCAACTTCACCGCTGACGTTACCGCGTTTGGCGAGTCCGTTACGGTTCCTTCCTTCCCTCGTCTGACCGCTCAGGATGTGTCTTTCAGCGATGGTTCTTACGCCGCTGACAATACCACCGTTGACCCTCAGACCATCCTCATCAACAAGGCCAAGGCTGTTTCCTTCAAGGTTCCTCGCATGGTTTACATGCAGTCGAAGCTTGATGTCCAGTCCGCCTTCGCCGCTGCCGCTGCCGATGCCGTTGCCAACTCGATGGAAGTCGAGATGGTTAAGCTTATCAGCGGTCTTACCAACACTGCCGGCACCCTTGGTACTGACCTTGATGAGGCCAAGCTCAACGCCGCTATCGGTAAGCTAGTTGAGAACCACGTTCCTCTTACCAAGCCTGAGGACTTCTGCTGGATACTTCCGGCGAGCCAGTACGGCGCTGTTAAGGCCCTTCGCGGTTACGACAACTACCGCATCATGGCTCAGCAGACTGACGCCAATGGTACCCACGATGTGCAGGCCAACCTTGAGACCCTTATGGGCTTCCCGCTGTTCTTCCGCAATGACACCGAGATGACCGTTTCGGGTGGCAAGATTGGTGGTTTGTTCTACGTGGACTCTGTTGGTATCGGCATCCAGAAGATGCCCAGCCTTGAGCCGCCTGTGCGTATCCCTGGCACCGTTAACATCGAGCTACTTACCTGGAGCCTTTTCGGCATAAAGGTTCTAAAGCCCGCTGTTGCTTGCAAGATACTCACGAAGTAACCTAAGCTCCCTTCGGGGTCCGTGGATCTCCTCCCACGGACCCCCCAGGGGGCCTTTTTCTTAACCCACATAGAATAATATCATGGGAACAATGAATTTCAAGTCAAAAGAAGATTACCAAAAGTGGCTTGCCTATGGCCATATGCACGATAAGTTTACTGGGCCTGGTCAGAAAATAAAGATAGCTGGCAAGCCCCACAAGGTTATACATTCCAGGAAGGGCAAGCGTGGTTAATAAAGGAGTAAACATATGGCTATGACAGTTGCCGAAATAATAGCTGAGGCCCGTGGCATTATACAGGAGACAGACGAAGTAAATAGCCATGTTACCAATACAAAGCTTATAGAGTGGATTAATGCTTGCACCCTACAGCTTTGTAGCACCACCACGTCTTTGCCAAAATCCATGGTAACGGACAAGGTTACAGCAAGCACTATAACCTTGGATTCTTCCATGTTACGGGTGGACTATGTATCTTATTTGGACCCACTTGGTACGCATACCAAACTAGAAACCATAGATTTCAATAACTTCGTTTATGAGCATCCTGACTGGGAGAACCAAATAGCATCTAGACCTACTAAGCTGGTGCGCCTGGATGACCTTAATTGGATGATGTGGCCAACCCCTTCTGCCGAATATCTTAATCTAGCCATGACTATTGTTGGGGCCAAGGTTCCTGCTTCTGTTGTAAATACTACCGATATACCCCCACTTAGCCAAACTCTACACGGTGTATATCCACACTACTTGGCCTGGAAGGCATTCTTGGTTATAAACGACCCAGCCAGGGCACAGGCCGAGTTTAACCAATACGATGCTTTACGCAAGCTAAACCTAAAGACGGCCACTAGCGTTTTTGGTTCTCGCCAACAGCTTCGTATGCAAATGTGAGTTTATAAGGACAAAACGATGAAAAAGGTCCTATTAGCCATCGCCATGGTAGTTGGTAGCCTTGTGGCAACAAAAGCCGCAGATAACCCCACTACAGCTTCATTTCTTGACTTCTCTGGTGGTTTAAATGACTATCAGGCACCGATGTATATAGCCAAGAACGAAAGCCCAGACCTTTTAAACGTTGTGGTGGACCAGCCGCTAGGCGTATTAAAGCAGAGGAACGGTTATGAGTCATGTGGAGTAACACCCAGCGGTAATCCCGCCACTGCCTTATACGAGTTTACGCAAAATGATGGTTCAAGGTCGCGTATAGTATCGGATAATGCCAATGTGTGGGCAACAACCGATTGTTCGGCCTATACTACGATAGTAAATAGCCTTTCAAGTCTTTCTAGGCCACGTTTTGCAACTATAAACAATAGACTATGGATAGTTAATGGTGTTAACTTCCCATATGTTTGGGATGGTTCTACTGGTTATTTCCTAGATGGAACCAATTCTCATCCTACCGCCCCCAAGGGTAAGTTTATAGCCTATTGGAAATCTCGTGTATTCCTATCCAATACCCCCACGGAGCCTTCTGGCGTATACTTTAGCCAACTTTCAGATGATGATGGGAACGTTCTTGACCCTGCGGTATCTACGGGCGCATGGTCTAACGCCTTGAACCTATTATTTATTAATAGGGGAGATGGATCGCCCATATATGGTACCCATTTATACCGAGATAACCTTTATGTATTCAAGGAAACAGGTGTTAATCGTATAATTTTCGAATCCGATTATAGCATACAGATAGGAAAGAACGTAACATCCATAGGTTGCAAGTTCGATGAGGCAATAGTCGAAGGTGATGATGGCCTATTGCGCTATCCCGGTAAAGATGGCCTATATGCTTTTAATGGTGTAGTGGCATCTCTAATATCAACTAAGTGGACAAATCTTTACGAATCCATTCAGCAGCCATCTAGGTCGGAGTTGTTCTATAGTTGGAATAGCGGAACCAAGTTTAGTGCTGGAACACTTAGCCAGACCAAGGTCGTTGGAGATAATGTATACGTAGACGTTTCCACTAACTCTGCCTACTTCCTTGATGACCTAACTAGCCTATCCGCATGGACCCAGATGACTGGATACAAGGCCTGGGTATTGGATGGCACGGGAAATGGCGCTAGGTTAAATGCTGCTGGAACTGGTTTAATGTATCGTGCGAATCACGTAACCAATAATGGGCCATATGGTGAGTGGAAAATAACCACACTATTGCCTACCTGTGATACTAGCTGTAATGAAGAGTTCCAGATGCAGTTGGTAGCCCCATCTACCGTTTCACTAAATGTAAATGGACTTTCTATACGCGGTGACATTATATATGGAGTCAATGGTAATGTGCCGCTATATTCGCTCCTTAAGCATGTTAATGGTTCCACTACTACTCTAGCCACTTGGACATATGATATCGGTGGCCAGGGTGTTAATTGGACGATAAAGGCAAAGAAGGTCGGAACATCGATGGAGATAGTGGTTACTGGCAACCAGGGTGGTGCCGAGACTACTGTGGCCAACGTTACTGACACTAGCCCAATAACCGTTAATGCCAATTACTTCCTGGCTTGGGCATATTCTGGCTATAAATATGTGTACATAAACGATGTATATGTTCCACAACTATATGGCCTTGGCACAATAACCTCTGACATACACGATATAGGCACGGTTGCTACCCAGTGGAATACACTCGGGTATGATTGTACCAGCGTTGGTGCGGCTTCCTGCTCTGTTGCCTATCGTGTTGGAACAAGCGCAGCCGATACGCTAACCAAGTCTTGGACTACTATATTATCGGGTGGCCTCATAAATGCCACTACGGATCAGCATTATCTACAGTGGACTAGTACCATTAACGCAAGTTCTGACTTGTCGGAATCCGCCTATCTATCAAATGTATCCATAGGCTGGGTAATAGGTTCTAACATAACCTCTCCAATGGTGGGAATACGCTACAAAGGTCGCTATTGGATGGCATTTAACACCGACTCCAACTATGACTATAATAATTATACTGTAATGGAGTCTAAGCCTCCGTTGACTACGTACACCAAGTTCGACTTGCCTATAACCGCCTTCGCCATATGGGACAATAACCTATATGGAGCCATAGGTGGTACATCTAAGATAGTGCGCTTGGACTATGGATATACGGATGACGGTGTGGCCATTCACTCATATTGGACATCCCGTGATGAGATGTGTGATAGCCCATATGCCTACAAGAGCATAAATTACATGGTTGCGGATTATTCCAATAGCCCAGCCAACCCCGGTCTTAGCATTGGTTTGACACCCAACATGGGCTCTACTTATCAGAATAGAACGCTTAATATATCCACTTCTGTACTGCCTCGTAATACTACCAAGCTTAACTACGATGCCAATAGGGCGCTTGGTTTTAGGGCAAAGATAGATAACACCCAGCTAGGGATAGGATATAGAATATACGGACTACACATGTTCGGGACGACTGGCGCATTCATAGGCAACTAACCTAGAGGTATTTATTAAGAGGTTAAAATGCTTAAAAAGTTAGCTATATGCGCATTTGGTCTATTTCTTACCTCAATTGCTAAGGCCGAGATACCCGATATAGTATCAGATCCTGCCACTAGAGAGGTGGTCGAATATTTAGACCAAAAGGTTACCAAGAATGGTACGGATATAGCAAATCTGTCCGCATCCATGGCGTCAACTAGCACTATACTTGGTATAGCTAATGGTGGAACCGGGGCAACGACAGCCGCTTCCGCACGCACGAATCTGGGTGCCGTTGGTACCGATGGGACAAGCGCTACTGGTACTTGGCCTATAAGCATAACTGGCAACGCGAATACGGCCACTACGGCCATTACCGCTACAACCGCTACAAATAACGTATTAAAAACTGGCGATACCATGACTGGACCACTAGTGGTACAGAATAATAGCGTATCCGCACAGACTTTTTCAGCCTACGGTTCATCTGTAACCGTGTCTTCGATGTCATATCTGTGCCTCAATGGTGCCGCATGTATAGATTCTCTGCCGGTAATGGCTACTGGCAACGAATATTTCCTAACCTCAACCGCAGCCGATGTCACTGGCTATAGGCTATTTGTTCCCACCGTTCCGGCCATAATACCGGCTTCGACTACAACGTATACCATATCGGCGGGAGATACGTTGATAATGAGTTACATAACGCCCCCCGGCTTACCTGGTATGTTGCTTATCCCAGATGGATGGTGGAGATTCAGGTTCCATGCATCGGTGTCCAATGCTGGACCTGCATACTGGTCCTACAAGGGCTATACAAAGGTCTATACCTACCTCAACGGAATAAAGACATTTGTGGCGCAGTCCGACTATTCTACTAGTCTAACGGTCTACCCCGAAGCAACTGGTAGGACTATAGACTCGAATATCGCACAAATTACGATGTCTACGAGTACACGTCTAATCGTGGAATACTGGTGCAAGGCGTATGGAACTGGTCCAACCTATCCAACGCTCTATGTCTACCGTGATAACGACTACTTCAATAGCGTTCACTTCCCTACGGTCATAAATAGCGGCTCCTATGTGCCTTACCAGACGGCCACGAATGACGTGAACCTTAATGGGCACAACCTTACGGCTGTAAATCTAACCGCTACTGGCAACGTATA
>ERZ1645187.1931-NODE-1931-length-18707-cov-15.612267_pt1 | contig 18707 bp, 16 predicted proteins | sample MGYA00575352_ERZ1645187 | MGnify/ENA primary metagenome ERZ1645187 (study PRJEB40837, sample SAMN11349314) | freshwater sediment metagenome | isolation source: river sediment | host: Sediment | place: India: Wazaribad , New Delhi | collected 2017-02-21 ... | reverse complement strand
ACCTCGTCCGCCAGCACGAACGCCCGCAGTTTCGTATGATCCCGCACAACCCTCCTCCAACTCCCCTACAGCCTAAACCCCTACAGCCTAAAAGCCTGCCCCCTCACTCCTCCCCGCACGACCGACAATAGTCCTGGTACCGGTCGTCGCAGGTGGAGCGGTCGATGTCGACGAACTTGCCGATGACCACGCCGCGGCTGAAGTCGATATCCGCCCGGGCCGGGTCCGCGCCGTTCTTGACGATGGTCCGGTCCTGGTAGAGCTTGAGCGTGTCGATGGGCTTTTCCTTGTTGCGGCGGCCGTAGTTGACCGGGCAGGGCGACAGCACCTCGATGAACGAGAACCCCTTGCGCAGGATCGCCTCGTTGATGGCCGTGGTCAGGTCGCGGGTCTGCAGGATGGTCCAGCGGGCCACGTACGAGGCCCCGGCCGCGTAGGCCAACAGCGGCAGGTTGAACGGCCCGTCCGGGTTGCCCATGGGCGTGGTGGTCGACCTGGCCTGGCAGGGGGTGGTGGCCGCCACCTGGCCGCCGGTCATGCCGTAGGTCAGGTTGTTCACGCAGATCACGGTCAGGTCCATGTTGCGCCGGGCCGCGTGGATGAAGTGGTTGCCGCCGATGGCGAACAGGTCGCCGTCCCCGGAGAAGACGATCACCTTCAGCTCCGGCCTGGCCATCTTGATGCCGCTGGCAAAGGGGATGGCCCGGCCGTGGGTGGTGTGGAAGCTGTCGAGCTTGATGTAGCCTGCGCCGCGCGCCGAGCAGCCGATGCCCGAGACCATGGTGAACTGGTTGTAGGGCAGGCCGGTGGCCTTGATCGCGCTCAGGCAGGAGGAGAACACCGTGCCGATGCCGCAGCCCGGGCACCAGATGTGCGGGATGCGGTCCGTGCGGATCAGGTCGTCGAGCGGGTGTTCCGGGGGTTTGGCGAGTTTCTTTGGATTGGTGGTCATTGGTTAGGCTGATAGGCTGTAGGGGTTTAGGCTGTAGGCGCTGAGGCTGTTAGACTGTAGGGGTTTAGGCTGTAGGGGGCTGGCTGAAAGGTTTCGATAGGTTACAAGAAGGGTGTCGTCAAACCTGGCTGAAAGCCTGCACGCTCACCCCCTAATAGCCTAAAAGCCTACAGCCTATCAGCCTAAAATCTCTCCCGAATACACTCCAATACCCGATCCGGGTGAATGATCTTCCCGCCGGCGCTGCCGACCAAATGCGCCTCGGCGCGGCCGCCGGCGCAGCGCTCGACCTCGTAGTGGATCTGGCCGAGGTTGATCTCCACGGTGACAAAGCCGCGCACCCGCTCGGCGATCTCGCGGATGAGGTTCTCCGGGAAGGGCCACACGGTCACCAGCCGCAGCAGGCCGGCCTTGTACCCCAGCGCCCGGGCCTGGTCCACGGCGGAGAGGCCGGTGCGCACCGAGATGCCGTAGCTGACGATGACAATGTCGGCGTCCTCCATGCGGTAGCTCTCGGTCTCGATGATGTCGTCCAGGTTGTTCCGGATCTTGCCCTTGATGCGGGTCATCATCTGTTCCTGGGCCTCCACGGTCATGGCCGGGTAGCCGCGCTCGTCGTGGGTCAGGCCGGTGACGTGGATGTTGTAACCGTCGCCGATGGCCGGCATGGGCGCCACCCCGTTGGGGCCGGGCTCGAACAGCTTGAACCGGTCCTTGCGGCCGGTGGGCCTGGGCCGATCGACCAGGCGGATCTTGCCCGCCTCGGGGATGACCACCTTCTCGCTCATGTGGCCGACGATCTCGTCGGCCATGATCAGCACCGGCACGCGGTATTTCTCGCTCAGGTTGAAGGCGCGGATGGTCTGGTAGAAGCAGTCCTGGGGCGACGACGGGGCCAGGGCGATGAGTTCGTAGTCGCCGTGCGAGCCCCAGCGGGCCTGCATCATGTCGGCCTGGCCGGTCATGGTCGGCAGGCCGGTGGACGGACCGGTGCGCTGGACGTTGACGATCACGCAGGGCGTCTCGGTGCACACCGCCAGGCCCAGGTTCTCCATCATCAGGCTGAAGCCCGGGCCCGAGGTGGCGGTCATGGACTTGGCCCCGGTCCAGGCCGCGCCCAGGATCGAGGCGATGGCCGCGATCTCGTCCTCCATCTGGATGAAGGTGCCGCCCACGTCGGGCAGCCGCTCGGCCATGTGCTCGGCGATCTCCGTGGCCGGGGTGATCGGGTAGGCGCCGAAAAAGGTGCAGCCGGCGGCGATGGCGCCCTCGGCGCAGGCGACGTCGCCGGTGATGTAGTATTCGCCGGTGCGGACTCCGGGTTTCATGCGGCGTTCCTCTCTCAGGGCTTGACGGGGTCGATGGTGGCCGGCTCGGGCGCCATCTCCACCGAGAAAATGGCGAATTCCGGACAGATGATCTCGCAGTAGTGGCAGTTGACGCATTCCCCGGGTTTGACCACCATCGGCGGGTGGTAGCCCTTGCGGTTGAACCGGTCGGAGAACTGGAGGATGTCCTTGGGGCAGAAGGCGATGCAGTAGCCGCAGCCCTTGCACCGGTCGTCGATGATGTGGACCTGGCCCTTGGTGACCTGCACCTCCTGGGCGTCGAGGGGGACTCGCCAGAATGCCATGGTGTTCTTCCTGTTGGGATGGGGTGGGACCGCGCGAACCCGGGACCGGTTCCGGCGCAAGGCACGGCAGGGACGCGGAGGTGCCCGCTGTGCGCGAAATGGCGAAATAAACAGGACCGCCAGGCAGAAGTCAAGCGCCAATCCGAATCCTGTTGGAAAATTCCGAGACACCGCCGGGGGAATCGCGCCGGTGTCTCGGATTTTCACAAAGAGGCCTCCAGAGGCCGGTGTTTTCTGCCTTCCAGGCGGTCGCCGGTTGCCGGTCCGGGAACCCGTTAGGTGGTGCGCCGGGACGACAGCGGCCGGTCAGACCCGAGTCCGCGCGGGCGCAACGGCCCGGTTCCGGGTCCGGTTACCCTGTATTATCAGGAACTATTCTTCGATCTTTCCTTTCCCGGACGGACGTGCTACACCATCGCGAAGAACCGCGAGAGAGCGGTCGAACAGGTGGATTTCATGGAGCAACAGGAGGTCGGCATGTCCGGGAAAAACGACCTGCACCCCGCCGAGGGCAGTGACAGCCAACGCTTCGCCCCAGACCCCGAGACCGCGCGGCTCGGGGCCGTGCTCGAACACATCGGCGACGGCTTTCTCGCCTGCGACGCGGACTGGCGGCTGGTGCTGGTCAACGTCGCGGCGGAGCGCATGCTCGGCATGCGCCGCCAGGATCTGCTCGGCCGCAACCTGTGGTCGGTGTTCCCCCAGGCCCGCACCACCCGGCTGGAAGAAGAATACCTGCGCGCCGCCGCCGGCGAGACCCGGGACTTCGAAAACTTCTACGAGCCCTGGGGCCGCTGGTTCCACAACCGATGCTTCCCGCGCCGGGGCGGCGGCATGTTCTGCTACTTCCTCGACATCACCCGCCAGAAACGGGTGGCCACGGCCCTGCGCGCCACCATTCCGCACCAGGGGGACGAAGAATCCGACCGAACCGAGTTCGTGCTGCGCTTCCGCCCGGACAACGGCGTATGCACCTTTGTCAACGACGTGTTCTGCCGGCTGTTCGGCATCAGCCGCGAGGCCATCGTCGGCCGGGCCTGGCAGCCGGTGGTCGTGCCCGAGGACCTGGCCCAGGTGGAAGCGGCCCTGCAACGGCTCTCGCCGGAGCACCCGGTCATCACCCTGGAGACGCGCGTGTACGATGCCGCCGGCGCGGTCCGCTGGCTCAAGCTGGTCAACCGCGGCATCTTCGCCGACCAGGGCCGGCTGGCCGAGGTCCAGGTCGTGGGCCGGGACATCACCGAGCGGAGGCAGCTGGAGGAACGGTACCGCGCCCTGGTGGAGACCACCACGGATCTCATCTGGGAGACTGACGCCTCCGGCAACTTCACCTACCTGAGCCCCAAGTTCGAGGAGATCACCGGCCACCCGCCGTCCGCCTTTGTCGGCCGTTCCCTCCTCGATCTGCTGCCCGAGGAGGGGACCGAGGAGGTCGGCCAGCGCCTGCTGAGCGCCCTGCTCGACGTGCTGCCGTTTGCCTCCCTGGAGGTGCCGATCCGCCACCGCGACGGCCGCCTGGTGCTGCTCGAGGTGAGCGGTGTGCCGGTGACCGGGCCGGACGGCCGTCCCCGGGGACTGCGCGGCATCAGCCGCGACGTGACCGCGCGCAAGCAGGCCGAGGCCGAGCGCCAGCGGCTGCACGACCAGCTGTTCCACGCCCAGAAGATGGAGTCCATCGGCCGGCTGGCCGGCGGCGTGGCGCACGATTTCAACAACATGCTCAGCGTCATCCTCTCCTACGCGGAGATGGCCATGGACAAGGTCGAGCCGGGCTCGCCGCTGCACCGTGACCTGACCGAGATCTCCTGCGCCGGCCTGCGCTCCGCGGACATCGTCCGGCGCCTGCTCACCTTTGCCCGCAAGGAGACCAGCGCGCCGCGGGTGCTCGACCTGAACGAGGGCATCAGCGACATCTGCACCATGATCGGCCGCCTCATCGGCGAGCACATCGACCTGCAATGGCAGCCGGGTCCGGGGCCGCTGCCGGTGTGCATGGACCCCTCGCAGCTCGACCAGATCCTCGCCAACCTGTGCGTCAACGCGCGCGACGCCATCAGCGGCGTGGGCCGCATCACCATCGCCACCGGGGTGAGCGTGATCGACCAGGCCGCCTGCGCGCGCTACCCCGACTGCAACCCCGGCCGCTACGTGACCCTGAGCGTGGAGGACACCGGCTGCGGCATGGACGAGGCCACCCGTTCGCGCCTGTTCGAGCCGTTCTTCACCACCAAGGAGACCGGCGCGGGCACCGGCCTGGGCCTGGCCACGGTGTTCGGCATCGTCCGCCAGATGGGCGGCTGCATCGAGGTGGACAGCGAACCGGGCCGGGGCGCCACCGTGCGCCTGTTCCTGCCCGCCCACGAGGGCGGTCGCGACCTGCCGAACCTGGAGGACGCCGGCCGGCGGCCGCCCGGGGGCACGGAAACCGTGCTCATCGTCGACGACGAATCCTCCATCCTCAAAATCGCCCGCCGCATGCTCGAGAAACTCGGCTACACCGTGCTCACCGCGCCCGGCCCGTCCGAGGCCGTGGCCGCGGCCAGCGGCCACCGCGGCCCCATTCACCTGCTGCTCACCGACGTGGTCATGCCGGAGATGAGCGGCCGCGACCTGGTGCCGCGCATCCAGGCCATGCAGCCGGGTATCCGGGTGCTGTACATGTCCGGCTACTCGCAGCACATCCTCTCCAACCTGGTGGTGCTCGAGGCCGGGCTGCCGCTGATCAGCAAACCCTTCTCGTTTCGCGAACTGGCGGAAAAGATCCGCGAAGTCCTCGCCTGAGCGCCCGTCCCGGCCGGCCGGACCGGGTTGCAATTTGGCGCGGACGCGGTACAATCCCCGGGTCCGCGTCCAGAAACGCGCACAAACGGAAAACGGGGCGCCCGTTTCCGGGTCGGCGCCGGCCAGGCCGGGTGACGCTGACCGCCCTTCGGGCCGGAACCGGCAAGCACCTGCCGGGGTTGTCCCGGCCTCTTTCATTTCAGCCTTTTGTTGTGGAGGAACCACCATGAACAAACACCTGATCGCCTCGCTCTGTGGCCTGAGCCTGACCCTGCTGCCCGCGGTGAGCAACGCCTACGAACCGTACATGGGCCCGTATTTCAGCTTCAACGGCGGCCTGGCCATGGCCGTGGATGCGGACGCCACCGAACCGGGCCTGCCCGGCGGTTTCACCATCGAGTCGGACGCCGGCTTTGCCGGTACCGTGGCCATGGGCTTCCGGGTCAACCCGAACATCCGCTTCGAGGCCGAGTTCGGCTACCAGCAGAACGACGTGGACCGCATGGAGTACGGCTGGGAGAGCATCCCGCTGGAAGGCGACACCTGGTCCAACTCGCTCCTGGTCAACGGCTACATCGACTTCTTCAACAACAGCCCCATCACCCCGTTCGTCACCGCCGGCGTGGGCGGGGCCTACGTGGAGCTGAACGATTTCAAGGTGCCGGGCGAGTGGGGCCCGGGCTACGACGCCGACGACACCGTGTTCGCCTGGCAGGTGGGCGCGGGCATCGGCTACGCGCTCACCCCGCAGCTGACCTTTGACCTCAAGTACCGCTACTTCGCCACTTCGGACCCGGAATTCGACGGCACCGAGGTGGAGTACGCCAGCCACAACGTCTACGCCGGTATTCGTCTGCACTTCTGAGCGCGGATAGCCGGAGCGATGACCACCAGCCGGCGCGCCGCTCGCTACCCTGAGAAAAAGAGAAACAAAAAGCCCACCTGTGCTCGGCACGCGTGGGCTTCCTGATTTTCTGACCGGGAGCTGACCGTGTCCAATCTGAATGACCCGAGGGTGGTGCTTGCCGTTGAGCGAACCCTGCTCGCCTGGAATCGCACCAGCCTCTCGCTCATCGCCTTCGGCTTTGTAATGGAACGCGGTGGCATACTCATGCAGACCATCGCGCCGGAAGTGGTGCACCCCAGCCTGCTGACCATGACGTTCTGGCTGGGCCTGGCGTTCATGCTGCTGGGGACGGTCGCCTCGGCCTACTCGGCCCGACAGTACGTGATCGTGCTCCGGACGCTTGCGCCGGCCGAATTCCCGCCAGGATACTCCGCCCGGTGGGGGGTGCTGCTCAATTCGTCGGTTGGCGCGTTCGGGCTGATCCTGCTGGCGGCGCTCTGGTTCTGGCGCGCACACTGAGGCGAGACCGCCGGTTGCCGGTCCGCACCACCAAGGTCTGAAAAAAACGGCGCCGGGAGTTGCTCCCGGCGCCGTTTTTTTTGTGTGTTCCCCAGCCCGGGGCAAGGCCCTCCGCGGGGAGCGCGTCCGCTCAGTCCGGCTCGCCCTTTTTGGCCTTGTCCGCCTTTGGCTGCAGCAGGCCGGCAAGCGCGGCGAACGGGTTGTGGGTGGTGGTCGGACCGCCTCTTTTGTCCGGATTCTCGGTGGGCAGCCACTCGGCGTCGAGCGTGCGGCTGTGCTCGTTGTCGTGGCAGTAGATGCAGAGCAGTTCCCAGTTGCTGCCGTCGGGCGGGTTGTTTTTGTAGTTATGATCAATGTGGTGGACGGTCAATTCACGCAGGTTCTTGCCGGCGAATTCCCGGCCGCATTTGCCGCACACCCAGGGCAGGATCTTGAGCGCCTGGCTGCGGTAATCGACTTTTTTCATGTGCGCTCCGTTGGTGGCGCGCGGCCGGACCGGGCCGGGCACGCCTACTCGGTTTCGTAACAGGCGAGGATCTCGCCGAAATACAGGGTGTGGTAGTCCTTTTGCGGGTACAGGTTTTCCAGCGCCGGGTCGAGCAGGGCCGGGTCCATGGCCGACTTGTAGACGATCCGGCACTCGTAGTGCACGCCCGGGATGGCGATGACCGGCGAGGCCACCCGCTGCCCCGGCTGCAGCGCCAGGCCGCATTCCTTGAACTTGTCGACGTCCCGGCCGGACTTGGTGCCGCAGAAGGCCACGGCCTTGTTGTGCGCGCTGCCGGCCGGCACGGTCACGGTGAAATTGTCGGCCTGTTCCATCAGGGTGAAGGTGTGGCGCGAGTCGCGCACCGCCACCATGAAGATGGGCCGCTGCCAGATGATGCCGATGGTGGCCCAGCCGATGGTCATGGTGTTCACCGCCTCGCCGGCCTTGACGGTCAGAAAGGCGCCCTGCTTGATGCGGGCCATCAGGGCGTCGGCGTTGTCCAGGTAGTCTCGTGTCTGCATGGTGTTCTCCGTTGTTCCCGTTGATAAGGTTTTCTTGTTCACTGGGTGATTTTTCATTGCAGGTTCAGATAGATCAGGAGCCCTCTGTCTCCTTGCGCAACTTCTTGCCGCTGTCCCAGGCATTGCCCAACCGGCTGCCCAGCGACCAATAGGCGTTCTCCGGCATGCTCAGGAGAAAGGGCCTGATTTTGCCCATGTCCGGCTTGCCGTCGGTGAGGAACCGCTCTTCGGTGTAGACGGTGACCATCTCGGCGATGAACAGGGTGTGCGACGGCAGCTCCACGCTCCGGTACAGCCGGCATTCCATGGTCAGCGGGCAGCGGGCGATCATCGGGGCGGCGTCGAGTTCGCCGTAAAACACCTCGAACAGTGCCGATTTGTCGATTTTCCTGCCCGAGACCAGGCCGGTGTAGTCGGTCTCGGCAACCGTGTCCTCGTCCGGCACGTTGATGCTGAACATGCCGGTCTCGACGATCGCTCCGTGGGAGGCGTTGTGCGGGTTGACGCAGATGCCGAGCATGGGCGGGTGGATGTTCACCCGGGTCAGCCAGGCCAGGGCCATGAAGTTGACCCGGCCGTGCAGGTGCGTGCCGAGGATGGTCTGAGTCCAGGGCAGGCAGAACAGGTTTTTCTGCTCGAGTTTGATTTTCATCTGCGTGCTCCTTTCAGGCATGACAGAAAAACGGAAAAGGGCGGTCTTTGCAGCGACGGTAGAGCATGGTCAGCACCGGCAGAAACGACCTGCCGATTCCACCCGAGGCGGAGAGCCTGGCGCGACGCAATGCGGGCTGCCCGAACGTGACTGTCGCGGCCAGGGGAGAACGTACCACAAAGGAGGCAGAGTATCAAAAGATGCTGCTGCCGGCTTTCCTGCGATTGGCGAGAGGGGTGGGCAGGGCCGTACCCTGTCGCATCCGCGCCGATGGTGCCGGGCACCGGAGTTACCAGCCGATGAACAGGGAACTGTGCCTGGGAAACAGTTTCTTGATGAGCAGCGCCAACGCATAGGTGAAAGAGAAAGCCGGAAATGAAGACGAACAGGACAGTGCTGCCGGTGAGGATGTTGGCCAGCACCCGTTCCGGGTAGGAGGCGAAGGTCCAGCCGCTCAGGCCATAGCAGTGGCCGATGACGATAAGGACAATGGCGATGCCGCGGTAGTAGCTAAAGGAGGTGAGAAACATGCGGGCCGGTGCGTGGAGGGTTGGTGGTACACGTCAGGCCCTACCATTGCCGGGGTTTGTGAGGATGCGGATGAGGATCGGGTTACAAAATGATGAGGCGGGGCGGGGCTTCAGCCGGGATAGCCAGCAGTGGCGCTGCCCGCTCCCCGTCTGCTGCGGTGCCAGCATCGATGGCTGGCGAAGCTGCCGACGGCGGACTGCTCAACCGTTTGGGCTCCTGTGCAGGGGGGCGGGATCATGGGTCAGGCTTGTCTGCGCAGCGGCAGAAATGCCAGGATCAGTTCGCGGCGGGCCCTGACCCGTTTTGTCTCACGGACAATCAGTCCGATCTCTACGAGCAGATTCAAATCCCGCTGGACGGTTTTCGAAGTTTTGTTTGCGTAGGCTTTCGCCAATTTCGGAGAAAGTTCGGTGACATCACCAACGGCGAGCCAGCCGTCCCTGGTCCCGAGGTCAAGAGCCAACAGCCGCTGGCGGACGTGGGCCGCACTGTTCTTGTCCTTGAAAAGCTCATGCACATAGTTCCGCCAGACAATATCCCACTGCTGATCCCAGACATACTCCAACTGACTTCGCAGCCCATCGACGAACCCCTGCACGGCATACTGGATGAACGGCAGGATGTCCCCACCGGACTTACTGGCATAGTCGAGCTGTCGGTAATATTCGCTGCGGGTCTGGTTGTAATGGTTGCTGAGCAGATGGGCTGCCGGAGAGGGGATACCCGCCTCCAGCAGGAGATGAAACTCCACCAGCCGCGCCGTTCGGCCGTTGCCGTCAGCAAAGGGGTGGATCCATGCCAGGTACAGGTGGGCCACTATCGCCTTGAGGACCGCGTAGATTGTTGCCATTCCCTTGGGAGCAACGAAATCTTCGCCGGCAAGCCATTCACACATACGCCCCAGCAGGTACCGGCAATCTTCCGCCGGTGCGCCGCGATAGATCGTTCCCACCACAACTGAATGCTGACGCAGTTCGCCGGGGAGGACTTCTTCCTTGAGCGGCAGTTTGTCGAGTACCTGCCGGTTGAAAGTACACAGCAGCCCGGTGTCGAGCGGCACCGGTCGCCCCTCGGCCACCCGCGTACTGATCTCGTTGCACGCCGTGATGATGTTGTCCACTTCCTGCTTCAGGTATTCCTTGGACGGCGGTACCTGCAATTCTCCCTGAACCGCCTTCAGGACCTCCTCTTCGGAGAGAGTGTTGCCCTCAATGGCGGTCGTTGCCGCCACTCCCTTGGCAAGATACATCTGGTGCAAGCGTTTGGCGGTTGCCGGGCGGAGTGGCACCTGGGCCAGGTGTTCGCATTTTGATGTCGCTTCACCCAGGGAAATCCAGAGAGCCGGGGGGGCCGGTCGCATATCGATGGTGAATTTCAGCCACGGATGTGTCTGCTCGTATGTCCTCATGTATGTCCTCTTTTTTTAGAGATTAACATACTGTTTATCATATAATATTTTGTATTTCCAGCGATAAAATGTCAGGAATGATGTCCAGTTTTTTTGCAGGCGATTCCGGCTAGAGAGCAGGCGCGGCAGGAACAGGTTGCGGGTGCTGCGGGGATTTTGGATTTGGCGGGACAGCGCGAGAATCCGACGAGAATACCGGTCGCGGCGCCACCGAATCGAACAGGTGCCGCTCCACCTTGATCTCCAGCACCAGGTCCGGCTTGCGCGTGGCCAGGATCTCCTCCATGTTGGCCTGGCTGTAATCCTTCCACAGGAACAGCACCTCCCGGAAATTCTCGGCGAACAGCCGTTCCAGCGGGAAGAAGAACGAGTCCCGGAAGACCACCGCGGTCAGCTCGCGGGTCGGGCAGCCCATGGCGAACGATGGCCGGTCCTCCTCGGTGGGCAGGTCGCTCAGCCCCGCGGGAAGGTCCATGGGCCGGGCGCAGGGCGTGAAGCGGCGCAGTTGGGGGTAGGGCGCCTTGAAGTCGAGGTGCCGCTGGAGGATGATGGCGAGATCGCCGCCGATGCCCCGGTTGCCGCCGTAGCTGGTCACATCCGGACCGAAGGCGAAATTGGTGGTGAAGGCCTGATCCGGAAAGAGGGCGCCGATGCGCTGGAACAGTTCGCCGAAGGCCAGATAGGCGCCGCGCACGTTCCAGTGGGTGTCGTGTTTGTAGTAGAGATCCTGGTCGCCCTTGGCCCGGCGCAGCGGCGTGTGCAGGTCCACCATGTAGGCCGGCAGGCGGCCGCCGAGCCGCTGTTCCAGCTGCTCGAAACGGCTGGTGCCCTTGATGGCCGGGGCCTTGGCCATCAGCTTCTCCGGGTAGATGCTCTGCTTGTTCGGGGCCGCGGCGAGCAGGTAGCGGACGCCGCGCCGGCGCAGCCACGCCTCCTTCTCTGCCTGTTCTGCCAGCCACTGGTCCAGCTGGGACGCGGACAGGGGCGTTTCCCCGCGAAAATCCTCGAGCAGCTGGAAGGCCGTGTAGAACAGCCAGCCGTCCAGCCCCTGGTGGACCTGGCCCGGCGCGCCGGAACGGTTGAAGCGCTTTTCCATCTCGCGCTGGTAGCGGCTGACGAGCAGACCACGGAAACCGAAATGGTCGTTGAGATAGGCGTCGACCCCGGCGAAGAAGCGGGGCAGTTCCGTGGCGGAACGGGGCAGGGCGGGCGGCTCGGCCAGCTTGCGCTTTTCCTGCTCCGACCAGTCCCGGGCCGGGGTGAGGAGCATGGTCAGCCCCGGCAGGCCGATGGCGACAAGGAAGAGCAGGATGACCAGCCAGCGGCCGCACGCGGTGACGGTGTTCGCGGTCATCGGCTAAAACCGGAAATAGATGAAGGGATTGTACACCCCGGCGGCGAGGCTGATCCAGGTGCAGTAGACGAGCGTGCCGAGCAGGGCGAGCCGCCCGGCCTCGGCCCCGGCCGCGGCACCGTGCTGCCACGGCCCGCCCAGGCCATCGATGATCTCCCGGCCGCGTCGTCGCAGAAACGGAAACAGGGGCAGGGCGAGACAGGCGGCCAGGGCGAGTTCCACCACGGTCTTGCGGTCCAGGTACATGGCCGCCGGGTACCTGCCGCCCGGCACCGGGTCGAACCCGGCCATGATGCCGAGAAAGGCGAGGGCCTCGGCCAGGGTCTCGCTGCGGAACAGGACCCAGCCGGCCACCACAACCACCAGGGTCAGCACATGGCGCAGCGGCAGCCAGAGCCGGTCGCGCAGCCGGCCCAGGGGCGAGCGTTCGAGGACGAGAAAGAAGCCGTGGAAGAGCCCCCAGGCGACAAAGGTCCAGGCCGCGCCGTGCCAGAGGCCGCAGAGGAAGAAGACCGCCCACAGGTTGGCCGCGGTGCGCACCGCGCCGCCGCGGTTGCCGCCCAGCGGGATGTACACGTAATCGCGCAGCCAGCTGGAGAGCGAGATGTGCCAGCGCCGCCAGAAGTCCCGGATGGAAGCGGCGACGTAGGGGTAGTTGAAGTTTTCGAGGAAGTGGAAGCCGAACATCCGGCCCAGGCCGATGGCCATGTCCGAGTAGCCGGAGAAATCGTAATAGATCTGGAAGGTGTAGCACAGGGCGCCGAGCCAGCAGAGGGAGGGCGAGAGTTCCGCCGCCGGCAGGGCGAAGATCTTGTCCGCCACCAGGCCGAGCGGGTTGGCCAGGAGCACCTTCTTGGCCAGGCCGTAGAGGAACCGTTCCGCCCCGGCGGCGAAATCAGCGCTCGTCACCCGGCGGCGGACGATCTCGGCGGCGATGTCGTGATAGCGTACGATGGGCCCGGCGATCAGCTGGGGGAAGAGGGCGATGTACAGGCCGAGATCCAGGGGGTTGCGCTGCGCCCGCACCGTGCCCCGGTGCACGTCCATGAGATAGGAAATGGCCTGGAAGGTGAAAAAGGAGATGCCGATGGGCAGGTGCACCGGGCCAAGGGCCACCCCGGGCAGGCCGACGAGGGCGAGCACCTGGTTGAGGTTGTCGACAAGGAAGCCAGCGTACTTGAAAAATCCGAGCAGAACCAGGTTGAGGCCCACGCCGAGACCCAGCGCCGCCCTGCCGGCGCGCGTCGGCCGAAAGTGGTCGATGAAGAGGCCCGCAACGAAATTGCCGAGGATGGAGGCGAGCATCACCAGCAGGTAGATCCCCTCGCCCCAGGCGTAGAACAGCAGGCTGGCGACAAGGAGCAGGACGTTGCTCGCCCGCCCCCTGGTGCAACCGTTCAGGAGAAGCACCGCGGGCAGGAAAAAGAAGAGAAAGGTGATGGAGCTGAAAACCACGATGAACCTCGGCGGGTCGGAGGCGGCGGGTCGGCGTTATCGGCCCGCCGCGTGCCGGGAGCGGGCCGCGTTGTTCAACCCGATTTTCCCTGCCCCGGCAAGGACGAATGCGGCCCGCGGCGAAACCCGGGCAAGGCTTCCGGTCGGCACGGCGGCACCTACTCCTTGACCGAAACGATGGGGCTCGCGGTCGCGGTGGGCGGCCGGAACAGATGCCCGGTGATCATGCCCCTGGTCGTGCCGAAGGCGGCCACCAGCCAGGCGACGAGCAGGCCGGCGTAGAACAGCACGCTGGCCCAGGCGAACAGGGGCAGGCCGGTGTGATGCGCCAGCTGCGCCGTACCGGTGACGCAGGTGCCCACCGGAAAGGTGAAGGCCCAGTAGGTGAGGGCGAATTTCATGTTCCGGTAATGGGCGCGCAGGGTCAGGAGGATGGCCAGACAGGTCCAGAGAAGGACGAAACCGAAGACCGGCACGCTGTAAAACACGGCGAACAGTTCAAAGCCGAAGGCCATGTTCGCGGGCAGGGCCCCCTGGGCGACCGTGCCCAGGATGCCGGCCGCGGTCATGGATTGCCCCAGCGGCCCGAGCACGATCCACAGGGTCGGCACGCGCGAGGTGCCCGAGGTGCCGTGATGCGCCAGTCGGCTCCAGATCATGGCGATGATGATCATCGCGGCCATCAGGCTCAGGCCGAACTGGGCATAGCAGAGATAGAAGAGCGTCTGCCGCGGCACGCCCGCGGGCGCGTAGGGCACGAGCATGGCGCCGATGCTGGCGGACACCATGGGCGGCACCACCGGCATCAGCCAGCCCCCGAAGGCGGAGTCGGGGCGGACCTTGAACACGGTGAACAGGCGGTAGGGGATGATCACCGCCGAGCACAGGCCGGTGATCGTGCCGATGAACCAGAGGGTCCAGGCGATGTCCAGGGCAAGCTCCCGGCCCACGAGCTGATGCCCCACCAGGAGGGCCCCGCCGGCAACGGTCAGCATGGCCATGGGCGGCGCCCCGTAGAACTGCGCCATCATGGGGTCGCGCAAATGCCTGGCCCAGGCGTTCTGCCGGTGAAACAGGAAAAAGGCCGAGGCCAGCACCAGGCCGATCAGCATCGACGAGGCGAGGCACCAGACCACCAGGGCGAAGACGCTGAGCCTGCCGGCGAACAGCGGCAGCGAGGCCGCGGCGTTGGCGATAATGCCGGTGCCCATCACCGAGGCGAACCAGTTGGGGCCTACTTCGTAATCGAGGTCCGCGCCGGTGACATTGTAAAAAAACCGCTTCCACCACAGGCCCTCGGCGCTTCTGTTTTTGGGTTCGTTGTCCATACCGTCACTGTTCATCATCAACCTGCCTTGCTGTTCAAGGGGGCCGGGGCCGTTCATCGTCGCGACCAAGTCCGGCCCGCCGAACAACCGGCCGGCCGTGGCCGCACCGGCGGCATTGCCTGCCGGTCCCGGGGAAAGGGTTTTTTGCATAAATGGATCAGGCCGACAAGGAGAAATCAGACTGAGGGCTGCCGTTATCAGCGTACGGCCGTGCCCGACTCCTTCTTCCGGGCGATCACGGCGAATTCGTGGCCGGCCGGGTTGTACGGTGCGCCGGCGACGTCCGCGAACAGGGCCTCGACCGCGAAGCCCGCCCGGGCGCACTCCTCGGCCAGCGTCTCGGGGGAAAAATACTGCAGCCAGTTGTCCACGGTTCGCGTCCGCTCTGCCTCGACGATGGTGTACCTGTCGAGCACGACCTTTTCCCGGTGGTACTTGACCGTGTTGAGGACACCATCGTACCGGTGCGGCGACCAGAACCCGTCGAGCAGTTGCGGCTCGCGGATCGCCGCCTCCTGCCGCTCTGCGAAGGCTGCCAGGGAATAGACATCCAGCAGCATTGAGCCGCCCGGCCGGAGTACCCGGTGGAAGGTGCGGAGCAGGGTGTGGCGCTGGGCCGGGCCGAGGGCGCAGAAGTCGCACATGATCAGCAGCCCCAGGTCGAACCGGTCCGCGGTGTGGAAGTCCAGGTAGTTCCGCTGCAGGTAGCGAATGGCCAACCCTTCGCGGACCGCGGCCTCGCGGGCGTGGGCAAGGGACCGGGCCGAGAAATCGATGCCCGTCACCCGGGCGCCGCAGCGGGCCAGGCGCTGGGCGTACAGTCCCGGGCCGCAGCCGAAATCAGCGATGGCGGTGTGCGGGCCGACCGCGAACCGGGACACGATCCACGCCACCGACCGGTCGATGAAGGCGGCGTTGCGCGAGGCGATGTCGCCGGTCGCATCGAGGTGGAAGGCGAGCATCCGCGCCGAGGTGTGGTCGTCCGTCCACAACGCCTCGGCCGTGTACCGGGAAAACGGCGCCGGGCGCTCGCCGAGGCGCGCCGGTTCGGCGATACGGTCGCTCATGCCCCATCACCCGCCTTTGCGGTTGTCCGCAAACATCTCCACAGGCATGGGATGTTTGAGTCGCCAGACCATGCGAATCGGCCGCTCGCTCTCGTCGCTGACCAGGTCCGCAGGGCCGAGGCAGGTGAACGGCAGGGTCACCGTGTTGCGTTTTTTCTGGCCACGGGCGAACACCAGCACCGTATACCCCTTTTCCCGGTGATGCAGGAGATTCTGGCCATCGGCGTGGTGCCGGGCAGTGTTCGCCTGGGATTCCCAATGGAGCAGTTCCCGACTGATCGGGTAATCCGCGTACATGGTGCTGGGGGAAAACTCTTTTTCGCTTTTCTGAAAAGTCACCAGGAGCGCGTAGGTCTTCCAGTCGGCAAAATGCAGCACACCCACCCCGGTCTGGCCGGTGGACTGCAGATCTGCCCGGCCGAAAGCGGCCTGGATTTCCCTGATCGAATACCAGGCGTGCAACTCCAGGGGGCAGGCGTAGGGCAGGGTCAAGGGTTCACCGCTGACGGTGGACGTATCTTGTGACCAGGCGAGGATTTCGTCCAAGTCGGCACAGATGGTCGGGTTGGCGGCGAGTCGTTGCAGGGCCTCCTCGAAGGAACGGATACCGACCCGATCACCCCGATCGCCCCAAAGGCGGTAGTAGAGCAGCATTTGCGAGGCGCTGTCCAACGCCAATGGTTCGGTCAATTCTCCCCGGACAGCAGCGCTAATCGCCCGGCGCAGGAGTTTTGCCTCCTGCGGACCGTTGATGAAGGCGGCCCGCACCAAGGCCCGCTTCAGGCGGGCCAGGTCGGGGTCTTCCGGAACAGGTTCCAAGTGTATCTTGGCCTTCCATCCGGTCCACGTCTCCCTGGTCAGCAGCACCTCGGGTTCGTACTCGTGATAGCGGATGAAATTGCCGAAGGTCAGTTCCTGGCCGGTTTCACTGGTAAAGGTCTGTAGCCGGTCCGGCACCTGGACATTCAGGCGCTTGAGGTTTGCGCGGATGTTGTCCAGCACGTACTGCCGGGATTGGCGGTCCAGTTGAATGGAGCACCCCGCCGGCAGGTGGGGAAAATCGAGCGCCACCTCCCTGTCGATGGCAAACCGGTGTCTGGGCAGCAATGCCTTGAACTTGCTGTCGAGCCGGTAGCGGCGGTGCACCTGACCGACAAAATCCAGCACCGTGAGGCAGTCCTTGCCCGGGGCATGGCGCAGGCCGCGGCCCAGTTGCTGGAGGAAGACGGTCAGACTTTCGGTGGGGCGCAGGAACAGGACGATGTTGATCTCCGGCACATCGATGCCCTCGCTCAATTTGTCCACCGTGAAGAGAAAGGTGAGCCGCCCGTTCCGCAGGTCCTCGAGCAGCCGGGCGCAGTCGTTGCTGTTCGTGTCGGAGACAAAGGCAGCCGAGGGAATGCCCCTGCGACTGAACTTATCGGCCATGAAGTGGGCGTGCTTGATGCTGACGCAGAAGCCGATCCCCTTGAGATCGCTCAGTTCCGGTTCGTAGTGATGCAGGGCTGTGATGATCGCGTCGACGCGCCGAAGGGCGGTAGCCTGGTCGATCGTGTACACGTTTTCCAGGGCGGTCCTGTCATACCTGCCGTTGCGCCAGAACCGGTCATCATCGATGGCCACCGGGTCGGCCACGCCGAAGTAATGAAACGGGCAGAGGAGCTTTTCCTCCAGCGCTTCGGGAAGTCGGATCTCGGCGGCGAACCGGTTGCCGAAATCGGCGGCCACATTGTCCCCGTCCATCCGTTCCGGGGTGGCGGTGAGGCCGAGCAGAATCTGCGGGTTGAAGTGGTCGAAAAGGGGGCGGTAGCTGTTGGCGGTGCCGTGGTGGGCCTCGTCGAGCACGATAAAGTCGTAAAACCCGGGTCCCACCTGCTCCCACAAGCCTCGGTTGGCGAGCATGCCCACCGAGCAGAACAGGTGTTCGAGCCGGTCGGCCTGGTACGAACCGACCTGCAGTGCACCGAAATTCTGGTCTCGCAGCACGGTGCGAAAGGTCATCAGGGCCTGCTGGAGGATTTCCTGGCGGTGGGCCACGAACAGCAGGCGGGCTTGCCGCCCCTGCTTTTCGTAAAATCGCTGAAAGTCAAAGGCGGCAACGACCGTCTTGCCGGTGCCGGTCGCGGCGATCACCAGGTTGCGCCACTGGCCATGGACGGTCCGCTCCCGCTGGAGTGCATCGAGGATGCGTTCCTGAAAGGGGTGGGGCCGCAGATCGAAAAAGAACGCCGGCCCGGTGCCCTCTTTGTTTCTTGCCCGCGCAATGGCACGGCGGAGCAGTTCCGGGCAGGCCGGGTCAAAGGGCACGAACTCCCGGCTGTTCCAGTAAGTCTCGAATTCCACGGAAAACTTTTCCAGGATGTGCGCCATATCCTGGGCCGTGACCTTGAGATTCCATTCCAGACCGCTGGTGATGGCGGCGTGGGAGATGTTGGCGGAACCGATGTAGGCCGTGGAAAAACCGCTGTCGCGCCGGAAATGGTACGCCTTGGCGTGTAACCGCGTCCGCTCGGTGTCGTAGGAGACGCGAACTTGCACGTTGACTTGCCCGGCCAGCCACTCCACTGCCCGGGCATCCGAGGCGCCCATGTACGAGGTGGTGATCAGCCGGACCGGCACGCGGCGCTCGAGTAGATCCTCGAAGGCCGGCATGAGCAGGCGCAGGCCGGACCACTTGATGAACGACACGAGGATGTCCACCTGGTCGGCGGACCTCATCTCCTCGAGCAGTTCGTGGGCCAGTTGCGGCTCCTGCGGCGAACCGGTGAACAGTGAGCTTTCCGCCAGCGGGGTATGCGGGCGGGGCATGCCCGACCGGCCGTAATGGGGCGGGGTGATTTCGAGGAGAAGGTCCGATTTTTTGCCTATCAGGCGGTATTTTTCCAGGTGCACTCTGTCCGGATCGCGGGAGACCAGGCCCAGCAACTCGTTACACAGCGCCAACCGGCGCTCGGGGTCGGTCTCTTCCTTGAGGGCTTGTTCGAGTACCCTGGCGACAAAGGTTGCATAGCGTGCCGGCTGTTCTTCCGGATCGATCTTGCCGAGCACACTGCGCAGTTCCGGCTGCTGGTCCAGGGCATCGCGCAACGACAGGTCGATCAGCGCCTCATAGATACCCGGACTGAGCCGACTCATGGGGCATCCTTTCTTCGTGCCGCCAAATAGGCGG
>ERZ1645187.1930-NODE-1930-length-18736-cov-74.489535_pt1 | contig 18736 bp, 11 predicted proteins | sample MGYA00575352_ERZ1645187 | MGnify/ENA primary metagenome ERZ1645187 (study PRJEB40837, sample SAMN11349314) | freshwater sediment metagenome | isolation source: river sediment | host: Sediment | place: India: Wazaribad , New Delhi | collected 2017-02-21 ... | reverse complement strand
CCATGGGCCGCGCCATCGTCCGCAAGCCGCAGGTCTTCCTCTTCGACGAGCCGCTGTCGAACCTCGACGCCAAGCTGCGCGGCGCCATGCGGGTCGAGATCAAGAAGCTGCAACGCCATCTCGGCGTCACCGCCGTCTACGTCACACACGATCAGCTCGAGGCGATGACGCTGGCCGATCAGCTGGTCGTCATGAACCAGGGCGTGGTCGAACAGATCGGCGAACCCCTCGACCTCTACGAGCGCCCCGAGACCGTCTTCGTCGCCCAGTTCATCGGCGCCCCGCCGATGAACATGATCGACCTGAAGCCGGGTGCGGGCGTGCCCGCCGGCCTCGGCGGCATCGATCGCATCGCCCTGCCGGCCGTCGGCGTGCGCCTCGGTATCCGCGCCGAGCACCTGCTGGTCGAGACCGAGAGCGGCCCTGTCGAGCCGCGCGACGGCGACGTCACCCTGACGCTGGCGATCGACGCCATCGAGGCGGTCGGCGCCGAAACCTTCCTGCACGGCCGGCTCGGCGGCACCGGACAGACGATCACCGCCCGCGAGCACGGCAAGGTCGTCGTCCCGCCCGGCACCAGCCGCACCTTCACCGCCCGGCGCGAGCACCTGCACGTCTTCGATCTCGCCGACGGCCGCCGTCTGGCGCTCTGACCGCGCCGCTCACCACGCCGCGAGGTCGAACCGCGTCAGATCGGCGACGATCGCGTCCGCTCCGGCGAAGTCCTCGTGGGCGGTGTAGAGGCTCGGGGTGACGATGGTCCGCAGCCCGGCGCCCCGCGCCGCGGTGAGGCCGTTCCACGAATCCTCGAAGGCGAGGCAGTCCTCCGCCGCCAATCCGAGGCGCGCCAGCGCCAGCGTGTAGGCTTCCGGGTCGGGCTTCTTGGCGGTCACGTCCTCACCGGTGACGATCGGGTCGAAGAGGCCGTCGGGGAAGCCGCCGAAGGAACCGGCGAGGAGCGCCTCGACATTCGAGCGCGAGGTGGTGGTGGCCATCGCCAGCCGCAGGCCCGTCGCCCGCGCCCGCTCGACCAGCGCCGCGACCCCCGGCCGCAACGCCACCCCGCCGGCGGCGACGATTTCGCCGTAGATCTCGTTCTTGCGCCCGTGCAGCCGAGCGATCCGCGCCTCGTCGATCGGTTCGACGCCTCTCGTCGCCACGAAATGGCGGATGCGCTCCCTGCCGCCGGTCACCCTGAGCAGCGCGCGGTAGAGATCGACGTCCCACCGCCAGCCGAGGCCGTCCTCCTCGAAGGCGCGCTCGAAGGCGATGCGGTGGATCTCCTCGGTCTCGGCGAGCGTTCCGTCGACGTCGAAGATCAGTGCGCGCAGTCGCATGTGGCCCCTCCCGCTTTCTTCTACGGGTTTCTTCGCATGGAGCGCGGCGCGCCGGCAGCGTCCCGATCGTCGCACCCGCCCGGATCCGCCGCCGCACCGCCTCGAGCGCCGTGCCTCGGCCGGATGACCGCATTCGTAATCGTCCCGGCGATTGACCCTCCCCGGGCGTCACGTCAACATTTCGGAAATGTCCGAACCGAGGTCCGCTTCATGCGCCGCTTCCTCCGCTCCGCCCTGTTCGCCGGCTCTGTCCTCGCCGGTCTGCCCGCGGCCCAGGCTACCGAGCGGGTGGCCCTGGTGATCGGCAACTCCGCCTACAAGTCGCAGAACGTACTGGCCAATCCGGTCAACGACGCCGCCGACGTGAGCGCCATGTTCCGCCGCCTCGGCTTCGACGTGGTCGAGGGCCTCGATCTCGACGGCGCCGGGCTCAAGGCCAAGCTCAAGGAGTTCCGCGACCGGCTGGGGGAGGGATCGCTCGCCGTCTTCTACTATTCCGGCCACGGCATGCAGGTGGACGGCCGCAACTACCTCGTCCCGACGGACGCCAAGATCGACAAGCCGGAGGATGTCCGCCTCGAGACCGTCGATCTCGACCTCGTCCTCCAACTGATGCGTGGCGACAACCGGGTGAGCGTGGTCGTCCTCGACGCCTGCCGCGACAGCCCCTTCGCTCGGTCGCTGCGCCGTGCCGCAAAGGGCGGGGCGACCCGCGCCGCCGAGAGTGCCTATGGCGGCCTCGCCGAAGTGAGGAGCGCGATCGGCAGCTATGTCATCTACGCCACCGACCCCGGCAACGTCGCCCTCGACGGCGACGGCCGCAACTCGCCCTTTACCGAGGCCTTCCTCAAGGTCGCCCCGCAGCCCGGCGTCGCCATTTCGACCATGACCATGCGCATCCGCGACGCCGTCGTGCAGGCGACCGGTGCCCGGCAACTGCCGTGGAGCGTCTCGACCCTGGTCAACGACGTCTATCTCGCCGGCGGCGGCCCCGAGGGCGTCCAGCTCGCCGCCTACACGCCCGATCGGCCGGGTGGCGAGACGACGACCCGGGCGACCGGGCCGTCCGCCGGCGCTTCGCCGAAGGACGGTGCGACCAAGCCCGCCGCACCCGCCCAGCCGCCCGAGCCGACCGCGGCAGAGCTCTGCGACCGTCTGGCGACCGACGTCCAGGACCCCTTGCGCAACCGCAAGGTCGCGCCCGTCCGCACCGTCGATGTCGAGCGCGCCATCCCCGCCTGCGAGAAGGCGGTCGCCGCTGCGCCGAAGGACCTGCGCCTCGCCGACCAGCTCGGCCGCGCCTATGCCAAGGCCGAGCGTTGGTCCGACGCGCTGCGCGTCTTCAAGGAGGCTGCCGGTCGCGGCTCGCCCTACGCCACCAACGAGGTCGGCTTCCTCTACTATCGCGGCTTCGGCGGCCTGCCGAAGGACTATGCCCAGGCCCGTCCGTGGTTCGAGAAGGCGGCCCAGCTCGGCGTCGCCGACGCCATGTCCAGCCTCGCCCACATCTACGCCCATGGCGTCGGGACGACCAAGAACATCGAGAAGGCGGTCGCCTGGCTGCGTCGTGCGGAGGCGCTGGGCGACGGCGGTGCCATGGTTCGCCTCGCCTGGATGAACGCCGAGGGCGAGGGCATCCCCAAGGACGAGGCCAAGGCGCGCGAACTGATGCAACGCGCCGTCGATCTCGAGCATCCCGACGCCATGGCCGGCATGGGGCTCTTCGCCCAACGCGGCATCGCCGGGCCGCAGGATTTCGACGCCGCCCGCAAGTGGTTCGAGAAGGCCGCCGCCTACGACTCCCCCGACGGCATGTACAATCTCGGCTTCTTCTTCCTCAACGGTCAGGGTGGAGCCCCGCGCAACTACCAGATCGCCCGCGACTGGTTCACGCGCGCCGCCAAGCTCGGCAGCGCCGATGCTCTCATCGGCCTCGGCCACATGCGGCTCAACGGCTACGGTGAGACCGCCGATCCCCAGGGCGCTCGGGAGCTCCTGGAACGCGCCGCCTCTCACGACCACCCTCACGCCATGGTGTACCTCGCCAAGGGGTTCCGCGACGGCGATTTTGGCACCGTCGACGAGGCCGCGGCGCGCGAGTGGCTGAAGCGCGCGGTCGCACTCGACCATGCCGAGGCGCGCGAGCGGTTGGAGGAGATGGACCGTCCCGAGACGCCCGGAGAGACATGTGATCGCTTCGCCGCCATGGAGTCCGATCCGCTGCGCCCCGCGGGCGTCAAGGCGATCGCCCAGCCGGGCATGATCGTTCACGCCCGCGCCGTTCCGGCCTGTGAGGCGGCGGTGAAGGCCGAGCTGGACACAGTGCGTTATCTCGATCAGCTCGCCGCCGCCTATGTCTCGGCCGACCGCTGGACCGACGCCCGCGCCACCTTTGCGGCGGCGGCCGCGAAGAAGTCCGCCTACGCCGCGCTCTGGGTCGGCAACATCCACGCGCGCGGCCACGGCACCCCGAAGGATCTCGCCCTCGCGAAGAAATGGTACGCGGAAGCCGCCGAGGGCGGTTCTCGCGACGCCATGTTCAATCTCGCGCTGATGTACTACGAGGGAACCGGTGTCACTCGCGACTACGCCGCCGCTCGCCGTCTCTTCGAGCAGGCCGCGGCACTCGGCGAGGTCACGGCGATGCGTACCGTCGGCGAGATCTGGTTCTACGGCCGCGGCGTGCCCGAGGACAACACCCGGGCGCGCGAGTGGTTCGAGAAGGCCGCCGCCGGCGGCGACACCCGCTCCAAGCGCCGTCTCGGCGAGATCATGATGAAGGGCTGGGGCACCAAGCCGGATCTCCCCGCCGCGCGCCTCTGGTTCCAGCGGGCTGCGGCCGAGGGTGACACCGACGCCATGCGCATGCTCGCCGACCTCTATCTCAACGGCAAGGGCGGCGACCGCGAGCCGGCCAAGGCCCGCGGCCTGCTCGAACAGGCGGCCGACGACGGCAACGCCAGGGCGATGGCCGAACTCGCCCGGATGCTGCTCGCCGGTGCCGTCGGAGAGGTCGACGAGGCCGGCGCCCGCACCTGGTACGAGAAGGCCGCCGCCGCCGGCGACGAGACCGCCGTCTCCTGGCTCGCCGCCCATTCGCCGACCGCCGCGCCGGATATGAAGAAGGGCGAGATCTGCGACGCCGCCGCCGGCGACGAGGACGATGTCCTTCGCTCGGTGGATCATCCGCCCGTCGCCACCGTCGACCCCGAGGTGGCGATCCCCGCCTGCGAGGCCGCTCATGCCGCCGCGCCCGACGAACTGCGTTGGGCCGACCAGCTCGCCCGCGCCTATCTCTTCGCCGATCGCGACCTCGACGCCCTGCGCATCTTCCGTGAGGCCGCAGCCGCGGGCTCCGTCTATGCTCTCGTCTGGATGGGCAATCTCCACGATCGCGGACGCGCCGGCCTCGCCAAGAATCCCGAGGAGGCGATGGTCTGGTGGGAGAAGGCCGCCGAGCTCGGCTCGCGCAACGCCATGATCAACCTCGGCGCGACGCTTCAGGAGCGCTTCGACAAGTCGAAGGATCCCGCCGACATCCGCGCCGCGATCGAATGGCTGGAGAAGGCGGCCGCCTTCGGCGAGCCGATCGCCATGATCCGTCTCGCCTTCATCTACAAAGAGGGAGACGGCGTCCCGGCCGATCCCGCGCGGTATCGCGAGTGGGTGACGCGCGCCGTCGAGTTCGGCAACACCAACGCCATGCGCATGCTCGCCGTCGATGCCCACGACAACAACGACGACGCCTCGGCCCGGCAGTTGCTGCAGCGCGCCGTCGACGGCGGCAACATCGACGCCCTGAGCGAGCTGGCCCTGTTCCGGATGCGCGGCTGGGGTGGCCCGAAGGATCTGGAGGGCGCCAAGGGGCTCCTGGAGAAGGCCCTCTCGCACCAGAGGACGGCCGGTATACGCCTCCTCGCCCGCGCCCACGAACAGGGAACCTTCGGCAAGGCCGACAAGGCCGAGGCCAAGCGCCTCTACCGCCTCGCCGCCGACCTCGGCGACGAGAAGGCGGCCGCCGCGCTGAAGGGCCTCGAATGACGTCGGCACCCTGCCAAGGCGTGCGCGGGCTCCCGCCCGCCGCTCCCGCAGGGCCCGCCCCATCCGGCCGTCGTCGAGCTCTCTCCGGGGGGTGATCGCCCGATCCGCTCATCGGACCGTGGCGGACACTTCACCACCTCTCCGTGATCGCGCCGCATGGACGGACCGCGAGATCCTCCCTTCGACCGATCGGCGCAGCCCCGAGCCGCCCCCCCCCCGCTGCTCCCGGATGATGTCGCCGCACCGCGAGGACGAGCCCCGTCCCTGTCCCGATCACCGTCGGCCGTCGACGAACGCGAAGCGGCGGCTCCCCATGCAGGAAGCCGCCGCTTCGTCGATTGGATCCGAGTCTCGAGCCCCGCCGGGGGCGCTCTTCGCCGTCAGTTGGTCTCGAGCCGGTAGTGGGCGAGCGAACTGCCGTTGTTGTGGACCTTGACGGTGAATCCGCCGGTCCACGCCGGGGTGAAGCGGCAATAGGCCGGGTCGGTGTCGCGGCAGATCAGATGGCCGCCCTCGTCGAAGACCTCGAGCATGATCGCGTCGGTGTCGGTGCCGACCGCCGCCACCTCGGCCGTCTCACGGGCGCGGAAGTTCATGGTGCGCGAATGTACCGTCCGCCCGGTGATCTGACCGAGGCTGATCACCCCGCCACCGACCCGGCCCTTGGTCGCCGATGCCTTCACGTCGTCGGCCAGCGCCACGATGGTCTGGTCGCCCTTCGCCATCGTCCTGGCCTCGTCGAGCAGCCCCGCCACCACGTCCGGCGCCGGCAGCGACGGACCGGCATCGACGCCGTCCGGCCTGCGATCGATCACCCGGACGCCGACCTGCTGGCGGATCTGCGCCGCCACGATCAGCGACAGCGGATCCTTGGTGGCGCGACCGTGCTGGGCCAACCGTTCGGAGAGATTGAGCTGCTCGACCGGCAGCGGCGTGGCCCCCTTGGCGGCGGAGCGGGTGACGTTCTCCTTCGGCTTCTCGGCCGAGGTGTCGGTCTGGGCCTGGGCGACGGCGGCGAGCGACACGCCGGCGACGAGGGCGAGGGGAACGAGCAGGCGAAGGGTCATCGGTGTCTCCCGTGGGCCGACCGACGGTCGGCGATTGCTCCGCGGCGATCGCCGGCGGAGAGGAACGATCGCGGGTGCCTCGCGACGCAGATCACCGTTCGCGACGGCCCTGGTCGGCCGAGCGCGTTCGCCGGGAGGCGAGGCGGGTGCGGAACGAGGAACCCTCGGTCGAGCGGTGATCGTCCGATCGTTCGGCCCGTTCGCCGCTCTCGAGACCGATCCTAGCCGGCCCCGGACGGCGGACAATCGGCCGGAGATGACGATCGTCGTCATCCTCCCCGCCACCCGGCGCATGACGGCGAATGTCATCCACCGTCACCGAAGAACCGGCGCATATCGTGGGCAGCACCACCCGACGAGGTCCTGCCGTGATCCGATCCTCCTCTCGCGCCCTGCTCCTCGGCGTCGTCGTCGCCGCCTCTCTCGCCACCATCCCCGTTGCCGCCCGCGCCGCCGGAGCTCCGGTCGACTTCACCGCCGCCGCGGCGCGCATCGACCGCTCGGTGGTCGGCGTCGGCCCGGTCGATGCCAATTCCCAACGCAATCGCGGCGCCGGTTTCGTCCTTCCCGGCGGACGGGTGGTCACCGCCGCCCATGTCGTCGCCGGCGTCGACGAGGTCCGCCTACGCCTGCCCGACGGCCGCCAGACGCCGGCCCGGGTGATCGGCCGTGACGAACTCTCCGACGTGGCGCTGCTGCGGACCTCGGCCGATCTCGTCCCCGCCACGCCGGCGCCCGCCGGGTCGCTGCGCCGCGGCGCCCCGGTCGCCGCCGTCGGCGACCCGCTCGGCTTTTCGGCGACCCTCACCGTCGGCCACGTCTCCACCCCGGCCCGCCCCTGGGGCGAGACCTCGCCCTGGGACCTCGTCCAGCACGACGCCGCCCTCAACCCCGGCTCCTCCGGCGGCCCGCTCGTCGACGCCGAAGGCAGGGTGGTCGCCATGAACGTCGCCATCGCCGACGGCGCCCGCCGTCACGTCGGCATCGGCCTCGCCCTGCCGATCGAAGTGGTGACGGCCATCGCCGAGCGGCTGGCCCGCGAAGGCGACATCCCGCGCCCCCGCCTCGGCCTGCGCCTGCGCGCCACCGAGGCGTTGGGTCCCGCCGCCGACCTGCCGGCGGGCGTGGTGATCGAGGCGGTCGAACCCGGCTCGCCGGCGGTCGATGCCGGTCTCACCGCCGGCGAGGTGGTGACGGCGGTCGACGGCACGCCGGTCGCATCCGCGCGCGACCTCGCCCGCCTGCTGGAGCCGAAGCGCCCCGGGGACACCCTACGCCTCACCCTCCGAGACACCGGCGCCGGCCGCCACGTCTCCCTCGCCCTTGCCGCCCCTCCGCGACCACCCACCGAGGCCGTCGCCGAGACCTCGCCGCTCGGTCTGGCGATGGAGGCCGCCCCCTCACGCCGCATCGCCGCCGTCTCGCCCGACGGTGCGGCGGAGGCCGCCGGGCTCGCCGCCGGCGACGAGGTCCTGGCGATCGCCGGTCGCCGCGTCGGCGAGGGCGACGCCGCCGAGCGGCTGCGCGCCGTCGAGGCATCCGCCCGTCCCGGCGGCGTGGCGCTGCTCGTCGCCCGCGGCGACAAGACTCGCTGGGTGGTGATCGGGCCGAACGGCCGCCTCGACTGCGAGGCGCCTTTCGGTTCCAATGCCGAAGCCCTTTCGAGTCATTCCTTCTGAACCGCCGATCGACGGACCCGAGATTTCCCATGCATGCGCTGATCATCGAAGACGACGCCATGATGGCGTCACATGTCGCCGCGCTGCTGGCGAGCCGCGACTTCGCCATCGACACCGTCGCCGACGGCGCCGAGGGCCTGCGCCGCGCCGCCGCCCGGCCCTACGACCTGATCGTCACCGATCGGATGCTCCCCGGTCTCGAAGGCCTCGACATGGTCGAGCGCCTGCGCGATCTCGGGATCTCGACGCCGATCATGGTGGTCTCGGCTCTCGGGCTGGCGGGCGACCGGGTCCACGGCCTCACCCGCGGCGCCGACGATTATCTGGCGAAGCCCTTCTCGGACGACGAGTTCCTCGCGCGCGTCCATGCCTTGTTGCGCCGCGCCCGCCCCGAACCGCACCCCGAGGTGATGCTGGTCGGCGACATCGAGATCCGGGTGAAGGCCCGCACCGTCCATCGTGCCGGCCGCCACGTCGCGCTGTCGCCGAAGGAGTTCGAACTCCTTCGCTGCCTCGCCGAGCACGCCGGCCGCTTCGTGCCGCGCTCGTTGCTGCTCGAACGGGTGTGGAAGCTGCGCTTCGATCCCCAGACCAACGTCGTCGACGTCCACGTCTCGCGCCTGCGCGGCAAGATCGACGAGGGCTTCGACGGCACGGTGATCCGTTCGGCCCGCGGCGAAGGCTACATGCTGTCGGCGGGTGAGGCGTGAGCGCGGCCCCCACCGGCGCGGCGCCGACGCACCCGTCGCTCGCCCGCTCGGCGACGCTGCGCCTCGTCGGCCTCGTCGCCGCCGTCTTCCTCGCTGCGACGCTGGTGCTGGCGTTCGCCGTCTGGTCGACCGTCTCCGGCTACATCGAGCGGCGCATCCTCGACACCCTGCGCACCGATCTCGCTGGCCTCGAGGAGGTCTGGCGCGCCGGTGGCGACGCGGCGCTCACCGCCGCCGTCGACCGCCGTCGCGGCGAGACCGGTCCCGATGGACACCGCCGCGTCCATCTGGTGGTGAGCCCGGTGGGCGACAAGATCGCCGGCGATTTCGCCGCCTGGCCCAACGATCTGGCGCCCTCCGGCGAGATCGTCCGCTTCCGCGACCCGGCCGGCACGCTCGCCTACACCGGCGTCGTCCGCCGGGTGCCCGGTGGCCCCGATCTGCTCGTCGCCCACGACCGCGCCGAGCACGAGGCGGTGATGGCGAACCTCGTCCGCGATCTCGCCCTGCCGATCGGCGCGGCGCTCGTTCTCGCCCTAGTGGTCACCCTCGCCGTCGGTCGCCGCCTGCTCGCCCGGGTCGAGCGGGTCAACGCGACCGCCCGCGCCGTCGAGGCCGGCGATCTCTCGGCCCGTGTCGGCGCTCCCGGCCCCGACGAATTCGGCCGCCTCTCGGCCCATGTCGACGCCATGCTCGACCGCATCGCGGCCCTGATGCGCGGCGTCCACCACCTCTCCGACCAGATCGCCCACGAGACCCGCACCCCGCTCGCCCGCCTGCGCGCGAGGCTCGAGCGCGCCCGCCGCGAGGCCGAGGCCGATCCGACTGCGGTCGGCGCCGTACCCGCCCTCGACGACGCCATCGCCGAGGCGGCGGAGCTGATCGCGGTGTTCTCGGCGTTGCTCGACATCGCCCGCACCGAAGCGGCGGCCGGCGACGCCTGCGGCCTCGCGCCCGTCGATCTCGCCGAGGTGGTCGCCGACGTCGTCGACCTCTACGAGGGCGTCGCCGAGGATCGCGGCGTGACCGTGAGGGTCGCCACCGCCCCCGCCGTCGTGCTCGGCGAACGCATGCTGTTGACGCGGATGGTGGCGAACCTCGTCGACAACGCCGTGAAGTTCTCGCCCGAGGGCGGTGTGATCGATGTCGATCTGACGGTCGCCGGCGGCGACATCCGCCTCGCCGTGCGCGATCGTGGCCCCGGCCTGCCCGAGGGCTTCGAGGCCGCCGCCTTCGAGCGCTTCACCCGCGCCGAGGGCACCGCCGCCGTCCCCGGCCACGGCCTCGGCCTGCCACTCGTCCGCGCCGTGGCCCTGCGTCACGGCATGAAGATCGACCTCGAACCCGCCGCTCCGGGCCTACGCGCGGTGATCCGGGCGCGGCCGGCGTCGATATGACGTGCGGCATTCACCGCCTCACTTCCCCTCCGGCGCCACCACCCGCCAGCCGAAGTCGAGGATGCCGACCGCGCCGAGGCTGGTCGGGGCGGTGGCCGAACCGCGGGTGCCGGAGGTGAAGGCGGCGCTCTCCAGGAGCCCGCGGAAGGTCCCCGGCGCCGCCCCGCCGCGCGTCGCGCTGGTCGTCGGCGCGGCCTGCGCGAGATAGCGGAAGTCGGCCGGCAGCGCCGTGCGGCCCTCGACCTCGACCGCCAAGAACAGCAGCCGCTCGCGTCCGATCGGCAAGGGCGCCTTGGCCCGCTGGCTCCAGGTGACGATCCTGAGCGGCACGATCCGCGCCGGCACGCCCGGCTCCAGCCGCAGCCCCTCGGGCGGGCCCATGTAGGCGATGCCGCCCACCCCGTCGATGTAGAGCGGCGTCACGTCGATCGGCTTCGTTCCCTTGTTGGCGAGGCGGAAATAGAGCGCGTCGCAATGACCGAGCTCGGGCATCCCCGCGCCGATCGGCTCGGCCGCCTCGGGCAGTCTGTCGAGCTGCAGGGTGGGGCAGGGGCGGTCGTCCGCGGCGAGCGCCCCGGCCGCGGCCGTGCCGGTGTCGCGCGCCACGAAGGCTTCCGCCTCCAGCGCCGCGCCGACCGGCCCGGCCCCGACCATGCCGGCAACGCGGGTGAGGTTGCGCGCCTTGGCGAAGCCAGCGAGCGCCTTCTTCACCACCGTCGCGGTCTCCGCCGCCGAGCCACCGGTGAGCGGCAGCGACGGCGTCTTGTCGCGCCCCGCGGTGACGAGCGCCGATCCGTCGGAGACCAGCCACAGGCGCTTGTCCTGGACGAACAGCCGCATGTCCGCCGGCTCGTCCGCCGCGACCATCTGCACGATCGTCTCCGGCTCGCCCGCCAACGCGTCGAGCGCCGCCGCGATCGCCGCCTCGGCCGCATCCGACGACTTCGGCGGCCGCGCCACCGCGAGGCGGAAATCGGCGTTGCGCTCGATGAGACCGGCGACGAGGCTCTCCTGGGTCAAGGCCGGGTCGAACTTCATGCCGCCGCGCTCGATCGGCTCCAGCCACGCCTTGGCGGCTCCCGCCTCGCTCACCCGGGCGAAGGCGCGCGGCGTCTCGGGCGCCTCGATGGTGGCGAGCGCCACCACCGCGCCGACCCCGAGCCCGTCGACGATGCCCCCGGCGACCTCGAGCGCCTTGCCGTCGCTCTTCACCGCCCAGCGCATCCGTCCGCCGGCGGCGCCACCCGGCACCGGAGCGGCGAGATCGCCCTCGAACATCGGCGTCGGCGACTGGCCGAACTGGTCGTAACCGGCCATCACCTCGTGTGCCACGTCGCGGAAGGTCGAGACCCGCCCCTCGCGCAGCGCCCGGGCGAGATAGAAGGTGAGCACCCCGTGCGGGCGCCGCTCGCCGGCGCCGTAGCCCCGCGGCAATGCCTTCTGCAGGGCGACCTGATCCGGCCACGCCGCGAAGAAGGCGACATAGCCGCCCGGTTCGGTCGGCGCCGCGGACTTGGCCGGAGCCGGGGAGGGGGACGGAGCGGCGGCCGGAGCGGCCGGAGCGGCCGTCGGCGTTCCGCCGCCGAAGGCCTTGCCGAAGCCCCAGGTCGGTCCGCCCGGCCGCGCCCCGCCGGCGCCGCCACGGGTCGCGGCGAGCTTGTCGCGCCGCGCCGCTTCCGCCGCCTTGGCCTTGGCGAGCGCCGCCTCCGGAATGCGCAGCGCCGTGGGCGGCACCTGCTTGGCGACCGCGTCGGCGCCGGCCCGCGTCATCGTGCCGGAGTGGCAGGCGTCGATCACCACCCACACTCGCGCCCCCTTGGCGCGGATGGCCGTCACCGCGCGGCCGAGCTCGTGGTCGACCAGCGCGTTCTTCACCGACCCGACCGAATCCTCCCACGGCCCGATGTCGATCGGCAGGAAGATCTCCTCGAGCCCGTCGCCCTTGGTGACGTCGTGGCGGGCGGGATCGACGATCGGCTGCTGAGAACCGTGGCCGGAGAGATAGACCAGGACGAAATCGCCCGGCTGGGCCTTCGTCGCCAGATCGTCGAGCGCCGCTAGGATGGCGCCGCGCGTCGGCTGCCCGTCGGCTGCCCGTGTCGCCGTCGTCGCCTCCAGCCCGTCGGCGAGCACCGTGACGTTCTTCGCCGGCACGCCGATCCGCCCCAGCGTCTCGATCATCAGCGCCACGTCGTTCTTCGGTCCGGCGAGTTGCAGATCGCCGACGGCCTCCTTCGGATACGCCGAGACGCCGACGAGCAGCGCCCGGGTCTGCGGATCCGCCAGGGCGGCGGAGAAGGACAACGCGACGAGGGCGGTCGCCGCCCCGGCGCCGACGAGGCGGCGGCGGAGGAGGGCGGGGAGGGGGCGGCGCATGGGCGAGATCCTGATACGATCGAGAAACCGAGGACCGCAGCCTGCCAGAGACCTGCCGCGCGGTAAACGCGCGCGCGACGGGTGACGGCATTCGTAATCGACGATGGTTGCGCAGCCTCTCGACGCGCGCCGCGCCGCTGGTCACAGTCACCGGTGATCCACCGCGGGATCTCGCCTCCCGCTTCATCGGCGGAGCCTCGCATGCCCCCGGAAGACACCACCCCCGCCGCCTCGCGCGCCTTGGACTTCACCCTCGGTCGCGCCGACGCACTCGCCTGGGAGGTGCTGCCGAGCGAGATGACCGGCTGGCGCAAGGCGCTGTTCCTCGTCTTCCTCGCCGCGGGTGGGCTGTGGCTGGTGCTGTTGCCCGAAGACTGGGAGATCGACGCGCACGACTGGCGCATCCTGGTCGCCACCACGGCCGGTATCTGCCTGCAATGGGCGATCGCGACGCTGGCGATGACCCTCGCCGCCCACCGCCGCGCCGCCCGCCGCCTGCCCGGCCCCGTCGCCGTCCGCGTCGAGGATCACGGCGACCGCCTCATCGTCCACGAACGGGCCGAGGGAAGGCCCGAACGCCGCGCCGCCGTCGCCGTCGCGGCCATCCGCAACATCGTCCTCGGCGAGCGCCATCTCTTCGTCGAGGCCCCGCCCGAGGTGCTGATCCTGCCGCTCGCCGCCTTCGACGACCGGGAGGACATGGCACTGACCGCCGACCTCTGGGACACCCGCAGCCGCGCCGGCGAAGACTGATCGCACTGGACCGCCCCGCCGTGCCGTGCCCTCACTTCGGCTGGTGGGTCAGCTTCACCGTCAGCTTGGTGTCGAAGACGCCCATGCTCTGCTGGATCACCGTGTCGACCGCCTGCGGCGACAGGTTCTGCACCGGCACGTCGAATTGGAAGCCGTCGCCGACCACCTGGAGGTCGAGGATGCCGTGGAACAGCGAATGGATCATCGGCAGTTCGATCGGCGCGCTGCCGGTGTGCAAGTCGTAGGTTTCCTCGTCGGCATAGAAGCGATCGAAGAACAGCTTCGCAGTCCCGGTGCAGGCGTTGAACTCCATCACCCGGGCGAGCACCTCGAAGCCCGGGGCGGTCATGGTGATGGGGTGGGTGTCGTAATCCCGGTAGCTCGCGTATCGCCCGTTGCCGTCACCCTCGATGACGATCTCGGGAACCAGGACGCTCTTGCCCTGCGACACCCGCGTCTTCATCGGGATGGTGCTCTCCAACTGCCAGTCTTCCTTCGAGCCGTTGGCACCGGTCGACAGCACGTAGAGCTCGAGCTTCAGCTCGAAGGTCAGCGCCGCTTCGATCTCGCGGAGGATCGCCTCCGGATCGATCCCGGGCGAACCTGCGCCGGCATTGATGATCACCTGGGCCAGCGCCATCACCGCGCTCACCGCGCGATAGTCGTGCTTCTGGCGGATGTCGCGCAGGAGGTCCGGCATCAGCCCCTGCAGCCAGGCCGTGGTCTCGGCGTAGACCGACTGCGGCACGTCGGCGCCGACCAGCGCCGCGATCTCCTGCGCCTTGTGCAGGAAGGCGAGGATCGCCAGCACTTTGTTGCGGTCCTTGCCGTATTTCGAGATCAGCTCCCGGCCCTTGACCATCAGGCGCGCGGCGAGCTCCTTCTGGTGGGTCTCGAACATCTTGAAGCCGAGCAGTTGGAACTGCCGGCGGATGCTGAGGAGGCGCTTGAGGAGATCGATTTCGGGATCCGCCGCCCGTTTCACATACGCCTGGACGAGCTGCTCGGTCGTCGTCGCGATCACCGGATCGTCGTTGCACTCGAGTTCGTAGTCGGGCGGCGGCAGGACCGGATCGACGGGCTTCTCGAGCGCCTTCTTGACCTCCTTCAGCATCGCCTCGTAGCGGGTCTGGAGGCTTTCGCGGCGTTCTTCCAACGTCCGGGTGTCGACCGGTTTTTCGCCGGTGCGCCCCTTGTCGGCCTGATCCTGCAGACTCGGCGGCGTCGACTTGCCCTGGATCGGCCCGGGCGCCTCGGGATCGGAGGACCAATCGGCATCCGTCTCGTCCGCCGGGAACCAGTCGTTGAGTTCCCATCGGTCGGTCGGGAACCCGTCCTTGTCCCACGCGCGGCTCGGCGTCGGCGCGAGGGCGGCGAGGAGTGCGACACCGAAGAGCAGCACCAGCCGGCCGAGAGTCACGAACCGGACGCTGAGTGAGATCGACGGCCGACGCATGGCGGCCCCCTTCGCAGTGTTTCGCCTGCCCGGAGCCTGTCACGAATCTCGGCCGACACAATCGAGGGAACGACGTACCGCGACGATCGGTCGAACCGGTCCGCAACCCGGCCGCGCTTCCGTCGGACGCCACGGCGGCGCACGGACATCGCGCGCCTCACCGTTCCCTGAGCGCCTCGTGGGTCCGCTTGGCGATGGGGGAGAGGATGTAGTCGATCACCCGGCGCTTGCCGGTCTTGATCTCCACCGTCACCGCCATGCCCGGATCGATCCGTGTCCGCACCCCGTCGACGTCGAGCGTCGGATCGTCGACGGCGATCCGGGCGACGTAGACGAGCCCCTGGGAACGGCGCAACTCGTTCGGCGCACCGCCGAGCGGCGATGCCCCGAACCGCGTCGACTGCTGCGTTTCCGGGTCGGGTGCGGCGTCGCGGGCGACCGATCCGACCCGGCCCTGGAGGAAGCCGTAGCGGGTGAAGGGGAAGGCCTCGACCTTGATCTCCGCCTCCTGGCCGGCGCGCACGAAGCCGGCGTCCTTGTTCTCGACCACCGCCTCGATCGCCACGTCGCCGGATGCCGGGACGACCCGCAGCAATTGCTGGCCGGCCTGGACGACTCCGCCCTCGGTGTGGACGGCGAGATCCTGGACGATTCCGTCGACCGGCGAGGTGACCGAGGTCAGCCCGGTGCGCCGCTCCGCTTTGGCCAACTCGCTCGACGACTCGGCCCGGTCGCGTGACACCCGCTGCAACTCGGAGCGCCAGTCGCGCTCGATCTCGGCGGCGATCCGCGCCCGATCGGCGATCAGCGCCTGGATGGCGGCTTCGGCCGCGACCAGCTTCTCCTCGATGACCTTGCGTTGGTTCTCGAGCTCGACCTGGGCCTGCACCGCGGTGAGGAATTCGAGCTTCGAGCCGACGTTGCGCTGGAAGCTCTCGCGTCGGATCTGGGCCCGCTCGCTGACCATCGGCAGCGTCGCGTCGATCTTGGCGATCTCGGCCTCGAGACCGGCCCGCTCCGAGCGCTTCGCCGCGATCTCGCGATCGGCCGAGGCGAGCTTGGCGTCGCGGCCGGCCCGGTCGGCGGCGAGCCGCCCCCGACCCTCGGCGATCGCCTCGGTCGGCGCTTCGATCCCGTCGAACGGGTCCTTGTTCGCCGGGCCGACGGCCAGCAGCGCCGCCAGCCGCGCCGCGTCGAGCTGCGCCCGCATCAGTTGGTCGCGGAAGCGGTCGCGATCGGCCGCGGCGAGCGTCGGATCGAGCAGCACCAGGGTCTGGCCGGCCTTCACCTGATCGCCGTCGTCGACCAGGATCTTGCGCACCACCCCGCCCTCGAACGCCTGGACCTGCTTGGTCCGCCCCGCCGGGACGACCTTGCCCGGTGCCGAGGCGATCAGATCGACCTGCCCGAACCACGACCACGCCAGTCCGGCGACGAGCGCCGCGCAGATCACCACCGCGGTCAGTCGCAGGGTCGGTGAAGCGGGCGTCTCGACGATCTCCAGCGCGGCCGGCAGGAAGGCCCGCTCGATGCCCGTCGGCTTCTGCGGCTCGCGGCCGGAGGCTGCGGTGGCGGTGATCTCGGTCATGCCCCTTCGCTCTCCGTCGCTCGGCCGAGTGTCCCCGACTGGATCTGCCAGAGCCGGGCATAGCGCCCACCGACGGCGATCAGTTGTTCGTGCGTGCCCTCTTCGACGATGCGGCCGTTCTCCATGACGACGATGCGATGGGCGCGCCGCACCGTCGACAACCGATGGGCGACGATGAGCACCGTCCGGCCGCCGCAGATCGCCTCCATGTTCGTCTGGATCGCCGCCTCGCTCTCGTAGTCGAGGGCCGAAGTCGCCTCGTCGAGGATCAGGATCCTCGGTTCCTGCGCCAGGGCGCGGGCGATGGCGATACGCTGGCGTTGGCCGCCGGAGAGGGTCGCGCCGCGTTCACCCACCACCGTGTCGTAGCCCTCCGGCAGTCCGGCGATGAACTCGTGCGCCCCGGCCAGATGCGCTGCCGCGATCACGCGCTCCATGTCCATCGCCGGGTCGGCGATGGCGATGTTCTCGCGCACCGAGCGATTGAACAGCACGTTCTCCTGCAGCACCACCCCGAGCTGACGCCGCAGCCATGCCGGGTCGCCGACGGTGAGATCGACCCCGTCGATCGTCACCCGTCCCGCCTCCGGCACGAACAGCCGTTGCACCAGTTTCACGAGCGTGCTCTTGCCCGATCCCGAGGAGCCGACGATGCCGATCACCTCGCCCGGCGCGATCGACAGCGACACGTCGGAGAGGACCGGCGGCGCATCCAGCCGATAGCGGAAGGTGACGTGGTCGAAGCGGATCGCCCCCCGGATCGGCGGCAGGCTCGCCTGCCCCCCGGCGGAAGGCTCCGGCTGGGTATTGAGAATGTCGCCGAGCCGCTCGATCGACACCCGCGTCTGCTGGAAGTCCTGCCACAACTGGGCGAGCCGTAGCACCGGCTGCGACACCTGTCCGGCCAGCATGTTGAAGGCGACGAGCTCGCCGACGGTGAGATCGCCGACGATCACCGCCCGCGCCCCGAAGAACAGGATCGCCACGGTGACGATCTTGTTGATCGCCTGCACCGTCTGCTGCGCCCAGGTGCCGACCCGGACGACCCCGAACGACGCACCGACATAGGCGGCCGTCTGTTCCTCCCAGCGCCGTTGCAGCACCGGCTCCAACGCCATCGCCTTGACCGTCTCGACGCCGGAGACGGTCTCCACCAGGAAGGCCTGGTTCTCCGCCCCGCGGGCGAAGCGCTCCTCGATGCGCTTGCGGAAGATCGGTGTCGCCAGCACCGAGACCAGCACATAGGCCGGGATCGAGGCGACGACGATCAGCGTCAGCGACGGCGAATAGGCGAAGAGAACGCCGATGAAGATCGTCGCGAAGGCGAGATCGAGGACGAGGGTCAGCGCCGAGGAGGTCAGGAACTGCCGGATCGTCTCCAACTCCCGCACCCGCGCCACCGTGTCGCCCACCCGTCGCGACCCGAAATAGGCCATCGGCAGGGCGGTCAGATGACGGAACAGCCGCGCCGCCAGTTCGACGTCGATGCGGTTGGCGGTATGGGCGAAGAGCCATGATCGGATGCCGCCGAGCGTCACCTCGAACAACGAAAGCAGGCCGAGCCCGACCGCCAACACTTCGAGCGTCGACAGACCGCGGTGGACCAGAACCTTGTCGACCACCACCTGGAAGAACAACGGCGTCAGCAGGCCGAAGACCTGGAGGAACAACGAGGCGAGCAGGACCTCGGACAGCGGCTTGCGGTATTTGCCGATCGCCTGGACGAACCAGCCGATGCCGAAGCGACCGGCGAGATCGCGCAGACCCGCCCGCCGCGTGATCAGGATGAGGCGTCCCGACCACATCGCGTCGAAGTCGGCGCGCGGCACGAGTTCCGGCTGCACCTTGGGGGGCGCCAGGATCAGGACACTGTCGTCGCCCACGCGCCCGATCAGGAACCAACGGCCGTCCCTGGTCGAGGCGAGGGCCGGCATCGGGGTGGCGGCGAGACGTCTGGTCGACGAGGCGATCGCCTTGGCCTTGATCTCGAATCGGCGGGCGGCCCTGAGGATCTCCGTCTCGCCGAACTCACCGGTGAGGCCGCTCTCGTGCCGGATCTTCTCCGGATCCGCCGGCAACCCGAGCATCCGTACGATCAACGCCAGCGCGGCCGCTCCGGTCGGCTCCTCGTGCGGGGCGGCGACCGAGTCCTCTCGCGATCTCACCGGACCGTTCCCTCCGACTGCCTTCCGCCCGTCGCGGGCCGATGGTCGCAACACCGACCGCCGCGACAGCGGGCGCTGTCCCGGACGGCCGGCAGATTCATGCCTCGTCCGTTCAACCGACGATCATCGGCGGCACGCTCGTGCGGGCGAGGATCACACCGCCGTGG
>ERZ1645187.1929-NODE-1929-length-18737-cov-9.469329_pt1 | contig 18737 bp, 18 predicted proteins | sample MGYA00575352_ERZ1645187 | MGnify/ENA primary metagenome ERZ1645187 (study PRJEB40837, sample SAMN11349314) | freshwater sediment metagenome | isolation source: river sediment | host: Sediment | place: India: Wazaribad , New Delhi | collected 2017-02-21 ... | reverse complement strand
CTGGGACATGGCGTTCTCGGGCGCACCGTTCCAGTATGAATGGCCGGGCGCCGCCCACCTGATGATGAGCCTCACCGGTATCTTCGGTGTTCTGGCGATCATCGGTGGCGCGCTGTGGATCTGGCTGGTAGTCGGTTCCCTGCTGTGGGGCAAGAAGCTGGATGAAGGCAAGCTCAGCGACAAGCCGGTGCCACACGCACCCTTGGACAGCGTCGCCGCCAGCGCCTCGCATACTGGCAGCGCCGAGCATGTCGCGGTGCCGGGCACTGTGGTCCTGGCAATGCTGCTGCTGGTTTCCTTCGTGCTCTACTACTTCGTGAACTGGAAGTATCTCTCCGAAGTCTGGGCGTTGAGTTGACGTTTGCCTGACTTCCCCGCCGGCGTCGTACCACCGCCGGCGGGGAGTCTGCTTGAATCGGACTTGAAGAGGAAGTCCGATTCAAGCAGACTCCCACTGTTCGCGACCAGTTGGAGCAAGAACATTTACCGCGCACCCCATGGAATCGACATTGCCTAACCTGTCACCCAAAGCATCCCGGCTGTCTCTTCGGGCCATTCTCGGGGTATTCAAGCTGCGTATCGGCATCGTGATTACCTTTACGGCACTTGCCGGGCTGGCTGTCGCCGGCGGGCCAGGACTGACTTCTCTGCAACTAGCGGTGTTAACGCTCGCAGTCCTGCTCTCCTCGGCAAGCGCCGGCGCTTTCAACCAGTACTACGAACATGACATCGACCCCTTGATGTCGCGCACCCGCAAACGCGTCTTCGCCACTGGCGAAGTCGCTCATGGTCCGATCTGGCTCGTTGTGATCGTCGGACTCATGGCCTTGTCGGTGATGGCCGCGTGGCTTGCCCTGAATGCGTGGTCGGCACTGTTCGTTTTCCTCGGCGCCTTCTTCTATGCCATCGTATACACGGTCTGGCTGAAGCGACGCACGTGGCTCAATATCGTTTTTGGTGGGTTGGCCGGTAGTTGGGCGGTCCTGGCTGGCGCCACGGCAGCCGCTCCCGATATCGGGGCATTGCCCCTGGCGCTGGCCTTCATATTGTTTCTATGGACCCCCCCCCATTTCTGGAGCTTGGCGATCGCTTTCCGCGACGACTATGCGGCGGCCAAGGTGCCGATGCTTCCCGTGGTCGTCGGCGATAAGCGTGCCGCGCAAACTGTGTTCGCCAGCACGATTGCCCTCGTCGCTGTCTCCTTGCTGCCGGCGATCCTTGGTTTGGGGTCAATCTATCTTGCTGGCGCATGCATCGGCGGCGCATGGTTCATTTACAAGGCATGGCATCTGTCGCGCAATCCGACGCGCGCGACGGCAATGAGTTGCTTTCATGCATCACTGGCACAATTGACGCTGGTGTTGACCGCCGCCATCATCGACGCCCGCTTCTAGGCGCAAAACAGGTATTTCGGTGTTTCTTCGTTTGCTCCGCATCGCAAGGATCGCGGTTCCGTTTTGCTGCGCATGCTTTGTCAGCCCGCTGCTGGGAAATACGGACAGCGATCCGAAAGTCACGGCGCGATCCCTGGGCTCCGTAGCCGATGCCACACTCACCGTTCTCGACGAGAGAGCGGCGTTGGAACGGTCGCAAGCCGCGGTAGGGCGGCAGGTCGGTGATTTCACCCTGCTCGACCGACAAGGACGCCCCGTCCCGCTGTCACGCTTCAAGGGCAAGCCGCTCCTGGTGAGTTTTATCTACACCGCCTGCTTTCAGGTCTGCCCCACCACCACCCGGAATCTCCAGAAGGCGGTCGAGGGCACCGTCGTGACCCTCGGACCAGAGCGCTTCAACATCATCAGCATCGGTTTCAATCAGCCGTTCGATTCTCCCGAGGCGATGAAGTCGTTTTCCAGGCAATACGGCATACACTTGCCGAACTGGGAGTTCCTGAGCCCTTCACCCGCCATCGTAGCCGACCTTACCAGCAACTTCGGTTTCAGCTACGTCGCCAGCGTGGCTGGTTTCGATCACATCAATCAAGTAACGATCGTCGATCCCGACGGAAAGATCGTCCGACAGGTATACGGCGAAACGTTCACACCCGATGCCTTGGTCGAGCCGCTCAAGACCCTCGTCGCCGGTGCACCGATCCCCCCGAACGTGAGCACGGTCGAAGAACTGCTGGAACGTTTCCGCATCCTCTGCTCGGTTTATGATCCTCTTACTGGAAAATACCGAACCAACTATGCCGTCTATTTCGAGATCGCCGGAGTATTGACGTTCCTCGCATGGCTCGCTTGGTATTTTTGGCAGGATCGTCGCCACCGCAAGGCCAAGTCCGGTTGATGCCAGTCAATTCAACTGGCTCGTGATCTCTATATCATCGATCTCTAATAGTCGTCCCGTCGGGGCGACTCAACGGACGATTTCCCAGTTGAGCATTCACGACGCCCTGCGAAGGAGCACACAGAGTCTTTTTCAGCATGCCGAGGAAACCTTCGACGGGATCTTCGACGGCAATAACAATCCATGGCGTCATCTAGGCGCGATGGCATTCTTCTTTCTCTGGATAGTGACGAGCAGCGGCCTTTATCTCTATACCGTGCTCGATACCAGCATTGCCGGCGTCTATGAATCCATCGATTGGCTCACCAACCAGCAATGGTATCTGGGCGGTGTGCTGCGCAGCCTGCATCGATACTCCTCGGATGCCTTCATCCTGACCACCCTGCTGCACCTCGTCCGCGAATGGGCCTTTGGCCGGTATTACGGTTTTCGCCTGTACTCCTGGGTCACGGGCGTGCCATTGCTCTGGCTCATGTTCTTTTCCGGCATTGGCGGCTACTGGATCGTTTGGGACCGCCTCGCCCAGTTCTCGGCGGTAGCCTCGACCGAGTTGCTCGACTGGCTGCCCATTTTCAGTACCCCAGCCGCGCGAAATTTTCTCACCCCCGATGCAATCAGCGACCGGTTCTTCACGGTGTTGGTGTTCATCCATCTCGGCGTACCGCTGCTACTGATTCTCGGCCTGTGGGCTCATGTACACCGCATCAGCCGTGTCGATCACTTTCCAGCAAGGCGACTGGCGCTGGGAACCCTTGCCGCGTTGCTGGTCCTTGCTCTCGTGAAACCAGCCATCAGCGACGCACCGGCCGACCTTGCCATCCTTGCCACCGGATTGCGGCTGGACTGGTTCATTCTTTTCATCCACCCGCTCACCGACGTCACGTCGCCTGGGTTCGTCTGGGCCCTGCTGCTTGGCGGTACGGTATTGCTGTTCATCTTGCCGCTGCTGCCACACCCCGCGTCCAGGCCGGTGGCGGTCGTCGACCCACCCAACTGCAACGGTTGCAGCCGCTGCCTCGTCGACTGCCCGTATGCGGCAGTCACCATGGAACCGCATCCCGACAAACCAGGCCACAAGATCGCCATCGTCGACGCTGACCTATGCGCCAGTTGTGGTATTTGCGCGGGCTCCTGCCCCTCCTCGACGCCTTTCCGCAGCCAGGAGGCACTGGTCACCGGTATCGACATGCCGCAGTTGCCCGTTACCGTTCTGCGCCGAACTCTCGAGGAAAAAATCCGTCGCCTCGGAGGAACGACTCGAATCGTCGTCTTCGGTTGTGACCACGGTGTCGACGTCAAGGCACTCGAGAGCGCCGATACCGCCGTGATGAGCCTGATCTGCGCCGGTATGCTGCCGCCAGCCTTTGTCGAATACGCCCTGCGTGGCGGCGCCGATGGTGTCCTGGTTGCCGGGTGCCGCGTCGGCGGCTGCGAGTATCGTCTGGGCGACCGATGGACTGCGGAGCGCCTCGCTCGCCAAAGAGAGCCTCATCTACGCCACAACGTACCCGCCGACCGGCTATGTTTGGCGCATGCCTCAAGTCATGACAGCGCAATGCTGGCCGAGGAACTACGTCAGTTCAAAATCCGACTCGAAACCCAAGCAGCCGCACGGCCGCTTCCTTACCACCGGAGAAGTGCATCATCATGATCAAACCCACCGCCATTGTCGGCCAGATAATCTTGTATGGCGCGTTTGCCGCTTTCATTGGTTACTTTGCCACTTCGCCGACATACCATCAGATTCCCGATGACACCGCGTTGATCAAGCTTTCCATCAACCATCTTGGTGATCGTGAATGCCGCAAGCGCACGCCGGAAGAACTGGAAAAATTGCCCCGCAACATGCGAGCGCCCATGGAATGTCCGCGCGAACGGTCCGATATCATCCTAGAAGTCGATATCGACGGCCAGACCGCCCTGCGTACCGTCATGCATCCGACCGGCATTGCCAAGGATGGCATCGCAACGATCTACAAGCGATTCGAGGTCAAGGCCGGCGAGCATATGTTGTCGGTCAGGATGAGCGATAACGTCACCCAGCCCGGCTTCAAGTTCGTGAAGGAAGGCAAGGTCACGCTCAAGCCGGCGCAAGTACTTGTGATCGACTTCAACCCGGACAAGGGCGGACTGTTCTTCCAATAACAACACTCCCCCACCGAGAAACCATTTCGAGCGCGAATCACGACTATGATCAAATTTCTCCAAAAGATGGTGCGCTGGTTCTTCATGCGTGCCGAAAACCTCTTCAACGTGGCCTTCGGCGACAAGTTGAACCCCTTCTATCATCTTGGCACCATCACCTTCTGGCAGTTCTGGCTGCTGGTAGTAACGGGGCTTTACCTGTACATCTTCGCCGACACCGGAGTACACGATGCCTACGAGTCGGTCGAGGCCATCACACACGACCAATGGTGGGCAGGCGGCATCATGCGCAGCGTGCATCGCTATGCCACGGACGGCATGATCCTGACGATGATGCTCCACATGCTGCGTCACTTCGCCTACGACCGATACCGGGGTTTTCGCTGGTTCTCGTGGATGACCGGCATCGCGCTTATTTGGATGGTATACATCGCCGGCATCAATGGTTTCATGCTGGTCTGGGACAAGCTTGCCCAATTCGTCGTGATCGCCACCGCCGAGTGGTTTGACGCAATCCCCCTGTTCAACGGCACGGTGATCCGCAATTTCCTTTACCCGGACAGCGTCAATAGCCGCTTGTTTACGCTGCTGGCCTTCATACACATCGGCTTACCCCTAGTGGTGGTCTTCGTCATGTGGGTGCACGTTCAACGCGTTCCCCGCGCCCACATCAATCCTCCCCGTCCGGTCGCGGTGGCGGTCACGCTCATGTTCCTCGTGCTATCGCTAGTGAAGCCTATTCACAGCCAGGGCGGTGAAGCCGACATGCTGGTCGTGCCCACCAACATCGCATTCGACTGGTTCGAACTACCGGTACTGTCGCTGGTCTATGTCATCGACCCGATCAAGCTTTGGCTTATCGTAATCGGACTGACGATCCTGTTGTTCCTCGTTCCCTGGCTGCCACCACAGCGCCGAGGCGCCGCCAAGGCGGAATCGACCGTCACCTACCACCCGGGACACAAGGCGGTGGCAGCGCGTTTCGGCGAAACGCTGCTCGACGCCGGTCTGCGCCAGGGCGTGGACCTGCCCTATGAATGCCGCAATGGTGGTTGCGGTGTCTGCAAGTGCACCGTCCTGCAAGGCGATGTGGACCCAGGCGTCTATCAGCCCAACGCCCTGTCGGCCGATGAACGGGCTCAAGGCAAGGTGCTGATGTGTTGCGCGACGGTGACGGGCGATGCGATCGTCGAATTCCAGCCCGGGGCCGCGACATCGAACATCCGGGAATACACGGCCCGTGTTGTCAAGATGGAGCGGCTTTCCGCCGACATCATGCGCCTGATCCTCAAGCTTCCGGAGGGTCAGCACATCGACTTCGTGGCGGGCCAGTACATCAACATCATTCTGGATGACGGCCAGCGGAGACCCTTCTCCTTCGCCAATCCACCGCATGAAGCCGGTCAGATAGAACTCCAACTCCGCCTGATGCCGGGCGGTGCCTTCACCCCCCATGTCTTCGACGGCATGAAGGAAGGTGACGAGATTCGCTTCGAGGGACCGATGGGCGATTTCACTTTGCGCGAATCGGCTCGCCCGATCATTTTCGTGGCGGGTGCCACCGGTTTCGCACCGGTCAAGAGCATGGTCGAGGATGCCTTCCATCGGAAGCTCAAGAGACCAATCCACCTCTACTGGGGCGTCCGCAAGCGCGCCGACCTCTACATGCCCGAACTGCCGGAGCAATGGGCACGCGAGCACCCCAACTTCAAGTTCATTCCGGTGCTTCAGGAACCCGAGCCCGCCGACGCATGGACGGGACGTACCGGCCTGGTACACGAAGCCATATTGCAGGATTTCCCTTCCCTTGCCGGACAGGAAATCTATGCTTGCGGGTCCGTACGCATGGTCGAGGCGGTATTCCCGTCCTTCAAGGCACAGGGCGCGGAAGAAGGTATGTGCTTCTCGGATGCCTTTACGCTATCGGCACGCTCGATGGCGCTCCAACCCAAGGAGTGATGCTAGCCTTACAACTGATCCAGCAGTTCAACCAGAGCGGCCCTGGACACTCGACCAAGGGCCGCGGCCCGAGGTTGCCCGGCGTGGTCGAGGACGATAGTGAACGGCACGGCAAGCGGGAGGTTGCCCAATGGCTTGGTCGGCTCGATGGCCTCCTCGCCTCCTGCCAGCAGCGCATACGACACCGGCATCGTCCGAGCAAACACTCGGACTTTCTCCGCGCTGTCGGCTGCAATTCCAACAAACTGCACGCGGCCTCGGTAATGCTCCGCCAAGTCGGAGAGGATGGGCATTTCTTCCCGGCAAGGCGCGCACCAGGTCGCCCAGAAATTGAGCACCAATACCCTGCCACGCCACTGGTCCAGCGCCTGCCTGCGTCCATCGAGGTCATACAAGACCAGGGCGTTCAGTGCTGCCATGTCGGCCGCGGAGACCGGCGGAGGAACCGATAGGGGCCGATCCCGCTCGACATCGGGTCTCAACAACCAAGCCATCGCCGCCAAGGCTAGCAGACCTGCTGCCAGCCACCATCGGGTCATTGCCGGCGGGGCCACATTGCCTTCAGGCAGACAACGATGAACATGATCCCGCCGATCACGGCAATCAGCCCACCCAGGCCCATCATGCCCATGCCGATCTTCTGTGGCAATGTGGTCAGCATCTGTTCGGCACCGGCCACCTTGCGCTGCACGCCATAACCGCCAGACCACGCCAGTCCGAGCACATGGATCAGCTGACCGCCGCCATAGACATAGGCCTGCCACTTGGCCATGCGACCGACAGGTTCGCCATACCCCAGTCTCGGCAACAAGACATAGGCCAGCCCCATGAAAGCGAGGGTAACCCCCACCGTGGAACCATGATAATGGGCTGGAATGACGACGTTGGCGCCACGAATCATATAGCCTAGAACACCGCCGATCGCGAACAGGACGAAAGAGGCAATGAAAGCAGCCTTCGCGGGATACGAGTCGATTCCACGATTACGCCAAAGCGTAACCAGACCGACCAGAATAAGCGGGCCCATGTAAGGGTGCCCCCATTCCATCAGCTTGGCAAACAGCTCCATGTGCGGCAACGAACCCGCCGGCACCATCAGATAGATGGCCGGAACCGCCAGCAGCGGTACGGCGGCGATCCAGAACAGCGCCGAGAGCGCGCGTCGCGACAACGGCACGGGCCGGCCCCGCGCCTCGGCAATCCAGAACCACGCGACGGCCATCAAGAGCGCATGCTGAAACTGCAACGCATGGCCGCCTCCCCAGAATAGAACCTCGTGATAGAACTTGTCGTCATCGATGCGAGGGACTGCCCACCAGGACCAGAAAAAGGCACCCAGGGCCAACAGCCCGGCGATGGCGCCAAGGAAGCTGCCGGTTTTCAATGCGTGATCAAGCTTGATGGTTGCGACGGCCCTAAGCACGGCAAGCAAAAAACCCGCACCCAACAGCCAGAGCGATGCATAGAACAACGGCTGTTGCAGGACCGGTATGTAGTTGTTCAGCAGCGGATGTGCGCCAGGAAAAAATGGCGACACCATCATCACCATCGTCCCGGCCGCCGCCGCGCCAAGGCCAGCCCAGCCCAGCCAGGGCATGGCGCCACTGCCAACGGCGCTCCAGATGACCGCCGCGAAAGCCATGAACCAGACAGCGACGGACAGATCGACATGCACCACCAGTGCGGCGCGGAAAAAATCCTTGAGCGGGAAGACATCCTGTATGCCGGGCGTCCGGGAAAAGACCAGCAACATCGCCAGCAAACCGGAGCCGATCAACGCCGTCAAACCTAGCCACAGCCAAGCTCGCGCAAGTTTTCGGGAGGAGTCGGAAACAATTTCGATCATCGTCGAGCCTGGGTGTTTAGAGCCTGCGAACTTGCAAACCATCGGAGTATAACGGTGAAGCCCCGTGATAAAATTTGCGGATGAGAATTGTCGCCGCGCTTGCGCTCGCCCACTTTCCGAGGCAAGACCGTAGTGCTCTCGCGTGGCCATACCCGATGCCCGGATGCCTGTCCGACGGCCTTGGTGTCGGATGCACGATACCAGACTCCATTTGCCCTGCTCGGCCAGAGCAGCCATGCATCCGACCGGCAATGCAGGCTATGCCGGCTAATAGGACATGGCGAAACCCCGGATCGTATCGCCGCCCACCCGCGATTGCTGTCGGCCGGCCAGTCACATTGATTTCATGAGGCATTCCATGAAGAAGACCTTCCTTCTGCTCGCTACCCTGCTGGTTCTTCCCTTGCCACCCGCCTTGGCCGAACCCGTCGACATCGATATCGGCACCCCTCCCGTCATCGTCATCCGACATTCGATGACCCAGCGCTACTCCCGACTCGTGAGAATGTATGATGCCGGAATCATCGGACTGGGTAATGACGGCATGCTGCAAAAGCGCGACACTGGCAAGCAGCTGACACTGGTGCAGCGCCAGATCGCCGAAAAACTGATCGACCAGGACAACAACGATCGTCAGGCGCTGGTATACGCCATCGCCTACAACCATGAGGGCCGGCTCGCCCGGGTGCCGGAAATCCGGACGGCCCTGTTGAAGCGCTGGCAGGAGCAATTCAAATCGGGCTGGTGGATGCAGGACAGCGCGGGCAACTGGTTCCAGAAACCCTGAAGCCCGCGATCGGCGACTAGCCCGGCGGTATCAGCGCCGGCAGCTTGGCACGCAGAGCCTGGGCGATCTGCTCGGGCGTGAGATTCTCATTGAGCGCGGAAACGAAATGTCCGACCGCGTTCACCAGATAAATCGGACGATTGTGGTCGACCCGGTAGCTGCCATCGGCAGCCGCCGGCATCTTCCGATACGCCGCGGCAAAGCTCTCCGCAAAGATATTGAGGTCTTCAGGCTTTGCCGTGGCGCCGATCATGTCGGCCTGGAAGCGTCGCACATAGTCAGCCATGCTGGCGGGCGTGTCGCGGTCGGGATCGACCGAGACGACGATCACGCGCACCAAGGACCGGTCTCGCGGAGACAGCAAGCGAAGACCGGCCGCGAGGCGCGCCAGCCGGTCGGAGCATTCATCCTCGCAATGAGCGTAGGCGAATGAAATCGCCAGGACATTGCCCCGCAGGTTCCTGCTGTCCAGCGCACCGCTCGCCGTGTCGAGCACGAAATCATTGGTGATCGGCGCGGCGTTGAACAGGCGGGAAAGCGGCTGCCAAACGAAAACCAGAAGCAGCAGCAGCACAAGTACGATCAGGGCATTCTTCAGGGTGTTGTCGGACATCAAACGTCTCCGGATTGAAAGGCCATGCAGCAGCCACGCTGGGGGCCTGGAAGCTGACGATATTATCGCGCCGTAAAGCCCTTAGAATCGAACGAGTTCCCGTCCGCCCCAAGGAGACACGCCATGCCATCGCGCCTGCCCGATGCCGCGCTTGACCAATTGTTCCGCAGTGCCCGCAGTCACAACGGTTTCGTCGACGAACCGGTCGACGACGAAACCCTGGCCCAATTGCACGAGCTTATCAAATGGGGGCCAACCGCCGCCAACTCGTGCCCGCTGCGTATCGTCTTCGTGCGCAGCGCCGAGGCCAAGGAACGGCTGCGTCCCGCCCTGGCGCCGGGCAACGTGGCCAAGGCCATGGCCGCGCCGGTCATCGCCCTGCTCGGCCGCGACATGAGCTTTTACGAACATCTGCCGCGCCTGTTTCCACACGTCGATGCGAGATCGTGGTTCGTTGGCAACCAACCCTTCATCGAAGAATCGGCCCGACTCAATGCCTCCCTGCAGGCGGGCTATCTCATCTTGGCTGCGCGCGCCCTGGGGCTTGATTGCGGGCCGATGTCCGGTTTCCAGCCGGAAATCGCCGACCAGGCATTTTTCGCCGGTACGCCGGTCAAGTCCTTCATGCTCGTTGCACTGGGCCGTGGCGATCCGAACAAGCTATTCCCGCGGAACCCACGGTTCGACTTTGCCGATGTCTGCCGCATCGAATAAGCGATGGATCGCAGCGAACGTTTCTATCGCATCGAACAACTGCTTCACGATCGCGGCACCGCGACGTTCGAGGAGATCCGAGAGGTATTGGAAGTCTCCCGCGCGACGCTGAAGCGCGATTTTCAGTACCTGCGCGACCGGCTCAACGCGCCCATCGTCTACGATCGCGACGCTGGCGGCTACCGCTTCCAGGCTCGGAGCAGCGGCCCGGCATTTCAGTTGCCGGGCCTTTGGTTCAACGCCTCGGAAATACACGCGCTGCTGATGATGCAGAACCTCCTGAGCGAGGTGCAGCCCGGCCTGCTCGGCCCGCAGATCGCACCGCTGAAAACCAGGCTGCAAAGTCTGCTTGGCAGTCGGGACAACGAGCCGGAGGAAGTCGCGCGCCGTATTCGTATCGTTCACGCGGCGAAGCGTCATGCCGACCTCAAGTACTTCGAGATCATCGCCACCGCCCTGCTGAAGCGCCGGCGCCTCGTGCTCCGTCACTGGAATCGCGGCCGAGACGACGAGACGACGCGGGAAATCTCGCCTCAGCGGCTGGTGTTCTATCGCGACAACTGGTATCTCGACGCTTGGTGCCATCTGCGTGACGAGATCCGCAGTTTCGGCGTCGATGCCATTCGTCACGCCACGCTGCTCGAACGGAAGGCGAAGGATGTCGCCACGAGACGCCTCGATGAGACGCTCGGCGCCGGCTACGGAATATTCTCGGGTGCGGCCGTGACTTGGGCGAAGCTGCGCTTTACGCCCGAGCGCTCACGCTGGGTCGCATCGGAGCAGTGGCATCCGCAGCAAAGGACCTCAACCACGGCCGACGGCCATCTCCTGCTGGAAATTCCTTACTCGAACCCGACCGAACTGATCATGGACATTCTGCGTCACGGCGCCGGCGCGGAAGTGCTCGCACCCAAGTCATTGCGTGACGCGGTGCACAAGGAACTGCGCGGGGCGCTTGCGGCATATGACCAACATCGGCCGACGGTCCGGGGCACTTCCCCTCGACCGCGACAACCGCTACCATAGTCGGGCCATGCAACCCGCGAACGACGAACCCGAAACCCTGCGTGTCCAACTCCAGGAGTTGCGCATCGAGCACCGCGACCTGGACGAAGCCATCGAGCGTCTCGAAGCTGCTCCGCCGCACGATGAACTGCTGCTGCGCCGAATGAAGAAGCGCAAGTTGCAGATCAAGGACCGAATCACCGCCGTCGAGCATCTTCTCGAACCGAACGAACTGGCCTGACCGCCGGCCACCATTCGGTTCAGGAAAACTCGCACGACCACGGCACGCAGGGGTCGAATGCCATCGCCAGGCGCGATGCCTGTTGCTTGGCTTCTGCTTTTCTCGCTCCCTTCAACCGTTGAAGCCAGTCTGCGACATCGCCACCGGGGGCGAAATGCACGTCGGTCGGCGCGATGATGACGTAGTCTGCGACCTCGTCGCCATCCAGCGTCAGCCGATGCATCAGCGTGCCACGTGCTGTTTCCACTGTCGCGATACCGACACCGGCTGAAGGCGACGTCGCCGTCACGGTACCAAGCGCCTGCTGCCGGCCCATCAGCCAATCCGCCAACGCCGAGACCCGCGCGGCGATGCATCTGCGCAACAGCCGATCGATCTCCGTGTCGCCCAGCGCTCCGGCCAGCGCCGCGGGCAGCTCGTGCGCCGCCAGCAATCTCGCCAGATCGGCCCGCTCCGATGACGCTGCGCGCACTGATTGCACGAATAAGGTTTCATCGGGGGGCAAGCCGAATTGCCGCGGCCAATCGACGAACAGCTTCCAGGCATGCTCGCGTGCCGCCTCCGACTGGACCTCGGGGTCGACATATGCCTCGACAGGACTGCCGCGCGCCGCCGCCAGCGCCGCCCGCGCCGCGACGTCCTGCGCCTTGCCGCATAGCGAGTAGATCAGCGGCACGGTTGCCACGACCTGCGCGGCCTGGCGGCCATTCAGCAGATGCGCGATGTCAGGACGCTGGCAGCTGACGGCGGCCGCCGTAACTTCATCGTCACGAACCATGAAGGACAGGACGACCCGGCCCGGCTCGAACGTGGCCATCGCTCAGCGTGCCGACACCGCCAGCGGTCGCCGCGCGAGCCACATCGAATAGAGGAAACTCAGGCCGACGAGACCGACGAGCACGAGGCCGAAAACCAGTTCCTTGCCCTCGCTCCAGTCATCGACCGCCGGCCAGGTCCATTTGGCGATGCCGAGGCCGGCCACCGCCAAGCTCAGCAGCGAAACGACGAGGCCCATGGTGCGCGAGGCGATGCGCGCCGAGCGGTCGGCACGCCGGATCAGGTGCGAGATCCAGAGGCCGTTGATGCCGTCGGTAATGAACATGCCGAGCAGGAACAGCAGACCCAGCGACAGGGAGGCGCGCCAGCCGCCGAACTGCTCCGCCGCCAGCGCGAACAAGGTCGCCTGGCTGATGGTGTCGAAGGAAATCGCGAACAGGCCGCCGATGGCCATGATGGCCGCCGGCCGGTGCGTGCGCGCTAGGCCACCCAGCATGCGGCTCTTGACGCCGACCGGACGAACCATCTCATCCGGCGCCGTGGCCAGCACGGCGCGCAGGTTGAGCAGCCCCAGCGCCACCAGCACCAGCACCGACACCATCATGCCCGAGACTTGCAGCCATCCCGGCGCCTGCCAGCGCGCCGCGACCATGCTGACCGCGAGGGCGACGATGACCACGACCAGGCCATGCCCCAGAGAGAAGAGAACACCGCAGAACCTGGCCAGGCGCGGCCGCGCGCTGGCGTTGAAGCGTGTCAGGCCATCGATCGTGGCCAGATGGTCGGCGTCGAAGCCGTGTCGCATGCCCAGCACCAGTACCAGCAGGCACAGGGCGTACCACTCGTGGGGCAGCGCGACATCCATGTAAGAAGATTACACGATTTCATCCTAATCTGTCCATTTCGACAGACCGGAATCAGCGCGGTGCCACGGGAAGCAGGACAGGCGGCATCATGCTCACGACACGACGTAGGAGCCGGCCCCGGTGGCGATCATCTCGCCGGCTTCGTTTTCCAGCGTCATTTGCAGCGAGGCAATGCGGCCGCCCAGGCGGATCACCCGACCGGTGGCGACGAACTCCTTGCCTTTTCCCGGACGCAGGTAATCGACGCGCAGGTCGATGGTGCCGACGCGAGCGAAACGATGGCCGATTTCCTCGGCACTGTCGCCGGGATGCTTCTCGGCCAGGGCGACGGCGACGGCCAGGCCGCCGACGGTGTCCAGTGCCGCGGAAACGACGCCGCCGTGCAGCCGGTAATGAACGAAGTTGCCGACGAGATCGTCACGCATGGCGAACGCGAGTTGCGGTCCACCGGGGGCCAGTGACGCCACTTTCAGGCCGAGAATGTCGTTGAACTGAATCTGTCTCTCGAACAGATCGCGCAGCATGGCCTCGCATCTGGCCTGCTCCTCGGCGGACCGCACCCTCATGTCTTGAACATGGCCTCGAAAATCGGGGCGGGCACCGGTTGGCCGAACAGATAGCCCTGGTACTCGGGGCAGTGATTCGATCGCAGGAACTGATGCTGTCCTTCCTTCTCCACCCCTTCGGCGATGACGTCGAGACCCAGGCTGCGCGCCATGCCGATGATGGTCTGGACGATGGCCGCGTCACCGGAATTCGATTCGATTTCGCTGATGAACGAGCGGTCGATCTTCAACTGATCGAGCGGCAGGCGGCGCAGGTAGAGCAGCGACGAATAGCCCGTACCGAAGTCATCCATCGAAAAGGCGATGCCCAGGCTCTTCAGGATCTTCATCTTTTCGACGGCATCCGCCATATCGTTGATCACCACGCTTTCCGTCAATTCGAGCTTGAGTCGCCTCGGGTTGATGCCCGTTTCATCGAGGACCCGTCGCACCAGATCGACGAAGTCGGGCTGGTGAAACTGCTTGGCGCTGACATTGACCGCCAGCACGAGATGGCGCATCGCCGGTCGCTTGTCCCACTCACGCAACCTCCGGCACGCCGTTTCGAGCACCCAGGTGCCGATGGGCACGATGAGGCCGGTTTCCTCGGCTAGTGGAATGAAGTCGCCGGGCGGCACAATACCGCGTACCGGATGTTCCCAGCGCAGCAGCGCCTCGGCGCCGACGACGCGGCGATGGTCATCGAACTGCGGCTGATAATGGAGGACCAGTTCCTCGCGCTCGACCACACGACGCAGATCGTTCTGCATCGAGGCCCGTTCGACCAGCGCCTCCTGCATCTGCGGGTCGAAGAAGCACAAGGCGTTCCGGCCGTTGGTCTTGGCCTGGTACATGGCGACATCGGCGCGCCGCAGCAGCTCATCGGCGCCATGATGATCGGCGTTGAACAGGCCGATGCCGATGCTGAAGGTGCTGTGATGCTCGCGACCCTTGAGCCGGTAGGGCTGGGCGCCCAGTTCGAGGATCTTCTTCGCCACCAACTCCGCCTGGGACGCGGCCTCGGCCTCGTCCTGGCTCAAGTCCTCGAGCATGACCACGAACTCGTCCCCGCCCAGGCGCGCCACGGTGTCGCCTTCCCGAACGCATGACTTCAGTCGCCCGGCCACCTCGACGAGCATCTGGTCGCCAGCCTCGTGACCCAGGGTATCGTTGAGATTCTTGAAGTAATCGAGATCCAGGAACAGCAGGGCGCCATGCTTGCGGTAGCGCGTGGTGGCCGCCAGGGCCAGACCGAGGCGATCGATCAGCAGACGGCGGTTCGGCAGTTGGGTCAGCGGATCGAAGAACGCGAGATTGCGGATCTGTTCCTCCGCCTCCTTGCGTTGCGAAATGTCGCTGAAGGCGACGACGTAATGGCTGATATGACCCTCGGGGGCAACCACCGCCGATATCGTCTGCCATACCGGATAAACACGGCCTTTCTTGTGGCGATACCACAGTTCGCCCTGCCAGAACTTGTCATTGCCGACAGCGAGCCAGATCTGCCGGTAAGCCTCGTCGTCGTGGTGGCCCGAAAGCAGCACCCGGGGCGCCTGGCCAAGCACTTCGTCGGACTGGTAGCCGGTGGTGCCGACGAACGCGCGATTCACCCTCAGCATGACCTGATCGGCGTCGGTCACCAGCATCGGCTCCTCCGACTCGAACGCCGTCGCGGCGATGCGCAACTCCTCGCTGCTGCGCTGGATCTCGGTCATCATCCGGTCGAGTTTGTCGGCCATGCCGTTGAACGCGGTGATGGTCTCGCGCATTTCCGGGCCGCCGCTCGGCGGAATGCGCGTGGACAGGTCGCCATCGCCGAAGCGTTGCGCGCCGTCCATCAAGGCGCCAAGCGGCCGCAAGCCGGACCGCAGGATCAGCATGATGCCGAGAAACTCCAGCCCGACCACCAGCGCCAAAAGATTCAGGTTGCTGAGAAACGCGCTCCACAAGCGGTCGATTCCCGCGATGGTGGACATCATGACCGTCAACACGCCTCGTTCCCGACCATCGACGACCACCGGGCGCGACGCCAGCGGCGCCGCCACGCCGGCCGCCGCCGCGAACCATGCCGGCGCCTTGGCGGTCGGCGGTGCCGCGACCGCATCGATGACGAGTCCGTCGGCGCCTCGCCAGATCAGCCGCCGGATGTTGATCTGGCCAGCCCTCGCCTTGAGCGCGCCAGCCAGGCCATCATGGTTGCCCGCCCGGCTGAATGCGGCGATGGCGGCCTCCTGCGCGGAGAGTTCCGCCTGAAGCTGCCGTTCGAGCTCCCCATTCACCGACAGCGCGTCGCGGACGGTCGCGGTGACGACCAGGATCGCCGTTGCGGCGAGCATCACCAAGGCGGCGCCCAACATGAGCCGGGCGCCGAAGCTCAGGCGCGACCAAAGAGACATCCGGGGGGACATCGGGGACATCGGCGGGATATCGCTCAAATCTCCTCCTCATGACAGGCCAATGCCGGAACAGCGGCAAGGGCCATGGTTACGAAGAATGCTACGCCGCCCCGGCAAGAAGAATATCGACGTTAAGTGGGCTGAAACGATGGTTATTCGGGCGATAAGCATGCAGACAGCATGACGGCGCCGCTCGCCCGCGCCGGGATCAGTTGCGTGGCTTGAGGTGCAAATGCGCCACGGCCTTGCCGCGCGGTGTGTAGCCGTGGCCATGGCGGCTCTGGTCGACGTCGACCGAGACGATGTTCAGGCTGCCATGGCGCACGCCGCGCTCGGCGACCAGGGCATCGGCGAAGCCGCGCACGGCCGCGACCGGACCTTTCAGGATCACGCTTTCCAGGCAATTGTCATGGTCGAGATGGGCATGCAGGGTCGCCACGGTCAGGTCGTGGTGGCCGTGCTGGAGTTCGGTCAGGCGCTCGGCGAGGTCGCGCTCGTGGTGGTTGTAGACGTAGGAAAGGTTGGCGACGCAGTAGTCGCCGGTCGCCGCCGACTGGCGGGCGGCTTCGATCTGGCCGCGCAACAGGTCGCGGATCGCCTCCGAGCGGTTCCGGTAGCCGCGCCTGGCGATCAGTTCGTCGAATTCGCGCGCCAGGTCTTCGGCCAGTGAAATGGTGAAGCGTTCCACGGATCAGTAGCCGAGCGTGTGGTCGATCAGGTTGATGGTCACCACGGGCGCATCGAGCGCCGCTGCCGTGGCGGCGAAGAAGTCGCGCACCCAGGGCGAGGCGCTTTCATAAACGGCGCGGGTCCGCGTCTTGGCCAGCGAGAGAATCTTGTCCGCGGCCAGCAGCTTGCCCATGGGATTGCTCGGCACGCAACCGGCCTCCTCGAACTCGCGGCCCAACCATTGATGGGCGGACGAGTGTGTAAAGCGGGCGATTTCGGCGTCGGCCACCAGGGTCTCGACTTCCTGGCCATCGCTGAACAGCACGGTGATCCGGCAGGGCATGTTCTTCTCCGTCGTGATTGCCTGGACGGATGGTATCCGGTCAGGCGGGAATCTTCCAGCCGAGATCGCGGTGCCGCGCCAGATGGCGCGGCGTCCATGATGCCGGCGACTTGCGCACGAAGTGCCAGCGGGCGACGTGGTAGCTCGGATCGAAGCCGAAGAAGTTGCGCCGCATGTGCGCCAGTTCCTCGGCGCGCCAGGCGGCGAGCGGCTTGGCGGCCTCGTCGGCGGCGCGGCGGGCCTGCTTGGCGGCAAGGCGGGAAGCGAAATCGGCGGCGGACGCCAGTTCGGCGGACCGACGGGCGACATCGGCCAGGAAGGCGGCGCGGTCGCCGGCCAGGCAGGCGTCATAGAAGCCGGACTTCACGGACGCCCGCGCGGTCATCGGCAGGCGGTGCTGCATGATCGCGGCCGCGCCCTCGGCGCCGACGCGCGGCGGCAGCAGGTAGGTCCAGAACTCCGAGCCGAAGAGGTTGCCCATGTTCTTGTAGTGCGGATTGAGCATGACGCCGTCGCGCACCCAGACCTGATCGGCGGCGCGAGCCAGGAAGCAGCCGCCGGCGCCGGCGTTGCCGCGCAGCGCCGCCACCGTCAGCTTGTCGTCGCAGCGCAGGATGGCTTCGGCCAGGTCGTCGATAGCGTTGATGTTGGCCCAGGATTCGTCGGCCGGGCTGGCGGCCTGCTCGATCAGATTCAGGTGGATGCCGTTCGACCAGAAGTCGTCGCCGCCCATCAGCACCAGCACGCGGGTGGGGCGGCTCTTCGCCCACTCGAAGGCGGCGCGCAGGCGCTGGCAATGCGCCGTGCCCATGGCGCCGTTGTAGAACTCGAAGTACAGGAAACCGGCCTCGCCGGCTTCCTCGTAGCGGATGTCCCGCCATGTGGCGTGATCGGCGCTCCACCAGCCTTCCAGCGGCAGTTCCGGCAGACTCGCCGCCTGCTCGGCGAAAGCGATCGTGGCCGGCAGCTTGATGCCGTCCTTGCGCTTGACGTGGCCGATCCAGACCGCGCCGTCGGCCGTGGCGCGCAGCAAGGCGGTCTCGCGGCGGCCGATGAGCGCGCCGGGTGGCGTGTCGCCATGGCTGACTTTTGCGCCATTGGCTTCGGGCCAGGCGTCGAACAGGTGGCAGGGCTCGCCGAACAGCTCGTCGGCGACGCCGGGAAAGCCGTCGGCGGCGTCGATCTTCCTCAGCACGATATCGCTGGTATCGCGCCGCCAGTCGATGGCGCGGTCGGCCTGGCGCATCAGTAGGCGCAACCGGCCGCGCCCGCGGGCTTCGGCGAGCGGCGTCGGCTTGCCGCCGGCCGCGAATCTTTCCACCGCCTCGATCAGGGCCTGCGCCGCCGCCTCGGTCACTTCGTTGCGATAGAGGCTGGCCTTGCGGCCGCGATGCATCGGAAAGTTCGCCGTGGCCCAGACCGGCCCCGCGTCCATCCCGGCTTCGGCCTGCAACACCGTCACGCCCCACTCCGCCTCGCCCTCCTGGATCGCCCAGTCGAGCGCCGAGGGTCCGCGGTCGCCGACGATGCCCGGATGCACGA
>ERZ1645187.1927-NODE-1927-length-18749-cov-11.830962_pt1 | contig 18749 bp, 14 predicted proteins | sample MGYA00575352_ERZ1645187 | MGnify/ENA primary metagenome ERZ1645187 (study PRJEB40837, sample SAMN11349314) | freshwater sediment metagenome | isolation source: river sediment | host: Sediment | place: India: Wazaribad , New Delhi | collected 2017-02-21 ... | reverse complement strand
AGGTCGCGCATCTGGGCGAGGGCGGCGTCGCCGGCCATCTGGCGGAAGAGGTCGCGCTTGAGCTTGCCGATGCCGTGTTCGGCGGAGATGGAGCCGCCCCAGGCGATGACCTGCGCGGCCCAACGGGCGTAGAGGGCGCGGCCGGCGTCGTAGTCGGCCGGATGCCGCGGCAGGACGTTGACGTGCAGATGGTTGGCGCCGATGTGGCCGAAGATCAGGTGTTCGAGGCCGGAAGCCGCGAGATCCTTCTCGTAGAGCGCGAGGACGTCGCCGAGGCGGGCGTCGGGCACGGACATGTCGGTGCCGAGCTTGACGAGGCCGGGGTGGATCTTGCGGCGTTCGTCGATGGCGGAATTGACCATTTCGGGGGCGGAATGGCGGAAGAGCTTCAGCTTTTCCAGGTCGTGGGAATTGTCGGCGAGGATGCAGGCGTCGGGATCGCCGCCGAATTCGGGCAGGCGTTCGGCGGCGGCGAGCACGGCGGTTTCGGCCGCGGCGGCGTCGGGGGCGTGCCACTCGGCGTAGACGCAAGCCGCGCCGTCGGGCAGGGCGGGCACGGCGATGCCCTTGGAGGCGAGTTCGTCGGCATGCTCGTTCAGGAAGGCCAGGCAGCGGGCATCGAAGTACTCCAGCGCCGCTAGGGCTGTTCCCGACCTCTGACCTCCGACCTCCGACCTCTGGTCCGCCCGCAGGGCGTCGACGAACCCGACGACGGCGGCGGTGGAAGGCAGGAAGGCCATGAGGCCCCAGACGGCCCCGGGGGCGGGCAGCAGGCGCAGGACGGCTTCGGTCACGACGCCGAGAGTACCTTCGGCGCCGACGAAGAGATCGACGAGATCCATGTCGGGATCGACGAAATAGCCGGCGGCGTTTTTCACGGCGGGCCGGCGCAGCGGCGGCAGTTCGCCCGCGATAGAACCCAGCTGGAAGCGCAGGCCTTGGGCTTGGTCGCGTCCGCGGCGGAGATCGAGGACGTCGCCGTTGAGGAGGGCGACGCGCAGGCCGAGGACGTGGTTGCGGGTGGGGCCGTGGAGGAACGAGAGGGCGCCGGAGGAATTGCAGGAGATCATGCCGCCGATGGAGGCGGAGGTCTCGGTGGGATCGGGCGCGAAATAGAGGTGCGGCGGGACGGCGGCGCGGATGGCGGCGAGGGTGGCGCCGGGCTGGACGCGCAGGGTCTCGCCTTCGATTTGGATCTGGTCCATGTGGGCGAGGTTGAGGACGAGGCCGCCTTCGGGCACGGCGCCGCCGGTGACGCCGGTGCGGGCGCCCTGGGTCGTGACGGGCCAGCGCTGTTCGCGCGCTTCGGCGAGCGCCGCGAGGACCTCGGCTTCGGTGCGCGGGAAGGCGATGCGGTCGGCGCGGCCGACGCGCCGGGACTCGTCGCGCAGGTAGTCGGCGTGGGCGGGTTGGAACGATTCACTCATGCGGGGCAATATAGCTTGCCTCGGCTTCCCGCGCACGGCTAAAGTATCCGATTCAAATAATAGGAGAAAAGCATGACCAATCGGATGGTTAAGGTGAAGTTCGAGCATGGGCCCGAACAGGAAGTGGAGTCGGGGATTTCGTTGAGCCAAATTCTGGCGCAGTACCCGGCGACGAAGGCGGGGATCGATTTCCCGGCCCTGGGGGCGCTGGTGAACAACGAATTCGTCTCGGTGGAATACCGGATCGAGACGGACAGCACGGTGAAGATCCTGGGCTACCGGGATTCGTACGGGCAGCGGGTGTATCGGCACACGATCGCCTTCCTGCTGGCGAAAACGGCGCACGAGCTGTTCCCCGGCTGCGATTTCGCGGTGGATCACTCGCTCTCCAAGGGGCTCTATTGCAGCTTCCGGCTGGGCGACGAGGCGGGCGTGACCAAGGCCCAGCTGGCGAAGCTGGACGCCGCCCTGCGCAAGCTGTTCGACGAGAAGACGCCGATCGACCGCATCAAGGTCACCTACGACGAGGCCATCGCGCACTTCGAGGCGGCGGGCGCCAAGGACAAGCTGAACCTGCTGCGCTACAAGAACAGCTCCAAGGTCAGCGTCTACAAGTGCGGCGCGTTCATGGATCTGGCGAACCAGCCGCTGGCGAACAACGCGGCCGCGCTGGGCAACTACCAGCTGATCGGCTACAAGGAAGGCTTCGTCGTCATGGGGCCGGACCGCATGGACAACAACGCGTTCCCGCCGTTCGAGCCCGCGCACTACATCTACGACGTCTTCAAGGGCCACAAGGACTGGGGCCGGATCGTGCGCGTGCGCACGGTGGGCGACCTCAACGAGCGCATCGCCAAGAAGAAGATCGACGACTTCATCGACGTGAACGAAGCCTACCAGGAGAAGCGCATCGCGCTGCTGGCCGAGCAGATCGCCCAGCGCAAGGGCCAGCTGAAGTGGATCCTGATCGCCGGGCCGTCGTCGTCGGGCAAGACCACGTTCTCCAAGCGCCTGTCGCTGCAGCTGAAGGCCAGCGGCATGAACGCGAAGCCGATCTCGCTGGACAACTACTTCGTGGAGCGCGGCAAAACCCCGCTGGACGAAAAGGGCGAGGTGGACTACGAGCACCTGGAGGCGCTGAACCTGGCGCTGATCGACGAGCAGCTGACCGCCCTGGACGAAGGCAAGAAGGTGGAACTGCCGTACTACAACTTCCACACCGGCCAGCGGGAATTCCGCGGCGAGTTCATGCACATCGGCCCGGACGACGTGATCGTGCTGGAAGGCATCCACGGCCTGAACCCGCGCCTGACCGCCAGCGTTCCCGCCGAGCACAAGTTCAAGATCTACATCAGCGCGCTGACGCAGCTGAACATCGACAGCAACAACCGGATCTCCACGACGGACAACCGCCTGATCCGGCGCATGGTGCGGGACAACAACTTCCGCAGCCACAGCGCGATCAAGACGCTGCAGATGTGGCCCAAGGTGCGCCGCGGCGAGAAGACCTGGATCTTCCCGTTCCAGAAGGAAGCCGACGTGGCCTTCAACTCGGCGCTGGATTACGAACTGGCCGTGCTGCGCCCCTTCGCGGAACCCCTGCTGGCGGAAATCAAGCCGTCCATGCCGGAATACGCGGAAGCCGTGCGCATCCAGCAGTTCCTGGCGAACTTCCTGGTGATTCCGACGGACCGCGTGCCCCCGACGAGCGTGATCCGCGAATTCATCGGCAAGAGCTTCTTCCAGTACTAAAAACGGCAGCGATTCGACGCCGGACGCAAAGGACGCAAGGGACGCCATCGTCGCGTTTGCGTCTTTTGCGTCTTTTGCGTTATCCTGCCCGGAAATGAGCGCAATGGAACCAGACCGCAAAACCGAACGGATCGTGGCGATCGTGGGCCGGCCCAACGTGGGCAAGTCCGCGCTGTTCAACCGCCTCGTCCGCCGCCGGTTGGCCATCGTCCACGCGGAGGAAGGCGTGACGCGCGATCGCCTGATGGCGGCCGCGGAGTGGCTGGGCCAGCGCTTCCGCGTGGTGGATACCGGCGGTCTCGCCCTGATGGACCGCGCCAAGTCCGGCGATCAAATCCTGCAGGCGACGGCCGACCAGGTCCAAGCCGCCATCGAAGATTCGGCGGCGGCGATCCTGGTCGTGGACCTGACGGCCGGCCTGCAGCCGCTCGACGTGGAAGTGGCGCGCCTGTTGCGCAAGTCAGGCCGGCCCGTCGTCGTGGCCGCGAACAAGGCCGATCTGCCGGCTCAGGACGACAAGGCCGAGGACTTCGCGTCGCTGGGCTATCCCGTTTTTCCCGTGTCGGCCTCCCACAACCGCGGCATCGAGGAACTGATGGCGGCGACGCTGCCGCATCTGCCGCCGGAATCCGCCGAGAGCGAGCTGCCGCGCCTGAAGGTGGCCGTGGTGGGCCGTCCCAACGTCGGCAAATCGTCCTACATCAACCGCCTGACGGGCCAGAACCGCGTGATCGTCTCCGGCGTGCCGGGCACGACCCGCGACAACGTCGACGTGCCGTTCACGCTGAAAGCGGCGGACGGCGCGGAGCGCCACTACTGGCTGGTGGACACGGCGGGCATGCGCAAGCAGGGCAAGGTGCACGAATCGGTCGAGAAATTCAGCCTGTTCCGCGCCGAGCAGGGCATCGCCGAAGCCGACATCGTCGTGCTGGTGATGGATGCGGAAGAAGGGCCGGGCTCGCAGGAGAAAAAGATCGCGGCGCTGATCCGCGAGCACCACAAGGCCTGCGTGGTGCTCGTGAACAAGTGGGATCTGGCGCAGGGCACGGCGGTCAAGGCGGCGGACTACGAAGAGCGGATGCGCGAGGAACTGTTCTTCCTGGGCGACATCCCCGTGCTGTTCGGATCGGCCGCGACGGGTTTCCACATCCGCCGCAGCTTCGAGGTGATCGACGCGGTCGCCGCGCGGCTGCAGACCAAGATGCCGACGGGCGTGCTGAACCGCGTGGTGCGCGACGCCTTCGCGCGCTCGCAGCCGCCGTTTTCCAAGGGCCGGCAGCTCAAGTTCTACTACGCGACGCAAACCGGGACGAACCCGCCGCGCGTGACGCTGTTCGTGAACGACCCCTCGCTCAGCACGCCCACGCACCAGGCCTTCCTGACGGCCCGCCTGCGCGAGGCGTTCGATCTGGCCGGCGTGCCGCTCGTCCTGCGCTATCGCTCCAGCCACGGCGACAAGAAACCGGCCGCGGGCTAGCGGGGCCGCGATGATCCGGAAATGGTCCAGCCTGAAACCGCCGCCGAGCCCCGGCGGCTATCGCGAGATGGTGCGCGTGTCGGCGCCCATCATCGTGACGATGGCCTCGTTCACGCTGATGCAGTTCGCCGACCGCATCTTTCTGGCGCACCACGGCTCGGTCTCCCTGCGCGCCGCGTTCCCGGCCGGCATCCTGGCGCTCACGCTGACGATGTTCTTCCAGGCGCTGGCGGGCTATTCGGGCACCTTCGTGGCGCAATACCACGGCGCGGGGCAGAAGCCGGAATGCGGCCGCGCCACGGCCCAGGGCCTCTGGGTGGGGTTGCTGACCTGGCCCCTCGGGCTCGCGCTGATTCCGGCCGGGTTCTGGCTGCTGGCGGTCGCCGGCCACCCCGCGGACGTGCTGGCGGCCGAAAAAATCTATCTCGGCATCCTGATGATCGGCTGCGGATTCTGGTCCATGGGGAACGCCGCGTCGGGGTTCTTCTCGGGCCGCGGCGACACGCGGACGCCGATGGTGGCGCACATCGCGTCCAACTTGGTCAATATCGCGCTCGACTACGCTTTGATCTTCGGCCACTGGGGCTTTCCGGCGTGGGGCATCGCGGGGGCGGCGGTGGCGACGGTGGTTTCCTCGGCGCTGGGGCTGGCGATCTTGCTCGCCCTGTATTTCCGCAAGGAATTCCGCGAGGAATACGCCACGTGGACCGGCCAGCGCCTGGATTGGCGCCTGATGGCCCCGCTGATCCGCTACGGGGTGCCCGCCTCGATCAATTCGCTGCAGGACGTGGGCGCCTTCACGTTCTTCGTGGTGCTGCTGGGCCGGCTGCCGGCGGCGGACATGGCCGCCAGCAACATCGCGTTCAGCATCAACAACGTCGCCTTCATGCCGCTGCTGGGCATGGGCATGGCCGCGACGATCCTCGTCGGGCAGTACCAGGGCGCGCGCAAGCCCGCGACGGCGGAACGGGCCGGCCTCACCGCCCTCAAGATCGGCTGGATCTACATGGGCGTGGTGGCGCTGTCGTTTCTCGCGATGCCCCGGCCGTATTTCTCGCTCTTCACCGGCAACGCGCCCGGCATGGTGGCGCTGGACGAGGTGCTGGACACCGGGCGCTGGCTGCTGGCGATGATGGCGCTCTGGGGCCTGCTCGACGCCATCAACCTGATCGTCGGCGGCGCGTTGAAGGGCGCGGGCGATACCCGTTTCGTGCTGATCTATTCCGCCTTGGCGACTTGGCTGGTGTGGATGCCCGGCGAACTCGTCCTGCTGCTTTGGCTCGATGCCGGCCTGATGGCGGCCTGGATCTGGATGACGCTGTTCGTGTTCATTCTGGCCGCCGGTTTCTGGCTGCGCTTCCGCCGCGGAAAATGGAAAACCATCGAAATGATCCCGCAGGCGCCGGTGGTGGTGCCGGTCGCGGAGGCGGCGATATGAAGATTTCGATCCTGACGCCCAACTACAACGGCGCGCGCTGGCTGGCGCGCGCCATGGATTCGGTCCTGGCGCAGGAACTCGCGCCGGGCGACGAACTGGAATACCTTTTCCTCGACGGCGGCAGCACCGACGGTTCGCTGGCGATCGCCGCAGCGCGCCGCGACCGCCTCGCCGCGCTCGTCAGCGAAAAGGACGCCGGCCCCGCCGACGCGTTGAACAAAGGTTTCGCGCGGGCGACGGGCGAATTGGTCGGCTGGCTCAACGCCGACGACGTCTACCGGCCTGGCGCGTTGGCCAAAGCCATCGCGGCGGCCCAGGCGCATCCGCGCGCCGCGTTTTTCTTCGGCAAATGCCGGATCGTGGACGAGGCCGGCACGGAAATCCGCGGATTCCCGACCTTCGTGAAGAACGCGTGCTTCCCGTTTTCGAGCCGGTTCCTGATCCAGTGCATCAACTACGTCTCCCAGCCGGCGTCGTGGTTCCGGCGCTCCGCGCTGGCGGCAGCGGGCGGGCTGCGGACGGATTTCAAGGCGGCGTGGGACTACGACCTGACGCTGCGCCTGTGGCGGCAGGGCGGGGGGGCGCGGATTCCCGGCGCGCCGCTGGCGGACTTCCATTGGCATCCGGGCTCGATCAGCGGCACCCACTACGAGCGCCAGTTCGAGGAAGAATGGCGCGCGGCCGTCGCCGACGCCGGGCGCTTCTCGCCCCAGGCTGCGATCCACTGGGCCGTGCGCCACGGCATCGTGGCTTGCTACCGCTTCATGAATCGCGGCTCGGTCTAGTTTTTCCCGGTTCCGAAGCTCGCGGTCCCGGAGAAGGATTGGTCCGAATGATCACATACATAGTTAATTAACTATGATCGATTTGCTGCGATGTTAGATCATGCAATATGTTGTAAATAATGAAGATGCGCGATCTTGCCCGTACAGGTGCGATGTATTAATGCCAAAAATACAGATATATAGTTAATTAACTATGAACAGGTGTTCTGGGCGGCGGGAGTTCCCGCTTGGGGGACGAAACGCTAACGGACGGCGTCGCGGCCGGCGGCGAACGCGCGCAGGTTGATCTCGAGCAGCTTGGCGGGGATGCGCTCGCGCAGCGCGGCCTGCCAGTGCTCGTCGGCGAACGGCGCGAACGCGGACAGCGCGCCCAGCAGCACGACGTTCGCCGCGCGCAGGTTGCCCGCCTTGATCGCGAGGGGATTGGCGTCGATCAGCGTCAGGCCGGAATAGGCGGCGAGGCGCCGGTCCAGATCTTCCACGGGCGCCTGCAGGCCGCTGGACACCGTGACGGGGATGCGGTCCATGTCGTTGACCAAGATCTTCGCGCCGGGCTTGGCGAGGTGGGCGAAGCGCAGGGCTTCCATGCGCTCGAACGACACGAGCACGTCGGACTGGCCGTCGGGGATGATCGGCGAGTGGACCCGCGCGCCGAAGCGGACCTGGCTGATCACCGAGCCGCCGCGCTGCGACATGCCGTGGATTTCCGACTTCTTGACGTCGAGCCCAGCGTGCATGGCCGCCAGCGCGAGGACGTCGGACGTCAGCAGAATGCCCTGTCCGCCGACGCCGACGAGGGACACGTTGAAGATGCGGTCGAGGGTGATGCTCATCGGGAGTTCCTTATTTCGCGGGGGAGATGGCGCCGAATTTGCAGACCTGCGCGCAAAGGTTGCAGCCCGTGCAGAACTGGGGGTCGATCCGGGACTTGAAGCGCTTGCCGGCGGGATCCTTGGCTTCGCCGCGCACGATGGCGGGGCAGCCGATCCGGAAGCACGCGCCGCAGGCGGTGCACTTTTCGGCGTCGACTTCGTTGATGAACTTTCCGGCCCACTTTTCGTGCAGCACGCAGGGGCCGCGCACGACGACGACCGCCGGTTCGCCGCCGTCGAGGCATTCGGCGAAGACCTTTTCGAGATTCGCCAGATCGTAGGGTTCGACCTCGTGGACGCGTTGGATGCCGAAGGCGCGGGCGACGTCGGCCACGCGCACCTGCGTGGAAATCTCGCCGAGCAGGGTGTGGCCGCTGCCGGGATTCTCCTGGTGGCCGGTCATGGCCGTGATGCGGTTGTCGAACACCATGACGGTGATCGGAATCCGGTTGTAGGCCACGTCGAGCAGGCCGGTCATGCCGGAATGGAAGAAGGTGGAATCGCCCATGACGGCGGCGATGCGTTGGTTCGGCAAGCCGGCCTTGCGCATGCCGATGGCGGCGCCGATGGCGGCGCCCATGCAGATGCAGGTGTCCATCGCCGCGAGCGGCGGGGCGGATCCAAGCGTGTAGCAGCCGATGTCGCCGCAGACCGTGGCCTTGAGCTTGGACAGGATATGGAACGGGCCGCGGTGCGAGCAGCCGGAGCACAGGACCGGCGGCCGCACGGGAACGCCGGTCTCGGGTTTGGGCGTTTCCGGCGCGGGCGTGCCCAGCAGTTCGGCGCGCAACGCCGCCAGGCGCGTCGGGTTGAGCTCCATCATGCGCAGTTCGGTCTGGGGCTCCACGACGGGAATGCCGGCGGCGCGGATCTGTTCGGCCAGCACGGGATCGGATTCCTCCACGACGGCCAGGCGCTTCACGCCGGCCGCGAACGCGCGGATCTTCTCGATGGGCGGGGGCTGGGAGAGGCCGACCTTGAAGACGGGCGCTTCGGGGAAGACTTCCTTCACGTATTGATAGGCCACGCCGGAAGCCACGAGGCCCAGATCGCCCGTGCCGGGTTCGGCGCGGTTGAAGGGGGAGGCTTCCGTCAGTTCGCGCAGGACGACCGAGCGCTTTTCGACCGCGAAGCGCATCAGGCGGCCGTGCGCGGGCACGGCGACGTTGCGCTGGGCGTTCTTGACGTAGGGGATGCCCGGCGCTTCGCCGCGCTCGCCGGAACCGATGTCCACGATGCCGGAGGTGTGCGCCGTGCGCGTCGTGGTGCGGACGATGACGGGCACCTGGTATTTCTCGCTCAGCTCGAAGCCGGCGGTCACCATGTCGTAGGCTTCCTGCGAATCGGCCGGCTCGAACAGCAGGCACTTGGCGAACTTGGCGAGCGAACGGTTGTCCTGCTCGTTCTGCGAGGAATGCATGCTGGGATCGTCGGCCACGATGATCACCATGCCGCCGATGGCGCCGACGTAGGTGAAGGTCATCAGCGGGTCCATGGCCACGTTGAGCCCGACGTGTTTCATCGCGACCAGCGCGCGGACGCCGGCGAGCGAGGCGCCCACGCCGATTTCCATGGCGACCTTCTCGTTGACCGACCATTCGCAATTGATGGCGCCTTTGAATTCGGCCACGTGCTCCAGGATTTCGGTGGAGGGCGTGCCGGGATAGGCGGCGGCGACGCGGCAGCCGGCGCGATAGGCGGCCCAGGCGATGGCTTGGTTGGCGGAAAGCAGTTTTTTCATGGGGCGGGTCCGGTTCGGGGTTTCCAAAATCAGGCGGCGACTGTAGCACTTCCCGCCCCGGGCCGAAAAGCCCGAAAAAGACGGACGCAACCCGCCGGCGCGGGATCGCCGACCCAGCCACTCCGGACATCGGCAAGAGGGACCGGAGGCCAACCGCGGGCCGGCAGGAATGAAACTGGCGCTATCACGTTTAATTAAACATCATAGTCGCTTCATCCAATCATGGTCGATCGTTGCGGAAAATGGCGATGAACGGGGGTCGCTTTGCCGGCGTTGTGGTGCCACGCGGCTTTTGCTAGGGTCCGGGGCCTATGACCACCCCCTTCCAGATGATTTCCGTTCCTGCCGACCTGCGCGCGCTCGCAGACCGCCTGCAGGAAGAGGCCGTTTTGGCCTTCGACACCGAATTCACCTGGGAGCGCACCTACTACGCCCGGCTGGGCCTGGTGCAGATCGCCGTCGCCGACGGCCGCAGTTTTCTGATCGATCCGCTCGCCGCCGGCGATCTGGCGCCGCTGGGCGAATTGCTGGCGAACGCGCGCATCGTCAAGCTTCTGCACGATGCGCCCCAGGATCTGGCGATCCTGCGCCGCGCGACGGGCGTCGCCGCGCGCAACGTGTTCGACACGCGGCAGGCCGCGGGCTTCGCCGGGCTGGGCGCCGGGCTGTCGCTCGGCAACCTGCTGGCCGAGACGCTCGACGTCCATCTCGCCAAGGCGCACACCCGGGCGGACTGGCTGGCGCGGCCGTTGGCGCCGGAGGAACTCGAGTACGCGGCCGACGACGTGCGCTACCTGCCGGAAGTCGCCGAGCGGCTGCGCGTCCGTGCCCGGACCGCGGGCGTCGAGGCGTGGCTGGACGAAGAGCGCGCGGCGCTGGACGATCCGGAAACCACGGCCGAGAAACCGCCGGAAGAGGCCTATCTGCGCATCCGCGCGGCGGCCAATCTGGCGCCGCGTTCGTTGGCCGCGCTGCGCGAACTGGCGTCCTGGCGGGAACAGGCCGCGCGCGCCGCCGATCTGCCGCGCCGCTGGTTGCTGGAGGACGGGGAACTGGTGGCCATCGCCGCGGCGCTGCCGCAAACCCCGGATGGCTTGAAGCTCAAGCCGCCGGCGGTTGCGCGCTGGGGCGCGGACCTGCTGGCGGCCGTCCGACGTGCGCAGGAGCTGGCCGAAGCGGATTTGCCGCCGCCGATCTTCCAGCCGCGCCGCGATGCCGCCTTCCGGAAGGAACTCGACGGCGCGTTGGCCGAGATCCAAACCCGGTCCGCGGCCCGTGGCGTCGATCCGGCGCTGGTTTGCAGCCGGAACGATCTGGCCCGGCTGCTGCAGGCCGGCGCGGAGGCGCGGCCCGCCGACCACGCCCTGCTGCGCGGCTGGCGCGCCGAACTGGCCGGCGACCTCGTCGCCGCCCGCCTCCCGAAAAGCCTCTTTTAAATTTGGCCTGGGGACGCCTCGGAGAGGCGTCCCTACCTTCGTTTTCCACGCTACGTAATTTTTTCCACGGCGTGGAAAAAAGTTTTCCACGGCATGGAAAACCGATAAGGTTGGCCCCACGACATGCGGGCAACGCCACCCATTTTCGTTGCGTGCGCGCTTCTGGCCGCGTCCGGCTCGCCGCCGGCCGCGCGGGCCGGCGAACCCTTCTTGATCCGGAACGACCAACCCGTCGGCCGGCTGTATGGCGTGCCGGTCGGCGTCGACGCCGACCCGGCAGCGGCCCCGGGATTCGGGCTGCGCGTCGGGCTCGACGTGGCCAACAGCTCCATCCAGATGGTTCGCGGTTCGACGGAACTGGCGCTCGATGGCGAGACCTGGGTATTGCGGTTCGCGGCGCGGCACGTCTGGAAGAACGGCTGGCGGATTGGGATCGGAGTGCCCGTGGTGTCGCATCAGGGGGGCGGGACGGATTCGTTCATCGAGGATTACCACGAAGCGCTGGGGTTGCCGAACGGCAATCGCAAGCAGCGGCCGTCCGGCCGGCTGGAATACCGGTATCTGCGGAACGGGGAAACGGTCTTCCGCCAAACCGATTGCACGACGGGCCTGGGCGACGTTTTTCTGGCCGTGGCGGCGCCGTTGGCGCGCGACGCGGCCGGCACGCGCGCGCTGGACGCCGTCGCGGGCGTCGAACTGCCCACGGGCGACGCCGACCGCCTGCTCGGCAGCGGCAGCTGGGATTTTTCGCTCGGTCTGGCCGGCGCCGATTTCGCGACGCTGGCGAAGTGGAATCTCGAACTCCACGGGGGCATCGGCGTGCTGGCCATGACGGACGGCGACGTGCTGGAGGATTTCCAGGAGCCGTTCGCGGGCTACGGGGATTTGGCGGTCGGCTGGCGGCTGGCGCGGTGGCTGGTGCCGCGCGTGCAGGTGGATTTCCACAGCCCGTTTTTTTCGGGGACGGACCAGACGCCGCTCGACGACTGGGCGGTCGAACTCGTTTGCGGGGCGACGGTTCTGCTGCCGGGACGCGTCGCGCTCGATCTCGCCGTGGCGGAAGACGTCGCCGTCAACACCGCGCCGGACGTCGTGTTCCACGTCGGACTGAAAAGGAGCCTATGAAAACGTTGCGTGGGTTGGCATGCGTCGGATGGATGATCGCGGCCTCGGCCTGGGGGGCGCCGGAAAAAGCGCCGGCGGACGGAGAGATCCGGTGGCTGGACGACTTCAGCACCGTGGGCCGGCTTGGGTTCTTTTCCAACCACGACGACGAGTTCCAAGGCGACCGCTACGTTTCGGAGGGAGCGGCGTTGCTCGACTTCGACCTGCTGTCGGTGGGCGAGCGGTGGTCGCTGTGGTCGCGGTTCGGGCTGGTCGTCGATTTGGGAAAATCGGTGGCCGACAACCTGCCGTTCTCGCCCAAGGAGATGGCCTACGAGTTCAGTCCGTTCGTCGAATACCGGCGGTCGGCCTACGTGTACCGGTTCGGGTGGAACCACGTGTGCCAGCATCTGATCTACAAGGACCACGCCGAGCCGTGGTACGTGACGGCCGGCAGCAACGCCGTGCCGCCGGACGTCTATTGGAACCGGCTTTTCCTGGGCGCGGGCCGGGCCGAAGTCCGGCCGGAGGTTTTCCGGGAGACCGCGTTCGGGCCGGCGCCGCCGCGGTGGCTCTGGTACGCGGAGGTCGGCGGCTACCTGCAGTCGTTTCCGGGCATGAACGACGATTCGCTCTACGGATACAACGATTGGGTGGCCGATGCGAAAGCCGACGTTCGCCTGCGGCTGCTGGCCGGCGAAAAATGGGCGCTCTACGCGAACAGCCTGACGCACGTGCTGCTGGACGGCGAAAACGAGTTTTTCACGCGCGAGCAACTCCAGTTGGAGGTGGCCTTCGCCAGCCGGGGCTACGGCTCGTCGATCTACGGGGGCTGGCACGCCGTGGACGAGCATCCGCGCGATTCCAAGGAAGGCATGGTCGAGTTCGGCGCGTCGTTCTACTACTGAGCGCCGGCCTGGAACGAGGAGAACGACGATGAAAACGCTGCCGCATCTGTTCGACAACAACCGCCGCTGGGCGGCCGGGCTGCTGAAGACCGATCCGGATTTTTTCCGGCGGCTGGCCGAGCAACAGGCGCCGCAGTTTCTGTGGATCGGCTGCGCGGACAGCCGCGTGCCCGCGAACGAGATCGTGGGCCTGCGCCCGGGCGAGCTGTTCGTGCACCGCAACGTGGCGAACCTGGTGGTGCATTCGGACATGAACTGCCTGGCCACGATCCAGTACGCCGTCGAAGCCCTGCGGGTCCGGCACGTCATCGTCTGCGGACACTACGGTTGCGGCGGGGTGCAGGCCGCGCTGGAGCGCTGTCCCCACGGGCTGGTGGACAACTGGCTCGGGCACGTGCGCGATCTGGCCCGCCGGCGGCGGGCCGAACTGGACGCGCTGCCCGACGACGACGCGCGGTTCGACCGGCTGTGCGAGCTGAACGTGGCGGAGCAGGTGCTGAACGTCGGCCGCACCACGCCCGTGCAGGACGCCTGGAGCCGCGGGCAGCCGCTGGCGATCCACGGCTGGATCTACCGGATTTCCGACGGGCTGCTGCGCGACATGGGCCTCACCGTGCAGTCCGACGGCGATTTGCGCGCGCTGGAGGACGGATAACGTTCAACGCGCCGGCGGGGGGACGGCGGCGAGGAGGGCGGCCTTGTCGGTCTGGCCTTCGAGTTGGCGGTCGTAGGCGTCGCGCAGGATCTGCGCGAAATGGGGACCGGGCACGTGACCGAGCGCGATGAGGTCGCGGCCGGTGACGAGCGGCAGGGGCAGGACGGGTTCGGCGGCGAATTCGGCCTTTTTCGCCTTCAGGAACTCATAGACGTCGAGGATGGCGTGGGACGATTCGCAGTCGAGACGATGCAGTTCGAGTTCGTCGTCGAAGGTGGGAGCCCCGATGAGGCGGCGAAGCTTGGGAGGGCGCATCTTGGGGGCGTCGGCGAAACGCATGTGGCCGGCGACAATCGCGCAGACGTCGTCGACGAGGGCGTTGGGGGCGCGCAGGCGTTCGAGGATGGCGCGGGCCATGTCCGCACCGACGGGGGCGTGGTTTTCGAAGCGCCAGCGCTGCGTGCCGTCGGGGAGCGTGGCGTACTGGGCAGTGGGCGGCTTGCCGACGTCGTGCAGCAGGACGGCCAGCGCGAGGCGCAGAGAGGGTTTTTCGGGCAGCGCGTCGAGCATGAGCTTCGTGTGGACGAAGACGTCGCCTTCGGGATGGAATTCGGGCGGCTGTTCGACGCCGACGAGGGCTTCGACTTCGGGCAGGATTTCCTTCAGGAGCCCGGCGTCGCGCAGAAGTTGCAGGGCCTCGCCGGCCTGGGGCGCTTCGGTCACGAGCCGGAACAGTTCGTCGCGGATGCGTTCGGCGCTGATGCGGCGAATGTGGGGCGCGAGTTTTTGGACGGCGGCGAAGGTGGCGGGTTCGATGGAAAAGCCGAGGACGGCGGCGAAGCGCACGGCGCGCAGCAGGCGCAGGTGGTCTTCGGCGAAGCGCACGGCGGGATCGCCGATGGCGCGGATCGTGCGCGCGTCGAGATCGTCTCGGCCGCCGACGAAATCGCGGATTTCGCCGGTGGCCGGATCGAGAAAGAGGGCGTTGACGGTGAAGTCGCGGCGGAGGGCGTCTTCGCGGGCGTCGGTGAAGGCGACGGCGCCGGGGTGGCGGCCGTCGGCGTAGGGCGCGTCGGCGCGATAGGTGGCCACTTCGACCACGGTGCCGTCGGCGGCGACGACGGCGATGATGCCGAAGGCCTTGCCGACGGCGACGGTCTTGGGGAACAGCGCCTCGATGCGGTCGGGGAGGGCGTCCGTGGCGACGTCCCAGTCCTTGGGTTCGCGCCCCAGAAGCAAGTCGCGGACGCAGCCGCCGACGAGAAACGCCTCGTGGCCGTTGTCGCGCAGGATGCGCAAGACGCCCGCGGGCGCGGCTGGAACGGGGGCGTTCAATCCTTCAAGTCCGCATAGAGGGGGCAGTGGTCAGAGGGCTTGGGGCGCGTGCGGGGGACGATATCGATGGCGGCGGCGACGGATTTCTTCGCGAGGGGGGCGGTGGCGAGGACGTAGTCGATACGCCAGCCGCGCTTGTTCGCGGAATCGAACGGCGCGCGATAGTCGTAGAACGAGTAATCGACGAGATCCGGGTTGTGCTTGCGGAACAGATCCGTGAAGCCGAAGGCGAGAACGTCTTCGAAGGCGTCGCGGACGGCCTGGTGGTAGCAGACGTGGTCTTTCTTGGTCTGGGGATTGGTGACGTCGATGGGGTGGCGGGCGACGTTGAGGTCGCCGCACCACAGCAGGGGCGCGTCGGCGCCGATGGTTTTCTGGAAATACTTTTTCAGGCGGGCGAACCAGGCCAGCTTGTAGGCGTACATGGCGTGGTCGATTTCGCGGCCCTGGGGAACGTAGGTGTTCACGACGTGGAGCTGGCCGAAACGGGCGTGGACGAGGCGGGTGGGGTCGGCGGGTTCGGAATCGAGGCCGAAGGAGACGTCGTCGGGGGCGGCTTTCGAGACGAGGGCCACGCCGTTGTAGGATTTTTCGCCCTGGAAGGCGACGTGCCAGCCGGCGAGCCGGAAGGCGTCGGCGGGGAATTCGGCGTCCTGCACCTTGGTTTCCTGGAGGCAGAGGACGTCGGGGGCGTGGTCGGCGAGCCAGCCGAGGACGGTGTCGAGGCGGGAACGGACGGAGTTGCAGTTGAAGGTCGCGATTCTCATGGCGGGAACATCCTACCACGCGCGCGCCGGCGCCACAACCGGCGGCTGGCCGGGGCGATTTCCGCGCTGGCCTCGGGCGACGGGGAATGGTAGACGGGACGGGATGCAACCTTGGATGGTCTACACGTTGTTTGCGACGGTCTTGTACGGGCTGCTCAATTTCCTGTTCAAGATGGCGGCGGAAAAAGGCTGCGAGGCGGACCAGCTGGTCAACGTCGTGGGGCTGACGGTGACGGTGCTGGCCTTGGCCACCTTGGGCTTCACGGCGGAGCATCCCCTGGCGCTGTTCACGGGACCGGTGGCGACCTATGCGTTTTTCAACGGGCTCTTTTTCGCCTTGGGCAGCCTCGCGAAAGTCGGGGCGCTGAAGCGGGCGCCGGCCGCGATCGTGTTTCCGCTGAACCGGCTGAACACCGTGCTGGTGATCCTGATCGGCGTTTCGATGTTCCACGAGATTCCGAATGGGGTGCAAATGCTGGGCATCGCGACGGGCCTGGGGGTGTTGGCGCTGGTCACCTTCGAGCAGCGGGCGAACTTCAAGTCGTCGGGCGACCGCGCGATGCTCAAGGGAGTCGTCTGGGCGGTGGGGAGCGCCGTTTTCACCGCGTTGTCGATGACGGTGGGCAAACTGCTGGCGGAATCCTCGTCCAACCGTCTCGCCTACATCTGCGTTTCGTACGCGCTGGGGTTTTTCTTCACGCTGGGAAAGCAGAGCGTGACCCGGCGGGGCGTGACCTGGATTCCGGAATTGCTGAATCGGCACATGCTGCTTTATGGCGCGGGCATCGGCGCGCTGAATTTCGCGGGCTATTTTCTGGTGCTGCAGGCGTTCGGCAGCGGGCCGATTTCGCTTTCGCAGGCCATTTTCAGCAGTTCGATCCTGATCCCGATCCTGCTTTCGCGATTGCTCTACCGCGAAAAACTGACCCCGCTGCGACTCGCGGCCATCGCGCTGGCCATCCTGTCGGTGGTCTTGATCAGCCTGAAATAGGCCCCGCCTGGGGCGGGGCGGAGCGAATCTACTTCAGCGCCTTTTCGAGCTGCGCGTCGGGGGCGATGCCCAGGTCGACGGCCTGCTTGTAGTACTTGCGGGCCTGCTTAACGTCCTTGGGATCGACCAGCGCGTAGAGCTGGGCGAGGTTGTAGAGGCATTCGGGGAGATTCTTGTCGAGCTTGAGGGCCATCCCGAGCGTCTCGCGGGCTTCTTGATAGAAACCGGCGCCCATCAGGGCGGCGCCGAGGGTGGCGTGGATTTCCGCGTTGCGGGGATTGTTCTTGGCGAGATCGACGAGCATGGCGGCGGCTTCGCGGTACTGCTGCAGGCGGATGAGCGCGATGCCTTCGATGAGCACGAGATTCATGTCGGTGGGCAGCGTCTTGCGCGCTTCCTGGACCGTGGCCAGCGCGGCGTCGTTTTCGCCCTCCTGCAAGAGCTGGCGGACGTAATCGGCGGCGATCATCCCCTTCGGGACGGCGCGGGGCGGAACGGTGGCCGCGACCGGCGAAGCGGCGGCGGGAGCCGCGGGTTCGGCCTTGGCCGTCTCGGTCTTTTTCGCGGCGGGTTTGGCCGGTTTTTCGACCTTGGCTTTTTCGGGTTCGGCCTTTTTCTTGGCCTCGGCGAGTTGCCCTTCAGCCGCGGCTTGTTGGTCGCGGGCCTTTTGGGCTTCCTTTTCCGCCTTCTGGATTTCCTTTTCGGCCTTTTGGGCGGTCTTTTCGGCGTCCTTTACCTTGTCTTCGGCCTGTTTGGCTTTCAGTTCGGCTTGGTCGGCGCGGATTTCGGCGTCGTCGAGTTCGGAGTCGAGGGTTTTGATTTCCTGGTTCAGCCGCTCGTTTTGCGCGCGCAGGTCGTTGACCTGGGCTTCGAGATCGTTGAGCGCCTGGTCGAGCTGCTTCTTCGCATCGACGTCCTTTTGGAGCTTCTGGATCTGCCGGTCTTTTTTGTCCAGATCCTTGCGGAGACCGTCGAGTTCCGCTTGGCCGCCGCTTTCCCATTCGGCCCGTTTTTGTTCGGCGGCCGCGAGGTCGGCGCGGAGCCGTTTGTTTTCGGCGGAGAGGGCGTTGAAATCGTTCTGGAGCCCGCCGTAGTTGGCGAGATCGGCCTCGAGGCTGGCGATGCGGCTCTTGAGGTAGCCGAGTTCGGCCGACCGGTTGGCGACGGGCGCTTCTTCCGGCTCCATCGTTTCTTCGGTGGGCATGGAGATGGCCGTCGCCGCGGCCGGGGTTTCGGGTTGGTACGGTTCCAGCTCGGGGAGTTCGTCGGGCTGGCCGCCGCTCTGGCGGCGCTCGACGTCGGCGATCTGGTTGTCGCAATAGGTCTTGCGGTACTGGATGACGCGCGGTTCCCAGCCGGGGAAATCCTTGGCGAGCTGGAGATAATAGTCTCGCGCGGCCTGGTATTGGGCCAGGGCTTCGTCCAGGCGGCCGGCATCGAGGTTTTGGTCGGCCTGGACGAGGTTGACGTACGCTTCGGTCTGGATCTGGGCGGGATCGGTCAGCGCGGCCGAAGCCGAAGCGGCGAATCCGCCGGCGAGACCGGCGAGGAGCACGAACAGACAGGACGTTTTTTTCACGATGGATTTCCTTCCAGCTGGGTGGGGGACTGAGGCGCGGGCCGGACCGATCAGGCCTTTCCGTGGACCTTGGCGGCGACCTTGAGGCGCAGGGCGTTCAGCCGGATGAAGCCGGTGGCATCGTCCTGGTTGTAGGCCTTGGTCGGGTCGGCGTCCATGGTGGCGATCTGCGGATTGTAGAGCGACAGGCGGCTCTTGCGGCCGGCGACGTAGAGCCCGCCCTTGTAGAGCTTGACCCGGACGGTGCCGGAGACGTTCTTCTGGGTGTCGTCGATGAGCACCTGCAGGGCGCGGCGTTCGGGGGCGAACCAGAAGCCGTTGTAGACCATCTCGGCGTAGCGGGGGATGAGCCCGTCGCGCAGGTGCATGACGTCGCGGTCCATCGTGATCGATTCCATCTGGCGGTGGGCGAACTGGAGGACGGTGCCGCCGGGGGTCTCGTAGACGCCGCGGCTCTTCATGCCGACGAAGCGGTTCTCGAC
>ERZ1645187.1925-NODE-1925-length-18753-cov-5.591561_pt1 | contig 18753 bp, 17 predicted proteins | sample MGYA00575352_ERZ1645187 | MGnify/ENA primary metagenome ERZ1645187 (study PRJEB40837, sample SAMN11349314) | freshwater sediment metagenome | isolation source: river sediment | host: Sediment | place: India: Wazaribad , New Delhi | collected 2017-02-21 ... | reverse complement strand
AGGTATCTAGGAGATACTATTCCATATTCATCTCTATAATAAAGATTTATAAGATTTTCTGGTAAATTATAGTAACTGTTAGATATATTTGTTCCTGAGGCTAATTCTATATGTGTACCTGTAAATGATATTTCTCTTCTTATATTTGGATTTGCATCATCTATATAGTAAATGCCAGTTCCAAAAGCAACCATACCTAAAAATTTTCCTGGAAATAGTATATCTAGGTCAATCATTAGTGTGTAGTAATATAAATCATTGCTAGGACTTATTATAACTGGAGTTCATGGGTCTTGTAATTTGTAGAACATACTATCTTGAGTATATTGAATATTAATCTCTTCTTCAATAGAATTAAGAGAAATATTTCTTCTTACATATTTAGCGTATCCAGTTATTACTGCATTAAACCTATCTGGCTGATCTATTAAGTATTTTTTGGGTTTAGCAACATAAGGTATTTTTGAACCACTTTGATACACCCACTCCATTCCTCCAGTATTTATAGGTTGATATACTGATTCTAAACCTAGAATACTTATTACAGCTAAATTTACTTCCATTTCTCTATCTACTGTAATTGTAGCATTAGCGTCATATACTCCATTATGAATATCTAGATAATTTTCGTCTGTTAATTTATAATAGCCTACTTTAATCTTTCCTTTAGGAGATAAGAATTCGTGTATTATAGATTTAACATCTACTTGAACATTTGATGAATTTTTATACACACCAGATCCTTCATAAGTTATATCTACAAAATTTAAAGGTTTATGATAAAGTGTTAAATTTGTATTGATTGGTAATATACTAAGAATATCTGATGATAAGTAAGTTATACTATTATTAACATCATCTCTAGAAACCGCAACATCATAATTCAAAGACACTGCATATGTTATAGCATCATCTTTTCTCTGCAAAGTCATTTCTGAGACTCTATCTAGTACTGGTTGTAATGCTGTAGCAGTTCCTGGAATATTACCTTCTTCAGTTATAGAATAAGATCCTAATACATTTGTTAATATTGGGTCAAGAAGATTATTTCCAGATAAATTAAATCCATATCTTTCTGAGCCTGTAATAATATTTAAATTACTATCCAAATAAACACCTTCTTCATTTCTTATGATTAATTCATTACAAGTAGAGAGACCTGATAAAATTGAATCTTCATACTCATATTCAAAGATAGTAGGAGTAACCATATCTGTTTTTCAAGAAGCATACTCTAAATCAACTAATTCATATATACTAGGAATTAATCTGTTCCCATTAATAATATAATTTTTTGTGTAGTCTGTAACATCAGAATAGCCTATATTATCTGTAAGTATTTCTGTAGGATTGTTTTTTAAACTAAATTTTGGAGTGATTACATAAGATAATGACATCCCTATGTAATTCTGGGGATTTGATATTGATACATTATAAGAATCTTCTCCATTGATTCAGTTAGGATAAAATTCAAAAGTACCAGTAATCTCTGTACCTATTTTATAGGCTACTTCAATTTTAGATATTTCTAATCCACAAGTTGATACATGACTAAAATCTAATTCTCAATCATAAGCATTTCCAGATTGTACTAAGGTAGATCCAATTAATTCAAATTCATCTATAGGTTCTATCTCTAATCTAGAAAATAAATCTCCTTTATAATAGACCTTATTAAAGAATTCTTTTGTACTATTGAATCAGTACCCTGTTTCTGAATATCTACTATATTCCTTTGTAAGATCTCTTACAGAATTTTCTAATTTATGGTAAAGACCAAGTTTATATACAGATCTTACCCACTCTCCGTTTTCATATTTAGAGATATTACTTAAATCTCCAGAGTTAATAGTAGTATTAAACTTTACTTTAGTTCCTGGAGTGTATTTACTATATGTTGGAAAAAGGTCTTTATTTAAAGTTTCTGGAGGATTTTGATTAAGAATTGAAACATTAGGATTATGAAAATCTATAACTTCAGGACTTGGATAACTTCCAAATTCTATTTCATCCCTACCACTAGGTCCTTTTTTAGCAGAAATTATATATAAAACTCCGCCATACTCTTTTATAGCTAAAGGCATGAATCCATCTGATAATGATACCTTAGTAATAGGAGCTCATATAGATCTGTTTGTTAGATCTCCTTGTATTTGGTTTCCATCTAATACTATTATTCCTGTAGATAATATCTGTAAATTTCCTAAAATAAAACTACCTCCATTCATTATGAAAGAAAGTTTCACATAATCAAAATCTATATCTGGAGTTACAATGATATTAGTAGGCAATAAAGTAGCTGTTATAGAATGTTCTAAAGTATTATTTAGGAAATATTCTAACTTAAATGTTATACTACCTTGAGAATAACTACTAAATTTGTAAACTATATTTTTTAATAAAGAAAGGTTTTGATAAAGTACTCCATCTCCTTCTAAATGTACTGCATCTACTGTATTATTACTTAAACTAACTTTTAAATCATTTCCAGAAAAGAATCATTGGTCAATAACACTGTTTCCTGGAATAACTCCACTAGTGAAATTACCATTAGCTATTAAATTTCTATTTATATTCAAATAGTATTCTCTACTATTATCTCCTACTTCTTCAGCCGCTACTTCTTCAAAAACTCTATTTCCTAATGAATAGTGTCCCTCTGATGTAATATTATCTTTATCTTGATCATATTCAGTAGCTAACGTGAAATGGGTATCAATAGCTGCATTTCCTGCATCATTCTGTAGAGCTAACTCGTCTCCATTAAAAGTAATAAAAGTACCATTAACATTATCTGTTAAAACATTATCTGGTGTAGTGATAGGATTTAAGTCATAGACTAATCCATTTTGGAAGGTATTAATTGCTTCCTTTCTCATATGTTTTTGCTAATTGTAGTCAAGTTATTGTTGCTGGATAAAATTTTCGATCTAAAGAATATCCTACATATTTAACATCATGTGTTAATAATTTATCAAATCAAGCAGTTCATCCTTTAAATTTTCTTATCTTAATTCTAAATATATAAACTTTTTTATTTTTATAATAAAGTTCTTCCTGTATTTTATAAGCCATGACTCTATTGAATTTAGTCCTGACTCTAGCAGATTTATTAGCATCTGATCAATCTTTCATGAGTTCTTCAGATAATCCTATATACCCAAAACCATCATAATCTTTATTATTTCAATAATATATTTTTCTTAATTTTCTAGATCAAGTTCTAGAGTAATGTTCAATGTGCTTCTCTGGGTCTGTATATACTCCCCCTATGTGAAAAATAAATCTTTTTTCCATATTATATTGAATACTAATTGAACATCCTGCTTTAACAGCGGTATACATTCTTCTAAAACCCATCTTTATTAATTCTTTTAGTACTGCTTTGGGGACTTTATGAAATTTACTGTAGACTTCTGGTAAAAAATCATTTAGAGTTAATTGTTTAGTGGTGTAAAATTTTTCACCATTATTAATCTTTTCTATAAACTTTTTTTTCAAGTCACCTCCTACATACACTGTCTTACTTTTATGGTATTTATAGGTCTTATAGTACATTGTAATGGAATATCCTATAAAATCAGAACTTATAAAATCTATATCACTGAATCTTCCATTTCGTTTTTGTTTTTCAAATTTTTCATCTGCAACTGTTTCGAAATCAAAATATGTTTCTGGTACTCCTGGAAATAGGAATCTTATTTTTTCATCAACGACTTTATTTAAAATTAGATATAAGCAATACTTAAAAGGGCTAGCTATAGAATCTTCATATGTAGTACTGTATCCATAGTAATGAATTCACCATCTTCATGATTTATTCATTATTTTCTTTGAAACATTAGTATATAAATCTCCACCAGTCATGCCATTATTATAGAGTATTCTCATATTTATTTTATTGGTTTGTAGGATCTTCCAAATCTTTTTCTATCCCAAGAAGTAGATACATTTAAAATTTCATCCATTTCATTTTGAGAAATATTACTTGGAACTCTTGCTTGCGAACACAAAGATTTCCACTTCAGTTCTAATATTTGTGACAACTGCATAGTAGCTGCATCTTTAGTAACTAATGCAGCTTTGAATGTAGAGGTATATGCACAAAAAACTGCTATAGCATCTAATTCTTTCTCATTTAAAAGAGGTAGTCCATCATCGTCAGTAACTACTCCTTTATACAAAATGTTAACATGCGCAAATCTATCCGCTAATTTTAATCTATTTCCTTCCTGTCAGTACTTTATAAATTTACCTCTAGTATATAATGGATTTGTATTAAATTTCCTGGATTCTATATAATCTTCAATAAATCCAGTTTGAATTTCTCCAGCTACGGATTGATTTGAAGTTTTTTGATAATCTTCATATTCTGCTGTTACTGCTTCTATAACATCTAAATTACATGGCAAATCTACATATCATTGCCCTATAGAATCCTCTTGAGGTTCTACTACAAATTTATATAATTTATAATCTCTATTTCCTATTCTATCTCATCCAATCAATCCAACTGTTTCAAATTCGTCAGGATTTAGTTCAAGACCATAAAGTTCTCTGGCTTGAGTGTAAGCTGTATGAAATGGGTATTTTCTCATATTTTATCGTGCTACTTGAGTGTTTGGTAATGGTGGAGGAAGGAATTGTCTATAATATCTTAATTTCTTTTCTGTAAGTCTTTTCTTAATTTCTGCAGCTAAAAAAGTGAAGTTATCAAGGTCTATACCTAAACAGCATGAATAACTTTCTAGTTGTCTTGGATCTTTAAATATGGCTATTACAGAGATTTTTTTCATCATAGGGGCATTAAAAATCCAAGCATCATACATATTATTTTGATTTGGTACTGGATTAATAAATACAAAAGGTTTAGTATTTCCTCTTCTCAAATACTTATGGTATTGTCAAGCTGTACTTGTATAAACTTTGAATTGATTTTCTTTATCTATAGATCCTATAAATTCTATAGCATCCTCACCAAAATCATTAACTATTTGTGGAACTTCAAAGTGCATAACAGGCGAAGTTATATCAGTACCGCAAGGACACTGATCCAAAGATTTACAATCTACGTCTATACAATTTATAGCCATTAGTAAATCTTTTCTAGGAATTAAATTTTTTAAAGAGTACTCTTTAATAATTTGTAGACGTTCATCAATTACATCATCTGCTAATTGATCTAAAGAAATTGATGGAGTAGAGGTGTATCCTGCCAATCCTCCTACTACATCGTTATATATAGCTGAAACAATTTTTTCTACCATAAATGTTAAATTAAAAAAGGCGGCAGTAAAGTGCCGCCTTAATTATTAAATAGTAACGATTGCAATATCTAAACCAGTAGTATCGGCAAATAACGCTTCAAAAGCAGTTACTAAATCTGATTTTACCCAAAATACATGAGTAGTAATAGATTTTGCTCCAGATACTATGCCAATATCAGCATCTTTCTCAATAGAGTATCTAATAGTGTATTGAGAATAGTTTCCTCCAAGAACTGGTTTTTCTTCTTTATTGATTCCAAAAGGTCTTACATTTTCATAAGACTGTAAAGCAACTGAACGAAGCATCCAGTTATCATCACCGAAACCAATTTTTCCAGCAGTGTTTATTGAAAGAGTAATAGCTACATCTTCATAGTCTGGCATAATTATACTGTTATTACTATTAGATTCTTTTTCTAATAGAATTTCTTCAAATAATTGATGACCATCTACCGCTGTAATAGTCAAAACTGCTCCTGCAGCACTAGCTCTTACATAACCTAAATCAAATCTAACTTTTAAATCATTAAAAGCTTTTGCAAAAGCAGCTGCATCTGTAGCAGCAGTTCCTGTAGCTTTGATTTCTACTACAACTGGTTTTCTAAAATCTGTAGTATAATTTACATAATCTGAGTCAGCTGCACCACTCAATATAATTTTTACAGTAAGTCTATAAACAAGGTTTGCTGTAAGAGCAGGAACTGTAAAAGCTACTACAGAATTTACTGCAGCAGAGTAAGCTCTTTTGTGCAATGAGACAATATGATCTCTGTTAAAAGTACCAACTTTTGCTACGAAAAGTTTAGTTAAAGCATCTCTAGTACTGAATTTAGGGACATTATTTCCCTGGGCATCTTTTAAAGGATTGCCGTTGTAATCTACCGCATATTGCGAGTTAATAACAGTTGTTGTTGTAAATTGAAACATGTTATAAAATTTCTAAAATTAAAAATACTATCTTTTTGGCTGGCTTTGTGCAGAACTAGAAATGGATTGGTTCACTGGAATATGACTTTGTAATCTTGGATCACTTGTATTTTCCATAAGAAACTTCACTAATTCATTTACTATTTCTTGACAAATATAATCTGGAAATTCTAATACTTGTGAATTATCTTCTACTTCATCTATCTCTTCTTGTGAGAGGTGAATAAATTGAGGAGCTCTTAAATAATCTATGTAAACTCTTGATAATACAAAGGATGGATTAGATTTTCCATTCCTTATTTCCATCTTTACTTTTGATTTATTACCGTATCTAACTCCTGGAACTCTTGTAATGTTCCCAGAATTTCCAAAAGTAATATCCTCAACATTATCAGTTGTAGGATAAACAGGATTTATAGTTACATTGTTTAAATAATAGTATGGACGCTTATAATTTGGTTTAAAGTAATAATTACTAAGCACTTGGGGTCATGCATCTGCTGTAAGTCTTTTAGCTCCGAAAGACATTGTTTCTCCAATAATTTTACAATTAAAGTTTTTTAACAGTGTATACTCAACAACACAATTTAAAATATGTAAATAATCGTCTGGCAAGCTAATTTCATATGTATTACTTAACATACTATTCGAACCGTAGTTATTACTAACTACTGGAGTTAATATTGCAGATGCCTTAAATACTCTTAAATTATCTGTCTCTTGCTGTCTTTCCTCATATGAATTATATATTTTATTAATAAATTGAGTAACAGTTTTATTTATAAAATACAAATAATCATCTAATAGTAAACTTGGAGCTTGTACTTTATTTAATTCTATTAACGCATATTCGAATAATTGTCTTGAAGTCATGTTAATATTTTATTTCTTGGAAGTTCTCGGTTTAGATAGGAGAGACGCAGTAGTTAAAGTCTCTACCCCTTGTTTATCTTGATTAACGTCTAACTCTTGATTTAAGTTCTGAGTATAGATTTCATTATATGAATTTAAAAGTTCATCATTTTTATTATTAAATTCTGCTGCAGGTAACAAGTTAGGATAAGTTTCTCTTTTTATAGAGTCTGTAAGTTTTTTATATCTTAGATCTTTAAAAAGTAAAATAACTGCTTCTATTGTTCCACCAAGAACATTATCGTCATACTTATACTGTCCTGCTATTTTTCTTATTACTCCTTTATCTACAGCATCTAAAATAAATAGATGGATCTTCCAATCTTCGCCTTCATATAATTGAATTATGTGATTTGGGTCTTTTTCTGCCTTTTCTATTAGAAAATCTATAATGTCTGCAGGAGGCACTCCTGCACTAAAGTCTCTTCCAAGTACTTTACATTTTTTAATTCTTTCTCTTTCAGAATCTTCGTATATATAGGAACTAGCCTTATGAATTAATTGTTTTTTAGTTACTTTTATCTTAGTTAATTCTCCTGGAACTTCTACATATAAATCAGCACTTCCATAACGTTTTACTCCTCCATCTACTACTAATTCTCCTGTGGCTGGGTCTCTATAGAATCTATCTTTTGCAATCCAACTACAATGTTCTATAGCTTCCCAATTAGCTTTGTCAACTGGGTCATCTAGATTAAATGTTGTTCCGTCAACTATTTCAAATACTTTATCGGCAGGAACAAAATGGGCAGTACCTTCTGACATTCTTCTAATATCATCTTCTGATAAAATCATTTCAGTATGTCCTTTGTTTGGGTCTCCTTTCACTAATCTAACACAGTCTGGATACCTACCAGTTCTAGGATTAGGACACGGTTGTATATAATAAGTTTGGCCTACTTTTCCAAATGCACTTCTTAAAATCTTTAAATTACTCATCATTTTTCATTATCAATTTGTTTTAGCTTATCTCTTTGTATATATTATCTTTAAAAGAAGGGGCATTAGCCCCCTCTTTAGTTATTTCTAGATTTCTTCAATAATAAAAGAACGATATGGTGCAAAAGCTACAATTGAAGAGAATCCAGCCATGATCAATTTAGATCCTGCTACTGGAGAACTTACAATTCCGCTAGTGATACCATCTACACCACCAACTCCTGGATATTTGCTAGTAATCAATTCAGCACCTTGAAGTGTGAAGGCTGCAATTGCAGGATTACCAGTTGTCATGTCTGGAGTTAAATCTAAGCATATTCCGTACGCTTTTTTATCATATTCTTTTGATAAAGCTCTGTCTACCATGAAAGTTACTGTATTACCAGCAATTTCGTAGCTTACAAAAGTTCCACCAACTTTCAAAGGATTGTCTGCTTTTACAAAACTGTTTGTTCCTTTAGAATAAATCATTGTAGGAGTTGAACCCCACAATTTCAACCAGTCTCCTAAAGTTGTATTAATTTGACCCCAGAGTCTATCATTCACAATAAAAGTGTAGTGATTACCAGTTGGAGTAACAGCTTTCTGGCTCATTTGTTCCATAACTGTATTAATAACGTTTACATTCAATTTTGCAAACTTAAACTTAGATGCAAATCTTTCAATTTGAGGAATCAAACCATCACCTGCAATAAGAGGTCTTCCATCTTCTGTTAATACAGTAGATTTACCGTTTGCATCCATTGTTGTTTTTTGCCACAACAAAGCATTGTTTTTAGAGAATTGGAAGTTGTCTAAAAGGTCTTTTTCCATTTTATTCAACTTGAAGATTTTCTCTTTGTAATCTCCAGTACCTTCACCTTCTGCAATTTTGATAAATTGATTTTCAAGAACTGCATAACGAGAAGAATAAGAAATGTCATTTCTATGTTCAGTTAATCAGTTTCTATGTTTTTCTAGATTACTCTGATACTTAGTATAACCTTCTTCATGTAATTCTGGCATGATGTTAGATAAAAATCTTGTTGTCATCCCTACTTGACATTGTGTAACATCAAGGATTGATGAATAATCTGCATCAATCAATTGCACAATATATTCCCAATAATTATCTGCTTTTCTTACAGGTACTGCTTTAACAATACACTGTTGACGAGATCCATCAATTTTAAATGTATCAAATTTTTCATAATATCTTTCTTTAAAATACATTTTGATCTCTGATCCAGCAAGGCCATCTCCTACTGGTACTGCTGCAAATTCTACCTTTTTGATAAATTCCACATCAATATTTCACTCTACTAAGAGCGCATTGATAGGTTGAAATTTGTTTACAGTTTTTGAATTATAAAACACATTCATTAGTCCCTCTGTTAAAAGAGTCGCTGTATTCTGTGTATTCATTCTGGCCATAACTCCCATCATTTTTGGTCTAGTTCCAAGAAATTTATAGAAATCTTCATAATTTCTAGTGTGGGCTAATTCTGGTTTTACGTTAACGTAACTTGCTACTAACATTTTCTAATTTTTAGTGTAAATCGTAAATACTTTTTATTTCTTTGTGTCCTCTAGACACAGCTTTAACAGGTTTATCTTTTTTGTATTTTGCGATCTCTGACTCATAAGCATTTATTAAAGTATCAAAAGCTTCTTTTCCATATCTTAGAAACCAAGCAGCTTCGTACAATCTTTGTGGATTATTGAGTTCTTTATAAAAAGCGCTTACACCGTTTTCATCTAATTCTGCCAAATAAGATAAGATGTTATTCTTTTCTTCATCTTCTAGTAATATCCCATGTAATTCTGGTGTATCTTGAGCAACAGTAATCATACTCTCAACGAACTGATTATATTGTTCTACTCTTTGATTTTCCTGAACTAATAGTTCATTTTTATTGTATTCATCTTCTAATGTTTTATACTCCTCTCTAATCTTAGACACTTTCTTTGCAAAAATGTCTGGATTACTCAGTTCTTTGTTTAATTCATCTTCTAATTCAGAGTCTGATAAATCATATTTATTTTTTAAATCTAATAAAAATAATTCATTATCATTATAACTATCTATAGTATATTCTTTATTATTTCCAGAAACTGCTGATAATATGTTTTCTTTATATGCTTCTAAAAATTCATTAACAGTCATATTATTATTTCTAATAATATTTAATAATTCAATTTCAGAAGTATCTAAATCATAATCATTAGTTTCTTCACTAGAAATACTTCCATTTAAGATATCTAATTTTTCTTCTTTAGACAGCTCATTAAAGTTAAGTATTTGTTCCTCTCCATCTTCTCCAAGTATTGAGATTTTTCCATCCTTGATTCCTCTAGATTCTAACAATTCTCTCATTAGGTCATCTTCTATTGGAGAGTCTGCAAATAAATCATCACTTTGGACTAACTCTTCTTTTTCTTCTTCTAATTCAATTGGACTTTCATCGAAAAAATCGTCTAATTCTGCATCCATTCTTTACATTGTCATTGTTTATACATTTCCATCTTCCACTACGCTATTAGTTGTGTCCTTTGTAGCGTTATTCTTTGAATATCCAAATAAAACAAATGAAGAAGAAATTACTCCTGCTGATATTCCAGCTAACCCAACAGAATCTACACTTTGAAATAATGAAGATCCTATAGCAACTAAAAATCCTATAGAACCTACAGTAATTCCTATAAATCCTGCAAATTTAGATCCTGAAGTTTTTCCATTAGAATTACTTAATGCTTCAGCAAGAGAAAATTTACTTATGTCTGTTTTATTCAAAATCATTTTATTTTAGTCTATAATTATTCCGCAAGATAGTAAATTATCAAGATTCTCTGAAGATAGTCCTTTTTCTGGACACAAATCAATTGAAATCTTTCTAAATGTAACTTCTTCTGCAGGTTCTTCATTTAGAAGCTTTTCAAATTCTAAAATTTGTGCATTATAAGTATCAATACTTTCCTTATTTTCTTCAACTAATTTCTCATACTCCTCTTTGAATTCTTCAAATTCTTTACTTTCTGGAGATACACTGATACTACCATCACTCTGTTTAGTACCTAATCTCAAAATTAGATTATTTCTACCTTCTTCAAATTTTGAAAGGATCTTTTTATAATCATCTTCTATAGACTTGAGTGCTTTAATCTGAGGTTTTAATAAGTCAATATTCCTAAGAATTGTGTACTTAAATTTTGTCCCATCTAAATCTTTAACCTGATTTAATATCAGATTTAATTTTACTAATTCCCTTTTTGTCATAATCATTTTTCCTATTAATTTTAATTTTAAAATTTATTTCACAAAGTTAAGTGTAATTTTTCATAAAAATTATAAAATTCACAAAAAATTACACTTAACATTTCTAAGTACATTTTAATATTTTTATAAGTTTTTTCTTATCTACTTAATATATCTAAGAAGTTTAGATGTTACATAAGTATTACTATGCCAATTATATAAACTATATAGATTTTTTATTTTAAAGATTTAACTTTAAATCTAAATTCCATAGTTCCATTAGCGTGTTTAACTACTTTTAAAATATCTTTAGGTATTTTACTACCAACTTTGTTCAAAAAGAGATCATATGCCTGTTTTTCATTAGTAGAAGTAACAACTACAGACACTTCTTTTTCATAACGTTTAATGTATAAATAGCAACCAATAACTACTATAGCTGCTGTTAAAATCACTGCAAAAAACAATCCCATAATGTAATGTATTAAAAATTAAACTTATTTTATAATGTTGTCGGCCATCCACTAATTGTGGCCGAGTATGTTAATCTATACAGGTATAGTAAGCCTGATTGGTAGGTGCTATCTATTACTGCCCCATTTAGTATCTCAGAAATATTGTATCTCTTGTATAATCCGTTTGATGAATTATAGATTACAGCATGAACTAACGGCCACTGGTCAGCCGGATATGTAGTTCCATACCTAGAAGGTACCTGATTCCCGCTCGTGTTCCTCGATACAATTAGATCCGAAGTTCCAGCGAAGTTGTTGTAAGCTAGGTTGCATTGCCTTGTGTCATATGCTGAATATACTAAGCCTGTATATGGGGATATTGTATTTTGCAAGTAATACCATCGTATCGTCAGTTCAATAGTAGTTATTTCAGTTTGAAAATTAGAACTGCTAAGTAATATGTAACTGCTAGAAATTGATGATTTGGGGACATACTGATTTGACTGATAGCTTACTAATAATGAAGTATCTACATAGTAATAGTCTATCCAGTTCTGCTTTGTCATCCAAGAATTAGAGGTAGGAACTGTCTGTTTTGGAGTAAATCCAGAAATTTTTCTTTTTCCATGATTTATGATTTATGATGGTAATACAGGCTTAATTCTCCAACCTTTCTCCAAGGCAATAGACTCCAACGATGCAGATACCGTAAAATTGACCCTGATATAGCCAACTGGCGACTGATGCTGCGGCAAAATATCGACTACAATACTTGAGAGTAGATTCTCGTCGAGCATTTCCATATTGACCAGGTCCAATATCTTCACACAATTCAACCCGGCAAACAAACCAAGCAGATCGTAGATGATGAACCCGGAGCATTCTATCCCAACCCGAACAGTCGATGCAGGAAGGTATATTTTTCGCTTGCAAAAATTATCCCCCGAATTCAGCGTAATAACATTGTAAGAGTCGCCAAAATGCTCGATTTGTTCATTCTCCGAATCGACGATTAGATAACCCTGCGAAACGCTGACATCAAAATAGGGGTCAACAGCTCCAGAGTCGCGGGCTACATAGACTTCAATACAATTGTACGGATCGTTGATGCGCTTCATGTCGAGCTTGGAAATCTCATTATCTGAATCGACAAAGAAAACGATTGAGCCATCGTCAGAGCCGGTTATTATGCCAATACCAGCAGCCGAACCATCGTTGCGCCTCAATTTATGAAATGTCCAATCGCCATTATTTTTAAACTCAGCGGTGGCCAATGCGTAACCCAGGCTGACGGCAATCCTGCGTCCATTGCGACTCATCCATAAGCCATTAAAACCGCCCGCAATGGGCTCTGGTAGCCAAAACTGCTCGTCAAAATAAAAATCCTCGTGGTTGCCATCAATGGCTCCTGAAAAGGATGTCAGCAAGCAACTGCCCTCCGGATCGTTAGTTGGTTTTGGGAAACAAATATTCTGACCATTTGCCGAAACAAATAGGCTTCCATAACCTTCTGTCCAATCCAACGGCGTGAATGTTGCCCCACCATTATTCGACATATATATGTCGCCAGGGTGATTGGTTGCTACAAGCATAATTTGGCCATCGTCGCTCACTGTTGCGACAAACCACGTTTGGTCTGTATCGCCTTTTGGCTGCATCTCGCTCCAGGTGGTGCCGCTGTCGTCCGATTTGTAGAGCCGTCCATATAGCGCTCCGGCAATAATATGCGTGCCCAAATTGCTAACGGCGAGACAGTTTCCCCAGTTTTTATTCACATCTCCGGCTGGTCGCATCTCGCTCCAGGTGGCGCATTTGTCGGTCGATTTCCACAGCCGGCCACCGCCATTGCAGGCGGCTACCACTACCGAGGCATCGTAGTTGCATTTTACCGAACCCCACGTTTTGTCGACATTGCCGGCGGGTTGGGCTTCGATCCAGTTATTGCCGTAGTTTGGCGAATACCACAGCCGGCCATCTCGTTCTGATGCGATTACAAATCTGCCGTCGGCACTGCAAGCTATTGATATAAATATTCCGTTGGTTGGCTGCATCACCTTCCGAACAGTCATCAGGTCGTCGTCGAGTTTGGTCGTGGCGGCAATGTCGTATTCAAACGCGATGCCCTCGCCCGAACCACCCCCGGCCGATAGGTCGTAACCCTCTGCAGTTTCGGTAATAGATACAGATTTATCGTCAGAAGTAATAATAATATTCTTCAGCCCTTCCAGTTTGGTCTTATCTGTTGCCGACATAAATCCAGCAACAGATTGAGTAGCTACGCCATGTGCTGTACCAGTTGCTCCAACGTGCGACAAAGGAGCAGCATCGGTAATGCCATACCCAGCAAGAGTGGTTGGCGTACCAGTGATGATAGACCAGGGATGTGTTGATGGGTGAGAATATGGCGCAACCCAACTCCTAACTCCTGCGGTAGTTGATGATAAAATATATCCAGTCACAGATGGATTTCCAAGAATTGGTTCGTAAGCTCCAGCGTGATTGTGTGAAGTTATTGTTCCAGTGAGAACAGCCTCAACTTGAGACTTAGTAATTGAGGTTAGGTATCCAGCAGATGCATGATTTCCCCATCCATATGCAGTATTCCAATTGTTAATATCACTACTACTGATGCCAAAAGAGGGAGAATTAGTAAAAACAGGATCTAACTCCTCATGAGTATGAGAAGTTATTTCTCCTGTTAACACTGATTCTACCATCTCTTTTGTTAGTACAAAAGTAAATCCCGCATCTATTCTATCTTTTAACTCTTTTCCAAGTTTTGCTGATAATATTCACTCCTCTGTTTGTCCTGTTATGTATTGTGACCATTCGTCTAGTCTAAACCCAGAAATGTAATTTCCGAAGATTGCATCTCCAGAAATTACCATATTCTTAGGATCGGCACCATCTATTATACAAAACATTGTTGTTGGGCTAATACTAGTCAAAATCGGTGCCTGAGATCATTTTTTTATAGCCATTTTATTTTAAATCTTTTTTATATTTATTATAGAGTTCATCATACTCAAAGAGACTAATTTTGAGCAATGAACAAATCTTTTTTATTCTTTTCTGATCTAATATTCCAAAAATAAATGAGCCTGAAACTACAGATATTACTAAAAAACTAAATAATGTTGAGACTACTTTTAGGAATAATGGTCATGTACTAAAGTATCCTAAATTTGGTATAGCTAAACCATATACAAACATAATTATAAATAGTACAGATAAAACTGATACATATACAGTATAAACTGTATTATTTCCTTCTCTCTTAAAAAATAACTGAAAGAATTTAAAGATCTTGTTTTTAGGGTTTGCTGCAGATGCAGCTAAGAATTCTGTCTTTGAAATCATAGTATTAATTGTCTAATTGTTTTCATGTTGTTCCATCATATCCAAAGAAGTGCTTAGTTGTACTATTATAGTAGATACTACCTTCTTCTGCTGTAGGTGCAGAGGATTGGGAAACTAATTTAATTCTTCCAGAACTATATACAGTGAAAGCTGTTTGATCCACTACTCCATTTTTAGTTAAAGATACTACAAGTTTAGCATCTTCTGCATCTTTTGTAATAGAGTTTCAAAAAATTCCAACAGTTCCAGCATCTTTGTCAGAATTTTTAGGATCGCTATTCGTCCATGGCTGTAAAACTGGCAGTCTGCATTTTATACCAGTACCTATTCCAGCTTGTGGAACATCGCCCCCAGTCATATTTGCAGAATTTAGTCTTAGTATAATATTCTCTACATAAGTGTTATGTATATCTGTTCTTTTATTAGCAAATAAAGCAGAACAATAGAAACCTAGTCCAGCTACTCCTATATCATATCCTGAATTATTAGAAGATTCAAATAATCCTCCTATATACCCTCCAGTTCCAGAAACTCCTATACCATCAATATTAGGATTTTGAGCGTCTATTACAGTTCCTTGAAAATTAGAAGTAAGGGTAGCTCCAGTCCCGTAATACTTTCCAGTAACAGTAAGATTACCATTACCTTGAAGATCCATTTTTTTAGCTATTGCGTTTCCATTATTTCTTAATCACCATTCGAACGCTGTAGTCTCTGTACCAAGACTAGCATTAGTCCAAAGTATCCTTCTCTCCCCAGCAGTATCAGTCCCTATAGTTTTTCATAAATTAAACTCCTCAGAAAGTCCATAGCCTGCACTTACCGCAGACCCAGCTAAATTATGGCGGGAATACCTTGTTATTGGGGAAATTCCAGATATACCAGAAGTCCTGACCATGTTATCAGTAGCATATGTAGCTCCATAAAATTGGCCAGCAATACCAGAAGAGGCCTCTCCTACTACCCCATAATCACTCCCATAAAAATATCCTCCAGTGTTTCCTCCACTAGTAACAACCCCAACACCAGTTCCTCCTAGAGTAACCCGAATACCTGTTTGAGATGCTCCTCCCACAGCTGTAACACTAACTATCGAGTTTGCCCCAGAAGCTTTCGTACTATGTACTTGTAGAGAAGTCTCTAATTCTTCAGTAGATATATTTACAAAGTTTGTAAACTGCTTGGCTCCCCAAATAAGTTCCGCGCCAGACTTATGAACTAAATCTGTTTCGTCTATTACAGGGGAGTTTCATAATTCTATCATTTCAGCAGTGATAGTTCCTGCTGGCGAAGCTCCAAACACTGGATCTGTTTCTGTAGTCAACTTAGCGTCAAGGGCCTCCTGTAATCCATAAACTTTACTAATTGTCAAAGCACCGTCAGCAATGTTGGTAATTATCTCAGAAGTGCCTGACCCAGAAACAACGCCGCTTAATGTAATTGTTTGTAGCGAGTGGTCTAACACTAGCCTATTCCCTACTAGGTCTAATTTTAATAACCCTAGAGCCTGTATTTCTAAAGTACTCTCTAATAGCACTCTCAGAGTCTTTTGAGCTCTTGGGGGTTGTTCTAAAATTGTCAAATCTCAGTAAGACTCCCCCAGACTATTCCATCTTTCTATATCCTGCGCAGTTATAGTTGCAGCGGGAGATGCATGGTATCAGGGGTCTTCTTCTACAATCTGTCTCGGTGGAATTAGTTTTTGTACTCCACATTTTTTAATAGTGTCCATTTGTTATTGTTGTTAAGTTTATACTAGTTCTAAATCTCCTAGTCGTATTTTATCTATTAAAATGGGAATATTCCCAAGGTACATTAGGGATCCTCTTACATTCCCTATAAAGATTGGCAACAGGTTATTTTCACTACTTCAAATAGTTCCTCCCCACCTACTTCCATCTTTGGACACTTCCCCAGTATAAGTATTGCTAGATAAATCTACTTTAACATAGGGTGACCCGTCAGCAGACCAACTGCCAGTTAAAAGGTCTTGTTTAGTTGGTAGTGCCATCAGGTTCTATGAGTTTTTCAGAATTTTCTTGTATTCTCTGTTCCTCCAATAGTTCAGTTTCTCAGACTTTCTTTGCCTCGTCTAAGATTTCTAAATCATTTGCTGAATCTATAAACTTTACTGTTACTCATCTATCTTCGGTTACTTTAACCGTAGCTCTTAGTCTATTTGCGACATCAAAGTATTTCTCAATTATTTCCATTATGTTATAGTTATTTCTCCAGAATATATATTTCCAACACCCGCTACATACCAACCTTCCAAGTATATTTCTGAAACTCCTTTCTTTGTTGGAGTAAATGACAGAGATAATTCTTCCCATGTAGTGTTATTTGCTTTTATAGTAGCCTTTTCTGCTATTCCTAACACAGTATTCTTGTAAACAACTAGTCTACAAGATACATTAGTTGCCTGGTCTTTTTTAACTCAGTTAGTAACTGTAATAGTCTGCCCTGCATTATGAGCCACTTCTGCAATTTTAAATTTTACTGGGTACAGCGTGGTGCGCGCGGTGCCTGTTATAGCCATTTTCCATGCCCCTACCGTGTTTTGCTTCTCGGCGGTTTGCCAGTTCACAGTAGCTTGGTAGGTAAACATCCAGTTATTCCCTTCCGTGTTGTCGTGGTTCAGGCTATACACCCAGTTGTTGACAGGGGTGGCTGTCGATGTAAATTCCGTGCTTTGGTTCAATACCGCGTTTCCAAGATAATTCACTCCCGCGTCGCTATATATCCCTGTGCCGCCGCTACTCTCTTGCAGCCCGCTTATTTTATTGTTGCCCGAATTAGAGAAAAAAACCCCATAAAGCGTGTTGTTACATTGTCCAATAGTTGTAATAGTGTTGTTGTATGAATAGTCAAAACGAATTCCACTACTCCCACTGTTGTTACATTGACCGATATTTGTAACAGTGTTGTTGTATGAGGTGTAAAAACTAACTCCAGTAGACGCATTGTTGTTACATTGACCGATATTTGTAACAGTGTTGTTGTATGAACTAGTAAGAATAATCCCAAGATATCCCCTCACACAGCTAAACCGATTTATTTTAACCATAATCCTTGAACTTGTACTTATAATATTCCCATTCCCGTTCCACCCGTCAAACACCGTGTCTGCATCCTGTAAATTAGTAGTTGTGTCCCACCCGCCGTGCAGTTCCAGGTAGCCCAGTGTGGCGCTGCCACTGTCGTTCAGAAGGTGTATGTTAGCATTGTTACTCGCTCCCATTGCCGTCCTAAACCCGTCACGCATATATGTAGCTACCATTTCGGTGGTGCCCGTGTATTTATTCCACACGGCACTTTGGTAGCAGTTGGTGTCGCCATCCAAATGCACCGTTGTCCCGTCAATCATCTGTATGGCGTAAAACCCCTCGGTGCCGCCTTGCTTCGCACTGTTTTTGCTTATCAGGCTTTGCAGGTTCAGTCCCGATGTGGTACAGGCTATAAAATTATCCAGCAGCAATGTCGGTGTGCCGGGGTCGGCTACCGCGTAAAGCGCAATGCTCTGTATCGCGTTGCCCAAATTGCCGCCTCCCGTTCGAGCTATCGTCATTGGCACATATCGCCCCGTGCTTGCCATTTTTGGTATCAAAAACTCGTCAACAATAGTGTTGCCTGTTGTGTCGCTGCACAAGCATATCTT
>ERZ1645187.1924-NODE-1924-length-18754-cov-8.462805_pt1 | contig 18754 bp, 16 predicted proteins | sample MGYA00575352_ERZ1645187 | MGnify/ENA primary metagenome ERZ1645187 (study PRJEB40837, sample SAMN11349314) | freshwater sediment metagenome | isolation source: river sediment | host: Sediment | place: India: Wazaribad , New Delhi | collected 2017-02-21 ... | reverse complement strand
CGGAAATCGCCAAGAGCGAGCGTCCGGAACTGACCAGCGCCAAGATCATCGTTTCGGGTGGTCGCGCGCTCAAGGATTCGGAAACCTTCTCGGCTGTCATCACTCCGCTGGCCGACAAGCTCGGCGCCGCCATCGGTGCCAGCCGCGCTGCAGTCGACGCGGGCTATGTCCCGAACGACTATCAGGTCGGCCAGACCGGCAAGATCGTGGCTCCGGAAGTCTACATCGCCGTCGGCATCTCGGGTGCGATCCAGCACCTCGCCGGGATGAAGGACTCCAAGACCATCATCGCGATCAACAAGGACGAAGACGCCCCGATCTTCCAGGTCGCGGACATCGGCCTTGTCGCTGACCTGTTTGCAGCCGTGCCGGAAATGACCGGCAAGCTCTAAGCATCAGCGCAACACAAAACGGAAAGGGCCCTGCTTCGGCGGGGCCTTTTTTGTTGCCTACCACCGATTGTGGACCTTCTCGGCAAAGCCGGTGAGGTCGCTGAATTCCAGCACCTCGCCATCGTCGGCAATCGCGCGACCAGAGAAGCGGCCAAATACCTGATGCTGGGCGGTGCGGAACAGGCCGAGATCGACCTTGTCGTGGCGATCGACGATGGGGTCAAAGCGCATTTCCAGCCGTCCGTCATTGCTGGTGAACTGCCACGGTGCGGAGTCCGGCCGGCCAGCGGGCATGTGAAAGGTCACCTGGTCCAGCTTGTGCGCCCGGCCATCAAGGAACAGCATGTTCTCGCTGGCGGCGGAAGTGTCTCCGAAACCGTAGCCCAGGTTGAAGCCAAAGCGCCGCTGGCCCAGCAGGCCGGATGCCGAGGCCCAGTACCAGGTGTTGTCATAGGTCCAGACCCCGCGCCCCCAATCGAGTACGGCGAAGGCGGAGTCCGGCTGGAACGCAATGCGCTGCCCACCCAGCACCACTTCCCCGCTGGCAGGCATGCAGTTGACCTTCTGGTTATAGTAGAACGCGCGCGGTGCGTCGGCGAAGGGCGTGGCAATGACCATCCGGTCATCGGCGGGCTGGTCCAGCCGCAGTTCACCGGACAGGCCCGCGCCCTTGTCAAAACCGGGGGCATCAAAGGACAGCACCCGCGCACCCTGCTCCACCTTGAAGGCCAGATGCACGCCGCCGTGATGTTGGTCGATGTCGCCCCGGTCAGCACTGCCTGGCAGATTCATCCGCCCGAATGGAAAAGGCCGGACCGCGCCATGGTTGATCGCCGTTCCCGCCTCCAGATCCATCCACGACAGCCCCAGAAAACCGAGATAGCCATTATCTGCAACGGTCAGCGCCAGGGCATGGCGGTCACTCGCAATGCAATAGTAATCCCATTCCTTGATCCGCCAACCGCTCGCCTTGATCGCCTTGCGGTCATAGCGGCGCACTTCGGCCGTTGCCCAGCCGCGTTCGATCAGGTGGCCCGTGGCATCCAGCAGGTCGCCCTTGCCCATGCGGTGCTGCATTGCTCTCTCCCCCGGTTCAGGGGCACCGCTCATAAAGGATGATCGGCGGCGCTCCCTCGCTCTCTTGCCGAGCATATCGCACAAAGCCGAAGTGCTGCGCCAGCCTGTCACTTGCTGCGTGGCCGTCCTCGATCATGCAGGCGATACGCTGCGGCCCGTGGGTGGCATCGAACCATGCCAGTGCGGCCTCGATAACCTCGCGCGCCACGCCCTGCCCCCAATGGTCGCGATGCACGATCCAGCCGGCTTCCGGCACGTTATCCATGCCCTGCGCCGCGCCGAAACCACGATGGCTGCGGAACACGCCGCAGTTGGCCACGATCCGCTCCTGCCCCTTGAGACGGACCATGAAGGTGCCATAGCCCCACAGCGCCCACGACCCAGCATTGCGCAGCAGACGCGTGAAGGAATCCATCTCGCTGGGCACAAAGGTACCAAGGAAGCGCCGCGTTTCGTCGTCGCGGGTCAGTTCGAACAGGTCTGCCAGATCACCCGGCTGCGGTTGCCACAGTTCGAAGCGTTCGGTGGTTAGCAGGGGGCCGGTCATAGCACCTGATCGATCAGGTGGATCAACACGCCAACCAATCCGCCCACCAGCGTGCCGTTGATGCGAATAAATTGCAGGTCGCGGCCCACCGCACCTTCGATCCGGTCGGTCACGGTTGCCGCATCCCAGCGCTTCACCGTTTCGGAAACCAGTCGCACGATCTGGTCGCCATAGCGCACCGCGATGCCGACAAGAGTGCGGCGGGCATAGCGGTTGATCTGCAATTGCAGCGCCGGATCGTCGCGCAGGTGACGACCAAGTTCGGCCAAGGCTTCGCTCATCTGCCCGCTCGATTCACCCGCCGGTCGCCGCAGACGGGTGAGCATGGCCGTGCGCAGCCGCTCCCACACGCCCTGCCACCAGGTGGAGACCGCCGGATTGGCGATCAGATCGCGCTTCATCCGCTCCACCTTTTCGCGCAGCTCGGGATCGTGCTGCAGATCATGGGCGAGTTTCTCCAGCCCTTCCTCGATCTTCCCGCGCAAGGGATGGTCGGGATCAACGACCACTTCAGCCAGCAACTTGTAGAGCCCGTCAATCACCGAGTTGGCGAGGCGTTCGTCCAGACCGGTCCAGCGCAGCACGGCATTCGCGCGGCGGTGGACCAGATCGCGGACCAGCGCCTCGTTGTCTTCCAGCGTCAGACCAGCCCAGCGAACCAGCGATTCGATTACCGGCAAGTGGCGCCGATCAGCAATCATCGTGCCCAGCATCTGGCCGATCAAGGGTGCGACTTCGAGCTTTTCCAGCTGGCGGAACAGGCCGCCGCGCACCTGCGTACCAAGCCGTTCCGGATCGAGCGATTCGAGCACCTGAGCCAGCAGTTCCGCCGCTCCGTCACGCAGCCGCGTGCTGCCTCCGCGTGCCGGATCGGCCAGCCAGTCACCCGCCGATGCAGCGAGGTTCATGTTCGACAGACGCCGGGCGACGACCTGCGGGGTGAGGAAATTCTCCCGCAGGAACTGGGCCATCGAATCGGCGATGCGACCCTTGTTTTCCGGAATGATCGCCGTGTGCGGAATTGGCAGGCCAAGCGGATGGCGAAACAGGGCAGTTACGGCAAACCAGTCCGCCAGCCCGCCCACCATGGCCGCTTCGCTGAACGCCAGGACATAGCCCCAGGCCGGATGCAGGCCCTGAAAGTGCCGCGCGGTCAGGAATACGCCAGCCATCAGGACCAGCAGACCGGTTGCAAACATCCGCATCCGCCGCGCCTTGTCAGGCGGCAGGGGCACCGGGGCTAACCGGTGCCGACGGATGCGCTGCGCACTCACTCTGCCGGGAAAGCTCCGTCAGGGGCGGATTTGCCCGGTTCCGACTCCCGGTCCCGTTCTGGATGATAGGTCAGGAATGCCTTGCGCAGGCGCGGACCAAGCCGGCTTTCCAGACCGTTGGCGAGACTGAAGCCTGCCGGCACGATCAGCAGGGTCAGCAGGGTCGACAGGGTCAGACCGCCGATCACCACTGTACCCATCGGCGCGCGCCAGGCGCTGTCGCCACCCAGCGACAGGGCTGTCGGCACCATCCCGGCGGTCATGGCCACCGTGGTCATCACGATCGGCTGCGCACGCTTGTGCCCGGCTTCGATGATCGCTTCAAACCGGGATGCGCCGCGCGCCATTTCCTCGATCGCAAAGTCGATCAGCAGGATCGAGTTTTTCGCCACGATGCCGAACAGCATCAGGATGCCGATGAACACCGGCATGGAAATCGGCTGGCCGAAGATGAACAGCAGCAAGAGACCGCCCAGCGGCGCCAGCAGCAGCGAGCCCATATTGACCAGCGGCGAAACGAAGCGGTGGTAGAGCAGCACCAGCACGCCGAAGACCAGCATGACCGCCGAGCCAAGCGCGATGGCAAAGCTGTTGGTCAGTTCCTCGAACACCTCGTCTTCGCCGAACGGCTTGTTGCTGACGCCCTGCGGCAGGTTGGTCATGATGGGGAGCTTGTTGATCTCCTTCATCACGTCCCCCTTCAGCGCGCCCTGGGCAAGGTCGGCACCGATGAAGACGCGGCGTTCCTGGTTGTAGCGGCGGATCGAGACCGGACCGGAGCCAAAGCTGATGTCGGCCACGCGGGCGAGCGGAACCGAACCGCCCGACGTGGTCTGCACCGGCAGGTTTTCGATCACGCTGATGTCGCGGCGCGCGTTTTCCGACAGGCGAACGCGAATCGGAATCTGGCGATCAGAGAGCGAGAACTTCGCCGCATTCTGATCGATGTCGCCAATGGTCGCGATGCGGATCGTCTGGCTCAGCGCGGCGGTGGTCACGCCCATGCTGGCAGCCAGTTCCTGACGCGGAGTGATGATCAGTTCCGGGCGGCGCGTATCAGCCGCGACGCGCGGCGCGACGATGCCAGGAATACCCTTCATCTGCTCGACCAGCTCGGTCGCAGCCTTTTCCAATTGGACCGAATCCGCGCCCGTCAACATGACCGAGATCGGACGGCCAATCCCGCCCGGACCGACCTGATTCGATTGCAGGAAGGTAATGCGCGCATCGGGAATGCGTTGCAGGACCGGGGTCAGTTCGCGCTGGAATTCCTGGCTGGTCTTTTCACGGTCTTCCTTCAGCGAGATGAACAGGCGGCCATTGCCTTCGCTCACGCGCTGCTGGATTCGTTCAACCTCAGGCCGCTTGGAGACGATGGCGGCGACTTCGTCGACCACTTTGTCGGTCTGTTCCAAGGTCGTGCCGGGCACCATTTCCACGGAAATCCGGGTGGTATCCTCGTTCACTTCGGGGAACAGCTGGGCCGGAATGGTCGCGAACAGAACTGCCGATACGGCGAATGCACCAAGGCCGATGCCCATCATCCAGATGCGGTGATCGAACATCCGCGCCCAGAAACGGCGCACCCAGAACAGCGACCAGCCGAAGAAGCCGGCGTCATCCGGCGCAGCCTTGAACTTGCCGATGATCGCCCCGACCAGCGCAGTGATGGAGCAGCCCAGAATGAAGCTGATCGGCAGGCCGAACAGCAGGCCAAACGTAACGAGTAGCGGGTTCGGCCCCTTGGCCACTTCGCCTTCGGCTGGTGGCGGGCTGCCAAACAGCAGGAAGTAGAAAGTGGCGGCAGCAAAAGCAAAGCCCAGCGCCATATAGGCCGGATGGCCGGGAACGCGGGCGATCAGGGCGCGACGCGCCTTGGCCTTGCTGTCATCCAGCGACCAGTGCAGCACGCGCAGATAACGGTCCATCCATGGCCCGCTGCCGTGCTCTTCAGAGCCGTGCGCTTTCAGGAAATAGGCCGCGATCATCGGCGTGATCATACGCGCGACGGCAAGGCTCATCAGTACCGAGGCCACGACGGTCCAGCCGAAGTTCTTGAAGAACTGGCCCGGAATGCCGGGCATCAGGCCAACCGGCAGGAACACCGCAACGATCGAGAAAGTCGTCGCCACCACGGCCAGGCCGATTTCGTCTGCCGCATCGATGGCCGCCTGATAGGCGCTTTTGCCCATGCGCATGTGTCTGACGATATTCTCGACTTCCACGATCGCATCGTCGACCAGCACCCCGGCAACGAGGCCAAGGGCGAGCAGCGACATCTGGTTCAGCGTGAAGCCAAGCAGGTCCATGAACCAGAAACTGGGAATGGCAGACAGCGGAATCGCGATGGCCGAGATGATCGTTGCGCGCCAATCCCGCAGGAAGAAGAACACCACGATCACCGCCAGGATCGCCCCTTCGACCATCGCCGCAATCGAGCTTTCGTATTGCGACTTCACATAGTCGACCGAGGTGAACAGGCGGTTGAACTTGATCCCCGGCGTCTGGTTTTCCAGCTGCTGCAGCTTGGCCACGGCTCCGTCATAGACCGACACGTCGGATTCGCCGCGCGCACGCGCGATTGAGAAGGTGACAACCGGCTTGCCGTTGGTCTTGCCGATCGAGGTGATCTCGCCATAGCTGTCCGAAACCTTGGCGACTTCGGCCAGCTTGACCGTGCGCCCGCCCCCCAGCGGAATGTCGATCTGGGACAGCTCAAAGGCATTGGGGGCATTGCCCAAGACGCGGACCGATTGGCGTGAACCGGCGATTTCCGAACGACCACCAGCCGCATTGACGTTGAACTGGCGCAGCACGGCGTTGATCTGCGTTGCCGTAACGCCCAGCGACTGCATCTTGCCCGGATCGAGCACGACCAGAATTTCGCGGCTGACACCCCCGGCCCGTTCGACCTGCGCCATGCCCGGCACGCTCAGCAGCCGCTTGGTCACGGTATCGTCAACGAACCACGACAATTGCTCCAGCGTCATGTCGTTCGCTGAAACGGAGAAATAACCGATCGGTTCGGCCGAGGTTTCCAGCTTGAACACCTGCGGTTCCAGAATCCCGTCGGGCAGGCTGCCGCGCGACTGGTCGACCGCGTTCTTTACGTCGTTCAGGGCCTCGATGATGTCGGTGCCGATTTCAAACTCGACCCCGGTAATGCTGGTCCCTTCGCGCGCTTCGGACTGCAGGCTCTTCACGCCCTGCACCGTGCGCAGCGACGATTCGATCTTTTGGGTGATCTGGTTTTCGATTTCCGACGGAGCGGCACCCGGCTGGCTGATGATCACCTGAATGACCGGAAATTCGATGTCCGGATCGTTCTGGACCTTCATCTGCGAGAAGGACACCATCCCGGCCAGCATCAGGCCGATAAACAGGATGATCGGAACCACCGGGTTGCGAATGGACCAGGCGGAAATGTTGTTCAGATTCATGATCGCGCTCCTGCCGCGTCAGCCATCAGCCGCGGGGCGAGACGGGCTTGATCGTCTCACCCGGCTGCAGGAACCCGCCTGCGCGCAGCACGATCCGTTCGGTGCCGGACAGACCTTCGTTCACGATGATCCCCTGCGGCGTGACGCGGCCCGACTTGACCGGGCGGCGCTGCACCTTGTTGTCTGGCCCCACGACATAGACGTAGCTGCCCTGCATGTCTGACAGGATCGCGGATTCCGGCAGGACCGGCGCAACCACTGTGCCGGACTTGATCGTGACCGAGGCAAAGCCGCCCGGGCGCAGTTCTGGCGCATAGGCCAGGGCAATACGCGCCGTGCCCTGCCGCGAGGCGGGGTCGATCACCGGGGAAATCTGCCAGACCTGACCGGTAAAGGCCTTCTTCGTGCCGACGGGAACAACCTCTGCCGAAACACCCGTGCTGAGAACGGCCAGATCGGTTTCACCCAGCAGCGCCTTCACTTCCATTTCGCCGCCCTTGGCAAGGCGGAACAGCACGCCGGAACCGGCGCCGACCACCTGACCGGGCTCGATCCGGCGCTCGAGCACCAGACCGGCTGCCGGAGCCACGATGTTCAGGCGCCGGATCTGCGCGCCCAGTACGCCAGCCTGGGCACTGGCCACACGGACCTGGGCCAGCTGGGCATCGCGGGTTGCGCGCAGGCGATCGACATCAGCCTTGGAAACGAAGCCCTTGTCGACCAGCTTCAGGGCGCGCTGATAGTTGGCTTCGGCCAGATCGGCATTGGCGCGGGCGACCTGAATCTGGGCCGACTGACTGGCGGCCTGCTGGACCTGAACCGAACGATCGATCACGGCCAGCACCTGTCCGGCCCCGACCCACTGGCCCGGCTCGACCAGAACCGAGACGACCTGTCCGCCTTCACCAGCCACACCGACCGGCATTTCGCGGCGCGCTGCCAGCGTACCAGTGGCGGAGATGGTCCCTTCAACCGTGGTACGGCCCGGCACCACGACTGTCACGGTCGGGGCCTGATCCTTCTTGGCATTCGCACCGTCTGCGGGTGCACCAGAGCGATTCACGAAATAGGCGATCACCACAACGACCAGCAGAACGCCCAGCGCCATGAGGATCAGGTTGCGGCGGGAGCGGCGATCTTCTTCACCCCCTTGGAGCAGAGGGTTGTCCTGGTCGGCTTCGATTCCCGTCTCGTAATTCATTACCGCTTCGCCTTCGCCCCCGGATCGGCAGCATGAATCGCCAGGTTTTGGCCCATGTCCGGTCCGCTGTGTTACTATTATAAGTCACCATCGGCAAGCCTGCGCATTGCAGGCAAAATGGTCATGCTCGCCTTAGGCTGGTTGGGAGCCATGAGCAATCGATGCCTCGGCAGACGGCAAAGCTGGTTCGGCCAATTGCATGGCGCGTGATTCGCATGGCCCAAATGCGCAGCAGCCGAAGCGGGCCTGGTGCCCACTCCGGCTGCTTGTCATGGCTGACGTGGTGGCTGTCAGTACTTGAGCTGGCGCTCGTACAGGTCGCGGTAATGCTGGATTCGCGTGACCCGCAGACCCTGCATGCCAGACCGGTCAACCGCACGCTGCCACGAGGCAAATTCCTCCAGCGTCAGGTTATAGCGTTCGCAGACCTCGTCGATGGTCAAAAGCCCGCCGTTGACCGCCGCCACAACCTCTGCCTTGCGTCGCACGACCCAGCGGGTGGTGTTCGGCGCGGGCAAGGATTCAATGGTCAACGGCTCGCCAAGCGGCCCAATTACCATCGCAGGTCGGATCTTCTGGTTTTCGATCATCGTTATCCTCGACCACCGGTCTTGATTGCTCCGGCGGTGACCACCTGATTGCCGATGTCCGCTTTTCCATCTGCTAAATCAGTTAGGTTAACGCAGCCGGAGGGATTGTTGCGCCCCGTGCTCTGCCACTGGACAAAGCCCCCGACCGGCACTGCCGTCTTGTGCAGCAATTCGCCTGCAGCGGCATGCGCCGCGCTCAGGCGAGCGTGCAATTCCGCCCAGCAAGGCGGCTTGCTTGCCCCCCTCTGTTCAGCCGGGGAAACCCGGCTACGCAGATTGGCCATAAGGTCGTTTGCAATGTCCATGGGCACCGTCATTAGGGCCACAAGGTCAAGAACCCGTAAAAGCCATGTTTACTTTACGTTGACGTTGATTACCGGGAATACACCTGCCCCCTAGGTCTTTTTTGCCATGGGCCGCGTGGGCGTGTATGGCGCGCGGATCATGCATTCCGCGCCCGCCACTCTCGATCCTGCCGCTCTGTTCCAGCTTTCCGGCCCGCTAACGGGTAAACGGATCGTTGTGGCCATGTCGGGCGGGGTGGACAGTTCCGTCGTTGCCGCCCTGGCGGCGCGCAGCGGGGCGGAAACCATCGGGGTAACGCTTCAGCTTTACGATTACGGCGCGGCCACCGGGCGCAAGGGTGCCTGCTGTGCCGGTGACGATATCCGCGATGCCCGCGCCGTGGCCGACCGTCTGGGCATCGCCCACTACGTCTTCGATCATGAAAGCCAGTTCCGCGAGGAAGTGGTCGAGCGTTTTGCCGACGATTACCTGGCCGGACGCACCCCGATCCCGTGCATCCGCTGCAACATGGGGCCAAAGTTTACCGACCTGTTCGCCATGGCGCGCGAACTGGGCGCCGATTGCCTTGCCACCGGCCATTACGTGCGCCGCGAGATTGGCGCGGCCGGGCCGGAACTGCACCGCGCGCTCGATCCGGCGCGGGATCAGTCCTATTTCCTGTATGGGACGACCGAAGCCCAGCTGGAATTCCTGCGCTTCCCGCTGGGCGGCCTGCCCAAGCCGGAGGTCCGCGCCATAGCCGAAGCCGAAGGACTGCGCGTCGCAGCCAAGCCGGACAGCCAGGACATCTGCTTCGTCCCCGATGGCGACTATGCCAAGATCGTGCGCTCAGTCCGCCCCGAGGGCGGCGAACCGGGCGAAATCGTCCATGCCGAAACCGGCGAAGTGCTGGGCCTGCACAAGGGCATCATCCACTATACCGTCGGCCAGCGCCGCGGGCTGGAGATCGGCGGACAGGCTGAACCGCTCTACGTGACCGTTCTGGATGCGCCGGGCCGCAAGGTGCTGGTCGGGCCAAAGCGGCTGCTGGCGGTCAAGTCGGCGCGGATTTCAGAGACCAACCGGATTGGTCCACTTCCCGCCGGACCGCTCACCGCCAAGGTCCGCTCGCTGGCCAAGCCGGTTCCGGTCACTCTGGAAGGCAATTTTGGCGAAGGCGGCGAAGCGACAATCCATTTTGCCCAGCCGGAATATGGCGTAGCGCCCGGACAGGCAGCAGTGATCTATGCCGGGGATCGCGTAGTCGGTGGCGGCTGGATTGAAGCGACCGAACCTGCCTAACAGGGCTGGGCGATCAAGCTGCGACCGGTAAAGGTTACTTCCGAAAGGGCAGGCGCGCAGGCGCATTGGCCGCCAGCGATGATCTCACCCGCAATCTGCGCAGAGCCATCCAGGGGTATGACCAGCACCGGCCCGGAATAACGCGCCAGGGTTTCTGCATCAGGCGTGCCGTCGACCCGGTCCAGTCGGAAATGCGGCCCGTTCACCAGAGCAGCCGCGCCATCGACGCCAACCCGCTGCGCCAGCGTGCGATCATAAGCACCGCCCCGCGCAACCGCCATGCCCGCATCCAGATGCAGTTCGCGCGGACGGCCATAGTCATAGAGACGATAGGTCACGTCGCTGTTCTGCTGAACTTCGATAAGGGTTACGCCCGCGCCAATCGCGTGAACCGTGCCAGCTGGAATGTAGAAGAAATCGCCAGCCTGAACCGGGTGCCATTCCAGCAATTGTTCGATCGATCCATCCAGCGCCGCAGCCCGCATCGCATCGGCAGAAAGATCCTGCCGGAAACCGATGCCCAGGTTAGCCCCGGGTTGGGCATCAAGGATCAACCAGCACTCTTCCTTGCCCCGCTTGCCCGCCGGAGCCTGATCGTCCGACGGATGGACCTGCACGGACAGGGCTTCGCTGGTGAAGATATATTTGACCAGCAGCGCATCAAGCTGCGGCGGCGGTTCGAACCAGACCTCGCCGATCTTGCCTTCCACGGGCATGGCAAACGGTTCGGGCAGGCGTTCCCGCCCCCATGGCCGATCAACCATCCGGGTGGGAAGACAAAGGCTCACTGGTTAACCGCACCGCCCAATTTGCCGACCTTTTGCGCTCCGGCCCGGATCGTGACGAGTACCTCGTCGCCGTCGACCACGATGATGATGTCATCAAGGCCAATTGCCGAAACCCGCGGTCCGTCGCTTTCCACCAGCACATTGCGGCAGTCGACCAGTTCCGCCGTACCATGGATCGAATTGCCCTGAGCGTCGCGTTCCCGCGCTTCAAGCAAGGCATCCCAGTTACCAATATCGGACCAGCCCATCTGGGCCGGAACCATGGCCGCGCGGCTGGTATTTTCCATCACCGCATAGTCGACCGACTCACTTTCGATCGCGGAAAAAACCTCTGCATCGGGGTGGAAACGGCTGCCTTCTGCCTTGCCCTTCGCCACTGCTTCGCGCGCCTTGGCCGCAATGTCGGGGCGGTACGCCGCCAGTTCGTTAAGGAACGTGCCGACCCGGAAGGCGAAGATCCCGCCATTCCAGGCATAGCCGCCATCAGCCAGAAAGGCCTTGGCCCGCTCCAGATCCGGCTTTTCAACGAAGCGGGCGACCTTGAAGCCGGTATCGCCAATCGCCCCCCCCCGCTGAAGATAGCCAAAGCCCGTTTCCGGGGCAGTAGCGGCGATCCCGAACGAAACCAGCCAACCCTGCTGGGCCAGCGCCGCAGCAGCCATTGCCGCGCCCTGAAACGCAGCGCTATCGGCAATGTGATGATCGCTGGGGCAGACCAACATGATGGCCTCTTCCGGCAGGCGCAGCGCCGCCAGGGCAATCGCCGCTGCCGTATTGCGCGCGCAGGGCTCGACAATCACCTCTCCACCCGCACCACCCGGCCACTGCGCCTCGACATGGGGCAGATGGGCCGCGCCAGTAACCACTATCGGATCGGCAAATCCCGCATCCAGCGGACAGCGGGCCAAAGTCGCTTCAAACAAAGTGCCTTCGCCGACCAAGGGGAGGAACGGTTTTGGCATGACAGCGCGGCTACGCGGCCACAAACGTGTGCCGTTTCCTCCACACAAGATCACCGGATGGATCACGAACTCGTTCATATTTGGTCGCTTAGTTCAATTCCAGGGAAAGGCAAACGCGTGTAATTCCTGATAGGTATTTTTTTAGACTGGACCTAATTGGCACCCCGGACCTTCGCGATAGGTCGCGGTCTCCTTTGCCAGCAACGGAAACCGCGCCGTCACACTCTTGCTTAGGGCATCCTCGCTCAGCGTGATCAGCTCCATGCCCGGTTCGAAGTCCTTTTTGCAATCGTCCAGACTGCGTCCACCCACAAATCGGCACGAACAGGCCACCCGTGCGCCATAGGCCGCGCCGGTTTCGGCATAGCCATTCAGCGGCTTCCAGAAAAAACCCAGCAGTCCGGCAATCAGCGCCAGCCCCAGCAACAGGATTCGGCCGCGCCATGGCGAGCGAATTGCAGGATTCTGTTTCACGGTTGCCATTTACGGGCCTTTGGGCGAGTGATGCCGGCACGATGCCGCGCGCGAAGTTCTTTATCCTCCCACTGCTTGCTGTGCCAGCCCTGTTCGGTTGCAGCAGTCCCACACCTGTGGAACTACCGCCGCCGGATGACGCCGCAAAGGCGGCAGTCGTGGAGAAGCCGGGGGTCAATCGCGACCGGCTCGTGCGCACGGCCGATGCGCTGTTCACCGACACCCGCAATGCCGAAACCCGCGCACTGATAGTGCTTTACAACGGACGCACCGTGGTAGAGCGCTACGCTCCGGGTTATCACCAGAATACACGCTTCATCTCGTGGTCGATGGCCAAGACGATCACCGCAGTGATGATCGGGCAGCTGGTGGCCGATGGCCGTCTGAAGCTCGACGAAAGCGTGCCGATCCCGGCCTGGCGGCGCCCCGGCGATCCACGTGGGGAAATTACCCTGCGCCACCTTCTGCAAATGCGCTCCGGCCTGCGCCATACCGAGGCGGGAAACCCGCCCTACGAGAGCGACGAAGTGCGGATGCTGTTCCTCGACGGGCGCGATGACATGTCCGCCTATGCCGAGGCGCAGCCGCTGGAAGCGAACCCAGGCAGCAAGTGGGAGTATTCCAGCGCCACCACGGTGATCCTGGCCGACCTTGCCGCCCGGGCACTGACCGCCAGCACCAACCCGGTCGAGCGGATGAACGTGGTGCGCGATTATCTGCGCACCCGGCTCTTCGATCCGTTGGGCATGAAAAGCATGGTGCCGGAGTTTGATGCGGCGGGCACACTTGTCGGCGGCAGCCTGATGCACGGCACCGCGCAGGACTATGCCCGTTTCGGCGAATTTCTCCGCAATCGCGGCGCAGTGAACGGGGCACAGCTGGTACCGTCCAGCTGGATCGACTTCATGACCAGCCCCAGCCCCAGGAATCCTGGCTATGGCGGACAGCTGTGGCTCAACCGCAAGCAACCGGACGGCACTGTGCAATGGCCCGGCGCACCGTCCAGCACCTTCTCAATGAACGGCCACCTTGGCCAGTACGTCATCGTGAACCGCAGCAACGGCGTGGTCGTTGTCCGGCTCGGCAAGACGCCAGACGAAGCGCACGAACCGGTGCGCGCCGCACTAGCGAAAATCGTCACGCTTTTCCCCAGGGAGTGAAACCAGGTTGGGTCGCAAAACAGCTTTGGTAACAGGAATAACCGGACAGGACGGAGCCTATCTGGCTCGGCTGCTGCGTGCGCGGGATCAAGCACCAATCGTTGCCGTTGAAACGATGGGAGCCAATTGGCACCCTTTCCTGCGTTGCGAAACCAAGGCGCCAATCGGCGATACCCTCCCCCCACTGACCTTAAGGCTACACGTCAATGTAAAAATCGAGGAGCCGCGCCATGATCACACAGAACCTGCCCTATTCCCTTGCCGGCAAGCGGGTCTGGGTCACAGGCCATCGTGGTATGGTGGGCAGTGCGCTGGTCCGCCGGCTGGAAAGCGAGGATTGCGAAGTCCTGACCGTCACGCGATCCGAACTGGACCTGACCGATCAGCGCGCGGTGCTGGGCTGGATGCACAATCAACGCCCGCAGGCGGTTTTCCATGCTGCCGGATGCGTCGGCGGGATTCACGCCAATGACAGCCGCCCGGTCGATTTCCTGCGCGACAACCTGTTGATCGAAACGGCTGTGTTTACGGGCGCGGAATCGATCGGGGTCGAAAAGCTGCTGTTTCTGGGTTCGTCCTGCATCTATCCCAAGCACGCGCCGCAACCGCTGCAGGAAGAAGCATTGCTGACCGGGCCGCTGGAGCCGACCAACGAATGGTATGCCCTGGCCAAGATCGCCGGGGTGAAGCTGGCCCAGGCCTACCGCAAGCAATTCGGCTGCGATTTCATCAGCGCCATGCCGACCAACCTTTATGGGCCGGGCGACAATTTCGACCTGTCCGGCGGTCATGTCCTGCCCGCCCTGATCCGCAAGGTACATGAAGCCAAACTAAGCGGCAGTGCTGTCGAGATATGGGGTACGGGCAGCCCACTGCGCGAATTCCTCTATGTCGATGACTGCGCCGATGCCTGTGTCCACCTGATGCAGCACTATTCGGGCGACCTGCCAATCAACGTCGGTTCGGGCGAGGAACTGTCGATCCTCGACCTCACCCGGCTGATCATGGAAGTAGTCGGCCATAGCGGCGAGATTGTTGTCGATGCCGGCAAGCCCGACGGCACCCCACGCAAGCTGCTGGATTCATCGCGGCTCAAGGCGCTGGGCTGGACGCCCAAGGTCGCGTTGCGCAACGGGATCGCCCGCGCCTATGCCGCATTCCAGCGTGGCGAAGGGCGCAACCTCTAAACCTTAGGGAGCAGGTCCTGCGAGGACAGATCGGTCGGATCGATGTGGCCTTCCGGGTCCGGGTGAATCAGGATCTCCACGCCGGGAAACTCCTGATTCAGGATCGCCTCAACCTCGTCCATGATCACGTGCGCCTGACGAACCGTCATGTCGCCATTGATCGCCAGATGGAACTGCACGAAATCGCGGTTGCCCGAAGTGCGGGTGCGCAGGTCATGCAGGCCCTTGATTTCGGGGTGACGCGCAACGGCCTCAAGGAATGCCTTGCGCCGTTCCTCCGGCCATTCGTGGTCCATCAACTGCTCGATCGCCTGCTGCGACGCGCCCCAGGCCCCCCAGCCCAGCCAGATTGCGATGGCGAGACCGAAGAACGTGTCCGCCCCGGCAATCCCGGCATACTGATCCAGCGCCAGCGCCGCGATAACCGCAAGGTTGAGCAGGATGTCCGACTGATAGTGGACATGGTCGGTGCTGATCGCCAGGCTCTTGGTCTTGCGGATCACGTAACGCTGCCAAGCCAGCAGGGCGACGGTCGCCAGCATGGCAATGCCTGAGACGATGATACCGCCCTCGGCTGCCTCGGGGCGCGCCCCGGCGATCCACTGATCCACCGCGCGAAAGGCAAGGCTGAGCGCGGAGATCGAAATCAGCACCACCTGGAACATGGCGGCCAGGGCCTCGGCCTTGCCATGACCAAAGCGGTGATTCTCGTCATCCGGCTGGGCCGCAACCCAGACCCCGGCAAGAGTGGCCAGGCTGGCGACCAGATCCAGCGCCGTATCGGCCAAGCTGCCCAGCATGGCGGTGGAGCCTGTCGAGAAGACGGCCCAGACCTTCAAGCCAACCAGCAGAAGGGCGACTGCGATCGAGGCGAGGGCCGCGCTGCGGTTAAGGGATGCGGCGCTGCTCATGGATAGAGCAACGTGCTGGTCCAGCCACCATCGGGCAACCGGGTAAAGCGGCGACGCTCATGCAGGCGAAAGGGACGGTCCATCCAGAATTCGAAGGCACTCGGCGTCAGGCAAAAGCCGGTCCAGTGCGGCGGACGCGGGACCGTGCCGATCAGATGCTTGGCCGTGGTCTTGGCGATCTGGGCGAGAAAATGAGTGCGCGAGCTCAACGGGGCAGACTGCTCCGAAGCATGGGCGCCCAGCTGCGAATCGCGACTGCGGCTGGCGAAATAGGCGTCGGCCATGGCATCCGGCACCGGGGCAATGGCTCCTTCGATGCGGATCTGGCGGCGCAGCGATTTCCAGTGGAACAGCATGGCCGCCTGCGGGTTGGCCAGCAGTTCCCCGCCCTTGCGGCTGTGGCTGTTGGTGTAAAACACAAAGCCGCCGAGCGGGCCGAGCAGATGCGGACCGTGATCCTTCAACAACACCATGCGCACCGAAGGCGCGGCATCGGGCGTGGCCGTGGCCACCGCCACCGCCTCGGGATCGTTGAGCTCGCTTTTCTGCGCTTCGGCAAACCATTCATCGAACAGCTCGAACGGAGCCGCGTCGGGAATGGCGTTTTCGGCCTGGGTCTCGTCCATAATGCCTGCTGCATAACCCGCCCGGCAGCGCGAAGGAAGCGCAAGCGTCTCGCAATAAGCCGCGAAACCTTGCCGGATCGACATTCCGCACCTAGCTAGCGGCTATGGCTGATCCTTATTCGATCCTTGGTGTGGCCCGCGGGGCAAACGAAAAGGACATCAAGTCCGCCTATCGCAAGTTGGCGAAGGAACTGCATCCGGACCGCAACAAAGACAATCCGAAGGCGGCGGAGCGCTTTTCCGAAGTGACCCGCGCCTATGACCTCTTGTCTGACAAGGACAAGCGCGCCCGCTTTGACCGCGGCGAAATCGACATCGACGGCAACCCGACCATGGGCTTTGGCGGTATGGGTGGCGGCTTTGGCGGCGACCATCGTGGCTTCCGCGCTGACGGCTTTGAAGGCGGCATCGATCTGGGTGACATCTTCGACGGCCTGTTCGGCGGGCGCGGCGGCATGGGTGGAGGAATGGGCGGCGGCCAGCGGCGCGGTCCGGCACCGCGCGGCGCCAACGTGCAATACCGCCTGCGCGTCTCGCTGACCGATGCAGCAACGCAAGCACCGCAACGCATCACCCTGTCGGACGGCAAGACGATTGACCTGAAGCTCCCCGCCGGGGTTGAAGATGGCACGCAGATGCGCCTTGCCGGCAAGGGCGAGCCGGGGCCGGGCGGCAATGGCGACGCGATTGTCGTGATCGAACTGCAACCACACGCCTTCTTCCGCCGCGATGGCGACAACCTGCGGCTCGACCTGCCGATCTCGCTGGACGAAGCGGTGAACGGGGCCAAGGTCAAGGTGCCGACCGCCGAAGGCGCGGTGATGCTGACGGTCGCTCCCGGCACCAGTTCGGGCAAGACGCTGCGCCTGAAAGGCAAGGGCTTCACCCGCAAGGACGGCACCCGCGGCGACCAACTGGTGACCATCGAGGTGCAATTGCCCGAAGGCGACGAAGATCTGGTCAAGCGCCTGCAAGGCTGGCGCGACACCCGTGATCTGCGGGCAAGGCTTGGCGTCTAGGGCATGGAAGAACGCCCGCTCGACGATTCTCATCTACCGCCGCTGACCATGCCCGACCTTTCGCCCGAGGCGCGGCGCACGCGTGCGCGCGAAAGCCTGCGCGAAAAGGTGGATGAACATGTCGGGCCAGAGGGGCGCTTCTGGCAGTCGCGCTTTTTCAAGGTTGTCGCCCGGATCTGGACCGGGGCCTATCACGATGGCTTCATCCACGCCGGAAACCTTGCCTATATGGCGATCCTGGCACTGTTCCCGTTCTTCATAACGGTCGGCGCGATCTTCAGCCTGATTGGCGAACAGGCCCAGCGCGAGGCTTCGGTCCACGCCTTTCTGGCCACCATGCCGCCGGTGGTCGCCACGGCGCTGGAACCGGTGGCCATGGACGTAATCGTCGCCCGCACCGGCACGCTGCTGTGGATCGGCGGGCTGGTTGGCCTGTGGACGGTCGGTAGCCTGATCGAAACGATCCGCGACATTCTGCGCCGCGCCTATGGTACGCGAGAAGCGCTGGCCTATTGGCGCTACCGCCTGATTTCGACCGGAGTGATCGTGCTGGCCGTGATCGCGCTGCTCTTTGCCCTGTTGGCGCAGGTCGCCATCGGCACCGCGCAGGAAGTGATCCAGTCCTCGTTCCCCCGCCTTTATGACTGGATCAGCACACTGGACACTTCGCGGCTGGTGACGACGGTGATCATCTATGGCGCGCTTTACCTGCTATTCTTCACTCTGACCCCCAGCGCCTATCGCGCTCGGCGCTATCCGAAATGGCCCGGTGCCCTGCTGGTTACGGTGTGGTGGGCCGTGGTCAGCGCCGCCCTGCCCGCCGTGCTGCACCGCTTTTTCACCTATGATCTGACCTATGGCAGTCTGGCCGGAGTGATGATCGCGCTTTTCTTTTTCTGGCTGGTCGGCTTAGGGATGGTCGTGGGTGCCGAACTCAATGCCGCCCTCGCCGAAAGTCCTGAGGAACAGGACCTGCTTGGCCGCTGGCGGGAAGAGGAACGGCAGAAACTGACTACCCGGAAAGGGACGACGGGAAACTGATATGACCGGATTGATGAAGGGAAAGCGCGGCTTGATCATGGGCCTGGCGAACGACAAGTCGCTGGCCTGGGGCATTGCGCAAAAGCTGCATGAAGCAGGCGCCGAACTGGCCTTTTCCTATCAGGGCGAGGCACTGGAAAAGCGGGTGCGCCCGCTGGCCGAAAGCCTGGGCAGCGATTTCCTGATCGACTGCGACGTATCCAGCATGGATGCGCTGGACACCGCCTTTGCCCAGCTGGCGGCAAAGTGGCCGACCATCGACTTTGTGGTTCACGCCATCGGCTTTTCCGACAAGAACGAGCTGCGCGGCCGCTATTGCGACACCAGCCTCGACAATTTCCTGATGACGATGAACATCTCGGCCTATTCGCTGGTCGCAGTGACGCGCCGGGCCAAGGACATGATCCCGAACGGCGGCGCGATCCTGACGCTGCGCTATTACGGCGCAGAAAAGGTCGTCCCGCATTCCAACGTCATG
>ERZ1645187.1923-NODE-1923-length-18769-cov-62.733408_pt1 | contig 18769 bp, 18 predicted proteins | sample MGYA00575352_ERZ1645187 | MGnify/ENA primary metagenome ERZ1645187 (study PRJEB40837, sample SAMN11349314) | freshwater sediment metagenome | isolation source: river sediment | host: Sediment | place: India: Wazaribad , New Delhi | collected 2017-02-21 ... | reverse complement strand
GCCTCGATGCGGTTGATCTTGATCCCGGTCTGCTTGGTGAAGTTGCCGTAGAGCTGCTCGTCGGTCTGGTAGTGGCGGGCGGAGTAGACGTTCAGCTCGGCGGCGGAGGCACTGCCGGTGGCGCCGAAGGCGGCGATCAGCGAGGCGATCAGGACTTTCTTGCTCATGGTTTGCGAACCCTGGTGTGTTGGCGGTGTTGCGATACTATCGATAAAGGTTCGCAGTTGCAAATAGCTCGCATTCACTGCATTATTGTTGAGAAGTGTTCTCATCAAGGAGATTCCATGAATGCGTTGCTCGTCGGTGCCGATCGCCTCGGCAACATCCCGGACGTCCTGCAAAACTTCGGTATCCATATCGCTGCCCACGTCAGCGGCCGTGACACGACGCACCAGCGTCGCAGTGCGCCCTTGCCGAGCGGGATCGGTCTGGTGATCTTGTTCACCGACTTTCTCGGCCACAACGTCATGCAGCGCTTCCGCGAGGCTGCGGGCAAGCAGGGAGTCCAGGTGGTGTGCTGCCGGCGCTCGACCTGCGCGCTGCAGCAGGCGCTCGATCGCCAGATGGGTTCGCGCTGCGCCGCTTGCCCGCAGCGCTGTGAGAAGGGGCGCACGGCACGCCGATGAGGGGCACGCCTCGCAAATGGAAAAGGCCCGGACATGCCGGGCCTTTTCCATTTGCGAGCTTCCGAGTTTCGGTCAGCGCGTGCCGATCAACTGCGCACTCAGGCCGAACGAGTCCTCATCCACCAGGCGGCGAGCGCCGTTGAAGCGCTTGGCCCAGTATGCGGTGGCGATGCTCTCGACGCGGACCTTTCCGCCGCTCGACGGCGCATGCACGAACTTGCCGTCACCGAGGTAGATTCCCACATGCGAGAAGGTTCGGCGCATCGTGTTGAAGAACACCAGGTCGCCGGGCTTGAGATCCTTCTTGCCGATCTTGTCGCCCAGGCTCGCCATCTCACTCGCGCTGCGCGGCAGATCGAGGCCGAGCGCGTTGCGGAAGACGTTGAGGACGAGGCCGCTGCAGTCGAAGCCGGTTGCTGGCGAGGTACCGCCGAAGCGGTAGCGGATACCCAGGTAGGACAGCGCCTCGTCGACCAGCTGCTCTGCAGCGGTGGCGTACTCGTCGAAGGCCGACGCTGCAACCACGGTGCGCGCGTCCTGCAGCGCAGCCCGCTCTGCAGCCTGTGCCGGGAGCGCGAGCGCGAGGGAAGCGAGCAGAGGGAGGAGGGATGTCCGCAAAAACATTCGCCGGAATATACGCATCGAGTCGTTCGCTGTAAAGGGAAATCTGCGCCGGCTGCGCGCAGCGGATCCTCTTGCCAACGGCATGCGAAGTCAGACCTTGAGCTTCTGCCGGTATGCGTGGGCGTGATCGGCAAGCGTGCGCGGATTGGTAACCGCGAGGGACAGGGCGCGCGACTGCGCGGCCAGGAAGAGCTGCGCGATCGCCCAGGCGTCGCCGAGGGCGTGGTGACGCTGGAAGGTTTCGATCTCGAAGGCGGCCATCCAGTCGGCCAGTCGGCCGGGGCGCTCGAGACGTTCGGGAAACAGCGAGGGCAGCAGGAAGTAAAGGTCGATCCAGAGGAATTCGGGCGTGAAGCCCAGTTGCCTTGCAAACGCACGCTCGAGCAAGGTGCGGTTGAAGGTGGCGTTGAACACCACCAGCGGACAGCGTCCGGTGAAGCCCAGCAGGCTCGCGAGCGCATCGCCGGGCGAGGGCTCGAGCTGTGCGTAATAGGCGTCCTGCGGGTGCAGCAGCCCGCCGTCGATCGCGATGGCGCCGACTGCGAGCAGGCGGTCGCGCTCGAGGTCGAGGCCCGTCGCCTCGGTGTTGAGCACCACGTAGCGCGACTCGAAATGGGGTTGCTCGTGGGCGGGCTCGGTGAGCGCGTGCCAAGCTTCGAGCGCACGCTCGGCTTCTTCGCTCAGCGGCGACTGGCTGCCGCGGGCGGTCTTGAGGCGGGAGAGCCAGCTCATAATTGATAGTCGAGTTTGAGCCGCAACTGGAGCTTGCGCGCCTGGCGGAAGGCTTCCTTGAGGATGCGGCGGTCGAGTTCGTTGAGCGATTCGGGATCGACGCGATTATCGTCGGCGGAGTCGTGTTCGGTCTCGAGGTGCTGCGAGCGCAGGCGGAGCAGCTGGATGAAGTTGAAGCCGTCGATGATGGCCGAGACTTCCTCCTGGCTCATGCCGATCTTGGTGCTGCCCTGGCGCAGCCGCTGCACCGTGCTGCTCGACTCCACGCCGGTGCGCAGCGCGAGGATGCGCGCCACGTCGACGAAGAGGCGGGCACCGGACTTCTTCAGGTCGATGGTGCCGTCGTCTTCGACCACGAAGTCGCGGATGCGTCCGAGCGGGGGCATGACCTTGAGCGCGTTGGCGGCCATCATGCGCAGGAAGGCGCTGTTGCCCTTGGCGCCCTTGTTGAGCGCGCTGCGCAACTGGTCGCCGAAGCGTTCGTTGCCGTAGAGCACGCGGAAGTCGAAGAAGATCGACGCGTTGAGCAGGGCCTGCGGGTCGGGCTCGCGGATCCAGTCGCCAAAGCGCGACTTCCACTCGTCGAGCGTCAGGCACAGCTCGGGGTTGCTCGCCATGATGTTGCCCTTGCACAGCGGGAAGCCGCAGGCGGCGAGGTCTTCGTTGACCGTGCGCGCGAACTCGACCAGGCGGGCGCGCGTTTCCTTGAGCTGCTTCGCGTCTGCGCAGCGGAAGATGATCCCGTTGTCCTGGTCGGTCGATAGCGTCTGCTCGTGGCGGCCCTCGGAGCCGAAGGCGAACCAGGCGAACTCGATCCCCACCAGGTCGTGGCGCTCGCGCGCCAGGGTGATGATGCGGCGGGTGAGGGCGTCGTTGAGCGCGGAGATGAACTGGGTGAGCTGCTCGGCGCCGATGCCCTGGGCGATGAGGTTGAGGGCGAGCTGGCGGATGTCCTTGCTCGCGCGCTGCAGGGCCGCGATGTCGGCGGCGTTGTCGATGCCGGCGCGGATCTGGCGCAGGCTGATGCGCTGCAGCGAGAACAGGTCGCGCTCGGAGACCACGCCGAGCAGCACGCTGTCGGAGTCGACCACCAGAAGGTGGCGCACGCCATGGGTGGCCATCTCGAGCGCGGCGTCGTAGGCCGAGGCGCTTGCCGGCAGCTGGTGCGGGTTGGCGGTCATCAGCTCGCCGATCGGGCGCGCGAGGTCGAAGCCGGCGAGGATCACGCGCGGCAGCAGGTCGCTCTGGGTCAGGATGCCGACCGGGCGGCGCTCCGCGTCGACGACCACCATGCAGCCGAGGTGCAGCTCGGACATGCGTTCGAGCGCGCTGCGGGTGGGCGTGTCGGGGGTGACGAAGACCGGCTCCTGCTTGATCAGCTTGCCCAGTGCCGTGGTCATCGTCTGTTGTTCGGCGGCGCGCTGGGCGAAGCTGCTTTGCAACTGCTGGCGCGACTGGCTGAGCAGGCTGGCGATGTACTGCGTGCAGAACAGGTGGAACACCGGGCTGATCTGCATCAGGTGCAGGAAGTCATCGGCGCTGATCTGGAAGCAGAAGCTGTCCTCGACCGCCACATAAGCGTTCGTAGAGGGACGTCGCGCCGAAATCGCACCGATCGGGAAGCACTCGCCCGCGCCGAGCGTCAGGCTGGTGTACTCGGTCACGGTGGCCTGTCCGGCCTGGCGAGCCTGAATCTTGCCGCGCTGGACGATGTAGAAGTGCGTCGGCACGCCTGACTCGGGCGTCAGGATCTCGCTGCCGCGGGCGTGGAAGGCGAGTACCGCGCGTTCGGCCACAAAGGCGAGGGCTTCGGCCTCCATGCGGTTGAAGGGGGAGAAGTTGCGCAGGAAATCCGTGCTGGCTCCCACCAGCAGGGTGGTGGCGTCGTTGCTCATGGGCGGACCGTGGTCGAAGCGATCCGCTCATTATAGGCGAGCGCGCCGCAGGCGCGAGGGGCGGCCGTGACGGGGCGGTGGCGAGGTAGCGTACGTGACCTGCGTGGTCGGACCTCGGGCTGCCGGGTTCGCGCCTGCCGGCGCTCCGGCAGGCGTGTGCGTCAGAGCACTTCGGCGGCGTGGTCGGCCAGGCGCGAGCGCTCGCCGCGCTGCAGGGTGATATGGCCGGAGTGGGCCCAGCCCTTGAAACGGTCGACCACGAACGTCAGGCCGGACGAACCCTCGGTGAGGTATGGAGTGTCGATCTGTGCGATGTTGCCCATGCAGACCACCTTGGTGCCGGGGCCGGCGCGCGTGATCAGGGTCTTCATCTGCTTGGGCGTGAGGTTCTGCGCCTCGTCGATGATGAGGAACTTGTTGAGGAAGGTGCGCCCGCGCATGAAGTTCAGGCTCTTGATCTTGATGCGGCTGCGGATGAGGTCGCGGGTGGCGGCGCGGCCCCAGTCGCCGCCTTCGCCGGCGGTGCCGTTGAGCACGTCGAGGTTGTCCTCGAGCGCGCCCATCCACGGCGCCATCTTCTCTTCCTCGGTGCCGGGCAGGAAGCCGATGTCCTCGCCCACCGGCACGGTGACGCGGGTCATGATGATCTCGGTGTAGCGCTTGGACTCGAGCACCTGGGTGAGCCCGGCAGCGAGCGTCAGCAGGGTCTTGCCGGTGCCGGCCTGGCCGAGCAGGGTGACGAAGTCGATCTCCGGGTTCATCAGCAGGTTGAGCGCGAAGTTCTGCTCGCGGTTGCGCGCGGTGATGCCCCAGACGTTGTTCTTGTGATGGCTGTAGTCGGTGAGGGTCTCGATCAGGGCGCCACGGCCTTCCTTCTCCTTGACCCAGGCCTGCAGCGGGCTGTCGCCGTCCTGGTAGACGAACTCGTTCACCAGCATCTCGGCGGCGACCGGGCCGCTGACGCGATAGTAGGTGCGGCCTTCCTCCTTCCACGACTGCATGCCGCGCGCGTGGCTGTCCCAGAAGTCGGAGGGCAGCTCGCGGGTGCCGGTGTACAGCAGGTCGCTGTCCTCGAGCACCTTGTCGTTGAAGTAGTCCTGCGCGGCCAGCCCGAGCGCACGCGCCTTGATACGCATGTTGATGTCTTTCGACACCAGGATGACGTCGCGCCCCGGGTGCTTGTCGACCAGGAACATCACCACGGCGAGGATCTGGTTGTCGCCGCGCGCGGTGGGCAGCGCGGGCGGCAGGCGGATCTCGATCGCCTCGGTCTGCAGGTGCAGGCGCCCGGTCGCCAGACCGCGCGAAGGGCCTTCGAGCGCGATCCCCTCGGCGATGCCGTTCTCCGAGGCGCACACGATCTCGTCGAGCATGCGGCTGGCCTGGCGGGCGTTGCGCGCCACCTCGCTGGTGCCCTTCTTGTTGTTGTCGAGCTCCTCCAGCGTCATGATCGGCACGTAGAGGTCGTGCTCCTCGAAGCGGTACAGGCTGGTCGGGTCGTGCATCAGCACGTTGGTGTCGAGCACGAAGAGCTTGCTCGCGACCGCGGGCTTGCGGCTGCGACGGACGCGCTTGGCAGCGGGTGCGCCCGTGTCCGCGGGGCTGGACGGAGTGGCGGCGGATTTGCGGGTGACGGGCATGGCGTGCGGATCCGGGAGGGCGGCAGGACGGCCGCGGGAAGAGGCGAGGCGGCGCCGGGAGGCACCGTGCGTGCGGGACGGCTCGCGGTGCGGAGCCAGCGCTGCTGGGGTCAGAGCGCGCGCGCGGCGGTGAGCACTTCCTCGGCGTGGCCGGGCACCTTCACGCCGCGCCATTCGCGCGCGATCGCGCCTTCGCCGTCGATCAGGAAGGTGCTGCGCTCGATGCCGCGCACCTGCTTGCCATACATGTTCTTGAGCTTCATGACGCCGAAGGCCTCGCAGGCCTTCTCCTCGGGGTCGGAGACGAGCTCGAAGGGCAGCTCCAGCTTGGCCTTGAAGTTCTCGTGGCTCTTGAGGCTGTCGCGGCTGAGGCCGAGAACGGTGCAGTTGGCGGCGGCGAATTCGGTGTGCAGCGCGCCGAAGTCACGCGTCTCGTTGGTGCAGCCGGGCGTGTTGTCCTTGGGATAGAAATAGATCACGACCTTGCGGCCGCGCAGCTCGGACAGGGTGACGGTCTGGCCGCCAGTGGCCGGAAGGGAAAAGTCGGGGGCGAGGGGGGCGCTCAATCGGGTCTCCTGTTCGTCGGGCGATGGTGCTGCGCGATCATGGCGAAAGCGCCGGCGCACGCGGTTCGTGTGTCGCAGGGTAGCCGAAAGCGCCCGCCCGGGTGAAGAGCGTATTGCGGCGGTGTTACCGCCGCGTTGCGGGGTTCAACGTTCGTGCAGCAGTCCGACCACCACCGCGCGGCCCTCGGCCACGAGGATGTTGTAGGTGCGGCAGGCGGCCGCGAAATCCATGAACTCGAAGCCGATGCGCGCCTCGACGAGCCCGCGCAGCAGCTGCGGCTGCGGGAAGCGCTGGCGGCGGCCGGTGCCGATGATGAGGATCTCGGCGCCGAGTTCGGCGGCACGGGCGAGATCTTCCGCGCTCAGCCCGGCGAGATCGCCGCCGGCCTGCGGCGCCCAGTCGTTCACGACCTGTCCGGCGCTGACGAGAACGTTGCCCTCGTGGCGGGTCTTGCTGATCATCACGTGGTCGTCGCCGTAGCCGGTGATCACGTTGGTGTTGGCGTGGTTGTCCTGGTAGAGCTTCATCGTTCGTTCCTGGTCGCGGCGTGCGGCGCACGCCGGCGGGGTGCCCGCGATGGCAGGGTAAATTGCCGCAGTGCGGGAGCGCGGCTAAGATATCAACCTTTTGGCGCGCGGGAAAACTCCCTTGCGCCCCTCCATCTCTCAGGAAGGACTGGCATGAAAGCGGTGAAGACCCTCGAGCTCGCGACGACATCCCCCGAACCGGTGATCAAGGCCGAGGCGGGCGCTGCCGCCGCGCCGCGTCCGATCCGCAAGTCCGCCAAGCTCGCCGAGGTCTGCTACGACATCCGCGGCCCGGTGCTGGTGCGCGCGAAGCAGATGGAGGACGAAGGGCACAAGATCATCAAGCTCAACATCGGCAACCTCGCCGCGTTCGGCTTCGACTCGCCCGAAGAGATCCAGATGGACATGATCCGCAACCTTCCCAACGCGGCAGGTTACTCGGACTCCAAGGGCATCTTCTCCGCGCGCAAGGCGGTGATGCACTACACCCAGCAGAAGGGGATCAAGGGCGTCACCATCGAGGACATCTACATCGGCAACGGGGTGTCCGAGCTCATCGTGATGGCGATGAACGCGCTGCTCGACGCCGGCGACGAGGTGCTGGTGCCGGCGCCCGACTACCCGCTGTGGACCGCGGCGGTGAGCCTGTCGGGCGGCAAGCCGGTGCATTACCTGTGCGACGAGTCCAAGGGCTGGCTGCCGGACATCGAGGACATGCGCGCGAAGATCAGCGCGAACACGCGCGCCATCGTGGTGATCAACCCGAACAACCCGACCGGGGCGGTGTATCCGGACGAGACCCTGAAGCAGATCGTCGAACTCGCCCGCGAGCACGACCTGATCCTCTATGCGGACGAGGTCTACGACAAGGTGCTCTACGAGGGCGTCAAGCACACCTCGATGGCGGCGCTGTCCGAGGACGTGCTCACGATCATCTTCAACGGCCTGTCGAAGAACTACCGTTCCTGCGGCTACCGCGCGGGCTGGATGGTGGTGTGCGGCGACAAGCGCCGCGCCAACGACTACATCGAGGGCCTCAACATGCTGGCCTCGATGCGCCTGTGCGCCAACGTGCCCGGCCAGTACGCGATCCAGACCGCGCTCGGCGGCTACCAGAGCATCGACGACCTGGTCGCCGAGGGCGGGCGCATGCGTCGCCAGCGCGACCTCGCCTGGGAGTTGATCAACAAGATCCCGGGCGTGAGCTGCGTGAAGCCGGAGGCCACGCTGTACATGTTCCCGCGCCTGGACCCCAAGGTCTATCCGATCGAGGACGACCAGGCCTTCATCGCCGAGCTGCTGGAAGAGGAGCGCGTGCTGCTGGTGCAGGGCTCGGGCTTCAACTGGCCGCATCCCGACCACTTCCGCCTCGTCTTCCTGCCGCACGAGGACGACCTGCGCGATGCCATCGGCCGCATCGCGCGCTTCCTCGAGAACTACCGCAAGCGCCACGGCACCTGAGCCCTCACCGGAAGGCGGCTGCGCCGCCTGCTCCTCACCTCTGACATCTCACACCTCACGGACAAAATGAAACCTATCAACGTTGGCCTCCTTGGCATCGGTACCGTCGGTGGCGGCACCTACACCGTCCTCAAGCGCAACGCCGAGGAGATCACCCGGCGCGCAGGTCGTCCGATCCGCATCGTCACCGTGGCCGACAAGAATCTCGAGCTCGCGCGCCAGGTCACCGGCGGTGAGGTCAAGCTCACCGACGACGCCTTCTCCGTGGTCACTGATCCGGGCATCGACATCGTCGTCGAGCTGATCGGCGGCTACGGCGTGGCCAAGGAGCTGGTGCTGAAGGCGATCGAGAACGGCAAGCACGTCGTCACCGCCAACAAGGCGCTGCTCGCGGTGCATGGCAACGAGATCTTCGCCGCGGCGCAGAAGAAGGGCGTGATGGTGGCCTTCGAGGCCGCGGTGGCCGGCGGCATCCCGATCATCAAGGCGCTGCGCGAGGGCCTCACCGCCAACCGCATCGAGTGGCTGGCCGGCATCATCAACGGCACCACCAACTTCATCCTGTCCGAGATGCGCGACAAGGGCCTGCCCTTCGCCGAGGTGTTGAAGGAAGCGCAGGCGCTCGGCTATGCCGAGGCCGACCCGACCTTCGACGTCGAGGGCGTCGACGCCGCGCACAAGGCGACGATCATGAGCGCGATCGCCTTCGGCATCCCGATGCAGTTCGACAAGGCCTACATCGAGGGCATCAGCAAGCTCGACTCGGTGGACATCGGCTACGCCGAACAACTCGGCTACCGCATCAAGCTGCTCGGCATCGCCCGTCGGCGCGAGAACGGCGTCGAGCTGCGCGTGCATCCCACGCTGATCCCGGAGAAGCGCCTGATCGCCAACGTCGAGGGGGCGATGAACGCCGTGCTGGTCCAGGGCGACGCCGTCGGCGCCACGCTGTACTACGGCAAGGGCGCGGGCGCCGAGCCCACCGCTTCGGCGGTGATCGCCGACCTGGTCGACGTCACCCGCCTGCACACCTCCGACCCCGAGCACCGCGTGCCCCACCTGGCCTTCCAGCCCGATCAGGTGCACGACGTGCCGGTGCTGCCGATCGAGGAGGTCGTCACCTCCTACTACCTGCGCATGCGCGTCGAGGACAAGCCGGGCGTGCTCGCCGACATCACCCGCATCCTCGCCGACAGCAGTATCTCGATCGAGGCGCTGATCCAGAAGGAAGCGGCCGAGGGCGAGGCGCACACCGACATCATCATGCTGACCCACCAGACCGCCGAGAAGAACGCCAACGCCGCGATCGGCGAGATCGAGGCGCTTCCGGTGGTGCAGGGCAAGGTGGTGAAGCTGCGCATGGAAACGCTCTGAGCGTCGCACGGAGTCGTGACCGAAGGGCAGGCCGCGCCCCCGGGTGCGGCCTCGTGCGTTCACGCCGCCGCGGACGCGCGTTTGCGCGGCCAGTTGGCAAGGAGGATTGCGGACATGCAGAACCAGGTGGATGAGGTCTTCGTCGGCAAGGTGCGCCTGCTGTCGATCGACGGCGAGCGCAGCGGCATCGTCAAGGCGCCCGCCGCGGGGCCGGTCATGTTGACGCCGACCGGGCTGGAGGGCGACGAGCAGGCCGACCTGCGCCACCACGGCGGGGTGGACAAGGCGCTGCACCACTACCCGGTCGAGCACTACGCGGTGTTGGCCGCGGAGTGGCCGCAGTGTAGGGCGGCCGTCGGTGCGGGCTTCCTCGGCGAGAACATCAGCACGCACGGGCTGGACGAGCACCTGCTGTGTATCGGCGACGTGCTGCGCATCGGCAATGCGCGCGTGCAGGTGAGCCAGACACGATCGCCATGCTGGAAGATCGATCTGCGCCTGAAGGTCGACGGCGCGTCGCGGTTCGTCGAGGCGGCGGGGATCACCGGCTGGTACTACCGCGTGCTGCAGCCGGGCACGATCGCCGCGGGCGACACGATCGAGCTGCTCGAGCGCCCCAACCCCTGGCTCACGCTGGCCAACTACTGGGATGCGGTGACCGCGCATCGCCCCGATGTCGATCTGCTCGATCGCATCGCCGCCGCGCCGGGCCTCGCGGCCGACAAGGCGACGCGCTGGCGCGAGCGCGCGGCGTGGCTGCGCGCGCAGGCGAGCTGAGGCTGGGCCGCTCAGCAGGGGCACTGCGGGCGCGACAGTGTCGGGGCGCGCGACACGGGCGGCGTTTGCGCCTAGACTGAAACACCGCACAGTGCGCCATGCGCATGTGGCCAAACCCATCCCCTGCGCGCAGGAAGCTGTCACATGGTCTTCAAACTTACCGTCTTCGTCGCCATCCTGATCGTGATCGCCGTGCTCGGCGTGCGCGCCTACGCGGCATCGGTGCGTCGCTTCGAGGCCGCTCGGGCGCTGCGTGGCGAGGGGGAGCCCGGGGATTCGGGCGCAGGTTGAACAGGCTTCCGGCAGCAGCCGGCACCGAGGAGGAGAAGGAAATGTCCGATCGCGTCTACAAGCTCGTCGAAGTCGTCGGCACCTCCCATGAGGGTACCGACGCCGCCATCCGCAATGCGATCGAAGCCGCTGCGCGCACGATCCGCCACATCGACTGGTTCGAGGTGGTGGAGACGCGTGGCCATGTGGTCGATGGCAAGGTCGCGCACTTCCAGGTGACGCTGAAGGTCGGCTTCCGGCTCGAAAGCGAATGAGTACGGCCGCGCCGCCGCGAGGTGCGGCGGCGCGCTTGCATCAAGCGCTCAGACCGCGGTGGCCCCGGTGATTTCGTGCAGGCGGGACAGCGTCGCACCGTCCAGGCGCAGGGCCTGGGCGAGCTGGCGCAGGTAGGCCGCCTCGGCCGGGGTGTCGAGTTCGATCGCGAGCAGCGAGGCGGCATAGACCTCGGCCGCCACCATCTCGTTGGGAACCTCGGCCACCAGCGCCGCGAGGTCGAGCGGGCGGCGCAGTTCTGCGATCAGGAACTGCTTCTCCTCCTCGCTCAGGCCGTCGGCGCCGACGCGCCCGACGATGCGCTGGATCTCGTCCTCGCTGACCTCGCCGTCGGCCTTGGCGGCGCAGATCATCGCGCGTACGACCAGTTCTTCGGTCGCCGGTGCGGTCATGGTCTCCAGCTCGGGGGCCGCGAAGCCCGCCGCATCGGGCACCGCCGCGGCCTGTGCGCGGCGGCCGTCGGTCCAGTTCTTCAGTGCGGCCATCGCGATCGTGGCGAGGATGGCCATGCCCGCGTGGCCGCCGCCGCGGCGCGTTCCCGAGCCGCCCGCAGCGCCTCCACCGAGCAGACCGCCGAGCAGGTCGCCCAGCCCGCCTCCAGTGCTCGCGGCGCGGCCGCCTCCGAGCGCGCCGCCGAGGATCTCGCCCAGGCCTCCCATGCCGCCCGCCGCGGTGCCGGAGCGGCCGCCGCCAAGCACGCCACCGAGCAGATCGCCGAGGCCCCCGCCCAGGCCGCCTGCACCACCCGCCGAGCGCCCGCCGAGGATGCCACCGAGCACTTCTCCGATGCCGCCGGCGCCCATGGCGTGGTCGAGGCGGGAACGGCCCTGCTGGCCCACGCCTTGCTGGAGGATCTGGCCGAGGATGTTTCCGAGGTTCATGGCGGACTCCCGTTCATGGTAAGGAGGCTTCATTGTATCGGTGCGCGGGCCGCAAACGGCCGGCATAGTCGGGCAGCTTGCCCATGGCGGGTGTGTGCGAGGGGCAGGATAGGGTCGGCACGCTCCCCGAGGGCGGGTGCCGGCCCGGTGGAGGCAGCGGGCCGGATCCATCCTCCGAATTCGTCCGCCGAATTCGTTAGAATCCCGGCTTTGCGCCGGACGGCGCGCGCCGACCAAGTCACTCTGAAGGACTGCCCACGTGAAGTATCTCTCCACCCGCGGCCACGCCGGCCAGCCCGCCAATCCGGAATTCTGCGACATCCTGCTCGGCGGCCTCGCCCCTGACGGTGGCCTCTACCTGCCCGAGACCTATCCGCAGGTGACGCGCGCCGAGCTCGACGCCTGGCGCAGCCTGTCCTACGCCGAGCTGGCGTTCGCGATCCTGTCCAAGTTCATCACCGACATCCCCGCCGCCGACCTGAAGGCGATCTGCGACAAGACCTACACCGCCGAGGTCTATCGCCATGTGCGCAAAGGCGACCGGGCGAGCGACATCACCCCGGTGCACTGGCTCGAGGAAGGGCGGCTCGGCCTGCTCGAACTGTCCAACGGGCCCACGCTCGCCTTCAAGGACATGGCGATGCAGCTGCTCGGCAACCTGTTCGAGTACGTGCTCGCGAAGCGTGGCGAGACCATCAACATCCTCGGCGCCACCTCGGGCGACACCGGCTCGGCGGCCGAGTACGCGATGCGCGGCAAGCAGGGCGTGCGCGTGTTCATGCTGTCGCCGCACGGCAAGATGAGCGCCTTCCAGCGCGCGCAGATGTATTCGCTGCAGGACGACAACATCTTCAACATCGCCGTCACCGGCATGTTCGACGACGCCCAGGACATCGTGAAGGCGGTCTCCAACGACCACGCCTTCAAGGCCAGGCACAAGATCGGCGCGGTCAATTCGATCAACTGGGCGCGGGTGGCGGCGCAGATCGTGTATTACTTCAAGGGCTATTTCGCGGCCACCAGGAGCAACGACGAGCAGGTCGCCTTCTGCGTGCCATCTGGGAACTTCGGCAACATCTGCGCCGGCCACATCGCCCGCCAGATGGGCCTGCCGGTGGCGAAGCTGATCCTCGCCACCAACGAGAACGACGTGCTCGACGAGTTCTTCCGCAGTGGCGTGTATCGCCCGCGCAAGGCCGCCGAGACGCACGTGACCTCCAGCCCGTCGATGGACATCTCCAAGGCCTCGAACTTCGAGCGCTTCGTGTTCGACCTGGTCGGCCGCGACCCGAAGACGGTGGCGGCGCTGTGGGCCGAGGTCGATGCCGGGCGTGCTTTCGACCTTTCCGGCACGGACGAATTCGCCCGCATCGGCGCATTCGGCTTCGTGTCCGGGGAGAGCAGCCACGCCGACCGGCTGGCGACCATCCGCAAGGTCTTCGAGCATTACGGCGTGATGATCGACACCCACACCGCCGACGGCGTCAAGGTGGCCTGGGAACACGCTGCCGCGGTGCCCGCGGGCGTTCCGGTGCTGGTGCTGGAGACCGCGCTGCCGGTGAAGTTCGCCGAGACCATCGTCGAGGCGCTCGGCCGCGAGCCGGAGCGTCCCGCCGACCTCGAAGGCATCGAGAAGCTGCCGCAGCGCGTGGAGGTGATGGCGCCCGACGCCGAGGCGGTGAAGCGTTTCATTGCCGAGCGGGTCTGAGTGCCCCGGGGGGGCAGGTGGCGATAATTGCTGAAGTTCCGCGCGTAGGCGTCGATACTCCAGAAGGTTTGTTTATCCGAGTCGATCGGAACTTGATGCTTTCAGGAGCTTGCCGGAATGCCCCCCCAAAGTTTGTCGATGGATTCGCTCCGTGTGGTCGCCGCGCTCGTCGGGGTGGCGAGCGCGGTCTCCCTTGCGGCTCACGAGTTCGGCGCGCCGCCTTGGTTGGGGCTTGTTTCCGGGCTGAGTGCCGTTCTCGGTGCGTTCTGGGTGGCCTCGAGCAAGAGCGACCGTACGGCAGTGGCCGCGGTGGCGTCGCTCGAGCCCGGCGAGAGCGATGTTCGGCGCGATATTGGCGAGGGCAGTGAAGGCGGACGAAATCCCATCGTGGTCACGATGCGCCAGGTCATCGGCGAACTGCGCGGAAGCGGGACGGAGATCGCGGTCGGTGCGGCACGGCTGAATCTGTGCATCGGCCAGGCGGCAGCGAGCGCGCGTCAGCAGCGTGAGCTCACCGGCGAGATCCTCGCTGGCAGTCGCAGGGTGGGCGAAGCGGTGGATCGCGTTGCGGGGCATGCGCAATCGATCGGTACCGCCACCCAGGCGAATCTCGCCGCCATCGGCGAACGTCAGGAAGAGCTCTCGGAGACGACCCGGAACATCCGCGAGGTGAGTGATCGGGTCGGTGCGTTCGCGGGGACGGTGGAAGAACTGAGCCAGCGCGCGATGCAGATTCGCGACATCGGGCAATTGATCAACGACATCTCCGACCAGACCAATCTGCTCGCGCTCAATGCGGCCATCGAAGCCGCTCGGGCCGGCGAAGCGGGGCGCGGCTTCGCGGTCGTCGCCGACGAGGTGCGCAAGCTCTCGGAAAAGGTCAAATCGGCGACCGCGGTGATCGCCTCCAATTCCGAGTCCATGCTCGCGCTGGTGCGCAGCACCGAGGCGGAAACCTGCCAGATCCGGGACAACTCCAGCCGGGCTCACGAGGTCGTGCAGCGATCCGCGGACAGCTTCAGCGCGATGCTGGGGGGCTTGCGGCAGATGAACGAGCAACTGCTCGATGTCACCGGGGCGATCCAGCGCATCCACGAGGACAACGCCGGGATGAACGCGCTCGTGGGGCGGGTGACCGAGCTGGCTGCCGAGGTGAGCGGGCGCATGGACGAGTCTGCGACGGTATCGGAGGTCCTGCGCGAACACACCGAGATGCTGCACATCTTGTCCAGCCGCTTCCGGCTCGGCGATTCCGCCTACGACAGCCTGATCGCGGCTGGCGAGCGCCACTGCGAAGCTGTCTCGGGCTTCCTGCAGGCCAAGGCAGCCTCGCTCGATGTCTTCGACACCCGCTACCAGCCCATTCCGGGGACTTCCCCGCAGAAGTACAACACCAGCTATGACCGCGCGGTCGAGAAGGAGCTTCAGGAACTCTATGATGGACTGCTCGAGGAGGTGCCGGGCGTGGCGTTCTGCGGAGCCTTCGACAGCAATTGCTACATGCCGGTGCACAACCGCCGCTTCTCCGAGCCGCCGAACGGAGATCCCCAGCACGATCTTGCGTTCAGCCGTCACAAGCGCATCTTCGACGACAGCACCTGCAGGCGCGCGCTCGCCTCGCGCGAACGCATGCTGTTGCAGACCTACGTCAGGGATACAGGGGAGGTATTGTGCGACCTGTCGTTCCCGATCGTGGTCGGGAACCGGCGCTGGGGCGTCTTCCGCATCGGCTTTGCGCCGTCGCTGCTGGGCCGCGCCGCACGGGCCGGCGGGCAAGCGGGCAGCCGGTCGATCGCATCTGGTGCCTTGGGCGAGACTCGAACTCGCACGGCTTTCGCCACTACCCCCTCAAGATAGCGTGTCTACCAATTTCACCACCAAGGCTTTCCTGCTCTGCGCGATCACCTGTAGCGATCAGCGCGTTCAGCAAGGGCGCGGATTATAGCCGTACCTCACCAGGGTGGGTCAACACCCCGGATGCAGATTCCTCCGGATTGCTGCCTGCAGAGGGCGACCGCCTCTCAAGGCGCGGGGTGTGACTGGTATCCCAGGCGTTGCGCGATGTCCGCGCGGGGGCAGGACTCGACCGCGAGGCCTTGCCAAAAGAGGGCTGCGACCATCTCTCCGACGAGCATCGCAAGCAGAGCGGCCTCGCCTGGTGGATCTCCCCTCGCGCAGCGCAGCGCGGCCACGAAGGTGGCAAGGTCGCGGTCGTCGATCATGCCGGGCCCGTCGCTGGTCGGCAGGAACGCGTTGCCGTTCTCATCGAGCAGGACCGGGGCGCGCGGGATGACCGCCTTTCCCGTGTGCGCGAGGAGGGCGCCCTCGGGGTGCAGTCGCAGGATCAAGGGTGCGGCCTCGAGATCAACGAAGACCCGCTGGGCGCCGTTCTGTACGAACCACCGGCCCCGATCGTCCGCGCCGTAGTGGGCATCGAGGAAGGCGAGCAGACCCGCATGGGAGATCTTCTCACCACGCAGCCGCCATGCTCCGCGCGCGTCGAGCGCGAGCCAGCCGTGGCAGGACGGTCCGCTCGGCCAGTTGGGGGGCGTGACTGCGGCTCCGGACACGTTCGCCCTCAGCGCTCCACGTGACGCAGCGACAGGTCGAGCGCACGCACGTCCTTGGTCAGGGTGCCGATCGAGATGCGGTCGACTCCGGTCTCGGCGATCGCGCGCACGCGGTCGAGATTGACGCCACCCGAGGCCTCGAGTTCGGCACGGCCGGCGTTGATGGCCACCGCCTCGCGCATCTGCTCGAGCGTCATGTTGTCGAGCAGGATCATCTTCACGCCGGCATCGAGCGCCTCGCGCATCTGCTCGAGCGTCTCGACCTCGACCTCGATGAACACGTTCGAGGGCGCGATCGTGCGCGCCTGCTCGACGACCTCGCGGATGCCGCCGGCCGCGATGATGTGGTTCTCCTTGACCAGGATGCCGTCGTAGAGGCCGACACGGTGGTTGGTGCCGCCGCCGATCGCGACCGCGTACTTCTGCGCCAGGCGTAGCCCGGGCAGGGTCTTGCGGGTGTCGACGATCCTGGCCTTGGTCCCCGCGACCGCATCGACGAAGCGGCGCGTGACGGTGGCGGTGCCCGAGAGCAGTTGCAGGAAGTTGAGCGCGGTACGTTCCGCGGTGAGCAGCACGCGGGCGCGCGCGGCAATCTCGCACAAGGTCTGGTCGGCCTTGACGCTGTCGCCGTCCTTGACGTGCCAGTGCACCACCGCCGCAGGGCTGAGCGCGGCGAAGGCGGCGTCGAACCACGCGGTGCCGCAGATGACCGCGTCCTCGCGGGTGATGACGCGACCGCGAGCCTCGGTGTCGGGCGCGATCAGGCGGGCAGTGAGGTCGCCGGTGCCGATGTCCTCGGCGAGCGAGGCTGCGATGTTGCGCTGGATTTCGACGCGGAGCTGTTCGGAGAGCATGGGGGGACCTGGAAGAGGAAGGCGGGCAGGACGGAAGCGAGGTGGGGGCCGAGACCGGCTTTGGCCCCGCCAGGTGTCACCCGGTATGGCCGGGGGCATGCATGGATTCTAGCACCGGGGCGTTCAGCGCCCGGGTCGCGGAGGGTTGGTGCCGGCGTTGCGCAACTCGCGTTGGGCCTCGATCAGCCAGCCATTGAAGACGCCACGCGCGGCATCGATCGTCTCGCTTGCGCTCAAGCCCACCGGACCGATGCCCTCGCGCGCAAGCCGGTCCGCCGCGGCGCCATGCAGGTGGACGCCGGCGATCAGCGCGGACTCGGGTGGCCAGCCCTGTGCGAGCAGGCCGGTCACGAGGCCGCTCAACACGTCTCCCATGCCCGCGCTCGCCATTCCGGAATGGCCGCTGCCGTTGATGAACCAGCGCTCGTCAGGGGTCGCGACGATGCTGCCGCAGCCCTTGAGCACCACCAGCGCGCGAAAGCTGCGGGCGAGCTCGAGCGCGGCACGCAGGCGATCGGCCTGCACGCTCGCGGTGTCGGTGCCGAGCAGACGGGCGGCCTCGGCGGGATGCGGAGTGAGCACCGTTGCGGCGGCGCGCGTGCGCACGGCCTCGCGCAGAGAGCTCTGGAGGGCGACGAGGTTGAGCGCATCGGCGTCGAGCAGCAAGGGGACCGGGCGCGCCAGCGTGACGGCGAGGAGCGCTGCCGCGTCGTGTTCGGTGCCGAGGCCGGGACCGATCGCAAGCGCGCTGAGGCGCTCGGGCAACGTCTCGGCACGACGCAGCATCAGTTCGGGATGGGCGAAGTCGACCGCGGGGCCAGCGGGGTCGAGCAGGCCGACATAGACCCGCCCGGTGCCCAGCCACAGCGCCGAGCGTCCGGCGAGCAGGGCCGCGCCGACCATGCCGGCGTTGCCGCCGAGAATGGCGGCGTCGCCGTAGAGGCCCTTGTGGGTGTTGCGCGGGCGTGGTTGCAGCAAGTGGCGGAACAGCGAGGGTGCGATCGCATGACCGCGCGCTGGCAGCCAGGCAGCGGCGTCGATCTCGATGCGCTGCACGCTGATCTCGCCGCAGTGGTCGGGGCCGTCGTTGGTGAGCAGGCCGGGCTTGAGCGCGATGAAGGTGGTCGTGTGGGTGGCACGGAAGGTGGCGCCGAGCGGCGTGCCGGTGTCGGCGTCGAGCCCGCTCGGGACGTCGAGGGCCATGCGCGGGCAGGGTTGGGCGTTGAGGGTCTGGATCCAGCTCGCGTAGCGCCCCTCGATCGGGCGGCCGAGGCCGATGCCGAAGAGCGCGTCGACCACCAGGGCCCAGCCGTTGGCCGGGGCGGCAGGCAGGTCGGAGACGATGCTGCCGCCGGCGGCGAGGTAGTCGGCGTGCGCCTTCGCGGCCTCGGCCGGCAGCTGCTCGGCCGTGCTGCAGAAGGCGACCACGACCTCGCGCCCGGCCTGAGTGAGCTGGCGCGCCATCACGAAGCCGTCGCCACCGTTGTTGCCGGGGCCGCAGGCGACGAGGATCGGGCCGGGGCGGTCCATGATCAGCCGCACCGCATCCTGCGCGGCGGCGCGCCCGGCGCGCTCCATCAGCGGCGGGCGCGCGTTCGGGATGAGCTTGTCCTCGATCTCGCGGATGCCGGCGACGGGGTAGATCGGACGCAGGGGGCTGAACATGATGGACTCCGGTGGGGGAGTCGCGATTCTACGTCTTCGGCGGCGATGTTTTCTGCCGGAGCGCCGCAAGGCGCGAACAGGGCGGTCGAGCGGTGGGGTGGTCGGTTGCGGCACCGCCGCTTTCGCGCCTTGCGGCGCTCCTGCGTCGGCCCCAGGCCGCGTCGGTTCGTGTAGGAGCGCCGCAAGGCGCGAATGCGGCGCTCAGCTGGTCGCGCGCGGGCGGGTGGTTTCGCCGCGGATCTCGTGGACGAGCTCGACCTTGCCGTCTTCGCCCGCACGCTCCAGGCGTACGGTGAAGCCCCAC
>ERZ1645187.1922-NODE-1922-length-18769-cov-124.989954_pt1 | contig 18769 bp, 15 predicted proteins | sample MGYA00575352_ERZ1645187 | MGnify/ENA primary metagenome ERZ1645187 (study PRJEB40837, sample SAMN11349314) | freshwater sediment metagenome | isolation source: river sediment | host: Sediment | place: India: Wazaribad , New Delhi | collected 2017-02-21 ... | reverse complement strand
ATCACAGCCGCCGGAGCGAACTCAGAACTGGATAAAACTTGGGGGCAACGTCACCGCTTGCTGCCGTAGCAAGCGGGCTTCTTTTGTGCGTTGCGACGTATTGCTCAATTCGTAATCATCAGATCCGAGTGAAATCGTCCGACTTTATGTGTCGCAACCCCCAGGATCGTCCGACCTTATATGTCGTTTCGTCCGATTTTATGTGGCGGGAAATCTCGCAAGCCATTGATTTTCAAGAGTCGAGAGTCCGACTTTATGTGTCGCTCAAGAATTCTCCCTCTTGTGGGAGAGTCACGAAAAGCCGCGGGAAACCGCGGCTTTCGTCGTTTTCGGACCGCGCGTGCGGCGGTCGCGTGAAGGCGCACCCCTTCGCCCCGGCGACCTTGCCAGCCCCATCCGCGTCCGCCCACGAAACGCAAGAACCGACGCGGCGGGGACGACCCACCGGCGTCGGTTGCGAAATCGTCGCTCGATCCCTCGCGGGATCGATGCTCAGGCGCCCTTGGTCTGGGCGAGGATCATCTTGGCGATGACGAAGGAGATCGGGATCGTCACCACGAAACCGGCGATCCCGACGATCGGCAGCAGCTTCATGGCATTGACCGAGAGCGAGGGAACCGCGAGCACGACCAGTGCGGCGATGCCGGCGCCCACCACGCCGATCAGGATCCAGACGAGAACGGCGACCTTGAACATGCGGACAACCCTCCGATCACGGCGGCGCCACGTCGTCGGCCCCGCCGGGCGCCACCCCTCGTGTCGCCCTCTCGCATGGTTAGAACCGCTCGCCCGTCGCTGCCCTTGATGTGAATCAAAACCGACACCGCGTAGGGTCACGTACTCGACCGGCACACCCTCCTATCTCCAGAGTATAGGATCAACCCATCGGAGTACGAGCGATCATCTTCATTGCGATATTTCGCAAAAGATCGATCATGAGACGTCGGTTGATGGTTTCACGGCACGCGCTCACCGTTCTGGCGCCGTGATCCGGCCGGATGATACGATCGGTCCGGATCGACCGGCGGGCGGAGATCGGGAGTGTTGCCGATCCACCGCGCCGGAATCACGAATACATTCGCCTTCGACGATCTGTTGCCGAATCTCGTCTCGGCGCGACGAAACGCCACCACCCGACCCCACCCCTCTCGACCGATCGCATCGCGCGACCTAAGTGAGGGTCGTCGGACGACCGTCCGACAGGACGGACGTCACGACATGGTCTTCACCCTGGCCCGCGCCTCGGTCGCCTACGAGGTGATCGTCGCCGACATCACCGCGCTCGACGTCGACGCGATCGTCAACGCCGCCAACTCCTCGCTGCGCGGCGGCGGCGGGGTCGACGGGGCGATTCATCGCGCCGCCGGGCCGGGGCTGCTCGCCGAATGCATTCGCCTCGGCGGCTGCCCGGTCGGCGAAGCCCGGATCACCGGTGGCCATGATCTGGTCGCACGCCATGTGATACACACCGTCGGACCGGTGTGGCGTGGCGGCGCTCACGGCGAGGCGGAGCTGCTGGCGAGCGCCTATCGCAGCTCGCTCGCGCTCGCCCGCCGCCACGGCCTCGCATCGATCGCCTTCCCGTCGATCTCCACCGGGGTCTACGGCTTCCCGGGCGAGGCGGCGGCCGCGATCGCGGTGGCGACCGTCCTCACCGAGACTCGAACGGTGCCGCCGTCGCGGGTCGTCTTCTGCTGTTTCTCAAAGGACGCGGCCGATTGGCACCGCGCCGCGCTCGAGAGGTCGCCGACATCATGACCGCACCGATGTTCAACCGGGTCGCCGCCGTCCTCGTTCTCGGCGCCGTGGTCGTCTGGATCGGCCTCGGCGAGTTCGGCTCCTCCGGGTCGCGCCCCACCCCGGCCCGCGCCGCCGAGACCGCCGGCACCGTCGCCAAGAAGGTCGGCGTGCTGAAGGTCGCCGCCGAGCCCTATCGCCGCACCCTGATCGTCTCCGGCCGCACCGAGGCCAACAAGACCGTCGCCGTCTCCTCCCGCGGACCCGGCATCGTCGACGACCTGCCGGTCGCCAAGGGCTCGACCGTGCCCGCCGGCACCGTCGTCGCCCGTCTCGCCGACGAGGGCCGCGCCGCCGCGCTGAAGCAGGCGGAGGCGCAGCACGCTCAGCGCAAGGCCGAGTTCGAGGCCGCCACCCGACTGACCGAGACCGGCAACAACCCGCGCCTCAACCTCTCCGCCTCGCGCGTCTCCGTCGAAGTCGCCGCCGCGGCGCTCGAACTCGCCCGCGTCGAGGTCGACAAGAAAGTGCTCACCACCCCGATCGCCGGCATCGTCGATCAGATCCCGGTCGAGCGCGGTCAGGCGATCGGCGACGGCAGGCTGGTCGCCACCGTCCTGTCGCTCGACCCGATCGTGGTTGCCGGCGAGGTCTCCGAGCGGTCGGTGTCCCGTGTCGCCGTCGGCCGTCCGGCCGAGATCCGCCTCGTCTCCGGCGAGACCGTCCCGGCGAAGGTCTCCTACGTCTCCCGCGCCGCCGCCGAACGCACCCGCACCTATCGTATCGAGGTCGAGGCGGCCAACCCCGACAACCGCATCGCCGCCGGCCTCACCGCCGAGATCTCGCTGCCTTCGGAGGCCGTCTCGGCCGTCCGTCTGCCGCGCTCGGTCCTCGCCCTCGCCGACGACGGCTCCATCGGCGTGCGCTTCGTCGATGCCGAGGACCGCGTCGCCTTCGCGGTGGTCGAACTGCTCGACGACACCCCGCAGGGCCTGTGGCTCGGCGGCGTCCCCGACGGCGCCCGCGTCATCGTCGCCGGCCAGGAATTCGTCAAGCCGGGTGAGAAGGTGGTCGCGGAGGTGCTGAAATGAACCCCGTCGACATCGCCATCCGCAACTGGCGCCTGACGCTGGTCTGCCTGATCTTCACCCTGATCGCCGGCGCCTTCTCCTACGTCTCCATCCCCAAGGAGGCGGAGCCCGACGTCCGCATCCCGATCGTCTACGTCCAGCTGTCGCTGCGCGGCATCTCGCCGGAGGACGCCGAACGCCTGCTCCTGCGCCCGGTCGAGACCAAGCTGAAGTCGGTGACCAACGTCAAGGAGATGCGGTCGCAGGCCTACGAGGGCGGCGGCTACGTCCTGCTCGAGTTCAACGCCGGCTTCGACAGCGCCGCGGCGATCGCCGACGTGCGCGCCAAGGTCGACGACGCCAAGCGCGATCTGCCGACCTCCGCCGACGAGCCGTCGGTACACGAGGTCAACCTGTCGCTCTTCCCCGTCCTGGTCGTGACCCTCTCCGGCGAGGCCCCAGAGCGCACCCTCACCACCCTCGCCCGCGAGATGCGGCAGGCGATCGAGCAGGTTCCGGGCGTCCTCTCCGCCGATCTCCAGGGCGCCCGCGACGATCTCGTCGAGATCGACGTCGATCCGATGCTGCTCGACAGCTACGGCGTCTCGCTCGATCAACTGCTGGCGGTGGCTACCGGCTCCAATCAACTCGTCGCCGCCGGCACCCTGGAGGGCAGCCAGGGCCGCTACGCCATCAAGGTGCCCTCGCTGATCGAGGGTCTCGCCGACGTCGCCGACCTGCCGATCGTCGCCGGCTCCAACGCCGTCGTCCGCGCCGCCGAAGTCGCCACCGTCCGCCGCACCTTCAAGGACGCCACCTCGATCACCCGCATCGACGGCCGCCCGGCGATCGCCATCGAGGTGGTCAAGCGCACCGGCTCCAACCTGATCGAGACCGTCGACGCGGTGAAATGGGTGGCCGGGCGGTTCGCCGAGAAGCTGCCCCCCGGCGTCCACGTCGCCTACAGCCAGGACAAGTCGACCGACATCCGCCGCCTCCTCGCCGAACTGCAGAATTCGGTGCTGGTGGCGGTGATCCTGGTCTTCGTCGTCATCCTCTGGGCGCTCGGCTTCCGCGCCTCCTCGATGATCGGCCTCGCCATCCCGACCTCGTTCCTGATGGGCATCATGTGGCTGTCGCTCGCCGGGCTGACGGTCAACATCGTCGTGCTGTTCTCGCTGATCCTGGCGGTCGGCATGCTGGTCGACGACGCCATCATCGTCGCCGAGTTCGCCGAGCGGCGGATGGAGGAGGGGCTGCCGCCGAAGGAGGCCTATTCGCTCGCCGCCAAGCGCATGGCCGGCCCGGTCTTCGCCGCCACCGCCACCCGCGTCGCCGCCTTCTCGCCGCTCTTGTTCTGGCCCGGCGTCGTCGGCGAGTTCATGAAGTACATGCCGATCACCCTGATCGCCACGCTCTCCGCCTCGCTGGTCTTCTCGCTGATCTTCACGCCGACGCTCGGCTCACTCTTCGGCCGTCCGCCCGAGCACGAGGTGAAGAAGGTCGACGGCGCCTACATGCGCCTCGTCACCCGCGCCGTCGATCACCCCAAGACCGTGCTGGCCATCGCCGTGGTGCTGCTCGTCGCGGTGCCGCAGATCTACGGCCGGATCGGCAAGGGCGTCGAGTTCTTCCCCGAGGTCGAGCCCGACTACGGCCTCGTCCACGTCCACGCCCGTGGCAATCTCTCGCTGCACGAGAAGAACCTGGCGGTGAAGGCGGTCGAGGATCGGCTCCTCGCCATGCCGGAGTTGAAGACCGTCTACACCCGCGTCGGCGAACAGAAGGGCGGCGCCGGCGATGTCGCCGAGGACGTCATCGGCGTCATCCAGTTCGAGTTCGTCGACTGGCGCGAGCGCCTCCCCGCCGATCGGGTGCTCGCCGCGATCCGCGAGCGGACCGCCGGCATGCCCGGCCTCGAGGTCGAACCGCGCAAGCCCGAGGCCGGCCCGCCGACCGGCAAGCCGATCCAGATCCAGCTCGCCGCCACCGATCCGGCCAAGCTGCCGGCCGCCGCCGACAAGGTCGCGGCCCTGCTCGCCGGCCACCCCGAGATCGTCGACATCGACGACGCCAAGCCGATCCCCGGCATCGACTGGCGGCTCGAGGTCAAGCGTTCGGAGGCCGCCAAGTACGGCGTCTCGGTCGGCACCGTCGGCGCCGCCGTCCAGCTCGTCACCAACGGCCTGAAACTGACCGAATACCGCCCCTCCGACACCACCGATTCGGTCGACATCGTCCTGCGCTACCCCTCCGAGCGGCGGACACTCGCCACCCTCGACGAGCTGCGCGTCAACTCCTCGGCCGGTGCGGTGCCGATCGGCAACGTCATGGAGCGCAAGGCGGCGCCGCGCGTCGGCCGGCTCACCCGCGTCGACGGCGAGCGCGTCCTCACCGTTTCCGCCAACCTGCGCGAGGGCGTCCCGGCGGCCGAAATACAGGCCGCGGTCGTCGCCGAGATCGAGAAGACCGATCTGGGGACCGGCGTGCGCTGGAAACTCAAGGGCGAGGACGAAGAGCGCCGCAAGGCCTCGGCCTTCCTCTCCAAGGCCTTCGGCACGGCGCTGTTCCTGATCTTCGCGGTGCTGCTCGCTCAGTTCGGCAAGTTCACCTCGGTCGGTCTCGTCCTCTCGGCGGTGATCTTCTCCACCATCGGCGTCTTCCTCGGCCTGATGGCGAGCGAACTGTCGTTCTCGGTGGTGATGAGCGGCATCGGCATCATCGCGCTCGCCGGCGTGGTGGTGAACAACAACATCGTGCTGATCGACACCTTCGACCGGCTGATCGCCGAGGGTTGGGAGAAACGCGCCGCGGCGCTCGAGACCTGCCGCGAACGCGCCCGGCCGGTGCTGCTCACCGCGGTCACCGCCATCCTCGGCGTGCTGCCGATCGCCTTCGGCATCAACCCCGACCTGATCCACCACGAGACCACGATCGGCGCGCCCTCGACCCAGTGGTGGATCCACCTGTCGAGCGCCATCGTCTTCGGCCTCGCCTTCGCCACGGTGCTGACCCTGGTGGTGACCCCGTCGATGCTGATGGTCTTCACCCGGCGGCGGAAGTCGGCCCCGCCGTCGGTCGACATGGCGCTGACCGCGCCGACGCCGACCCGATGAGCCGAGCCTCACCGGCCGGTGCTCGCACGGGTCGGCGAAGGCGTCCGGACCGGACCATGTCGGATGGATCAGTCGATCAGGCCGCGGCGGATCGCTTCGGCCACCGCCTGAGTGCGATTGACCGCGCCGAGCTTCTTCGCCGCCGAGGCGATGTAGCCGTCGGTGGTGGTCGACGAGATCTCCAGGATCCCGGCGATCTCCCAAGTGGTCTTGCCGGCCGCCGTCCATTGCAGGCATTCGCGCTCGCGCGGACTGAGCAGCGGCCGTTCACGCCGACCCGTGGGCGGAGCCGCGGCCCTATCCAGTCGCTCCTGCACGACGCGCCCGAGCAGCCGCAGTAGCGCCGTCTCGGCGGGCGAGAACGGATCGGCTTCGGGCGCCAGAGTCACGATCGCCCAGCGGACCGGCGCAGTGGCGCTCGCCGCCACCGGCGCGACGACCGGTCGGGCCTGGTTCCGGGCATGGAGCCGTGCAAAATCCGCCGGATCGGCGATCCGAGCCGCCGCCGGCTGCGCCGCTCCCGAACCCGCCGCGAGGTCGGCATCGAGCCCCTCGCGGTTCCAGCCGACCAGAAGCACCCGCGCATCCAGAACGCGATCGGCACCCGTCGCATCCCCGATCACCAGCGATTCCAGGTCGAAGCGCCCGATGGCCTCGCGCAGGCGCCCGATCATGCCGGACAGGTCCGGCACGTCGGGAATCTCGCCGACGAGATCGAGCACCGCTCGGATCCTGTTCGCCCTGCTCACTCGACCTCACGATCTCCGTTCGGTCGACGCCGTGAACCGATTGATCACGGCACACGACACCACCGATCCCGAACGTCGGAAGACATTCGGAAACATGGATGTTCCTGCGACGATACCCGAGACCGGTGAACGGTCAATGTCAGAAAGCCTCGGAAAGCCCCGCCCGATCACTCTTCGCGCGGCTTTCGTGACGCCTCTGTCACGCTGCGGCCGCGGATTTTCAGAAAAACGTGATCACGGCCGAGCTTTCGCCACGATCCGGTCGAGCTTGGGCCATGTTGGCGAGCGAGAGTACGACCATCGCATCGGACGGCCCGGTTCGAGGCGGGAGGATCGGAAACCCGAGCCCCCCAAGCCCCTCCGGCCCCCACCCGGACCGGGCCGGCCGAGCGATCCTGGACGCCACGCCCCCCCCTGAAGTCGGCGTCCATGGGCAGAACCGAGTGATACCCCCCCGATACGTGATCCCCGAGACCCGTTGCCTCCCCCCGGCAGCGGGTTTCGACTTCTTCAGCCGCCGCCGGTCGGCGCCAGCCACAGATCGAGAAAGCGCTCCAGCCACAGCCGGTTGCGATCGCCGTGGGTGAGTTGCCCCTCGAAATGCCGATGTCGCGGCTGCGCTCCGGGGCTCTCCAGCCGCCCGGCGCCGTGAACCGTCCAACGATGCATCATCGCCGTCGTCAACTCCGGGTGGAACTGCAGCCCGTAGGCGCGCCGGCCCACGGCGATCGCCTGGTGCGGAAACCGATCGCCGGTGGCGAGGAGCCGCGCCCCGGTCGGCACCTCGAATCCCTCGCGATGCCATTCGTAGACCCGGCTCGGCCAGGTCGTCAGCCCGCGTCCCTCCGACGTCGGCTCGATGTCGTACCAGCCGATCTCGACCTCGCCATGGGGGTGGGCCGTCACGCGCCCGCCGAGATGGCGGACCAACATCTGTGCGCCGAGACAGATGCCGAGGAACGGCTTCTCCTCGGCCAGCGCCACCCCGACCCAATCGATCTCGCGGCGGATCCAGCCGTCGTCGTCGTTGGCGCTCATCGGCCCGCCGAAGATCACCGCCCCGGCGTGGCCGGCGAGCGTCGCCGGCAGCGCGTCGCCGTAGCGCGGCCGACGGATGTCGAGGCGATGTCCCCGCAGAGCCAGCGCCGCACCGACCCGACCGGGGGTCGAGCTGTCCTGATGCAGGACGACGAGGATCGGCGGCACGGTCTCCTCGGAGGTCATGTGCGGCGTCGGCTCCGAAATCGGCGGCGAGGTCTCACTCGTCGTCGGCCGTCCGCCCGGCGGCGTGTTCGGCCTCGACCTCCTTGCGCAGGATCATCCGGTCGCGCGCCTCGATGCCGAGCAGGTCGGCGATGCGCCACACCACGTTGTCCTCGAACTCGTGGATCTCGCCGTCGGCGAAAACCATCGACCACAGGCCGCGGACGAGGTCGAGCCGCTCTTCCGTCGACAGCCGGCGTCTGAGACCGGCGGTGAAGGTCATCAGATCGGCGGTCTCGAGCTCGGCGCTGCGTCCGGCCTCCGCCAGCGCCGTCGCCTCCTCGGCCGGCAGGTCGTAGCGCCGCGCCAACTCGTCGATCCAGCGCGCCTTCTCCTGCGCCGTGACGTCGCCGTCGACCGCGACGACATGGAACATCAGCGCCGCCACCGCGACCCGCGGGTCGTCGAGGTCGAAGGACGTCGGCTGACGTCGGGCGACGAGATCGGCGAGCAGGCGTCTGAAACTGGGCGACATGGGGCCGATGGACCTCGTCGTTCTCGTTACGGCACATGCGAACTATCGCAAATGACGCGCGCCGACGCCATGCGACCTGCGGACCGCCGTTGCGAGGGTCGAGCGAGGCTCTATAGTCGCCCGAGGACCGCGGGAGAGGAGAACGGCCGAATGGAGCTCGCACGGCTGTTCGACCTGATCGATGCACGGCGCGACGACTTGGTCGCCCTCACCTGCGATCTCGTCCGCTTCCCCACCGTCAACCCGCCCGGCGAGGCCTACGAGCCCTGCGCCCGCTTCATCGGCGATCGTCTCGCCGCCCGCGGCTTCACCGTCGCCTACGTCCGCGCCCTCGGCGCCCCCGGCGACGGCGACGCCCATCCCCGCATCAACGTCGTCGCCCGCCGCGACGGCGCCCATCCCGGCCCCTGCGTCCACTTCAACGGCCACATCGACGTGGTCGAAGCCGGTCACGGCTGGAGCGTCGATCCCTTCGCCGGTGTGGTCCGCGACGGCCGGGTGATCGGCCGCGGCACCGCCGACATGAAGGGCGGCCTCGCCGCCGCCATCGTCGCGGTCGAGGCGATCCTCGATACTGGCATCGACTTTCCGGGCGCGATCGAGATCTCCGGCACCGTCGACGAGGAATCCGGCGGCTTCGGCGGCCTCGCCCATCTCGCCCGCGACGGCTGGTTCGCCCGGGTCGATCACGTCGTCATCCCCGAACCGCTCGACGTCGATCGCGTCTGCCTCGGCCATCGCGGCGTCTGGTGGGCCGAGGTCGAGGTCAAGGGCCGCATCGGCCACGGCTCGATGCCCTTCCTCGGCGTCGGCGCCATCCGCGGCATGGCCGACTTCCTCGCCCTGGTCGAGGCCGAGCTGATGCCGAAGCTCGCCCTCCGCCGCACCCGCATGCCCTGCGTGCCGGACGGCGCCCGCGCCGCCACCCTCAATCTCAACTCGATCCACGGTGGCCTCGCCGAGACCGACGACGAGGGCCTCCCCGCCCCGGTCGTCGCCGACTCGTGCCGCCTCGTTCTCGATCGCCGTTGGCTGGTCGAGGAGGACCAGGACGCGGTGCGCGCCGAGATGATCGAGCTGCTCGACCGGATGAAGGCCCGCACCGCCGGCCTCGACTACGCCGTCCGCGACCTGATGAGCTTCCCCCCGACGATGACCGAGCCCGAGGCGCCGGTCGTCCGCGCCCTCGACCACTGGATCCACCGCGTCCTCGGCCGCCCGGCGACCCACGTCGCCTCGCCCGGCACCTACGACCAGAAGCACCTCGCCCGCCTCGCCCCCGGCCTCGCCTGCGTCGCCTACGGCCCCGGCGAACTGGCCCTCGCCCACCAGCCGGACGAATCCGTCGCGATCGACGACATGGTCGCGTCGGCCAAGATCATGGCGGCGGTGGCGCTGACCCTGCTCGGTGTCGATCTCGCCGAGGCGTGACGCCGACGCCCATCCACGCCACGCCGCGGTGACGACAGACCCTTGACGGACCCGCCTCGTTTTACGACTGTATAACGAGCGCGTTCGCCGGAGGGGCCGGTGCACGCAGCCGAGACGAGAGGGCGGCATGCGGCAGGAGCGGATCGATCCGGTCATCCCGGAGGACGAGGCGTCGATCACCCGACCCGTCAGCCTGCCGGCCTGGATCTATCGCGACCCGGAATATTTCGCGGTCGAATGCGACGAGGTGCTGCGCCCCTCCTGGCAGGTGGTCTGCCATCTCGCCGACGTCCCCGAACCCGGCGACTTCCAGACCTTCGACTTCATCGGCGAGCACATCGTCGTGGTTCGCGGCGACGACGCGGAAGTCCGCGCCTTCCACAACGTCTGCCGCCATCGCGCCGCGCGCATCCTCGACGGCACCCACGGCAACTGCGGGCGTACCATGATGTGCCCCTACCACGCCTGGAGTTACGACCTCGAGGGCAGGCTGGTCGGCCTGCCGTTCCGCAAGAGCTTCGACGTCGATCCGGCCGACCTCGGCCTCAAGCCGGTGGAGATGGAGATCTGGCACGGCTTCGTCTTCGTCCGCCTCGAGGGCGGCGGCCCCTCGGTCGCCGAGATGATGAGCCCCTACGAGCACGAGGTGGCGCCCTACCGTTTCGAGGACCTCGTCCCCCACGGCCGGGTGACGCTCCGCCCGCGCACCGTCAACTGGAAGAACATCGCCGACAACTATTCGGATTCGCTCCACATTCCGATCGCCCATCCCGGCCTCACCCGCCTCTTCGGCAAGGGCTACCGCATCGAGGCGACCGAATGGGTCGACAAGATGTGGGGGCAGCTGAAGGACGAGCCGTCGCAGAACCTCTCCGAGCGGCTCTACCAGCGCCTCCTGCCCGACGTCGCCCACCTGCCGCCGGAGCGCAAGCGGCTGTGGACCTATTTCCGCTTGTGGCCCAACGTCGCCTTCGACATCTATCCGGATCAGGTCGACTTCATGCAGTTCGTCCCCGTCTCGGCCACCGAGACGATGATCCGCGAGATCGCCTACGTCTTCCCCGACGAGCGCCGCGAGATGAAGGCCGCCCGCTGGCTCAACTGGCGCATCAACCGTCAGGTCAACGCCGAGGACACCGACCTCGTCAACCGGGTGCAGGCCGGCATGGGCTCGCGCGCCTACGAGGTCGGCCCGCTCGGCGCCGAGGAGGTCTGCCTGAAGCACTTCGCCGCCAAGACCCGCCGTCTGGTGCCGGAGGCGCGGCTCGACCGCGCCCCGCCGCGCGGCTGGAGCCTGCGTCGCGCCGGCGATCGCTGACACCCGCCGGCGTCGCGCCGGCAAACGACGAAACCGCCGGCGCCGAGCCGGCAAACGACCACACCGCCGGCGTAGCGCCGGCATCGGAAGACGGACGCCGACCGCGGTTCGGCGACGAGAAGACGAGATCGGGTGTTCCCATGCGTGACGTGATCGTGGTCGGTGGTGGCCACAACGGACTGGTGACCGCGGCCTATCTGGCCCGGACAGGCCTGAAGGTGACGGTTCTGGAGGCCCGCGACGTGGTCGGCGGCTGCGCCGTCACCGAGGAGTTCCATCCCGGCTTCCGCAACTCGGTCGCCGCCTACACCGTGTCGCTGCTCAACCCGCGGGTCATCGCCGATCTCGAACTGGCCAAGCACGGCCTGACCGTGGTCGAGCGCCGGCTCTCCAACTTCCTGCCGCTCCCCGACGGCCGCTTCCTCGAGGTCGGCCCCGGCCGCACCAAGGCCTCGGTGGCGAAGTTCTCGACGAAGGACGCCGAGCGCCTCGACGCCTACGGCGACCGGCTGGAGCGCATGGCCGACGTCATCCGCGACGTGGTGCTCGAGACCCCGCCCAACGTCGTCACCGGTCAGGGCATCTTCGCCATGCTCGGCGAACTGCTGGCGGCCGGCAAGGTCGGCAACCGTTTCCGCCGCCTCGACCTCGAGGGCCAGCGCGATCTCCTGGAGATCTTCACCCGCTCGGCCGGCGACTATCTCGACCAGTGGTTCGAGAGCGATCCGATCAAGGCGATCTACGGCTTCGACGGCATCGTCGGCAACTTCGCCTCGCCCTACGCCGCCGGATCGGCTTACGTGCTGCTCCACCACTGCTTCGGCGAGGTCAACGGCAAGCGCGGCGTCTGGGGCCATGCGCTCGGCGGCATGGGCGCCATCTCCCAGGCGATGGCCCGCTCGGCCGAGGCCGCCGGCGCCGAGATCCGCGTCGGCGCCCCGGTCGCCGAGATCCTGGTCGAGCGCGGCCGCGCCGTCGGCGTCGTCACCGAGACAGGCGAGACCATCCGGGCTCGGCTGGTCGTCTCCAATCTCCACCCCAAGCTCACCTTCGAGCGGTTGATGGACCCGGGCGTCCTGCCCGCCGACTTCCGGTCCCGCATCCGCTCCTGGCGCTCGGGCTCCGGCACCTTCCGGATGAACGTCGCCCTCTCCGAACTGCCGTCGTTCACCTGCCGGCCCGGCCGTGATCTCGCCGAGCACCACACCTCCGGCATCGTCGTCGCCCCATCGCTCGCCTACATGGAAACCGCCTGGATGGACGCCCGCCGGACCGGTTGGTCGAAGGCACCGATCGTCGAGATGCTGATCCCCTCCACCCTCGACCCGAGCCTCGCCCCTCCCGGGCAGCACGTCGCCTCGCTGTTCTGCCAACACGTCGCGCCGGAACTGCCCGACGGCCGGTCGTGGGACGCGGTCCGCGACGAGGTCGCCGACGTGATGATCGCCACCGTCGACGCCCATGCGCCGGGCTTCGCGCAGTCGGTGATCGCCCGCCAGATCCACTCGCCGCTCGATCTCGAGCGCAAGTTCGGCCTCCTCGGCGGCGACATCTTCCACGGGGCGCTGGGCCTCGATCAGATGTTCTCGGCCCGCCCGGTGCTCGGCCACGCCGATTATCGCGCGCCCGTCGCCGGGCTCTACATGTGCGGCTCGGGCACCCATCCCGGCGGCGGCGTCACCGGTGCGCCCGGCCACAACGCGGCGCGTGAGATCCTCCGCGACATCCGCCGAGGTCGAGTTCCGAAGGCGTGAGGAGACCGAGCGCAGCGGAAGAAGACTGCCCGTCTCTTCCGCACTGCGAAAGATTTTTCCCGGTTCCCATCTCGGATTTCGGCGTTAACATGCCCCCACGGTCCCGGCACCCGCCGGGAACGAAGCCTTTCGCCACACGGGGCATTTTCTCATGACTCTCACGTCGAAGTTCCGCACCGGCGTCGCCGCCGCCGTATTCTCGGCCGTCGCGATGATCGCCGGTTCCGCTGTCGCGGCCGACAAGATCGACAACTGCGAAGTGACCGGCAAGAAGGGTGAGTTCTCGATCACCCCGGCCGTTCCGGGTCAGTTGACCTACCAGTCGAACCTGCCCGCTCCGGGCTGGAACAACGGCGACACGCCGGAGACGATCAAGGACGGCTACGAGTACTGCCTCGCCGCCAACATCGCCTGGCGCCTCGGCCTCGACAAGGTGAAGCTGGTCAACGTCGACTTCGACGCGCTGGTCGCCGGCAACACCAAGGACTTCGACATCGCCCTGTCGCAGATCTCGATCACCGACAAGCGCAAGGAAGTGGTCAAGTTCTCGACCGCCTACTTCGACTCCGACGTCGGCGTGCTCGCCAAGAAGACCAAGAAGATCGACGGCGCCGACATGAAGGGCCTCAAGATCGGCGTCCAGCAGGGCACCACCGGCGCCGACTTCGTCGCCGACACGCTGAAGCCGAAGACCCCGGCCAAAGTGTTCCCCGACACCCCGTCGATGTTCACCGCGCTGATGGCCAACCAGATCGACGTCGCCATGACCGACACGGCGATCGTGCTCGGTCAGGCGGCCGAATCGAAGGGCAAGCTCGCGGTCGTCGGCCAGTACAAGACCGGCGAGCAGTACGGCGCGCTGTTCCCGAAGAACTCGGCCAATGCCGCGACCATCGACAAGGTGATCGCCGCGCTGATCGCCGACGGTACCACCAAGAAGCTCGCGGCCAAGTATCTCGCCGCCACCTGGGGCGCCGATCCGACCAAGATCCCCTACTTCAAGCCCTGAGCTCCGGCTCGAGGCCCGATCCTCCGGCGGACGGCGCCCGCGCCGTCCGCCGTCGCATGAGGTCGGGGGCGACGGCACCGCTTCTCGGCGCTTCGGCCCGAACGCTCCGGCATCGCCTCCGTGAACGACGAGATCCCTCGATGGACGACACCCCCACCGCCGCCCCCGTCGACCGAACGCCGGCGCCGCGCGCCACCCGCAAGTGGCAGCCGGCGCCCCCCGGATCCGCGGTCGGGCTCGCGATGGCGGCGCTCGCCGTCGTCACGGCGACGGTCGCGCTGGGATACTTCACCGCCTGGTCGATCCACGCGGCGCTCGTCACCCTCGAATTCTCGTCGCTCTGGGTCGACGTCGCCCTCTACGGCCTGGCCACGGCGACGCTGGCACTGTTTCTGCCCGCCTCGCGAGGCCTGGCCGCGGCGCAACGCGCCCGTGCCCTGATCACGACCGACATCGCCGAGGCGCGCGCCACCACCGCCGACGCCAAGGAAAAGGCCTGGATCGCCATCGGTTACTCGGTGGCGGCGACCATCGTCTTCCTCTTCGGCCTCTTCGTCGTTTCCAACGACATCGCCGTCGGCCGCATCTTCCTCGACTTCGAGGTGATGAGCGAGACCTTCCATCTCGTGGTCATCGCCTTCTGGCAGAACATCCAGATCTTCGTTGTCGCCGAGATCCTGGTGCTGATCTGGGGCCTGCTGATCGCGGTCGCGCGCCTCGCGCCCGGCCGCGCCGGCGCGCCGGTCCGCCTCATCGCCACGGCCTACGTCGACCTCTTCCGCGGCCTGCCGGCGATCATCTCGATCTACCTCGTCGGTTTCGGCCTGCCGAGCGCCGACCTGCCGCTCTTGCGCGACATGACGCCGACGATGTTCGCCATCCTGGCGCTCACTCTGACCTACGGCGCCTACGTCTCGGAGGTCTATCGCTCCGGCATCGAGAGCGTGCATTGGAGCCAGACCGCCGCGGCCCGCTCGCTCGGCTTCAGCCATGGCCAGACGCTGCGCTTCGTCGTCGTGCCGCAAGCGCTGCGGCGGATCATCCCGCCGCTCCTCAACGACTTCATCTCGCTGCAGAAGGACACCTCGCTGGTGCTGGTGCTCGGCACCATCGACGCCTTCAACCAGTCGAAGATCATCGCCGCCAACCACTTCTCGCTCTCGGCGGTGACGGTGGTGGCGGTGCTCTTCGTCCTCATCACCATTCCGCAGGGCCGCCTCGTCGACAAGCTGATCGAGCGCGACCAGAAGCGGATGCGGACCGGTTCCTGAGCGGACGACGGAGAAGATCCATGGCTCTCGTTGAAATCCGCGACGTCCGCAAGGCCTACGGCGGCATCGTGCCGGTGCTGAACGGCGTCACCCTCGACATCGAGGAGCATCAGGTCGTCTGCCTGATCGGCCCCTCCGGCTGCGGCAAGTCGACCCTGCTGCGCTGCATCAACGGCCTCGAGACCATCGACGGCGGCGAGATCCGCCTGCACGGCGACCGCGTCTCCGGCCCCGGCGTCGATCTCGACGCGTTGCGCCGCGATGTCGGCATCGTCTTCCAGTCGTTCAATCTCTTCCCGCACATGAGCGTGCTCGACAACGTCACGGCGGCCCCGATCAAGGTGCTCGGCCAGTCCCGCGCCGAGGCCAAAGAGCGGGCGATGGAGCTCCTCGCCCGCATCCAGCTCGACCAGAAGGCGCTCGAATACCCCGATCGCCTGTCGGGCGGCCAGCAACAGCGCGTCGCCATCGTCCGGGCGCTGGCCATGGACCCGATCGTCCTCCTCCTCGACGAGATCACCTCGGCGCTCGATCCGGAACTCGTCTCCGAGGTGCTCAACATCGTCCGCGACCTGCGGCGCGAGGGCATGACCATGGTGCTCGCCACCCACGAGATGGGCTTCGCCAAGGAAGTGGCCTCGAAGGTCTGCTTCCTCTACGGCGGTGTCGTCCACGAGGAGGGGCCGCCGAGCCAGATCTTCACCGAGCCGAAGAACGAACGCACCCGCGCCTTCCTGGAGCGGATCATCGAGGCGGGCCGGCTGTGAGCACGCCGGCGAGCGAGGTGGAGGCGCGCGCGGCGATCGTCGCGGCGATGCGTCGGCTCGATGCGACCGGCCTCAATCGCGGCGCCTCGGGCAATCTGTCGCTGCGCTTCGGCGAGGCGATGCTGATCACTCCCAGCGCCGTCGCCCCCGCCGATCTCACCCCGGATCTGGTGGCGAGGGTCGATCTCGCCGACCCCGACGGCGTCTGGGAAGGCCCCCGCCGCCCCTCGACCGAATGGCGTTTCCATCGCGACATCCTGGCGGCGCGACCGGACGTCAACGCCGTCGTCCACACCCATTCCCCCTACGCGACGGTGCTGGCGATCGCCCGCCGCCCGATCCCGGCGGTGCACTACATGATCGCCGGCTTCGGCGGCCCGTCGATCCGCTGTTCGGGCTACGCCACCTTCGGCACCGAGGACCTGTCGCGCGAGGCGCTCGCCGCGCTCGACGGCCGCAACGGCTGCCTGCTCGCCAATCACGGCGCCATCACCGTCGCCCCGACCCTCGCCCGCGCCCTGTGGCTGGCGGTCGAGCTGGAGACGCTGGCCTTCCAGTATCATCAGGCGCTCGCGATCGGCGACCCGGTCATCCTCTCCGACGTCGAGATCACGCAGGCTGCGGCGAAATTCGCCGACTACGGTGCGAAATAGCGGGCGGCCGCCCGCGCCGCGCCGCCCTCACCCGTCCTTGCGCTCGATCCCGGCGATCGCTCCGGCGAAGTCCGCCGCGTCGAAGGGCTCGAGGTCGTCGGCGCCCTCGCCCACCCCGATGAAATGCACCGGCAGGCCGAAGCGCTCGGCGATGGCGACCAGAATGCCGCCGCGCGCCGTGCCGTCGAGCTTGGTCATGACGAGACCGGTGACGCCCGCCACCTTGCCGAAGATCTCGACCTGATTGACCGCGTTCTGTCCCGTCGTCGCATCGAGGGTGAGGACGACGTCGTGCGGCGCCGTCGGGTCCTGCTTCTTGAGGACGCGGACCACCTTCTCGAGCTCGGCCATCAGCTCGGTGCGGTTCTGCAGCCGCCCGGCGGTGTCGATGATCAGCACGTCCGATCCGGCCGTCTTCGCCGCCGCCAGCGCATCGAAGGCGAGGCCGGCCGCATCCGCCCCCGGCTCGCGGGCGATCACCGAGGCGCCGGTGCGGCTGCCCCAGATCTTCAGCTGCTCGATCGCCGCGGCGCGGAAGGTGTCGCCGGCGCACAGCGTCACCGAGCGGCCCTCGCGGGTGAACTTCATCGCCATCTTGCCGATGGTGGTGGTCTTGCCCGAGCCATTGACGCCCACCACCAGCACCACGTGCGGCTTGTGCGACGAGGTGACGTCGAGTGGCTTCGCCACCGGCTCCAGCACCTTCTTCACCTCGGCCGCCAGGACGGCGCGCACCTCGGCGTCGGTGATCTCCTTGTCGTAGCGATCGCGCCGGAGGACGTCGGTGATCCTGGTCGCGGTGGCGAGGCCGAGATCGGCCTGGATCAGGATGTCCTCGAGTTCGTCGAGCGTGTCGTCGTCGAGCTTGCGCTTGGTGAAGATCGCCGAGATGCCCGAGCCGAGCGCCGAGGAGGTCCGCGACAGGCCGCTCTTCAGCTTCTGCCACCAGCCCATCTTCTTCGGCGCCGCCTCGGGAACGGGCACGGCCGGGGTGAATTCGAGCGGCGCGACGACCGGCTCGGCGACGGCAACCGCCACCTCGACCGGGGCGACGACCGCGGCCGACGCTTCGGCCGGTGCGGCGACCGCTTCGACCGGCGACGCGACGATCGCTTCGGCCATCGGTTCGACGGTCCCCTCGGCCGAAGCCGGCTCGCTCGGCCCGACCGGCGGCGGCGAGACCTCGACCGCCGCGGGTTCGGCGACCGGTGCCGCTTCGGCAGCCACCGCGTCCGTCGGCTTGCCCTTGAACCACCGGCCGAACAGTCCGCGCTTCTCGCCTTCGCTCATCTCGTCGCCTCGTCGTTTCGCTCGGGGAGCGCCTCGGCCCGGAGGTGTAGCCCGTCGCGTGCCGTCACGCGAGCCGCCACGACGTCGCCGGGGGGAAGATTCGACCCGCCGCGCGAGGCGACCCGGATGGGATGGAACTGCTCGGTGTGGCCGAAGTCCTCCTTCTCGATCAAAACCCGCTCGATCTGACCGATGCGGGCATCGAGATGGGCGATGGTCGCCGCCTCGCCCGCGGCGCGTAGCCGTGCGGCGCGTTCCTTGACGATCGACTTCTCCAGCCGCGGCATCCGCGCCGCCGGAGTCCCAGGCCGGGCCGAGAAGGGGAAGACGTGGGTGAAGGTCAGGCCACAGTCGTCGATCAGCCGCAGCGTGTTGTCGAACATCGCCTCGGTCTCGGTCGGGAACCCGGCGATGAGATCGGCGCCGAAGACGAGATCCGGGCGCCGCGCCTTCAGATCGGCGCAGAAGGCGACCGAATCGGCGCGGGAATGCCGCCGCTTCATCCGCTTGAGGATCAGATCGTCGCCCGACTGCAGCGACAGATGCAGATGCGGCATCAGCCGGCTCTCGGATCCGACCAGCTCGATCAGTTCCTCGTCCGCTTCGACCGAATCGATCGACGAGATCCTCAGTCGCTCCAGCCCCGGCACCCGGGTGAGCAGCGAGCCGACCAGCCGCCCGAGCTTCGGCGCCCCGGGCAGATCACCGCCCCACGAGGTGATATCGACCCCGGTCAGCACCACTTCCGCGTAGCCGCGTTCCGTCAGCCGCGCCACCTGCTCGACCACCGCGCCGGCCGGCACCGAACGCGAATTGCCGCGCCCGTAGGGGATGATGCAGAAGGTGCAGCGATGATCGCAGCCGTT
>ERZ1645187.1920-NODE-1920-length-18790-cov-12.948919_pt1 | contig 18790 bp, 14 predicted proteins | sample MGYA00575352_ERZ1645187 | MGnify/ENA primary metagenome ERZ1645187 (study PRJEB40837, sample SAMN11349314) | freshwater sediment metagenome | isolation source: river sediment | host: Sediment | place: India: Wazaribad , New Delhi | collected 2017-02-21 ... | reverse complement strand
AATGTAAATTTGTCGAAACTTTTATTTAAAGGATGTCAGAAAATTACACCGACGACAGCATCCGGACGCTGGACTGGAAAGAACATATCCGTCTGAGACCGGGCATGTATATTGGCAAACTCGGCGATGGCACATCGCATGACGACGGCATATATGTGCTGCTCAAAGAAATCATTGATAACTCCATTGATGAGTTTGTGATGGGTAATGGCAAAACGATTGAAGTGACAATCAACGAAAACCAGGTGACTGTTCGCGACTACGGACGCGGTATGCCGCTCGGCAAAGTGATTGATTGCGTGAGCCGTATAAATACCGGCGCAAAGTACGACTCCAATGTTTTTAAAAAATCTGTTGGTTTAAATGGTGTCGGGTCAAAAGCTGTTAACGCACTTTCGGGATATTTCAAGGCACAATCCATCCGTGAGGGGATGACAAAAGTGGTTGAATACCGCAAAGGCGATATCGTGCACGATGCAGCTGTTACGCCATCCGAAGACAAACCCGGAACGCTCATGAGTTTTGTACCCGATGAAGAAATATTCGGAAACTACCGCTATCTGCACGAGTATGTTGAGGAAATGCTTTGGAATTATGTTTTCCTAAATAATGGCCTCACTATCGTTTTTAACGGTCAAAAATTTTATGCAAAGAATGGGCTGCTCGACCTGCTCGAAAGAAATATGGCCGGTGCCGAAACCATGACCTACCCTATTATCCATATTCGTGAAGAAGACTTCGAATGCGCTTTTACGCACAGCAACAACACATACAACGAAGAATATTACAGCTTTGTAAACGGACAACACACCACGCAAGGCGGTACCCACCAAAACGCGTTTCGGGAAGCTATCGTAAAGACTATCAGGGAGTTTTACAATAAAGACTACGACACTGCCGACATCCGGAATTCGTTGGTGGCAGCGATAAGCATTAAGGTGCAGGAGCCGGTGTTTGAATCGCAGACAAAAACAAAGCTTGGTTCGCAAAACATGGAGCCAAACGGCAGGAGTATCAGAACGTTTATAGGCGACATCATCAAAAAACACTTAGACAACTACCTGCACATCAATCCTGATACAGCTGAAGCACTCCACCGCAAAATTCTGCAAAGCGAGCGTGAACGCAAGGACATGGCCAACATCAAAAAGCTGGCGCGTGAAAGCGTGAAAAAGGTAAGCCTGCACAACAAAAAACTCAGGGATTGCCGTATTCACTTCAACACAAACCACGAAAAACGCCTCGAAACAACGTTGTTTATCACCGAGGGCGACTCAGCGTCGGGAAGCATCACCAAAAGCCGCGATGTGCAAACGCAAGCTGTGTTTAGCCTGAAAGGAAAACCACTTAACAGCTTTGGCCTGTCGAAAAAAATTGTTTACGAAAACGAAGAGTTTAACCTGCTGCAAGCAGCCATCAACATTGATGAGAGCATCGAAAACCTGCGCTACAATAACATTGTGATTGCAACCGACGCCGATGTTGACGGCATGCATATACGCTTGCTGCTGCTAACATTCTTTTTACAGTTTTACCCCGATCTGGTTCGTTCAGGACATGTTTATATACTTCAAACACCGCTGTTCAGGGTGCGTAACAAGAAAGAAACCATATACTGCTATTCCGATGAGGAGAGGCAAAACGCACTCAAAAAACTTGGTGCAAATCCCGAAATTACCCGTTTTAAAGGACTTGGCGAAATATCGCCTGATGAGTTCAGGCATTTTATCGGTCCAAGCATGCGTCTTGACCCGGTGATACTCAAAAGAGACATGTCGATCCCCGAAATTCTGGAGTATTATATGGGCAAAAACACACCTGAAAGACAACAATTCATCATTGGTAATTTGCGGGTTGAAGAAGATGTAATTGCTGAACCATAGCAAACCAGGCCTTTACAACATCACAGAAATCATCAGTCTTTGTTTATCTCAAATAAAACTCAAGTAAACCTCCCTTGACAAGTTCACTGTGTTTCAATTGGTGGCCTTCGATCGTTTTACCGTTGAGTACAACTTTATCTACAATCACATGGTCCTCAGCCTGATTTACTGCATTGATATGCAATATATTACCATTTTCAAGTACCAACGCAGCTTCTTCAACGAGCGGACTGCCAATCTCATAAAGGTCAGAACCTGGCAAAACAGGATAAAATCCAAGTGCACTGAAGATATACCAAGCACTCATCTGTCCTGCATCGTCGTTACCACACAAACCGTCTTCGCTGCTGCTATACATGGTGTTGACTATCATTCTCACCCGCTGTTGTGTCTTCTGCGGATTTCCGGTGAAGTTGTAAAGGTACGGAATATGGTGTCCGGGTTCGTTGCCATGAACATAGCTGCCGATGATCCCATCTCGTGTAATGTCTTCATTCTTTGAAATATGCTCATCGCTGATCTCAGTTTCAAAAATGGCATCCAGGTGTTTTGCAAAAGACTCCTTCCCTCCCATCAGCTCAATCATTTTTGCAGTTTGATGCGGCACATACAATCCATAATTAAGCGCATTGCCTTCGATAAATCCCTGACCATGCGTGTCAATCGGATCAAAAACAGGCCTGAAACTTCCATTCGACAGTTTTGGCCGCATATATCCTGAGCCCGCATCAAAAACATTCAGGTAGTTTTCAGACCGGCGCAAGTATTCATCTCTCACTGCCTTGTTTCCGGCTTTGTCTGCAATTTGAGCAATACACCAGTCATTGTAAGCATATTCAAGGGTTTTTGAAACGGAATTAGAACTTCTGTCTTCGGGCACATAACCTTTCCCGATATAATCACCCAACCCATCAAAATAACTTACCGTTGAGGTGTTCAAACAGGCTTCGAGAATACGTTTTGGATCTGCATCTGTCGAACCCTTTATCAACGCATCGGCCAGCACCGAAACGGCATGATAACCAATCATACACCAGTTTTCGTTGGCATAATGACTCCACACCGGGAGCATCTTATGAACACTCTGATCGTGGTGCGCCAACATGGAATGAACCATGTGGTTGTTCCGTTCGGTTTGAATCAGATTAAACAGCGGATGCAATGCCCTGTATGTGTCCCAGAGTGAGAAAATACTGTAATTCCTGAAATCAGCGGCAATATGCGTATTTTGATCCAAACCCCTGTATTCATTATTAACATCCTGAAAGATAACCGGACTTAACATGGTGTGATACAGTGCAGTATAAAATGTTTTCAGATGTTCTGTTTGCATCATCTTCACCCTGATTGACGATAATTCCTTATTCCATTTTGCACGTGCCCTGCTTTTGACCTTGTCAAAATCCCAGTCTGGAACTTCATTCTCCAAATTGAGCATGGCGTTTGCCGTGCTGACACCCGAAAGTGCAACTTTCACCTTCAACGGTTCACCCTTTGGCGGATTGAAAGCAAAGTAAGCTTTTATTTCTCTGCCGGCCATTTCAGGAAAATTCCGAAGCTCATTAAACTTACGGTAGAATCCTTTATAAACAACCGTTTCCCTGGTGTGCCCGTAATCTGTTACCGGCAAGGAAAACCGCATAACAAAATAAACAGTTCGTGTTCGTGCCCAACCTGTTGTCTGCCTGTAACCACTTATCGTTGAGTCGTTTTCGAGCCGCAGAAAAGTCCAGACATTCTTACCGTCATAATCATAAATATTGGCAGTCATATCAAGAAACAGGTGCGCGCTATCGGCCTCAGGAAAACGATATTGATGAAAACCGACATGTTCGCTTGCGGTGAGTTCCGCCAAAACATCAAAGTTCCTTAACCTGACTTTATAAAATCCTGGTACGGCTGTTTCGTCATCATGACTGAAGGCCGACCAAAAGCCTTTGGGCTCATAAAAACTCCCTGAAACGCCTGATGTGAGCGACCCCGTGAAAGGCATAAGCAAAACATCGCCCAGGTCGGAATGCCCGGTGCCACTGAAATGTGTATGCGCAAAGCCATAAATTAAAGTATCATCATACTGATAACCACTGCAGTAGCGATAGGCCTCGGGATTGTATTTACCCGATTCATCAAACATTTTTAACCGGTTTGTTTGAGGACTAAGCTGAACCATTCCAAAAGGAACAGCCGCTCCCGGAAAAGTATGACCCATATTCTTTGTTCCAACAAAGGGATTTACATATTGCGCCAAATCCTGACTTTCAGCGGAATTACGTGGCGCTGTTCCGTTCTTTTCCAAATTCCTGCAAGATGTAAACATCATTAGCAATCCCCAAAGTATTACAAGGTATTTCATTTTCTAAACCGATTTACCACGCAAAGTTACGCTTTGATCCCGTTTCTTTAAGGTATTTCCCAATTGATTTTTCACAGATCATTTGTTATTAAAGCAAGCTTACGCCTAATTTCAAAAGAATTTAAATTTCCCATAGATTTTAAGCATGAAAAACCGGAACTTTTTAAAGTATTTATGTTCAATTAAATTTGATTTTTTTAAATTCGCAGATTCACATTTTCAATAAATGCCATCCCGGCCAACAGACGTTTTTTATGAAACAAGTTTTTTATAGAATAATTTATCAATCCACAGTAAATCAGGTTTTAAGACGAATAAATAAATTGCTTTTACCTGTTTTACCCTGTAAAATAAAACTTCCTCCTTCCGGCTTCATTCAGCTGAGTGATGGTAGCGGACAAGGTATAAAGCTTTATACCAATCAAACCAATTATCTCACACATCTTGTTTATTGGGAAGGCGGCGCATTAAATTTTGAATACACCGATATTTTTGTTCAGCTGATCAAAAAAGTGAATAGCTTTTATGATATCGGCGCCAACATAGGATATTATTCACTGCTCGCAGCCATGGGAAACAAGCAGGCAAAAATAGTCGGTTTTGAGCCGGCTGGAGGACCTCTGCATTATTTTCGCAAAAACGTGACTGCCAACGGCTTAAATCAAATTCGGATAGAGTCGCTTGCCTTGGCTGAAAAAGAAGGTGAGCTCACATTTTTCGAAATTAAGAATAAAAAATATGCTTATCTCAAGCACAACCTTGCCGGAGAAAGCAATGCGGGCAGTAAAACATCGGGAAAAAACTTTGTTAAAGTAAAAGTGAAAGCTTCGACACTCGACAATTATGTTGCAACACACCATGATTCTGTTGACCTGATCAAAATGGACACCGAGGGCACTGAACACCTTATTTTGGGTGCTGCATCTAATGTGATTGAAACATTTAAGCCTATTATTATTTGTGAAACACTTTTCAATACCATCGAAAGTGAACTTGAAACGATCATGAAATCTCACGGCTATCAGTTTTACAACCACGTTCCGGGAGGTTTGAAAAAAGTTGAAACCATCCGGCGCAAAACTGATGATGGCGTTAGGAATTGTTTCTTTGTGCATCCGGATCGTGCTGATTTGATTAAATCATTTATCGTATAATGCATGCTTTATCCTTATAAGTTTATAAATCAAACAATTAAATCACTTCTGATTATGAAAAAACTAATCTTCATTTTTTGGCTTACAACACTTTCCGCCATTGGCTTGCTGGCTCAGGTGGATGCTACGCAACTCCTTCCCCTCGATCCGGCTGTCAAAATCGGCAAATTAGACAACGGGATGACTTTTTACATTCGCAAAAATTCGATGCCCCAAAACAGGCTCGAGATGCGTTTAGTGGTCAATGCCGGCTCCATCCTTGAAGATGAAGAACAACAAGGACTTGCACATTTCACCGAACACATGGCTTTCAACGGAACTGCCCATTTCTCAAAAAGTGCACTCGTTGACTTTCTCGAAAAATCAGGTGTCAGGTTTGGTGCCGACCTGAATGCCTATACAAGTTTTGACGAAACTGTTTATATGCTTCAACTGCCCACTGACCGACCTGGACTTGTTGACTCGGCTTTTATGGTCATGGAAGATTGGGCGCATCAGGTTTCGATGGAAGGCGAAGAAATTGACAAAGAAAGAGGTGTGATTCGCGAAGAATGGCGTCTTGGACTCGGTGCCGATGACAGAATGCGGAAACAATATTTCCCACAAATTTTCAGTGGTTCAAAGTATGCAAACCGCCTCCCGATCGGACAAATCGGTGTCATTGACACAGCTTCGCACGAAACCCTGCGCAGGTTTTATCGCGATTGGTACAGACCTAATCTCCAGGCAATTATCGTAACAGGCGATCTTGATCCCGAGCTAATGGAAGCAAAAGTAATTCAACATTTTGCGCATATCACCAATCCGGAAAATGCCAAGGAACGGACTACATTTGGTGTTCCGGGCAATGTTGATCCAATTGTTGCCATTGCCTCCGACCCCGAGGCTACCGGTACATCTGTGATGATTCTCTACAAACATCCCAAGAAAGAACTTGTGACTGTTGGTGATTTTAAACTGAAGCTCATGCAAAGCATCTACAGCAGCATGATGATCAGTCGGCTCAACGAGATTAACCAAAAGCCGGGTTCACCTTTTATTTCTGCTTACAGCTATTATGGCGGTTATATGGGCAGAGCCTCTGATGCTTTTATCGCCAATGCGTCGGTGAAAGAAAACCAAATTCCTGGAGCCGTTAAAACACTCATCATGGAAAATGAGCGTGTGAAACAGCATGGGTTTACACAGACTGAACTGGAGCGGCAAAAAAAACAAATGCTTTCAAACCTCGAAAAGCGCCAAAAGGAGAAAGATAAAACTCCATCATCCTCATTCGTAAGAGACTATACAAGTCACTTCCTCAGCAATGCACCCATTCCCGGTATTGACAACGAGTTGGAATTAACAAAAAACCTGCTGCCTGAAATCACTTTGAGCGAAATCAATCAATTGGCAAGCCAATGGGTAACAAAAGAAAATATGGTGGTGGTTGTTACTGCTCCTAAAAAAGAAGGAATCATGATTCCTGAAAAAAATGAAGTGCTGGAGATGATTGCTGATGCCAAAAATGAAAAAGTTGACCCATGGATTGACAGTTTCTCCGATGCACCATTACTGGCTAAAAACCTGAAGAATGCTTCGATAAAAGACAGAGTAAAAGATGAAAGTATTGGCATAGAAACACTTACGTTGTCAAACGGCATCAAGGTGATTATCAAACCTACCGACTTTAAAAATGATGAGATTTTATTTAGTGCCTATGGTCCGGGAGGAAGTTCTTTGGTTGATGATGACAAGGTATATGCTGCAAACAACGCAACACGTCTTGTTACGAAAAGTGGATTGGGTGCCTTCAGCAGCACAGAACTTGAGAAAAAACTTACCGGAATCAATGTCAGGGTGCTACCATATATTGATGAACTTCGGCAAGGCCTGCAAGGCAATGCAAGCCCAAAAGATTTTGAAACACTGCTTCAGCTTATCTATCTGCATTTTGAACCGGCACGTCGAGATCAGCAAGCATTTGAAGCATTCAAATCACAACTGGAAAATCAGTTTAAATTCATGCGTTCCAATCCACAGGCACTCTTCAGCGACACCTTGTTTAAAGTGATGACGAGTGGTAGTCCGCGCACGATTATCTTGCCCACCGAAGCACATTTTGCGCAGCTTCAGCCTGATGTCATGTACGATATATATGACAGACTATTCGCCGATGCATCAAATTTCACCTTTGTTTTCGTTGGCAACATTGATGCTTTAAAACATGAGGAATTGATTGTTAAATACTTAGGAAATCTTCCCAAGGCAAAGCCAATCAACTGGATTGACCGCAATATTAAATTCCCTGACGGAAAGACTGAAGCAGCTGTTTATGCCGGCACAGAATACAAAAGTATGGTAGCCGTTTTATTTCGTGAAAGTTTCAACTATAATGAGCAGGATGTGTTGAATATGAACCTTTTAGGAAAAGCTTTCAACATCAAACTGCGTGAAAATATGCGCGAAGAAATTGGTGGTGTTTATGGTGTTGGAGCCAGAGTAAGCCTCATACAGTATCCAAAGCCGGCTTGTGCTGTTACAGTAAACTGGGGCACCAACCCCGGACTGGTTGACACACTTTCTGCCATTGTTTTTGATCAGATGCACCGCCTGATCAAGGACGGACCAACCGACGAAGACCTCGAAAAAGTTAAAGAAACCACAATCAGAGAAAGAGAAACCGATGACAGACAAAACCGTTTTTGGTTAGGCTATATCGAAAGTGCGCTTCAAAACAACCAAAGTATGCAAACTTTTGAAAGTTTCAAAAACAAGGTACATGCAGTTACTAAAGACGATATCAAAGAAAGCGCGCAGAAATTTCTCAATCCGGAACACTATGCGCGCGTGGTTCTCTATCCCGAAAAAAAAGAATAAAATAATCAAAACACCCTTGCTTTTACCCGCAGGGGTGTTTTGTTTCGTGCATTACCATGGTTTGTGGTTCAAGGTTGATTTTTTCTATTTTTGCGCAAAATTGAAAATATGAAGACCATCGCCACAATTGCACTTAAACTTGCCGGTTGGAAAATTATCGGAGGTATCCCGGCTGATGTTAAAAAATGCGTCATTCTCGCGGCACCGCATACAAGCAACTGGGATTTTGTGATTGGCAGGCTTGCATATTGGTACCTTGACGTGCCTGTAAAATTTCTCATCAAAAAAGAAGCCTTTGCACATCCGCTTGGATTTCTGGTGAAACGTATGGGTGGAATTCCTGTTGACCGAAAGAAAAACACAAATCTTGTGGAACAGGTAGCTGAATTATTCAATCATTACGATGTTTTGAACGTCATCATTACGCCTGAGGGAACGAGAAAGCTTGTAAAAGAATGGAAAAAGGGATTTTATTACATCGCATTGCGCGCTCAAATACCCATAGCACTTGGGTTTGTTGATTACAAAAACAAAATTGGCGGATTTGGACCAACGTTCTATCCAAGCGGAAATTTCGAAGAAGATTTCAAAATGATCGAAAACTTTTACCGCAACAAAAGTGCAAAGAATCCTGCATTGTTTAATCTTAGCCCAGAGAACACGAAATAGTAAACCTGCTATTTGCCGTAGCTGCCGAAAAATTTGGACAATCGTTCGTGAAACTTATGAATACCTGTTGGCTTGGTGTACATAAAAATGCACCTGCCGCGAACAATGTTTGCATTGCTTTCAGAAGCAATTTGATCAGTTTCAGGGCCATCAGACATCTGCTGAATCCAAATATTTTGAATTCCTTTTTGAAGAGCTGCTTTTAACAATTCGTCTGTCTCGGTTTTTGGAACAACAAGACACAAGGCATTTACATCATCCGGCAAAGCGCTGACAGTGGCAACACAGGCAATCTCATTTATCGTGGTCAGTTCACGATGAACCGGCACAACAGCATAACCTGCTTTGAGCAGACCTTCCATCACCTGATTTCCAAATTTTTCCTTTTTCCGGCTCACTCCTACCAATCCGATTTTTTGATTTTGAAGAAAACCATTGATTTGTTGTAGATTAGACTTCATGGCATCACAATTTTCACAAAATTAAAGAAAGAAATGGTCCTCTGTGAAAATATTAACATTGTTTTTTTGTAAATAATTCAGACTGAAAATTACAGGAGCATTCTGTGCCTAACAAATGAAACGCCCGTTGAAAACAAAAAAACTATACAACTTCTGCCACCACAAAAGTGCTTCCACCCACAAAAACGAGATCATCGGGTCTGGCAGCATTCAACGCACTGAAATAGGCCGATCTAACTGATTCATACACCCTTCCTCTCAGTCCCAGCTCAAAAGCCTGTTCAGCCAACACATTGGCATCCAGCCCTCTGGGAATGTCAGCCTTGCAAAAATAATAGGTTGCATGTCGCGGGAGCAAGTTCAAAACCGCTTCGATTGACTTGTCATTTACCATTCCCAGCACAAAATGCAATTGATTGAATTGCATCAAACGCAACTGAAAAACCACTTCCTTAATGCCATCCACATTGTGTCCCGTGTCTGCAATTGCCAAAGGGTTTCGGCTTATCACCTGCCAGCGACCCGACAGTCCGGTGCTGCGCACCACCGTTTCAATTCCGCCCCTAATGTCCTTCAAATCAATATTGAAGGTCCTCTGCAGCATATCAACAGCACAAACAGCGGTGATAAGATTTTTCTGCTGATAATGTCCCAGCAAAGGAATCTCCTGCTGTTCGATAAACAGCTCACTGTTTTTCCAGATGTCGAAAACCTGCATTTGCTTGTCGGAAGTGTCCACCCTGTTGGCATCAAAAACACGGTCGGCAAAAACGATGGGAGCGCCGGCTTCTGCGGCCTTTGCTTCGAAAACCGGCTTTGTTTCAGCTTGGGTTTGCCCTATCACAACCGGAACACCATTTTTTATAATACCGGCTTTTTCCTTTGCAATGGATTGAAGGTCAGAACCCAGGTACTGCATATGATCAAGTCCGATATTGGTGATCACGCTCAGGAGTGGTTGGATTAGGTTGGTTGAGTCGAGGCGTCCGCCCATTCCGGTTTCAATAATGGCAACGTCCACTTTTTGCTTTGCAAAATAGTCAAATGCCAGGCCAACGGTCATTTCAAAGAACGAAAGATCCTTTTTCTCAAAGAAAGCTCTATGTTTCTCAACAAATTCAACCACAGCTTGTTGACTTATCATCTCACCATTAATCCTTATACGTTCCCTGAAATCGCGCAGGTGTGGAGAGGTGTAAAGACCAGTTTTATATCCGGCTTCGGCCAAAATGGAGGCCAGCAAATGCGACACCGAACCCTTTCCATTTGTTCCGGCTATATGAACACTTTTGAATGATCCCTCAGGATGCTGCAGATAATCAAGAAGTTGAATTGTGTTATCAAGGTCAGCTCTGTAAGCAGCACTTCCAATGCGTTGATACATTGGCAGGCGATTGAACATCCATTGCAAGGTTTCTTCGTAGCCGGAAAAATGATTCATGCGTTGTTTTTTCTAATTTCCAATGATAAAAGTATAGGTTATTGTCCCTTTTTGAACGGTTGCAGCAGACTGATCTTCAGTGAACCTGGAGTTAAGCGCGGCTTTCACGGCCAAACTTCTCAGATTGGCGTCCAAAACAGTTGTGCCTCTCACGCTTACCTCAGCCTTTGTAACAGCTCCAGCTCGGTCAACCCAAATATCAACCACCACATCGCCTTGTTCTCTGAAATTAGCTTTGGGTTCGGCCAAACGCACAGCACCTCTTCCACCAAGACTGAAAGATGGGCCATTTCCTTGTCCGCCCTGCCCGTCATAACGTTTTACATTTTTAAGTCCATCAGGTTTTCCCTGATCGCCGGGCTGACCGGTAATACCTTCCGAGCCGCTTGTCTGCGCCGCATCGCCCGACCCTTTAAACAAGGCGCGCTGATTCACTTTTGGTTGTTCCGGTTCGACAACCGGCGTTTCTTTCACAACATTCTCTTGGGGAGGATGCTTTTCAACCCTGGGTTTGCTTTCTTTTTTCTTAACGGGCTTGGGTTTAGGCTGCTCTTTTACAGGCATCGGAGGAGCTTCCTCGGTAGTCTGGGTCAACACTTGTTCTTCGGCCTGACTTACCGGTGTTTGGGCGGCATTGGCCAGCTGCGGCGATCCACCGCTCAACTCAGGTTGAATCAAGCCCATTCCCTGATTGGAAAAACCAAGATCAACCTCCACGCCTTCTTCCTCAGGCAAAGGTAAAGGCGTACGCAATGCCATAAAAAACAGCGCAAGCAGCAGCAAAGCATGAAACAACAAGGTTGCCAACAAACCACTTATCCTGTTTTTCTGCTCTTTTTCCATTATTTCTTTGGGCTTGTTGCCAAAATCACTTTATAGCTCGATTGCGTTGATTCGTTCAGCTGATTGATTGCATCTATCACGTTTACAACATATTGCACAGGAACACTTTTGTCGGACCTGACAACAACAGTTCCTTCTTTTTGACTTTGCAAGGCAGCTTGTAAATCTGACTGCAGGCTCAATTCAGAGCTCGGACGTTCTTCCAAAAAATACTGAAAGCCCTCGTTGATGTAAACTGTTACAGTTTGCTTTGCCATGGTTTTGCTATTGCTCGATGGCAACATCAGTTTGATGGCATTGGGCGCGATGAGTGTTGATGTGAGCATAAAGAAAATCAACAAAAGGAAAACAAGGTCGGACATGCTGGCCATGTTGAAATCTACACTCAGTTTGTTTCGGGTTCTGATCGCCATAGCTTTATTGTTGATTAGCGTGCAGGTTCGTGCAAAACATCCATAAATTCGGTAGCTTTTGCTTCGAGCAGATAAACCACTTTCTCAATGCGCGATACAAGAATGTTGTAGAAAATATATGCCAGAATACCAACAATAAGTCCACCAACGGTTGTAATCATTGCCTGGTAAATGCCCGATGAAAGCATCGCGATGTCAATATTATTTCCGGCCATAGACATATCATAAAATGCACGAATCATACCCAGCACCGTGCCCAGGAAACCGAGCATAGGAGCAGCACCTGCTATTGTTGCCAGTCCGGCAACACCTTTTTCAAGCTTACTGACTTCGAGTTTACCAACATTTTCGATGGCAGCGCTGATGTCGCCAAGCGGTTTTCCAATGCGCGACAGGCCTTTTTCTATCATTCTGGCATTGGGCGTATCAGTGCTTTTACACAATGAAACAGCCGAATCAAGGCGTCCGGCATGAATAAACTCACGAATGTTGTTCATAAAGTTTTTATCGCTCGCCGATGCTTTGGAGATCGTAAGGTAACGTTCAACAAAAATATACACGGTGATAATCGAGAAAACGGCCAGCACAGCCATGATCCAGCCACCTTTGATAGCCAGATCAATCACTGACAGGCTTATTTCGGTCGGCTTTGCGGCTGTTGTTCCCAGTTCATTGGCAACGGTCTGCAGTTGCAGCAGGATTGGATTGTACATAGGTTATTGCTAAATTATGCGATTAAAACTTCAAAAATGCTTAATTATTATGAATTTTGATCAAGAGCATGATAAATATCACCGGTCGAAGAGTCGGATTCGGCTCCGGTTACACTACTAAGGCAGTTTATTTCGCCCCGAAAACGTAAAACACCCAGCAATGCAAACACGATGGCTTCTTTCATTTTAATAGTCACTTCATCAGGAATAATGATTTCGTGAGCTGAAATTGCCCGTAGCCTGTTAATCAATGTTTTATTGTAGGCACCACCACCGGTCACCAGGATTTTACCTGTCGCAAAACCCGAAGTTGCAGCTGCAATCTGTCCAGCAATTTGGTGTGTGCAAGTGGCTAAAAGATCAACCACTTCCAGATCAGAGGCCAAAACCAAAGGAAAATAAATCTGCTCAACCCATTCACGACCCAAGGATTTCGGGTGCATATCTTTAAAATACTGCAGATCATCAAGTTGCTCAACAAGTTTTTGGTTCACCCGGCCCGATGCAGCCTGATTTCCATCTTTATCATAGGGCAAACCAAGTTTATTTGCCAAATGATTCAAAACCATATTGGCAGGAGCAATATCCCATGCGATTCGCTGACCGTTTTGCTCAAACGACAGATTGGCGATCCCACCTATATTCAGGCAAACGTCAAAGTCGCCGAAAAGCAATCTGTCACCAATAGGCACGAGTGGTGCACCGTGCCCTCCCTTGAGTACATCTGCCTGACGAAAGTTATTGATAGTCAATAATCCACATGCGTTTGCGAGACTTTGTCCCTCACCAATCTGAAGACTGACTTTCTCTGCCGGCCGATGAAAAACCGTATGTCCGTGCGAGCAAACAAGATCGGGTTGCAAATTGAATTCATTGATAAATAAGCGTGTTTGCTGTCCCAAAAAAGTACCAAAAGCTACATCAAGTTCTTGAAGCGCCGTCTGATTCATTGAAAATGCATCGCTGAGTGATTGCTGCCAATGGGCATTATAGCTCAATTCCTTCCACGCCAAAACCTCGTACTTCCATGCTTTCTGATGCTTAGTGAATCTGCAACAAACCAAATCAAGCCCATCGAGTGAGGTGCCCGACATGAGGCCAATGGCAACAAATGTGGACGGCTTGTTTGTCATAAAAGCGGAACGACATTTTCAAGCCTGATACCCCGCGAAGCTTTCACGAGTATATCTGCATTTTTTATCGGATGTTTTTTCAGGTAAGCCACAAGCTGGTCAACATGCTGAAAATGATGCCAGTCGTCGCCGGTATAGACGCTACCAAACAATGGACCAACGAGATAAACATGCTTAAAATCCAGATCAATGATCAATTTGAGTATTTCGGCATGTTCTTCATCGCTGTTTTGACCCAGTTCGAGCATATCGCCCAGAATCAAAACAGGTTTAGGACCATGAATCTGCTCAAAGTTTCTAATAGCAGCAGCCATACTCACCGGATTCGCATTATAAGCATCAAGAATAACCCGGTTAGTTGCTGTTTCAATCAATTGCGACCTGTTGTTTGAAGGAATATAATGCTCAATGGCGTGATTAATTTTATCGCCATCCACCTCAAAAAAGCAGCCAAGGGCAATGGCAGCGAGGATATTTTCGTTGTTGTAAGCACCTATCATATTGGTTCTTACAACATATTGAAGTTGTTTGTATTCCCAGGCAATGTGCAGCCAGGGATCAACGGAAACCAATTCGCCATACAGATCATCATTAAGCGATTCGCCATAAGTGAATCGTTTAATGTTCATGGATAGCCCTTCGAGCAATTCATTGTCTGAATGCACAAAAACCAATTCTCCATGATCATCTATCCAGTTATAGAGTTCCGATTTTGCATTGATGACACCGGTTAAACTGCCAAACCCTTCAAGATGTGCCTTTCCGATATTTGTGATAATGCCAAAATCGGGTTGAGCGATTCTGCACAATTGCATAATTTCGCCTTGATGGTTAGCCCCCATTTCGATAACGGCTATCTCTGTCTCCTCCGTAATGCGTAGCAAACTAAGTGGAACCCCAATATGGTTGTTCAGATTCCCCTGTGTTGAGACAACATTGAATCTCTGTTCTAACACCCTTGATACCAGCTCCTTGGTGGTAGTTTTTCCATTGGTCCCGGTGATGGCTATCACCTTTGCTTTCATTTGTTGCCTGTGATAAGCTGCCAATAACTGAAGCGTTTTCAAACTGTCATCTACCACCAACACCTTTTCATGATCAAGGTATGCAGAATCGTCAGAAACGGCCCAATCTGCGCCGTACTCCAAAGCTTTCGGGATGAGTGTATTGGCATCAAAATTTGTCCCTTTCAAAGCAAAAAAGAGCATTCCTTTTCGCAATTGCCTTGTGTCAGTGGAAATACCATTACTTGAAAGGAAAATCCTGTAAAGTGATTCTATATCGTTCATGTTGCAAAGATAATCAGGAATAGCGCTAATATGGAGAACGGTTTACAACAAAAAACCCTGCTTTGTGGGCAGGGTTTTTCAATTCTTTCGTGGCGATGCTATTTGCCTATCGAGCTTCCTACTTTGTTCATGGCGCATCTGAAACCAACCATACTTGAGGCTTGGTCTTCATCAAGATAGCGACGAACGCCCGGACTCATAAAATAAGCTCTGTCGGCCCATGAGCCACCTTTGTAAACCCTGGCTTTGTCCGAAACGAGTGTAGTTTCGCCATAAGCATACATTTTTGATGTGGAATTAGGGTCCTCTGACAGGTTCGACCAGTCGTTCTGGATTGTTGATGAGTAGTCACCATCGCGGTAGTTAACTGCGTTTCCACGGCGGTAGTTCTTTCTGTTAGCAGCTTCTTCTGGCGAGATTTCAACATATTGAAGACGACCGAGAGAGTCTTTCTGGGCGATTGAGCCATCCGGATCGCGTTTCTTATTCACAAAAATGTTGCCTCTGAAAGGGCTGTAATCCGAAACATCTTCGAAGGTAAGCGGACGATAAACATCGAGCACCCATTCAGCAACGTTGCCACCCATATTGTACAATCCGTAATCATTTGGCCAGTAGGAGCCAACAGGTGCCGGAAGTGCAGCGCCATCGTTGAGACTACCGGCAACACCCATGTAGTCGCCTTGTCCGCGTTTGAAGTTGGCAACGAAGCTACCCATATATTTTTTGTGGTCGGTGCGTAAACCATCGCCATTCCAGGGGTATTTTCTGCCTTCAACAACACGTTCATTGATGGTATTTCCAACAAGGCCTATAGCGGCATATTCCCATTCAGCTTCGGTGGGTAGCCGGTATTTCGGGAGCATAATACCATCTTCGAACCTGACATTTCTGATGCCCGATCCACTTGGATTTAGATCAGCTTTACCTTCTTTTACCAAACCTTCATACTGGCCTGCCAGATAAGCTTCTGTATTAAAATTATTTTCATTTTTCTGATCGGGATCAAAATCAAGGATTCCGGCTTCGATCAGAAGTTTTTCGTTTACCCTGTCGGTTCTCCAGTTGGCATAATCATTGGCCTGCAACCACGAAACGCCCACAACAGGATAATCGTGGTATGAAGGATGGCGGAAATAAAGCTCAACCAAAGGCTCGTTGTAGGATAATCTGTCGCGCCAAACGAGCGAATCGGGGAGTGCTCGCTGCACAACCATCGGGTAGTCACCACCATAAACACGGTTGAGCCAGTAAATATATTCGAGGTAATCAAGATTACTTACTTCTGTTTCATCCATATAAAACGAAGGAACTGTAACCCTGCGTGGTATATTGTTCCATTCATACAAAAGGTCTTCCTGTGTTGCTCCCATTAAAAAGGTGCCGCCTTCAATGGCAACGAGTCCCGGACCAACTTTCTGCTCTTTGGTTTGAGCAACCTCAAAACCACCATATTTGGGATCATTGTAGTTCCAACCGGTAGATCTTGAGGCTTGTTTTTTGCAGGAACTGAAACCCAGACCTACCATTAAGGCTGCAAGAATGATGTGCGTTTTCTTCATTTCTATTTTAATTGACATCTAAAATTCAAAAAAATCAAAACCTTTAACTAAAAAGTGGGTGAATTTATTGTGCGAATCGTTCGGATTGCGTTGGTATAAATGCAAAAATCCCAACTAAACGACAATTCATGTGCGCCACCACTTTTGCCCGAGAGTTTTGAAACAGTATAGTCATAGCTGTAACCAATGCGGTAATTATCCCATTTCAATCCGATCAGAAAAGACGTTGCGTCGGCATTGTCTTTTGCATGTTTATACCAAAAACCGGCAACGAAAGGGGCTTTTGAGATATACACACCGGCACTTATCTGACTATATGTATACTGCTGCAAAAATAGTAGATTTGGTTGAATCAGCACTTCATGTTCGCGAACATCCCCAAAACTTCCTGTTGATGCATTGATATTTAATCCGGCATGCAGTGTATAACGCAAATGAAGTTTCTCACCGCTGTTTTCATAAAACGACATCTCGGGTTGCGTCAGATGGTCGGCAGCAAAACCTGCAAAAAACATATCGCTATAACCATAAACGAGTCCGGCAGCAAAATCAGCCTGATAAATTGTAGGTTTATCGGGGCGAGCTTCTGCTCCGGGAAAGCTGACAACTCCTGTGGAGGAATTTATCATATCGGCAAAAATGAGCTTCGACCAGTCAATACTTTCCTGGTAGAAGGCAGCTTTGACACCAAAATTGATAAAAGAATTGTATGAAACCTGTAGTTTATATGAATACAAACCTCCGGCAATCGTTCGGTTGTAAGCTCCACTCCCCTGCTGATCGCGCAAAACCATGAAACCAAAACCACTGTTGATGCCGGGCAGGCTCTGATCATAAGCCACGTTGTAGGTCACATAGGCTTTGTTGAGCGATGGCCACTGGTTGCGGTATTGCAGATGTAACCTGCCGCATTCTGTATTGCCTGTAAGCGCCGGATTCAAATACATCGGGTTTGCATAAAACTGCGAAAATGAAGCATCCTGCCCAAAAGTATGAGCAGAGGAAGCCACCAAAATCATGTTAATCAGAAAAAACCTGATGATTCTCATCGTGTTAGTTACATTGTATTTTTCCGAGCTGCAATATTAAGGATTTTTAGCCAAACAAAGTCAATTAATAAATGCTTCAAACCGAATTTAAGAAATCACAATAAAAAAAAGTTATTACCGTTCTAAATAGGATAAGAAAAAACAAATGGATGTATTTAAAACGAACCAATACAGGCAACTTTTTGAAGAAATTGTTGTTTTACTAAGGTTCGGAACAATCACACAATGCCATAGGATATGATCAGACGCTTTTTACTATTTGCCCTGTGTTTAATAACCGGATATCAAGCTGAGGCCCAACACTTATTGGAGTCGAGGCGATACTTTATTACATGGAACAACCCATCCGATTTGCGTGATGGTTTTGACGTGCAGATTGCAAACCAAAAAAAAGAGAAAGCCTTCTATTCGGATATTCATCCCGAAATTCCGTTTTTTCAGGACCAAATTAATCTTTTCGACCGTGATATTGAAGTGATTGCCACCATTGAAGTTGAAAACGTGTTTGCAATTTCCGATGATGAAAGTCAGGCCCTTACTACTGATTTGATTTTATCGGACAGTGACTTTAAAACTGAAATTGTTCACGGACGTGATGGCAGCTTTGCATTGCTGCGTTTTGTGCCGGTTGTTAAAAATCCTGCAACCGGCCTTCCCGAAAAACTCGTCTCATTCACGATTACTTACAACTATACCCTAAAAGCTGAAGCCTACAAAAATAAAATCTCCTATTCAAACAGGTCTGTTCTGGCTGAGGGAAATTGGTTCAAATTTAAACTTAATAAATCCGGAGTTTATAAGATTAGTTATTCCGACCTGCAAAATCTTGGATTAAATCTTTCGGGAGTTGACCCTCGGAAGATTCGGATTTTTGGCAATGGCGGTGGAACGCTGCCCGAAAGTAACGCTGCTTTCCGCTATGATGACCTTTACGAAAATCCCATCAGGATCGTAGGCGAAGAAGATGG